>Ga0187782_10000237_pt1 | contig 34801 bp, 35 predicted proteins | sample 0715_SJ02_MP15_2_FD_132454 | JGI IMG/M metagenome (GOLD analysis project Ga0187782, IMG submission 132454) | Tropical peat soil microbial communities from peatlands in Department of Meta, Colombia - 0715_SJ02_MP15_20_MG | ecosystem: Environmental > Terrestrial > Soil > Wetlands > Peat | place... | reverse complement strand
GATCGTCAAACGCCGCGGAGAGAAAGGTTAGGTCGAGGGCAGATGGCGCGTTCGGTCAAGAAGGGTCCGTTCGTCGACGGTCACCTCTCCGAGAAAATCGCGGCCGCCCAGGCCGCTCAGAGCAAGAAGGTCATCAAGACGTGGTCGCGGCGGAGCACGATCACCCCCGACGCGGTCGGGCTCACGTTCGCGGTCCACAACGGCCGCAAATTCGTGCCGGTCTTCGTGACCGAGAACATGGTCGGCCACAAGCTGGGTGAGTTCGCTCCGACACGCACCTTCCACGGTCATTCGGGCGACAAGAAGGCCAAGGTCGCTCCCGCGGGCGGGGGAGGCGCGCCGGCGCCCGCTGCCGGCGGAGGTGCGCGAAGTGGCGCCCCCGGTCCGCGCAAATAGTCGTCGACTGCACAGATAGCCCTCGACTGCACGGATCGCTCCCACGACACGAGAAGGGAATCCACCGGGGGCCACTTGCATATTCCTGCGCTGGGGCTAAAGTTCCGGCCCCCGCCGCGCCTACAGCGTTCGCGGGCCTCTCCAAAGCTACAGCGCAGATCATCCAGGCGTTTCGTAACGGCCCGTGCCGCGAGCATTTTGGCTCGATGCCCATGGGTACGACGGTCGCCAAAGGGTCCCGACCATGGTCAGTAAGGCAATTGCCCGGTTTACGCGGATCAGTCCGCGAAAAGCGCGTGTCATCGTGGACCTCGTCCGCGGCCGGCAAGCGGGCGAGGCGCTGCAGGTGCTCGAGTTCACCCACCGCTCCGCCGCGCCTCTCCTGAAGAAGCTCATCGAGAGCGCGGTCGCGAATGCCAAGACGCAGAAGCCCAACGTCGACGTCGACGCCCTCTACGTGGAAACGGCGTTCGTGGACAAGGCTCCGAACAAGCACCTGCGACGCTGGAGGCCCCGCGCCATGGGACGAGCCACGCGAGTTCAGAAGGGCCTCAGCCACATCACCATCGTCTTGGGCGAAAGATAAAGGACGCACTTTACCATGGGTCAGAAAGTCCACCCCTACGGCTTCCGTCTCGGCGTCATCAAGACATGGAACTCGAAATGGTTCGAGGACAAGGCGTACTCGAAGTGGCTCCACGAAGACATTCGCGTGAAGCGCGCGGTCAAGGAGTACCTGCAGAACGCCGGGATCGCGGGGGTCGAGATCGAGCGCGCCGCCAACAAGTGCAAGGTCATCGTGTTCACCGCTCGCCCGGGGATGGTCATCGGCAAGGGCGGCAAGGGCATCGAGACGCTGAAGACCGGGAACCTGAAGACGGCGGCCAAGGGTGAGACGCTCTTTCCGGGCGTCCAGTCGTTCACCGAAAACGAGGTCTTCATCGACGTCCAAGAGGTCCGCAAGGCCGAGACCGCCGCGCAGCTCGTGGCCGAGAACGTCGCGACGCAGCTCGAGCGACGCGTCGCGTTTCGCCGGGCCATGAAGAAGGCCCTGTCGACTGCAATGAAGTTCGGCGCGAAGGGCATCCGCGTGCGCTGCTCGGGTCGGCTCGGCGGCAGCGAGATGAGTCGTGTGGAGACCTACCGCGAGGGTCGCGTTCCGCTGCATACGCTTCGAGCGGACATCGAGTTCGGTACTGCCGAGGCGCGCACCAAGTACGGAATCATCGGCGTCAAGGTCTGGGTCTTCAAAGGCGAGGTGCTGCAGCGCCGAAACCGCCGGCCTCAGCTCAGCTAAAGGCGTCCGTCGCAGGATCGCGTCCCAGGAGTCCTCCCAATGCTCTCGCCCAAGCGCACCAAGTACCGCAAGGCCCAGAAAGGAAACAACCGCGGAACCGCTCGCCGCGGCAGTGACGTCTCGTTCGGCGATTTCGCGATGCAGGCGATCGAGCCGGGGCGTCTGACCGCGCGACAGATCGAAGCCGCCCGCATGGCGATCACCCGCCACGTCAAGCGCGCAGGCAAGCTCTGGATCCGGATCTTTCCGGACCGCCCCGTGACGAAAAAGCCCCTCGAGGTCCGCATGGGTGGCGGCAAGGGCGCGGTGGAAGAGTGGGCCGCCGACATCTTGCCGGGACGGGTGATGTACGAGCTTGCCGGCGTCGACGAGCCGACTGCCCGCGAAGCGTTCCGCCTCGCCGGTCACAAGCTGCCGATTGCGGTCAAGTTCCTCGCGCGCGGAGAGATGTCGTGAAGGCCGCCGATCTGCGCGAGAAAACGCGCGAGGATTTGCTCGAGCTCCAGAAGGTTCTCGCGCGCGACGTCTTCCGCAACCGCCTGAAGAACTTCACCAACCGACTCGACGACACGAGCGCAGTGCGCAAGACGCGCCGGGATCTCGCGCGCATTCTCACCCTGCTGCGCCAGGGGCGAGAAACGGTCGCCGCCGCGGCGCCCAAGGTGGAGCCTGCCGCGTCTGCCCCTCAAGAGGCTCCCGGGCCGGCGCCCGCCAAACGCGGGAAGAAGGTCGAGGTGCGCCCGCCGCAGAACGCACCCACGGCGATCCAGGGCGAGAAGGCCGCGAAGGCGGCGAGGGCCGTGGAGAGCGCCGATCCCGCGGCGAAGGTGTCCCGAACGCCGGCCGTTTCCGAAGAGGGCGCGCGCCCGAGGAAGCCGGCCAAGAAGGGTGAGGCAAAAGAGCAATGAGCCAGAATCCACTGTCCGGCGGCCCGAGCACGAGCGCTCCCCAGGCGAACGTCGTCGCGACGTCTCATGAAGCGTCGAAGCCTCACGAGGCAGGTCATGGTTTCCGCCGCAAGATGATCGGCCGCGTCGTGAGCGCGAAGATGCGCAAGACGGTGGTCGTCGAGGTGGTGACCCACAGGCGCGATGCCCTCTACGGCAAGTACGTGCGGTCCCGCGTCCGTTACAAGGCGCACGACGAGCAGAATCAGTTCAAGCCGGGCGACGAGGTCGAGATTCAGGAGCACCGCCCCATCAGCCGAGACAAGCGCTGGCTCGTGACGCGCCTCGTGAAGAAATACGTGGAGGAGTGAGCGGCCATGATTCAGATGCGGACGATCCTCGAGGTCGCGGACAACTCCGGCGCAAAGCGGGTGCAGTGCATCAAGGTGCTCGGCGGTTCGCGGCGGCGGTACGCCGAGCTCGGCGACGTCATCGTGGTCTCCATCAAGGAGGCGCTTCCGGGGATGAAAGTGAAAAAGGGCGAAGTTGCCCACGCCGTGGTCGTGCGGATGCGCACCCAGACGTCGCGCCCCGACGGCAGCTACATCCGTTTCGACGAAAACAGCGCCGTGCTGCTGAACAAGGAGCACGAGCCGATCGGAACGCGCATCTTCGGTCCGGTTGCGCGCGAGCTCCGAGCCAAGAAGTTCATGAAGATCATCTCGCTTGCGCCGGAGGTGCTTTGATGGCGGCTCGAATCGTCGCCGGCGACGTCGTGGTCGTCATCAGCGGCAAGGACAAAGGCAAGAAGGGCAAAGTCATGCGTGTAATGCCCGAGGACGATCGCGTCGTGGTCGAGGGGGTCAACCGTGTCAAGCGTCATAGCCGCGCCACGCCGCGCAACCCGTCGGGGGGAATCGTCGAACGCGAGCAACCGATCCACGCCTCGAAGGTGATGCCCGCCGACCCCAAGACGGGTCAGGCGACGCGCATTCGTTTCAAGGTCCTCGAGAACGGCAACAAGGTTCGAATCGCCGTCAAGAGCGGGGAAGAGCTCCCGACGGCTTCGGAGTAACCGGGTCATGGCGAACGAGAAGAAAGCCAAGGGCGACAAGGACGAGCAGGCGAAGCCGCAATCCGCCAAGGGCGGCAAGCCGGGCAAGCCCGGGGCGGGTGCGAAGCCCGCCTCCGAAAGGGGCGCCGAGAAGGGCGGGCGGTCCGTGGCTCGAAAGGCTCGGGCGGAGGACTCGTCGACGGACGAGGCTCCGGCCGTCCAGTCGACCGCCGAGGCCGTCCCTCCGCGCCTGCTCGAGAAATACCGGCAGGAAGCCGTCGCCACCCTGACCAAGCAGTTTCGTTACAAGAACCCCAACCAGGTCCCGCGTCTCGAGAAGATCATCATCAACATGGGCCTCGGCGCCGCTGTCGCGAATCCCAAGATCATCGACACCGCGCTCGAAGAGCTCAAAGCGATCAGTGGACAGAAGCCGGTCGTGACCCGGGCCAAGAAGGCCATCGCCAACTTCAAGCTGAGAGCCGGCATCCCGATCGGGGCCATGGTGACCCTCCGCAGCGCTCGAATGTGGGAGTTTCTCGACCGGCTCGTCAACATCGCGCTACCCCGGACGCGCGACTTCAAAGGGGTTTCGCGCAAGGCGTTCGATGGAAAAGGCAATTACACGCTGGGTCTGCGCGAGCAGATCGTCTTTCCCGAGATCGACTACGACAAGATCGATGCGATCAAGGGACTGAACGTCAGCTTCGTGACGACGGCGAAAACCGACGAGGAAGGGCGCGCGCTGCTCCAGCAGCTCGGCATGCCGTTCCGCGCCGCTTGACGAGGATCATGCTCGACGAGGACGAGGCGGATCCGCAGAGGAAAAACGGTAGCGCCCGCAGCGCAAGACCCGCAGAGGAAAAACGATGGCTCGTGCTTCTCAGTTCGCCAAACTCAACCGCAGACCGAAATTCGCCGTGCGCCACCGGAACCGGTGCAAGGTGTGCGGCCGACCGCGATCGTACTATCGAAAGTTCGAGCTTTGCAGGATTTGCCTGCGAATCCTCGCGCTGAAGGGCGAGATCCCGGGCGTCATCAAGGCGAGCTGGTGAACCCATGATGACCGATCCGATCGCCGACATGCTCACCCGCATCCGCAATGCGACGATGGCCCGCCATGATCGGGTCGAGATGCCGCATTCCAAGCTCAAAGAGCACGTCGCGGGGGTGATGAAGTCCGAGGGATACCTCGACGACGTTCGCGTCAGCGAGGGCGAAGAGCAACGGCAGCTGACGCTCGTGCTGCGGTACGGGCGCGACCGTCAGTCGGCGATCGACGGCGTGCGACGCGTTTCCACGCCGGGGCGCCGGGTGTACGTCCGTCATGACCGGATCGGACGAGTTTGCTCGGGCATGGGGATCTCGATCCTGAGCACCAGCCGCGGGGTCATGACCGACCGCGAGGCGCGGCGCCAGCGAGTCGGCGGCGAGCTCCTCTGCGAGGTTTGGTGACGCCATGACGACGCAGGTTCGAGCCCAGCCCCGAGACGGCGAGTCCATCCGGCAGTCACGCACCGGCAAACGACCGATCGTGTTGCCGAAGGGCATCACGGCGGCGCTCAAGAGCGGCACCATCGAGATCAAAGGTCCGAAGGCGACGCTCGCACGCGCGGTACCCACGAACGTCGAGGTGAAGGTGGACGGCGCGACCATCCGAGTCACGCCCACGGTCTCCGGCCGCGACGGAGCGCGTTTCCAGGGGCTGGCCCGGTCGCTGCTCGCCGGGATGGTGGCGGGTGTCGCCGACGGCTACACGAAGACGCTTCAGCTCGTCGGAACGGGCTACCGGGCCGAGCTCAAGGGCCAGACTTTGAACCTGAGCCTCGGCTTTTCCCATCCGATCGCCTTTCCCTTGCCCAAGGGGGTCAAATGCGAGATCCCCGGCGATTCGAAGGGGACCATCGTCATCCTGACGGGCGCCGACAAGGAAGTCATGGGTCAGACGGCGGCCAAGATCAGGGCCTTCCGGCCGCCGGAGCCGTACGGAGGCAAAGGCGTGCGCTATCAGGGTGAGAAGGTCCGCGAGAAGGCGGGCAAGGCGGCGAAGGCCGGCGGAGGCAAGTGACGGCCATGGCGATGCAGATCGTTGGACGACAGCGTCGAAAGTTTCGAATCCGTCAGCGGATCGCGGGGAGCGCGGAGCGCCCGCGTCTCAGCGTGTTCCGGAGCGCGAAGCACATCTACGCGCAAGCGGTCGACGACGTGGAGGGGAAAACGGTTGCCCACGCGTCGACGCTCTCACGCGACGTGCGAACGGGCATCGAAGAGGACAGCAAGCTCGACGCCGCGAAGAAAGTCGGAAAGACCATCGCAAAGCTCCTTCTCGACAAGGGAGTCGACAAGGTGGTCTTCGACCGCAACGGCTACTTGTATCATGGGCGAATTCGCGCCTTGGCGGAGGCCGCGCGCGAAGCCGGCCTGAAGTTTTGATCGGAGATGACGATGGCTAGTGCTGAAGGTCCCAGGTTCTCCGGCGGCGGTGCCCAGGAGTCTCGATTCTCGAGCGCCGGCGCACCCGCACAGCTGCACCTCGACGAGGAGAAGCTCAAGGAGAGGGTCATCTACATCAACCGCGTCGCCAAGGTCGTCAAGGGCGGCCGGCGATTCAGCTTCAGTGCGCTCGTCGTGGTCGGCGACGAGGCGGGGCACGTGGGCGTCGGCCTCGGCAAGGCGAACGAGGTGCCGGAAGCCATTCGAAAGGGCAACGACCAGGCTCGCAAGCACGTTTTCTTCGTGCCCCTCGACGGCGTCACGATCCCCCACCAGACGCTCGGGCACTTCGGCAGCGGGCGGGTTTTCCTGAAGCCGGCGTCGGCGGGAACGGGCGTCATCGCCGGCGGCGCTGTCCGCGCAGTGGTCGAGAGCGCGGGCATTCACGACATCCTGACCAAGTGCCTCGGCAGCTCCAACCCGCACAACGTGGTCCGCGCGACGGTCGGTGCGCTCAAGAAGCTGCGCAGCCTCGAGCAGGTCGCACACAAGCGCGGCCGGCAGACCGACGATCTCATCGAGCGCAAGCCGGAGCCTGTCTCGCCCGCCCCCGCACAGCCGGTGGCAGGCACCTGAGGCGCGGGAAGCACCATGAAACCTCACCTGCGCGTCACACAGACGAAAAGCACGATCGGCCAGCGCCACAACATGCAAGCCACGATCGACGGCTTGGGGTTGAAGGGACCCGGAAGCTCGGTCATCGTGGGCAACACACCTTCGTTCCGCGGCGCCATCAAGAAGGTCTTGCACCTCGTGCGCGTCGAGGAGGTCGATCATGGCTGACACGTTGAGCAAGCTGGCGAAACCGGCGGGCGCGAGCGGACCGAAGACGCGCCTCGGTCGCGGCGTCGGGTCGGGTCTCGGCAAGACCTCGGGGCGAGGTCAGAAAGGTCAGTACGCCCGGGCCCGGGGGTTCAAGCCGCATTTCGAGGGTGGACAGACACCCATCCAGCGCCGGTTGCCGAAGCGCGGCTTCCGCAATCCGTTTCCCACGCTGACGGCCGCGGTGAACGTCGGCGACCTGGAGATTTTTTCCGGCGGGGCCAGCATCGACGACGAAGCGCTCGTGGCCCGCGGCCTCATCAAGAGGCGCTACGATCGCATCAAGGTGCTCGGAGGCGGTGAGCTGACCAAGGCCGTCACCGTGACCGCGCACGCGTTCTCGAAAACCGCGGTCGAGAAGATCGAGAAGGCCGGTGGCAAGGTCGTCATCGCCCCGAGCGGTCGCGGCTGAGAATCGCGGCACCCCGATTTCACGGCACCTCGATGTCCGCCCTATCCGCCTTCGCCAACATCGGTAAGGTTCCGGAGCTCCGGAGACGGATTCTCTTCACGACGGGGATGCTGGCCGTCTACCGCATCGGCGTCTTCGTCACGATCCCCGGCGTCGATCGGACCGTGATGAATGCCGTGCTGCACAAGCAGGCCGGCGGCATGCTCGGCATGCTGAACATGTTCAGCGGCGGCGCGCTCGGCAACCTGTCGATCTTCGCGCTCGGCATCATGCCCTACGTGAGCGCGAGCATCATCCTGCAGCTTCTGACCATGGTCTTCAAGCCGCTCGACGACCTCCGCAAGGAAGGCGAGCAAGGGCAGCGCAAGATCAACCAGTACACACGCTACGGCACGATCGCCCTGTCGCTCGTGCAGGCGTTCGGCATCGCGCTGGGCCTCGAGGCGCTCAACAACGGCGATCTCTCGGATTCGGCCGCCGTCGGCGACGTCGTCACGCACGCCGGCTGGGGCTTCCGCTTCATGAGCATGCTGACGCTCACGACGGGCACGGCATTCATGATGTGGGTCGGCGAACAGATCACCGAGCGCGGCATCGGAAATGGAATCTCGCTGCTCATCTTCGCCGGAATCGTCGACGGAATTCCCCAAGGTGTGACGGGGTATTTCGCGACGAACAAGGGCAACATCCAGCCGCTGAACCTGGCCGCTGTCGTCGGGATCGTGCTCGCCACGGTGGCCACCATCGTCTTTTTCGAGCGCGCCCAGCGCCGCATTCCCATCTACTACGCGAGAAGGACGGTCGGGCGGCGCATCTACGGCGGTCAGACGGCGCACCTGCCGCTGCGTGTGAACACGAGCGGGACCATTCCGCCCATCTTCGCGTCGTCGCTCCTCATGTTCCCGGCGACTCTCGCAAACTTCAAGGTCCCGGGGATGGCGCAGCTCCAGAACATGCTGCAGCGCGGTGACTGGGCCTTCAACACCTTCTATGTGCTGCTCATCATCTTCTTCTGTCACTTCTACACGGCCGTGACGTTTCAGCCGGTCGATGTGGCCGACAACCTGAAGAAGCAGCAGGCATTCATTCCGAACGTCCGGCAGGGCAAGCAAACGGCGGACTACATCGACTACGTTCTGACGAGGATCACCTTCGGCGGGTCGCTGTACGTCGCGGTCGTATGCGTCGTCCCCCAGATCATCACCCAGTGGTTCCACGTTCCATTTCGCTGGGGTGGAACGTCCATCATGATCGTCGTGGGGGTTGCGCTCGATACGGTCAACCAGATCGAAGCCCATCTCATCACCCGCAACTACGAGGGCCTTTCGGGCGGCGGCGCGCGCACATCGCGCATTCGCGTCCGCAAGGACTGATGCCCGATGCGTCTTGTGTTCGTGGGTCCTCCCGGGGCAGGCAAGGGGACGCAGGCCAAGATCGTCTGCGCGGCTCAGGGGATTCCGCAGATCTCGACAGGGGACATGCTGCGGGCGGCCAAGTCCGAGGGCCGCCTTCCTCCCGATCTGGCTGCGCGGATGGCTGCGGGGGCTCTCGTGCCGGACGAGGTCGTGATTGCCCTCATCGACGAGCGGACTCGTCAGCCCGACTGCATGCCCGGTTTCTTGCTCGACGGCTTCCCACGCACGCTTCCTCAAGCCAAGGCGCTCGACGAGATGCTCGCTTCACGGTCCCTGGCGCTCGACCGCGTCCTGAGCATCGAGGTTCCGTCGGCACTCCTGCTCGAACGCGCAGTATTCCGGCGTGCGGACAAACGCACTGGACATATTTACCATTTGAAGTATAGCCCTCCTCCCCCCGGGGCGGAGCTGGAGCACCGGCCGGACGATCGTGAAGACGTCGTCCAGAGGCGGCTCGACACGTACGCAGCCATGACCGCGGAGCTCCTGCCGTACTACGAGGGGCGTGGCATTCTGAGTCGGATCGACGGAGTAGGGACGGTAAACGAAGTGACGGCGCGGATCTTCCAGGCGCTGGAGGAAAAGAAATGACCGATAGCGAAGGGCCGGGAGGAGACGTGTCATTGCATGACTGAACGCCGGGAGCGCAAGGAGCCAAAGGGTGACAAGCTGGAATTCGATGGCGTGGTGCAGGAGGCCCTGCCCAACGCCATGTTTCGAGTCAAGTGCGACAACGGGCTCGTTGTCCTTGCAACCATCAGCGGGCGGATGCGGCAGTTTTACATCCGCATCCTGCCGGGCGACCGCGTCACCGTCGAAGTGAGCCCGTACGACCCCAGCCGCGGACGAATTACCTATCGGCACAAGTGAGACGGCACCCAGCGAGCGTGGAAGAACTCCGGCGAAACCCGAGCGAGCAGCGAGTGAAGCAGAAGCCTGAGATCCGAAGGAGTGAGCAGAGCCGTGAAGGTCCGACCGAGCGTGAAGAAGATTTGCGAGAAGTGCAAAGTGATCCGGCGCAAAGGCGTCGTGCGGATCATTTGCGAGAACCCCCGCCACAAGCAGCGTCAAGGCTGACCGACACGACTTCCGGCTGAGCGCGATAACTTCAAGACCGAGCGAGATAGTCCCATGGCCCGCATCGCAGGCGTCGACCTACCCCGTCACAAGCACCTCGTTTATGCCCTGCCGTACCTGTTCGGTATCGGCAAGGCGGCGGCGCGTCGCATCTGCGCCGACAGCGGCATTGCCCCGACCAAGTCGACCGAGGAGCTGACGGAAGCCGAGATCAAGCGCATTCGCGATCTGCTCGACGCGCAGTACAAGGTCGAGGGCGATCTACGGCGCGAGATCCAGATGAACATCAAGCGACTGATGGACCTCGGCTGCTACCGGGGTCTGCGCCATCGAAAGGGGCTTCCGGTGAACGGCCAGCGGACCCACACGAACGCCCGCACGCGCAAAGGCCCGCGAAAGGGTGTCCTCACACGCGCGCGTAAAGCGCCCGCGCCTTCTTGATCCAGGAGCAACGGAGCCCATGTCTCAATCGAAAACGACGATTCCGCCCGCCGCTGGCGCGCAGCCCGAGGGCAAGAAGGGCGCGAAAAAGAAGGTCAAGAAGAACGTTTCGGCGGGCATCGCGCACATTCAATCGACCTTCAACAACACGGTCGTGACGATCACCGACGTCAACGGCGGCACGGTGGCGTGGTCGAGCGCCGGATCCCGAGGATTCAAGGGCTCCCGCAAGAGTACCCCCTTCGCCGCGCAGCTCGCGGCGGAGGAAGCGGCGCGCAAGGCGATGGAGCACGGAATGCGCTCGATCGCCGTGTTCGTGAAGGGCCCCGGCGCTGGACGTGAGAGCGCGCTGCGCGCCCTCCAGACGGTCGGATTCAAGGTGACCTTGATTCGCGACGTGACCCCGGTCCCTCACAACGGGTGCCGTCCGCCCAAGCGAAGGCGTGTCTGAGCCCCAAAAGGCGAGGACGTCGAGAACGACAGGACGGAAAAGAGAAACCATGGCGCATTACCACGGTCCCGTTTGCAAGCTGTGCCGCCGCGAGGGGATGAAGCTCTACCTCAAGGGGGAGCGCTGCTACACGGAGAAGTGCTCTTACACTCGCCGGCCGTACCCCCCTGGTCAGCACGGGCAAGCGCGCGTCAAGCTCAGCGAGTACGCCATCCGGCTGCGCGAGAAGCAGAAGGTGCGAAGGATCTACGGCGTGCTCGAGAGGCAGTTTCAGAAGTACTACTTCGATGCCGCCCGTCGAAAAGGGCGCACGGGTGAGCAGATGCTCGGCCTGCTCGAGGGCCGGCTCGACAACGTCGTTCATCGCCTGGGGTTTGCGTTCACTCGCGCGCAGGCGCGCCAGGTCGTCCGCCACGGCCATGTTCTCGTCAACGGTCGGCGCGTCGATATACCGAGCGTCCTCCTGCGTCCGGGCGACAAGGTCGAGATTCGCCAGAAGAGCCGAGAGATCAAGGAAATCAGCGCATCGCTCGCGCAGGTCGACAAGCGTCCGATCCTGTCCTGGCTCGAGCTCGACAAGGCAACCTTCAGCGGCATTTTCAAGGGAGCGCCGGTCCGAGACGAGATGAACGAGCCGGCGATCCGCGAGCAGTACGTCGTCGAGTATTACTCGCGGTGATCCACGTTTCATCGGAGGGCCCGCGGCGACCGCGAGTCGGCGGCCGCGGAGAAGTCGAGCAGAACGAGCGATGACGAAGCACACGGGCAGGCAGCGGGCGTTCGCCTTAGAGCGGGTTCGAAGGCGCGCCGAGACTGCCGCGTGAACGACACGGACGAATGAAACGAGGGTGTCCGAGCGCGCCGTGGTCGACGGGGCGACGCGACACCCAATCGGAGAGGCAGGCAGGGACATGACGACATCGAACATCATCACGCGAAACTGGAGGGATCTGATTCGTCCGCGCGGAATCCACGTGGAGGTCGAGTCTCTCACCGAGTTCTACGGCAAGTTCACCGCGGAGCCGCTCGAGCGGGGCTACGGCATCACGGTGGGCAATTCGCTGCGTCGCATCCTGCTCTCGTCGCTTCAGGGCGCGGCCATCACCGCCGTTCGCCTCGAGGGCGCCCTGCACGAATTCACCACGGCCAACGACGTGGTCGAGGACGTCACCGACATCGTTCTCAACCTGAAAGAAGTCGTCCTCAAGGCCGCCACCGCGAAGACGTACACCGTGCGTATCGAGAAGGAAGGGCCCGGCCCGGTCCATGCGAGAGACATACAGCTCGTCGATGGGCTGCAGGTGCTCAATCCCGACCACATCGTGGCGACCCTGGACAAGGCTGGACCTCTCGTCATGGAGCTCACGGTGAACGTCGGGCGCGGCTACGTCCCCGCGGAGCGGAACAAGACCCCAGGGATGTCGATCGGAACCATTCCGATCGACGCGCTCTTCTCGCCGGTCCGGAAGGTCAACTACACCGTGACCAACGCTCGCGTCGGCCAGCAGACCGACTACGACAAGCTCACGCTCGAGGTCTGGACCAACGGCAGCGTGCGTCCCCAGGATGCGGTCGCCTATGCCGCCAAGATCCTCAAGGAGCAGCTGTCGATCTTCATCAACTTCGAAGAGACCGAGGAGACGCAGTACACGCCTTCGGGCGCCGAAGAAGAGCCCCTGAACGAGAATCTTTTCCGGAGCGTCGACGAGCTCGAGCTGAGCGTGCGCAGCGCGAACTGTCTGCAGAATGCCAACATTCAGCTCATCGGGGAGCTGGTCCAGCGCACCGAGCAAGACATGCTCAAGACCAAGAACTTCGGGCGCAAGAGCTTGAAGGAGATCAAAGAGATCCTCGCGAACATGGGTCTGTCGCTCGGGATGAAGATCGACAACTGGCCGCAGATGCTGGAGCGCTGGAAGCAGCAGCAGCAACAGAACTAGGGCTGCACGAAGCGGAGGCGAGGCAGGTCATGCGTCACGGAAACTCAGGCCGCAAATTCGATCGCAACGCGAGCAGCCGGCGCGCGATGTTTCGCAATCTCACGGCGAATCTCATCTTGCACGAGCGGATCGAAACCACCGATGCCAAAGCGAAGGAGCTGAGGCGCATCGCCGAACGCCTCATCACCAAGGCGAGGCGTCTCGGCGCGGTGGCGTACACCCCCCAAGCGGACCTCTCGCCCTCGGATCGGGCGCGCCGGCTGGCCGCGTCGCGGCTGATCGCCGCGTACGTGCCTCGATTCGGCGTTCATACCGAAGCGGGCGGCACGGCCCATCGCGTGGATCTCGTCGAGAAGGTGATGCTCGACCTGGCCAGACGCTATGCGAGCCGCGCAGGCGGGTACACGCGGATCGTGAGGTTCGGGCCTCGCCGTGGCGACAATGCCCCGATCTCGCTCGTCGAGCTGGTCGACGCGGCCGGCGCGTCGTCCGGGGCAGGAGAGTCGCCCAAGTCCGGCAGCGCATCGTCCGAGGTTGCCGAGTCGTCCGTCGCCGACCGCGACTAGTCCACGATTCGAAAATCCGAAAACTCGCCCGAATAGGCTCGCCATCGGACCTCGACGTCGTCGACCCGTGCGGCGGAGGGCCCGTGCTGGGCCCAGGAGATCATCTCCTTGATGGCCTCCTCGTCCGCCTCCGCGACGAGCTCGACATTGCCATCCGGCCGGTTCCGGACCCAACCCGAGATTCCTAGGCGTCGCGCCTCACGCTGCGCTGCGGCCCTGAAGAATACCCCGGTAACCCTTCCTCGAATGATGACCTGTACCCGTTTGGCCGACATGGGTGCCCCAATTCTCGTAGCGAATTCGCCACAATCCAGCAATAGGCTGGGCCCGCGCGTGGAGGCGACGGGCAGCACGCATCCGATCGTGGTCGAAGGGCGGGGCCTTCATACCGGCTCGTGGGCCAGGGTCACGCTTTGCCCGGCCGCAGGCCCTGTGCGTCTGTCGGTCGGAGCGAGCGAGGCGCGTATCGACGAACTCTTGCTCGCAGGCACTGCGTGGGCGACGACCGTGCGGTTCGCGGCGACCCACGCTCCCGGGCTCGGCGGCGACCACGCGCGCTCGAATTTCGCCGTGGGGACGGTGGAGCACCTGTTCGCGGCGCTGGGTGGGCTCGGTGTTCGCGAGGGCGTCGCGGTGCGCGTGGAAGGCCCGGAGCTGCCGCTCCTCGATGGCGGAGCCGCGAAGTGGTGCGAGCTTCTGGCCCGCCTCGCGCTGAGACCTCAGCCTCCACGGTTGCGCGTTGCGCGCGACGCGGTCGTCCAGGTCGACGCCAGCCGCTACGAGTTCGGCGTGGCGGAAGAAGTCGACGTTCAGGTTCGCTTCGAGGCGAACGACCCGCGGGTGACGCCCGAGGCGCGCTGGCTGGGAGACCCGGCGGACTTTCGCGCGCGCATCGCGCCCGCGCGAACGTTCGCATTCTTTGGCGACCTCCCTCGACTCGCCCTGGGCGGCCTGGCGCGCGGCGTCGATCCTGAGGCGGTGGTTCTCCTCGCTCCCGAGGCCGTTCACTGCGTCGCGCCGTACTCCGCCGACGAGCCTGCGCGCCACAAGCTGCTCGATCTCGTGGGTGATTCGTACTTCTGGGGCGGTCCCCCGATCGGTCGCATGCGCGCGCTTCGCCCCGGTCACTCGGCCAATGCGCGGGCGCTGCGTCAGGCGCGCGCCGAAGGCATTCTGGTCAGTTGACCGTCGAGCGGCTCTCGAGCTGCTTTCGGGCCTCGGCTCGGGCTCGAGATGCTTGCCGCTCGAGGGCGGCCGTCACGAACCGCGCGAAGAGCGGGTGGGGGGAAGCCGGGCGGCTCTTGAATTCCGGATGAAACTGGCAGCCCACGAAGAAAGGATGGTCCGAGAGCTCGATCATCTCGACCAGCCGCTTGTCGGGCGACGTTCCACTCAGCACCAGCCCCGCCTCCGCAAGCCGGTCGCGGTAGTCATTGACGACCTCGTAACGGTGCCTGTGCCGCTCGCTGATGTCGGTCGCCCCGTAGGCGTCGGCGGCGACCGTTCCCGGACCCAGGACACATGGATAGGCGCCGAGGCGCATCGTCGCGCCCTTGTTGCGAAGTCCGCGCTGGTCGGGCATGAGGTCGATGACCGCGTGCGGCGTGTCCTTGTCGAACTCGGTCGAATTCGCTCCGGCGAGGCCCGCGACATTGCGCGCGAATTCGACCACGGCGAGCTGCATTCCCAGGCAGATGCCGAAGAACGGGATGCGATTGGTGCGCGCGTACCCGATCGACGCGATTTTCCCTTCGGTCCCCCGGTCTCCAAAGCCTCCGGGCACGAGAACGGCGTCCAGCCCACCGAGGAGAGCCTCGGGCCCGCGCTGCTCGACTTCTTCGGAGTCGAGGTAATGAAGCTCGACGCGGCAATCGTTGTCCAGGGCCCCGTGCACGAGCGCCTCGTGCAGCGATTTGTAGGCGTCCTTCAAATGCACGTACTTGCCGACGATTCCGATGCGGACGGTCGCGCGCGACGGATTCTTAAAACGCGCCACGACGCGCTGCCATGCAGTCAAGTCCGGCGCGCGGCTCCAGATGTTGAGTCGCTCGGCGATGAGCTCGTCCAGGCCCTCGGCGTTGAAGAGCAGCGGAACCTCGTAGATGCAGTCCGCGTCGAGCGCGCCGATCACCGCCTCGACCGCGACGTTCGAGAAGAGCGCAATTTTTTCCTTCACGGCGCGCGTGAGCGGCATCTGGGTGCGGCAGAGAAGCACGTCGGGCTGGATGCCGATCTCGCGCATCTCCTTGACCGAGTGCTGCGTGGGCTTCGTTTTGAGCTCGCCTGCCGTCGGGATGTACGGGACGAGCGTGAGGTGGACGTTGAGCGCGTTCTGCGGGCCGGCCTCCAGCTTCATCTGGCGTACGGCTTCGAGGAACGGCAGCGACTCGATGTCTCCCGCCGTGCCCCCGATTTCGATGATGGCGACGTCGACCCCGTCGGTCGCGTCGCGGACCCGCGTTTTGATCTCGTCGGTGATGTGCGGAATCACCTGGACGGTCGCACCGAGGTATTCGCCCCGGCGCTCCTTCGAGATGACGCTCTCGTAGATGCGCCCGGTCGTGAAGTTGTTCTGCCGGGTCATGGACGCGCTCGTGAAGCGTTCGTAATGTCCGAGATCGAGGTCCGTCTCTGCGCCGTCGTCCGTGACGAAGACTTCGCCGTGCTGGTAGGGGCTCATCGTTCCGGGGTCGACATTGATGTAAGGGTCGAGCTTGACGTGTGTGACGCGAAGGCCGCGCGCCTCGAGCAACGCGCCGATCGAAGCACAGGCGAGCCCCTTGCCAATCGATGACACGACGCCGCCGGTAACGAACACGTACTTGGTGGGCTTGCGGCTCATGGCGGACCCTCCTCGCGAACGCAAAGCGACGCCGAACGCTCGGGCCGCGAAGTAGCACGCCCCCCGTCACTACGCGAGACGGAGCGTCGCGACCGTCAATTCAAGCTCGCGAGGCTGAGCCAGCGCCCCTCCGCGCTCGGAACGAACGATCGCGCTCGCAGGCTCGTGACGGCGATCTGGTCCTCGTACCAGAGCGGCACCAGGTGCATCTCCTGTCTCTCGCGCGCCTCGAGACGCGCATAAATCGCGCGGCGGGTCTCGTCGTCGGACGCCCCGTCGCCCTCGTCGAGCAAAGCATCGAGCAGGGCATCGCGGACGCGACCCCGGTTCGCGCCCGCGGGCGGCACGAACGAGCTGTGGAGGAAATGTCGGAGCACATTGGGTTCGGTCACTTCGGGCAAGCTGAGGATCGCGAGCTCGAAGTCCCCCGCGCCCAGACGAGCGATCATCGTTCCGAGCTCGAGAGGCACGACGGTGGCATCGAGCCCCACGTCCGCGAGCTCCTGGGCGATCACGCGCGATACGTCGATCCTGAGGCGCTCGGTCGATGTCAGCAGCGTCACGTGCAGTCCCAGGGCCCCCGCCTCCGCCAGCAGCGCCCGCGCCTTGCCGGGCTCGAATGCGAACGGCGGCGCCTCCGAATGAGCCCAGTTGGCGGGCGGAATGAGCCCCGTGGCGGGGTGGGCGGTCCCTCCGAAGAGCGTCGCCGTCAGCATCGGCCGATCGACGGCGCGGGAGATCGCCTGCCGGACCCGAGAGTCGCCGAATGGTGTCCGCATTTCCTGAACGACGATGTACGTCAGGTTCGCGCCGGGCCGGGCATGGACGCCGAGGCCCGGTTGCCTCGCCAGGACCGGCAACAGCGCGGGCGACAGAAGATTGACCGACGCGTCCGACCGACCGCTCTCGAGCCTCAAAACGCGCGCGTTCTCGTCGTGCACCGTCCTCAGGATGACCGCGTGTGCAGGGCGGGGAAGGGCTCCACCGCTCGCAGGGGACAGCCTCACTTCGCCGCGAGCCGCCGAGACGATCGCATACGGACCGAGTCCGTCGAGCGAGCCCTCCGTCGCGGGCGGCGACAGAGCCTCGTCCGCCCGCAGGATCGGCAGCTCCAGGTCCGTGAGCAGCGTCGCGTGGGGGCGGACGAGACGAATCACGACCGCGTGGTCTCCATCCTCCCGGGCCTCGCCAATCAGCTCGACGATCCGTGCCAGGCGAGACGCCACGCGCGGCGACGCAATTGCGCGCAACGTCTCGACGACATCGCGCGAACGCAGCGGAGCCCCCGAATGAAAGCGGACGTCCTTGCGAACTTCGACCCGCAGCGTCAACGGGTCGAGCCACTGCCACGCGCTCGCCAGGTAAGGCCGCGGCGCGAGCGTGTCCGGATCGAGCCGTACGAGACCCGCGTGCACGAGCCGAGTCGCGCGCAGTCCCACTGCATCGGTGGCGTAGCGGGGGTCGAGCGTCTCGGGATCATTGGCGACGAGCATTTCGATTGGCCGCGAGTCGTCCGAAAGGTCCGCGCGCGCCGCGTGTCTGGCGCCCCCGCAGGCCGACAGAAGAGCAACCGTGATCGGTGCGATCGAGAGAAAGACGGCGAGATTCCAGCCGGGCGCGCGCAACCTGTGCCATCGTAGCGTGCGGAGCCGGTTGGCGAGCCAGCGTCCCGTGGTGCAATCCCTTCGAATCCTGGCAGCCAGTTTGTGCGCTGGCCTCGTAGCCCTCGGTCCCGTGCGAGGCTGGACGGATCCGCCGTCCGATGCGGGCGTCGAGCCGGCACCCTCGAGCCCCGAGCTGCAGGCCGCAGCGCATGCCATCGCCTTCGATCGGGTCCTCGGTGGCGCAAGCGTGGGCATCGCCATTCTCGACGTGGATTCCGGTCGCATGCTGGCCGCCGACAACGAACACCTCGCCCTCAACCCCGCGTCCAACGCGAAGCTCTACACGGCGGCGGCTGCCCTCGCCATGCTTCACGGCGAGCACCGCTACGAGACGACCCTGTCCGGAAGGCTCGAGGGCGACACCGTCGCCGGTCCCTTGGTGCTTCGCGGCTACGGCGATCCGTCGCTGACGACCGCCGACCTCTGGGCGATGGTCCAGGAGGTCGATGCCTACGGCGTGAAACGGATCAGCGGAGACATCTTCGTCGATCAGCGCTTCTTCGACGAACAGACGACGCCCCCGGCCTTCGAACAGCAGCCGAACGAGTGGTCGGCATTTCGCGCTCCGGTCAGCGCCGTCGCGCTCGACGAAAACTGCGTGACCTTGACCGTACGCCCGTCGTCCGGAGGCGCTGCGCGCGTCCAGTTCCAGCCGTTCGGCTTCGTCGACGTCGACGGCACGATCCGGACCGCCGAGCCAGGGACTGCGGACAACGTCGAGCTCGTGCTTTCGGGGAACGGTTCGCGCATGACCGCCCACGTCAGCGGGGCGATCGCCGCGGATTCACGCCTCGTGCGCTACACGCGCCGCGCCGACGATCCGCGCCTGCTCGCGGGCTATGCGCTCAAAGCGCTGTTCGAGAACGCGGGCATCAAGGTTACGGGGGAGGTGCGCCTCGGTCACGAGCAGGATGGGCAGGCCCGTGTGCTCGCGAAGCACGCGTCGGCGCCACTATCTTCACTGCTCTATGCGCTCGGCAAGCAGAGCGACAACTTCTATGCGGAGATGATCTTCAAGAGCCTGGCCGGCGAGATCAAGGGACGGCCCGCGAAGAGCGGCGACGCGGGCGATGTCGTCGCACGATGGCTGGAGCGGGTCGGAGCCAGCGATGCGGGTGTCGTGCTCAAGAACGGATCGGGACTGTTCGACGCCGATCGCGTGACGGCCTTCAGCACGGTGCAGCTCCTTCGGTGGGCCTGGCGCGATCCGGACGTTCAGCCCGAATACCTCGCACAGCTTTCCATCGGAGGGGTCGATGGCACGCTGCGCAAACGCTTTCGCACGGAGCTCGCAAAGCGCCGGGTGCGTGCCAAGACGGGGACTCTCGACGACGTGATTGCGCTGAGCGGCTACATTTTTCGCTCGGGAGGCAAGGGGCCTATTGCCTTGTCGGTCTTTTTCAACCACGTTGCAGGCAAACAGGATGGGGCGCGCCGCGCCGCCGACCGGCTCGCGGAGCTCGTTTGCTCTCTCGAGCGGTGAGCTCACCCGGTCGCGCCGCCGGTTGCCTCCGTCGACGGAGAGCCGACCGCCTCAGTCGCGCATGTGCTTGCGGATCTTGCCCAGCGCCTGTTCCTGGAGCTGACGAATTCTTTCTCGCGACAGATTGTACTTGTCGCCGATCTCCTTGAGCGTCAGCTCCTCCTCGTCGTCGAGACCGAAACGCCAGCGGATGATGCGCGATTCGATCGGCGTGAGGGTCGTGAGCAATCGACGGACCTCGGCGCTCCACTTCTGGTTGGCGAGGGCGTCGTAAGGGGACATCGAACCCTCGTCTTGCAGGAAATCGATGAACTTGCGGCCGTCCTCGTCGCCCACCGGCCGGTCGAGCGAGAAGGGGGTGTCCGCCCACGACCCCTGAACCTTGTCGAGCTTCTCTTGGGGGATCCCCGTCTCGTGCTCGAGCTCGCCGAGGGTGGGCTCACGCCCGGTGCGCGCCAGCACGGCCTGCGTCGCGCGCTGAATGCGGTTGTGCGTGTCGAGCATGTGCACCGGGATGCGGACCGCGCGGCCCTTGTCGGCGAGCGCGCGACTGATCGCGTGACGGATCCACCAAGAGGCATAGGTCGAGAATCGATACCCGCGCGTGTGGTCGAAGCGCTCGACGGCCTTCATCAGCCCGATGTTGCCCTCCTGGATGAGATCGATGAGTGGAAGGCGGCCCCGGTTGTAGCGACGCGCGATCGACACGACCAGCCGCAAGTTCGCCTTTACGAACCTGTTTTTCACGTACCGCGAGTGCGCGGCCGCGTCGGTCATGCGGTCCAGGGCCTTTCTGAAGGCCGGCGTGAGGGGCAAGCACACGGGCGGCGTCGGCGGCGGCGCGTCCTGCGAAGCTTCGGCTCCGGGCGCTCCCCCGGCCGGCTCGTCCTCTGCCTGGTCCCGATCGAGATCCGCTTCCTCTTGTTCCTCGTTTGGCTCGCCCGACAGCTTGCGGACAGCCTCCTCGGCGTGGGCAATCCAGAGCCGGTCGCTGTCGGCGAGGCGGATCGCCTTGGCGAGCGACGCGCACCAGGCGCGGTACTTCTTTTCCTGATCGCGGCTCAGCTTGTTGTGTTTCTTGTAATTCCTCAGGATTTTCCTGAGCTCTGCGATCTGCGGGAGGTCCAGCGTCTCCTCGCCGGTCGGCAGATCTCGTTCGAGGGCATCGAGCGCGGCGTCGGCCGCAGGGTGGTGGCTGAGGATCGCGACCCAGTGGTCCACCTCGGCGCTCTCGACGTCAATCGCGGTCTGGAGCTCTTCCTCCGGCCCCATGACCGGATGCGTGGCCATCTCGCGGAAGTAGCGCGCGAGCATCGAATCGCCCCCGCCCTCCTCGATTTCCTTGTCGCTCGGGCTTTTGGGGGGGAGGATCGATTCGTTCACGGACATCGAAACCGCCGCCGTACCCTCGAGATCGAATTCGGCCTCGATGCCGCGCTCGAGCGTTTCGAGGTCGGGCTCCGCCGCGTCGGCGCCGGTGTGAGGCTCCTCGAGCTCCGGCTCGACCGCGGCGCCGTCCGGCGGCGTGCTTCGCGGGCCGTGTGCGCTCGGCGCCGGCGCCACCCGGGAGAGCGCCTTGGACCGCCGTCGTCCACGAGGCAGAGGCCCCGAGCCTGCAGCCACGGGTGCGGCCATGGAGAGGTCACTTCGACTGGCTGCGTCTCGTTCGATCGCGGCTGCGGTCCCCTTGCTCTTGCCCATCGGCGCTACTCCCTCGCTTGCGAGCGGGTGACTGGGTTGTTGTTTGGAACTTCGAGAGCCTCGACGCTTGTTCTTCGCCTGGTGCGCGGTTCGGGACGAGGAGGCTCTTTCCTTCGGCACGCGCAGGTTCCCGGGCTTCACGCTGATCGCACGCGACAGCGCTGCATGACTTGTGCCGGCGCAGCCCGGGCGCCGGGAGCCGTGCGCCCTCGCCGCGACGTCGGACGCTCCGCGTGAAGCCATTCTCGCCGGGGGCCCTCCTTGCGCGGAACCGAGCGCTCCGTGGACGAAGGCCCCGGCGGTTCGAGATGGAAGGGCGCGGCGGCGCCCCTGGGGGGATCGCGGGAAGTGCAAGGGATGCGGAGCCATGGTCGCCTTCGAGCGCATTCGAACCGTCGCGCGCGCCTCCGTTGTCAGTTATGGCCACTTCGTCCAACAACTTTCGTTCGAGATCGATGCCTGCGGGCTGCCGCCGTGTTCGGCGAAGATGATTCGCGATGCCACTTGCCCCTTTTCGTCTATCGGCCCTTTCGAGGTACTACGTTAAGAGTCTGCGTCGTGGATTGAACGGCGCGCGACGGCTCGGTGGACTTTTCGCGTCCTCCGCGGTGCACGCTGCCAGTCACGCTCTCGTCGCGCTCGTCGGCAGCGCGCTTGCGCTGGCGCTTGGTGCGCAATGGGGTCACCGGATCGGGGGGGAAACGTCCTCGCTCGTTTCCGGATGCCTGCTGCGCGTCTCGTCGATTCGGCTCTGCTCGCTTCTCGCCAGCCGCAACACGAACGGCAACCTCGCAGACCAACAAGCATTTTTCCTATCGCTCCTGGGGCTCGTGGTGCTCGTCGTCAAGGGAGTGTCGGGCGTTTGTGCCACCTACATTCAAACCCGCATTGCGGGACAGGTGGGCGGCGCGCTTCGCCTCGAGCTCTTCGATGCGCTCATCGACCTCCATCGGTTGCGCCCACCACGACATGCTGATCATGGGAGCGACCTCGTACCGACACCTGGCGCACGCGTCGAAGCGAGGGCTCGCACCGTACTCGCACCGAGCGCTCGGGTCGCCGAACCGAAGTCTCCCGCCGACCTCGTGCCGACGGCGCGCGCGGTCGTCGGTCTGACCGAGCGCGTTCGTGAGGTCGAGGCAGGTCTTGCGCACGGTCTGCTCGGAGGAGCGCGCTGCATCGCCCAGCTCGTCCCACTGGCTGCCCTGCTTGCGGCCCTGTCCCTCCAGGCCGCCGGCATCGCGGCGGGCGTGCTGGCCATCTTCGGTTGGCTCCTGGGGCGCTGGCGGTCCGCGTACCGCGAAGCCACGCGGCGCAGCGCGAGGCAGCACGAGCAGCTGGTCGAAATTGCCGACGACTCGGTGCGGCACGCGGACCTATGGGTGAGCTACGGCGCCGAGGCGAAGGCGCGTGACGACGTTCGTCGGCTCGGAAACTCGGTGGCTGACGGCTGGGCGCGCCTTTCTGCACGCGCCGCCGCGCTGAGCGGGGCCAACGAAGTGCTCGGTGCCGCGGCCCTGGCGGTCGCCATCGGCGCGGCGCGTGCCGGTTGGCTGGGTTCGATCGGCGATGGTGCGACGCTGCTCGCCTTCGCCGTCACCTTTTTCCTTGCGTACCGACCGCTGCGCGAGCTGGCGGATGCGCACGCAGTCTTTGCGCGTGCGGAGGTCGCATACGACGAGCTTCGACGTGTGATCGAAAGCGCTCAGGGTCCGGGTCAGGGCTGCGCCCCTCGATCCGATCTGTCCCCTCGACGCGTCTGGCCGCTCGCGCCGCTCGAGCTCGCAGGCATTCGCCTCGCACGCGGGGCGAAGGGCCCCATCAGCCTTCATGTCGCGCCCGGCGCGATCGTCGTCGTCACGGGCCCGACGGGGGCTGGCAAAACGACCCTCCTCCGGACGCTCCTCGGGCTCGAGAGCGCGCTTGGCGGCCAAGTGACTTACGGGGGAGATCCGCTGGGGGACGTGCCGGCCGGCCCCATGGCACGACCGTTCGCGTGGGTTCCCCAGGACGCGCCGGTGCTCGCCGACACGTTGTCGGCGAACGTCGGCCTGGGCGCGCCTGGTCTCGACGTCCGCGCAGTTCTCGACGGACTTGGCGCATCCCACCTCGTCCGGGAGCTCGACGCATCGCGTCTGGGCGAGGGCGGCCGCGCCGTTTCCGGAGGAGAGCGTCAATGGATCGCTCTCGCGCGTGCAATCGGAACGCGGCAACCGGTGCTATTGCTCGACGAGCCGACGAGCGGCCTCGATCCCGGGGCCGAGCGCATGGTTCTGGACGCCGTCCAACGGTTGCGGGGCGAGCGGACGGTCATCCTCGTGACCCATCGATCGGAGCCGCTGGCCATTGCAGACGCGGTCGTTCGCATCGACAGTTCCGGATCGACCGAGCTCCCTCGCCACGACCGAGACGGCGGTGTCGATCGAACGGGGTGCGTCAGCTCGGACGATCAGCCGATCCGTAACATCCGAACCGCTGGGCCCGTTTCCACGGTGAGCGACGAGGCCTGAAACACGTCGCCATCGAGAACGTACGCAGCCCCGGGCGCCTTGAAATCCAGTCGCAACGAGGTCGCCAGCGCGTCGACGTGGGGTTGGCCGCGCAGCGGGCGCCCTGCGAGGACACGAGGCATCTGGCGGCCGAGCTCGTAAGGGGAAAGCCCGCTGGCCACCACGTGGAAGCACGGCCCGTCGCTTCGCGCCCGGTAGGTGACTCGAAAGTGCAGGCCAAGGTCGCACACGACGCTTGCGACGACGAGACTCCACCCCGTCTCCTCTCGACGGAGGCCGTCGACCGAGAGCACACACGCGGCGGGCGCCAGCACGCGGGCGGCCAGGCTCGTTCCGACCAGCGAGCTCGTGAACACGCGCGCCGCGATGATCGCCGCGGTCGCCAGGCCGGGCCGGCGCGACCGATGGTAGAGGTCGAAAAATTGGCTGACGAGGCCTGCGCCAAAAATGAAGCCGATGCGGCCGGCCTCCGCCCCGTCGCGGACGCACAGAGTCGACTGGGGGGATCCGGTGGCGGTGACCGAGCAGGCCGCGCGGACGATGGTCCGGATCCTCGCGCGAGCGACGCCGAGATTGCGACTCACCGTATCCACGGTCCCTGCAGGGACGATTCCGACCAGCGGCAGGGACGCCGGTTCGAAGGCGCCGACGAGGGCGCTCAGGCATCGCATCAGCGTTCCGTCGCCCCCAGCGACAAGCACGACGCGGACGCCGCGCAACGCGCAGCCCCGGGCGACCTCCTCGAGTTCTGCCAGCGTCGTGGGCTCGTGGATCCGGACGCCCTCCCGCCCCGCCTCGTCGACGACGATCCGCCGTCGCGCCGATCCCGGACGAAGTCGCCGTGCGTGGGGGTTCAAGACGAGGTCAACGCCCGGCACGCCGCGCGGGCGCTTAGCATCGGCGCCACAAAGCGGCTACATCTGGATTGATGGAGAAGGGGCTCGCGCCGCGCATCCTTGCGCCACTCGTCGCCACCGCCATGGTGGCCTGCGGGGCATCGCCCGCGATGCGGGCGGTCGAGCATGGCGATCGCCCTGCGCTCCACGACCTGCTGGTCGAGAGGCAGAGAACGGGCGATCTGGGCCGCGACGCAGCGGCGCTGGCCAAGCTCGTGGCCGAGCGCGAGCTCGCGACCTCGCCTCCCGGCGATGCCGTCGAGCGCGTCCTCGATCTGCGCTCTTGCGCCCACGAGCTCGACGGCGCTCTGGCCCTGCGCATGCACACTCACGACATCGCGGGCGCCGAGGCCGCACTGGCGCGCGTCGAGGTTCGGGGTCTAGACCCCCGGCGTGCCCGAGAGTTCGTGACCGACCCGGATCCGCACTGGCGCGCCGTCGGCGCCCGAGGTCTCGTCCGCCTGGAGGACCGGGAGGCGCGCTTGCACGCGCTGCTCGACGCGAACCCCATCGTGCGCCGCGAGGCCGCCCGGGCCGCGCGCGATGCCGCGGATCCCGCAGACCTGATCGCGCTCGCCGAGGCGGTGCGAGTGGACCCCGAGCCCATCGTTCAGACCGAGGCGGTCCGCGCGATCGGTGCTCTTCCCGCCCTCCCGACGGGCGCCATCGAGGGGCGCTATGCCGTCGCCGTGCGGCATGCGGAGGCGGAAATGCTGCGCGACCTCTGGACCACCGGCGACGAAGCCGTGCGGGAAGACATTGCTCTCGTCTGGTCGAGCCCGTCGTTGTGGCGAGAAGGCGGACGCGACGAGCTCCGGACGATCGTGGCCACGGGCCACGGCCCGCCGGCCATCGAGGCCGCCGCCGCCGTCCTTCGCCGACGCGACGCCGATCCGGAATTGAGCGCCCTTGCGAGCGGCCAGCTCGCGAGCGCGATCCGAAGCGGTGTACGCGCCTCGCGCCTCCAGGCTCTGGCTGAAGCGCCCCTCGATCGGCCCGAGCTGATCGCCGCAGTGCGCGCAGCAGCCGACGACGGTGACTACGCCGTCCGGATTCCTGCCCTCGCGCGTCTCGCCGGGGCGAGCGACCGCAAAGCGCTCGTCGAGCTCGAAGCGCTCGCGAGCCCAGGCTCCCCGGTGTCGTCGCGCGCGCGCATCGCATCGGCCATGGCGGGCGACCGCCGCGTGCAGGCGTGGGTCGAGGTGGAGCTCACCTCCGACCGAGCGGAAGACCGCATCGCCGCCGCCGTCGCTCTTTCGGCGCTGGGCGTCGCTTCGCGCGCCGCGCCTTTGCTTGCGGACCCGATCCCGCGGGTGCGCACGCGCGTATCATGCGTCATTTTGATGGCGGCGCGCCGGCAGGGTTAGCTGCCCGATCGGCCTGACGCGGCCGTTCGTTTCATCGAGGCGCGGTGCTTGCGCCAGCAGCTCCCGCAGCGCCACTCGACCGATCTCGAGCCGTCCGGCCCGATGATCGTGGACAGATGCCACCCCGTGGACGGACTTGCGCTCGCGATCGTGGTGGCGCCGCGCCCCATGCTCGGTGGCGTCGCACGGCAACCGACGCAGATTTGCCGGCTCATTGCATCACGGATCGTAAAACGCATTTGGGCGAATTTGGATGAACGCACACGGAACTTTGGAAAAAAGCGTGGGCGCGCCGGGGGTGCTGTCGGGACTTTCGGGCGAACGGCTCCGCGGCGGTCCGCCGTGGTCGTCGGCCGTCGAGGCCGGAATTTCGCGGCTCCTGAGCGCGCTTGCGCCATGCCCGGCCCACGCCTAGCTGCAAAGGATCGGCGCACTTTCTGCTCCCGCCGGCTCGCATGGAACCCATCCTTCGTTTGCGCCCTGGGTGCGCGGCTCCGCTCGGCGCGACGTGGGACGGCTCGGGCGTCAACTTCGCGCTGTACTCGGAGGCGGCCACGGCCGTCGCGCTGTGTCTCTTCGACGCCGCCGGCGAGGAAATGCGCATTCCGGTTCGGCAGCGCTCCGACTTCGTCTGGCACGTTTACGTGGAGTCCGTGGGCCCCGGCCAGCGCTACGGATACCGGGTCGACGGGCCATGGGAGCCTGCGCGCGGGCTGCGGTTCAATTCTCGCAACGTGCTTCTCGATCCCTACGCCAGAGCCCTCGCCGGCCCCGCGGACTTCGCCGCCGGCGTCTTTTCGTACGACGTGCGCCACCCCGATGCGGATCTGGCGATTGCCGCGACCGATCAGCGGGGGGCACCGTTGGGCGTCGTCGTCGACCCGTCCTTCGACTGGGGTGACGACTCGCCCCCCAACACGCCCTTGCGCAAGACGGTCGTTTACGAGGCTCACGTCCGGGGGCTGACGGCGCGTCATCCCGACGTGGCCCCGGAGCTCCGCGGTACCTACCTTGGTGTTGCGACCGATCCGATCCTCAGACATCTGCGCGAGCTCGACGTCACCGCGCTCGAGCTCTTGCCCGTCCACGCGTTCGTCGACGACAAGCCTCTGCTCGACCGCGGCCTTCGCAATTACTGGGGATACTCGTCGATTGGTTTCTTTGCTCCGGACGTCCGATATCGCTCGGGTGCCCAGCCGGCGGCCGAGATCCGCCAGTTCAAGCGAATGGTCAAAGCGCTGCACGCCGAGGGCATCGAGGTCATCCTGGACGTCGTCTACAATCACACGGCCGAGGGAAATCACCTCGGGCCCACCTTCGGGTTCCGTGGAATCGACAACCAAGCGTACTACCGGCTCCTGCCCGACCAGCCGCGCTTTTACCTCGACACCACGGGCGCCGGTAACAGCCTGAACGTCGTCCATCCGCAGACGTTGCAGCTCATCATGGATTCGCTGCGATACTGGGTGCAGGAGCTGCACGTCGACGGGTTCCGGTTCGATCTGGCATCGGCCCTGGCCCGGGGACTCTTCGAAGTCGATCGGCTCTCGAGCTTCTTCAGCGTCATCCATCAGGACCCGGTCATCGGTCGCGTCAAGCTCATCGCCGAGCCGTGGGACGTCGGCGCGGGCGGCTATCAAGTTGGCCGCTTCCCCGTGAAATGGGCCGAATGGAATAGCAATTACCGCGACACGATGCGCGCGTTCTGGCGCGGCGACGGGGGTCGCGCCGCCGAGCTCGGATATCGCCTGACCGGTAGCTCCGATCTCTACCAGGGTGGGGGCCGTACTCCGGCATCGAGCGTCAACTTCATCACCGCGCACAACGGCTTCACACTGCACGATCTCGTCACTTACGAGAACAAGCACAACGAGGCGAACGGGGAAAGTAACAGCGACGGGCCGGAGGAGAACCTGTCGTGGAACTGCGGCGTCGAGGGAGAGACCGACGATCCCGACGTGCGAGCCATGCGCGCGCGTCAGGTGCGCAATCTGTTCGCGACCCTCGTCTTCTCCGAGGGCACTCCGATGATCTGCGGCGGCGACGAGATCGGCCGGACGCAGCGCGGAAACAACCACGCCTATTGCCAGGACAACGAGATCACGTGGCACGACTGGGACCTCGACGACGAACGGCGAGCCCTTCTCGCATTCGCCCAGCGCATCGTGCGCCTGCGACGCAAGCACCCACTGATGCAACGGGCGGCGTTCTTCCGCGGCCGCGAGATCCGCGGCGTCGGTGTGGAGGACGTTCGCTGGTTCCGGCACGACGGAGAGCCCATGAACGACGGCGACTGGAACAACCCCGCGACCTCGAGCCTCGGGATGTTCGTGGCCGGAGCGGGCCTCGAATCTCTCGACGAGAACGGCGCGCCCCAGAAAGACGACGATCTGCTGTTGCTCGTCAACGCCAGCCCGATCGACCTCGAGTTCGAGCTGCCTTCATTCGTCGGCCGCGGCCGTGCAGCGCCCTGGTCGCTGCTCGTCGACACAGCCGACGACACTGCGCACGAGCGGAGCCCATCGACCGGGACCTCGACGCGGGTCGTGAAACGCTCTCTGCAGCTGCTCGCGCGCCGCGCGCTCGGGCCCGGAGGCCTCGAGGCGGTTCGGGGTGCCCCGACGTCGACCTACCGCGTCCAGCTGAGCGGCAGATTCCCGGTGGACCAGGCGACGTCGATCGTCAGCTACCTCGATCGCCTCGGCGCGGGTGCGGTCTATGCCTCGCCCTGTCTGCGCGCCCAGCGTGGCTCCGAGCACGGTTACGACGTCGTCGACCACAGAACGTTGAACCCCGAGATCGGAACGGTCGAGCAGTACCACGCATGGACGGACGCCATACGTCGTCGCGGCATGTCCCATATCTTCGACTTCGTGCCGAACCACGTGGGGATCGGGTCGGGCGAGAACCACTGGTGGACGGACGTGCTCGAGAGCGGTCCGAGCTCGCTCTACGCCGACTTCTTCGACATCGAATGGGACTCGGCCGAACGCATCCTGCGCGGCAAAGTACTTCTGCCGGTTCTCGGACGGCAGTTCGGCGAAGAGCTCGACGACGGCAAGCTCTCCATCACACGCGACGGCGGTGCTTTGTGGGTCGCGTACTACGACCGGCGCTTCCCTGCCTCGCCGCGCAGCTATGCTCAGGTGCTCGAGCGCGCCGCCGCCAGCCTCTCGGTATCCGAGGACGATTCGATCAGGCTGGAGCTCGAAAGCATCATGGCTGCGGTGCGTCATTTGCCGGGCGCACGCACCCGGGAGATTTTCGAGCGACGCGAGCGCGCTCGGGAGAAAGAGGTCATCAAGCGCCGGCTGGGCGACGCTTGCGCCCGCAGCGTCGAGCTCGCGAGAGCCGTCGACGAGGCCGTCAAGTCCATCTCTGCGAGCCCCGAGCGGCTCGAACGCTTTCTTGGAGACCAGAATTATCGTCTGAGCTACTGGCGGGTGGCCGCTGACGAGATCAACTACCGGTGCTTCTTCGACATCAACGAGCTCGCCGCGATTCGCATGGAGGACGCCGCGGTCTTCTCGGCGGCACACAGCCTGCTGCTCGATCTCATCGCGTCCGGTCGCGTCACCGGTCTTCGCCTCGACCATACCGACGGGCTCTACGATCCTCAGGCCTATTTTCAGGCGCTGCAGGACGCGATCCGCGAAGCGCTCGCGCGCCGCGGACAGGACGACGTGACTCCGACCTACGTCATCGCGGAAAAGATCCTCGAGGCCGACGAGGAGCTTCCGCGTCCGTGGGCCATCTCCGGGACGACCGGGTACGATTTTCTCGCCGCCGTCAATGCCCTCTGGGTCGATGCCCGCGCCGAGCGGGCCTTCAACGACATCTACGCGCGGTTCACGGGCTGCGACGTCGACTACGAACGCGTCGCGCTCCAGTCCAAGCGAGACGTCATGGCGGAGACGTTCTCCGGCGAGATCCACGTGCTCGCCAACGCGCTCAAGGACGTCGCCGAGGCGACGCGGCACGCGCGCGACTTCACGCTGGCGAGTCTCGTGCGCGCCATCCAGGAGATGATCGCGGCCCTCGACGTGTACCGGACCTACGTCCGGCCGGACGGGACCCGCGAGCCGAGCGACGAGTTGCGCATACGTGCCGCAACCGAGCGCGCCAAGCGCCACAACCCGATTATGGATCCTTCGATTTTCGATTTTTTGCGCGAGGTGCTCCTCATCGAGAATCGCGGTGAAGCCGCGGTCCGTTTCGCCATGCGTTTCCAGCAATTGACCGGTCCCATCATGGCGAAGGGGATCGAGGACACGGCGCTCTACCGCTACGGTCGACTGCTCTCCTTGAACGAGGTTGGTTGCGCTCCCGCCCGATTTGGATCGACGGCGGCGGAGCTTCATGCCCACAACGCCAGGATTCTCGCGCGCTGGCCCATGTCGATGACGACCACCACGACCCATGACACCAAGCGCAGCGAGGACGTGCGCGCACGGCTCTCCGTGCTGAGCGAGATTCCCGATCGCTGGAGCGAGCTCGTCGCGCGTCTCGTGGAGCTGACGCGGCCGCTCGTCGGACGCGTGGACGGCTTGCCTGCACCGTCGCCAGCCGACGTCTACTTCTTCGTCCAGAACGTCGTCGGAGCCTGGCCCTACGAGCGACTGCGCCCCGGCGCCATGACGGATGCGTTCAGGGACCGGCTTTCGGCCTACATGGCCAAGGCCGTGCACGAAGCCAAAGTGCGCTCGTCGTGGACCCACCCCAACACCGCCTACGACCAGGCCGTGCGCCGCTTCGTCGAGCGGGCCTTTTCACTCGAGGCTTTCGTCGACAGGGTCGATGAGTTCGTCCGGACGATTGCCACCTACGGCGCGAGCAACAGTCTGGCGACGCTTGCGTTGCGGCTCGCCTCACCCGGGGTCCCCGACGTTTATCAAGGCTGCGAGCTCTGGGATCTCTCCCTCGTGGACCCCGACAACCGCCGGGCGGTCGACTACGCGCGGCGCCGGTTGGCCCTCGAGGATCTCGTCTCGCGGGGTTCACCGACGCCCGCGCTCGCGCGCGAGCTCGTCGAGCGCTTCGGCGACGGCCTGGTCAAGCTGCACCTCACTCGTACGGGCCTCAAGCTCCGGCGGTCCGCCCCCGATCTGTTCCTCCAGGGCGCCTATGATCCGATCGAGTCGGGAGAGCACGTGGTGGCTTTCGAGCGGACCCACGCGAGCCGCCGGCTCGTCTGCATCGTGCCCCGTCTCACCTGGCGTCTGACACGCGGTGCGACGCCGTGGGCGCTGGGCGACGTGTGGGGACAGCAGCGAATCGTCCTCGGGCGCCCAGGCCGATTCACGAACGCCTTGTCCGGCGAACGATTCGAGGGCCAAAGCTTTCTCTTGTGCCGGGTGCTCTCCGACTTTCCGGTAGCCTGGTTGGTGGCGGATTGAGCATGTCGCGGTATGCAGGCTCGGCATCCGTGCGCGCCGACGGCTGGCCCCCGCGGCTCGGGGCCATCGTCGAGCGCGGAGGGACCACGTTTCGAGCGTGGACTACGCGCGCCAGGCGAGTAGCCGTCCGTATTCTCGACGGTCAGCAGCGCCCGACGTGCGTGCAAGAGCTCCAGCCGCGCGGCGGCGGCATATTCGAGACGCACGTGCCGTCGCTGGGCGCCGGAACGCTGTACAAGTTCCTGCTCGACGACCGGGAGGTGCCTGATCCTTATGCCCGTTATCTCCCCTTCGGCGTGCACGGAGCAGCCGAGGTGATCGCTCCGGCGCACGCATCCGCGCTGCGCCCTGCGCCCATGCTCGAGCGTCTATGCACGTACGAGCTGCACGTGGGCACGTTCACACCGGAAGGTACGTACGAGGCGGCCCGCGCCAAGCTCAATCACATTGCCGAGCTGGGAATCGGCGCCGTGGAGCTCATGCCTCTGTCGGCGTTTCCTGGTGAGAGGGGCTGGGGCTACGACGGCGTCGCCCACTACGCGCCGCACGCTTCCTACGGCCGACCCGAGGACCTGCGCCGCTTCCTGGGCGACGCGCACGAGCTCGGGCTCTTCGTACTCCTCGACGTGGTGTTCAACCACTTCGGCCCCAACGGCAACTACCTCCCCTCGTTTTCGCCCGAATACTTCACGCGGGCCTTCACGACGCCCTGGGGCGACGCCCTCGACTTCGCCGAACCTCACATGCGCGCCTACGTGCTCGGCGCGGCTCACATGTGGCTCGAAGAGTACGGGTTCGATGGTCTTCGCCTCGACGCCACTCATGCGATCTTCGACGGCTCGAAGCCGCACGTCCTGCGCGAGTTGGCGGATCTGGCCGCCTCGCTCGATCCACCGCGACTGCTCGTCGCCGAAGACGACCGCAACGAATCGTCGCTGGTGACCGAGCTGGGGCTCGACGCCGTCTGGGCCGACGACTTCCACCATCATCTTTGGGTCCTCATGACCGGCGAGCAAGACGGTTACTACGCCGCATACGAACCCGCAGCTGCCGCGCTCGCGCATGCCATCGAGCGGGGCTGGTCCTACGAAGGCCAGCACTACTCCCCCTGGGGAAGGCCTCGCGGCACGCGCGCCGATGCATTTCGCCCGGAGCAGTTCGTGTATTGCATCGAGAACCACGACCAGGCGGGCAATCGCGCCTTCGGCGAACGGCTGTCGCAGAAGGTGTCGCCCGGCGCGTTTTGCGCGGCGTCTGCGCTGCTCTTTTTCCTGCCGATGTCGCCACTCGTCTTCATGGGTCAGGAATGGGGCGCTTCGACGCCGTTCCTCTACTTCACGCAGCACGACGCGGAGCTCGGCGCGCTCGTCTCGAAGGGGCGTCGCGAGGAGTTCAAGTCTTTCCGCGCGTTCTCCGACCCCGACGCCCGCGCCCGCATCCCGGACCCGCAGGCCCCTGCGACCTTCGAGACCTCCAAGCTGAGGTGGCAAGAACGCCTCGGGCCACCTCACGCACGCGTTTTCGCGATGGTCCGCAAGCTCCTCAGCCTGCGTCGTGAGGATCCGGTGCTGCGCGAGCGGTGCGAGCGAAAAGATCTGCGCGCGCGCGCCGAAGCCGACGTGATCGTCGTCGAGCGTTCGGGAGGCGGCGGCCGGCGGGTGCTTCTCGCCAACTTGACGCCGCGTCCCGTCGGCATCGCGTGGCAGTCCTTCGGGGAGAGCATCTTCGCGACCGAGGACATGGCTGCGGGTTCGCTCCCGCCTTGGTGCGCGACGATCCTCAAGGCCTGAGACGCCCTGCCCTTTATCGGACCGGATTAGAGGCGGATGCTCTTCCAGCTTCCGCTCGCGAACTTCGCGCTCATGACGGCGGCCGCAAGGCACATGTAAATGAATGCGGCAATCCAGATTCCGTTGAGAGACATGTGCAGCCGGACGCCCAGCGAGTACGCCGCCGGGACGAGCCATCCGAAGACGAGCCCGAACTGAGCGAACGCGACGAACTTCGTGTCGCCCGCGCCGAAGAGCCCCTCGCTCAGGATCATCGCCACGGCGATGATGGGAGTCACGACGCCCATCAAGTGCATCGGGAACGTGGCCGCGTCGCGCACGGCCATCGAGTTGGAAAAGAGGGCGACCACCTGGTCCGTGAAGAAAATGCCCTCGAGGACGACCACGACTCCGAAGACGACCACGCCCAGCCTCACGGAGGCCCAGCCCCAGCGCTGGGCTTCCTCCGGTTCGCGTCGGCCGAGCGATTGCCCGATGAGCGTCGCCGTTGCCGTCCCGAACGACATGCACGCCGTGAACGTCAGCTGCAGCAGCTCGACGATGTCGGTGTTCGCAGCGCTGTTGACCGCTTCGACCTTGCCACATCGGCCCGCAATCGTGGTCGCCGTGGCGCCCTGAAGGTCGAGCTGGCCCACGGTGCGCGTGAAGAGGCCGAAGCCCACCATCATGACCACGGTCGCCACGGCCGCGGGAATCGACAGGCGCAGGATGGATCCGGTGAGCTTGGCGGAGAGGTTCGACCAGCGCGCGGGGCGGTACTCGCCGCGCGTCAGCGAGGCGAAGCCGACCATGATGAAAAGCCCGATCCACGTCGCAATGAACGCGCTCAGCCCGGCGCCCGCGGCGCCCATCGGGGGCGCACCCAGGTGTCCGAAAATGAAGATCCAGCAAAGGAGCGCGTTTGTGACGTTCATGACGATCGAAGCCACGAGGTGCACGTGAGTCTTGCCGATTCCATCGAAGAACGCCTTGATCGCCATGGTCGCAGCCATGGAAACGACCCCGAGCAGTCGCCATCGCGTGTAGGAGAGTGCGACGCTCTGCACCTCGGGCACTCCGACCATCAATCGAATGAGCGAGGGCAGCAGCACGAGGCCGACGATCGAGAATACGGTTCCCGCCGCCACGCAGAAGAATGCGGCGTTGGCCAGCACGGCGCCGGCCCGCTCGCGGCCGCCCTCGGCATAGCGGCGGGCGACGAGGGCCTGCGTCCCGACGCTCACGGCGCTGAGGCTTCCACCGAAGAGCCATACGAGGATGAGCGAAGGGAGCAGCGCCGCCTGCGCGTTCGACGAATCCGGGCAGGGCAGGCGGGAAAAGTAGAGAACGTCGATCTCGTTGACGACCGCCTGCGACAGCATCGCGAACATCGTCGGCAGGGCCAGACGGAGAATCGTCTGGTAACGTCGTAGTCCGAGCGCGATCGGCGCCGCGAGGTCGAGCGTCTCCATGCGCGTCAGGCGAGGCGGACTTTACCGGGCGGTCCGGCAAAGACAAGGTGATGCGCGGGGCGGACCACCCGACATCTAGGGCAAGGGAGGCGAGCTCGAACGCAGGCTTTCGGGCACGCTCGAGCGGTTCGGCTTTCGGCGCGTCTCTCCCGGGTGGACCCCCTCGAGGCGCGCTGCGTCGGGGCGCGCTTCCGGGGAGCGAGACGAAGGCCGCGAGGGCCTCTCCGGCCGCAAGGGCCTCTCCGGCAGGGAGTCGGCCGCGATCGCGTCATTCGCCGTCGCGAGAGGTTCTCTCGGCGACAGCGGTCCGTTCGTCGGCGAGACGATGGTCACCGCAGTCAGCGGTTCGTTCGTCGCTGCGGGCGTACCGATCGTCACCGCCCAATCCCTCGGCGCGGCCGCGGACCGGCCATCGGTTCCCGCCGGACCGGGAGCCGTTGCACTCGTCTC
>Ga0187782_10000236_pt1 | contig 34928 bp, 28 predicted proteins | sample 0715_SJ02_MP15_2_FD_132454 | JGI IMG/M metagenome (GOLD analysis project Ga0187782, IMG submission 132454) | Tropical peat soil microbial communities from peatlands in Department of Meta, Colombia - 0715_SJ02_MP15_20_MG | ecosystem: Environmental > Terrestrial > Soil > Wetlands > Peat | place... | reverse complement strand
GGCATGATGCGCTGATAGACCGTGCCGATGCTCTCAAGATTGGAGATATCGCCCCCGCCCATATAGCAATGCGGCTTGCCAGGACTGTACTCAAAATCCGCAACACGAAATGGATTCTTCGGCGAGTCCACGAAATCCTGCATCAGGTGGACGGCATTGTTGAGATACCAGGTGTCCATGTCGCCGACGGCAAAGTGGAGCTTGCCCACAAGCTTGGGACCAAGTGTGGCGATGTCGCGCTCGAGAATATAACGAAGGTCATAGTGCTCCTTCCAATAGGCGGCCACAGTGGAATCAATCTCCCCCGTCGAAGGATTCCAGATAGGCTTTGGGTAGCCGTCCAAGCCAACAGGGCTAAATACGGCCTGCCAGATGCCAAATTGCTCTGTGGACCTGCCGTGGGTGCCCATGACCTCCTCGCGTCGGACCGCAGGCTCCATGACAGCCTCAAGATCACCAGTAGCCGTTCGCATCTCCGCTCGTGGCACCTGGCCGAAGGGCCCTTGCCGCCAGAAGGCGTTCCTGTCCGTGTAAATGTTGACCGCCTGATAGGCCCGGAAGTCGATCGGGTCGGGACAGAACGAATACGCCCCGTTGTAGAAGTCCGGATAGAAGATCAGCGACGCTGCCGCTTCCCAGCCGCCCGTGGAACCACCTTCCACGGCGCGCGCCCACGACTGGCCGATGCCCCGGAATCGTTTCTCCACTTCGGGAATGAGCTCTTGCGTGATCGCGTCCCCGTACGGGCCGACATTGGCCGAATTCACCGCATAAGAATCATCGTAATAAGGATTCGCATGCTGGATGCTCATCAGGAGCATTTTGGGAAGACGGCCAGAGGTCCAGTCCTCGTAGAAACGATTGGCATATTGCAGGAACTCGAGATGTTTGCCCTCGGCGGAATCCGGCACTTTCTCCTGAAAAAACTCCCAGTCCGGCTCGAAGTGGCCCTGATGGACGAGAAGCGGGTAATGTGCGGATGGGTGTTCGTCGAAGCCTTTGGGAAGAAGTACCATTGCTCCAAGGTACACAGGGCGTCCCCAGAAAGCCGTAAGAAGTTTGCTTTGGATGCGAATGTGTTTGATGTACTTCGTGTCCTTAGGCGGCTCAATCGGCGGGATCTTCTCGGTCAGGTTGATGCGCACGACGTTCCCGGACTGTGGATCGAGGTGGACACGGACCGGCTTGTTGAGAAGATTGCCGGGCTTGTTGAACCACTGCTGGCCTTCACCCCTGTCGGGCGCAAGCTTGATCGTGTAGCCGTCGGCGCGATGGAATGTCTCGTAGATATTCAGGACCGCCTGGACGTAGTAGTCACCGGCAGGGAGCTGGTCCAGGGAAACGAGCGGATAGCCGAGGGTGGTGGAACCGATTGCGGCCGGAGTGCCAGGCTTCCATCCGTCGACATCGACCCCAAAGAACTGCGCGCTGGAGGCTTCTTCCTCGAGCAACTGGAAGCGCGGCTCACTGTTCTGGTCGGTGGAAATGCCGAGAATGATATGGCCGTCGAGTGCTTTACTCTCGCTGAGAGTACCCGGAAAGAAAATCTCAAAGCGCAGTTTGGAACTGGACTTCGATTGGGCGAGGCCGACCTCGGCAGCAAGCAGCGAGAGGCCGAAGCAAGAGAAGATTATAAGTGAGCGGCCAAATCTGTATGAAATGGATTTCCAAATACCGACGAGACGCAAAAGAACCTCCAGATTTGCGACAAAACAGGATACAACAGGAGCCGACCGCTCGCTCGACCCATGCACTTGGTCGGCCGCACAGCCGTGCTGGCCGGGATTGCTCTTGTGCTTGGCTTGGGAGTATTGGGCGTCCGTGCCGATGCTGGTATGCCCAGAGCGAATCTTGAAACTTGTGTCTGGCGCCCGTCTGCGCGTCACCGAGGGCGTCATCAATCGGCGGGGTAGAGCCCGTGGGCCTGATATGACCTGCTTGTCATCCACAGCGTCATCAAGTGCGCTGTGACGCCGGGGGACTCGGGCCGTGGACGCTGCGCTTTCAAGTATATAGGGGGATGTGCTATAACCGGATGGCCGTGAAACAGGACGGAAATCAGGAGAGCGCCTCGGCGGGACTGAGGGGCGCGGCCGTGGTCGAGTCGCCGTCGGGCAACATGGCGGCAGACAAGGCTGGAACTGGAGTGCAAGAGGATCCGTCCCGGTATTGCCCGGTATGTTCGCAGCGGCTCGAGTCGCGAAAGTGCAAGCTGGTTTGCAACGTATGTGGGTACTACATGTCTTGTGCGGATTACTACTAAGGCGAAGCAGTCACGCTCGAAACAGAAAGACTGCTTTGCGGAATACACCAAAACTAGATATGCTTCGCGGTTCCGGCCCGGGTTGCCGCCGGATTCGTGTACGGATGAGGAGGAACTAAACGTGGCATTAAAGATCACAACTCGGGAAGTTGACGGCGTAACGGTGGCTGCGCTGGACGGGCGCATCGTGCTCGGTGAAGAGAGCAACGCGCTCCGGGAGAAGATCAAGACGCTGGTGGGTGAGGGTAAGAAGAAGATAGTGCTGAACATGGACAACGTCACGTTCATCGACAGCGCCGGTCTCGGCACGCTGGTCGCGTCTCACCACAGCGCCAAGGCACAGGGAGCTGGGCTGAAGCTGTGCCATCTCGGCACGAAGTTTCAGGAAGTGCTGCAGATTACGAAGCTGATGACCATCTTCGACGTGTATAACACGGAAGCTGAAGCGGTGGCCAGCTTCTTGAAGTAAGCCGGCGCGTCTCCGGGAACAATTCTGTGGAAAGGGCAGGTTCATCCCTGCCCTTTTTTGTTGCTCTGGTCTACTCCGGAATGCGGTACATCGTGATGCCGCTGAGAAGCTTGGGATAGAAGTCCGTCGACTTTTGTGGCATCACCTCTCCGGCTGTCGCAACACGCACCACCAGGTCAACATCCACGGGATTGAGCAGAAACGCGATCTGCGCAAGGGAGCGGTCCACCGCATCCAGCGCTAGGGAAGCTTCCCGCTCATAGGAGAGGTTCGCTTCGGCGGCAACCGCATGGGGAGTGATGCCAAGCGCGGGCTCGAGAATGCCCTGGTGCAAAAGAACAACATCGAGTTCGCGTTGCAAAGGCGATAGGCCAGGCAGGATTTGCGCGATGTCCGCTTCCGGCCGGAGGGTAAGAATGTAAAAAGCCTGCGATCCGTTCTCCGCTGCAGGATAGACGCCGATAGCGCGCTGAGACTTATTCGACGAGAGATGGTGAAGGAACTTTGCGGCCGCTTCCCGGCGCTGTTCAGGGCCGTCAAAGGCGATGACTTCGGTGGCAAACCAAGGTTCCAGATAGCGCCGCACGGCACTCCAGGAAAAGTCCCGCAGGTTGCTCACGACGCGGTGCGTCGGCAGAATCGTCAAGCCTTCGCTGCGCGTGTTGATGAATGTCATCATCGAAAACTCATAAGCCGCATCCGGGATGAGCTTGCTGGCGCGAGAGCGGTTTTCATTGCGAAAATTGAGTGAGGTCTCGTAGCGATGGTGTCCGTCGGCAATGACCAGCTTTTGCTCGGCCATGGCCGCCCGGATGACGGAAATGCGAGACGGCTCCGCAACAAGCCAAAGGCTGTGAATGACTCCATACTCGTCGGTGAGCTGGGTGACCGGTGGCAGTGATGACTGAACCTCCTCAAGTACTCCGTCCACCTGCCTGTGGGTGTCCGAATAGAGCATGAATAATTGGCCCGTGTGGGTACGCGTGTGGCGCAGCAGTTCGAGCCGGTCGGCTTTAGGTCCGGAAAGGGTGTGCTCGTGGCGGAAAATCACGCCCGCAGAATAGTCTTCGAGCTTGCCAAGCCCGATGAAGCCGCGGCGGGTGCGGCGCAACGCCGTACCTGGAATCGTGTAGTCCTGCGCATAGACATAAAAGGCGGGAGCGGGGTCCTGGTGAATAACGCGTTCGCCGATCCAAGCGTTGAGGCTGGCAGCGGCGCGCGTATACACGTTGTCTTGCGGGTTGTCTTGTCTATTTGAGCGGCCTTTTTCAATGGCAATCAGATTGTGGGGATCAGTGGCGTAGTACTTCTCCTGCATCGCGGGAGTGATTTTGTCGTAAGGCTGCGTCAGCACCTTATCAAAGGGCGCAAGACTAGGGTTGTAGCGATAAGCGCAGAAGGGTTGCACCACGGCCATAAGGCCTCCAAGCCAGAATTATGCGGAATGGACAGCCTATTAGTGTACGCGATGTTGCGGCGAACTGAAAAAGCCGGATACGGCCGGAGGGAAAAATCATCGCGCCGTACATATTACAATGGAAATCTATGACCGATGGCAATGCCGGACGGATGCGGGCGTTTCTGTTTGACCTGGATGGAACCCTGATCGATTCGAAGATGGACCTGGTGAACTCGGTGAACGCTATGCTGCGTCAGACCGGCCGCCGGGAGCAACCAATCGAACTGGTGGCCAGCTATGTCGGGCACGGCGCGCCACAATTAATCGCCAGTGTCCTAGGCCCGCAAGCCAGCGAAGAGCAGAGGCGCGAGGCGCTTGCCTTGTTCCTTGCGCATTACCAGGAACAAAAGCTGAATCTGACGCGACCCTATCCGGGCGTGGTCGAAGGGTTACAGGCTCTTGCCGGTCTCCCCTTGGCGGTCCTGACAAATAAACCCGTGAATCTAAGCGTGGAAATTCTGGAAGGCCTTCAGCTCGCAAACCTCTTCCGCGGCATCTATGGTGGGGACAGTTTCGAAACTAAAAAGCCCAATCCCTCGGGGGCACTTGCCGTTCTCGGGGAACTCGGCATTGCGCCAGCCGAATCGGCGATGGTTGGCGATTCCGACGTGGACATACAAACGGCGCGCAACGCAGGCATGCTCGCAGTCGGAGTAAATTACGGCTTTGGCCAGCACAACGCCCGAACTTGGCCGGCGGATATTTACGTGGAAAAGTTGACGGAACTAGTCACCTTGGCACCACGGGTCTTGTGAGCCGCGGACTCTTCACAAATCCGAAATCGTTATGCGCTTGCGTTGGGCTAGCGCGGTTTGTCAGACTCAGCCCGTGCTGATTGGACTGTTTCCTGAACTGGACGCGCCCGGCGGAATCCAGCGAGCGGGGCGGCATTTGGCATTTGTCCTGAGCGAATACGCCTCCGCAAAGAAAATGGAGTACAGGTTTCTGAGCCTGAATGACACGCAGGAACTGCATCGGATGCGTGTGGGCGATCGCGAATATGTATTCACCGGCGCGGCGCGCGGCAAGGCGGGGTTCGTCGTGTCCGCTATAAAAGCTGCGAGGCGTAACCCGAAGCTGGTCTTGGCGGCTCATCCCAATCTTGCGCCCATCGTGTACTCGATGCGCCTCGTAGCGCCTCGGATGAAGAGTATCGTCTGCACACACGGAATGGAAGTGTGGGAAGCACTCTCGCGAATGAGGCGTCGGTCCTTGCAGCGCACCACCATGGTGCTGGCGCCGAGCCGGGCGACCGCGGATTACCTTGTGTCGCTGCAGGGCGTGAAGCCGGAAAGAGTACGGGTGTTGCCCTGGGGCTTGGATCCCGATTTCGAAACCAGGCTTTTCGGCATTGCGGATGCGCGTTTGCCTGAGGGATTTCCCAACGGGCGCGTAATTCTGACCGTAGGCCGCTGGCTGGCTACGGAACGCTACAAAGGCATGGACACGCTGATTCAAGCGATGCCTCGGCTTCTGTTGCGCTGGCCGGACGTTCAATTGGTGATGGTGGGCTCTGGGGACGACCGTGAATGGCTGGTCAATCTCACGCGAGACAGCGGAGTACAGAAACATGTCCACTTTCTGAGCGGCATCAGCTATGGCGAACTCTCCGCGTGCTACGCGGCGGCGGAAATCTTCGCGCTTCCCAGCCGCGGCGAAGGCTTTGGATTTGTCTATCTGGAAGCGATGGCACGTGGCAAGCCAGTGATTGGCGGGGCTCACGGCGGCGCGCCGGAAGTGATTCAGGACGGCGTTACCGGATACCTCGTGCAGCACGGAGATACCGTGCAGCTGGCGACCTCGATCGATGCGCTGCTGAGCAATCCGGAACTCGAGCGCGAGATGGGGGCTCGGGGAAAGGAACGTGTGGAGAAGGAATTTCGCTTCTCCGTCTTTGCCAAAGGCTTCAAGAAAATCCTGCGCGAACTATGCGAATCCTGAACGTAACGCAAAGCTACGCCCCTTTCTTTGAATTCGGAGGGCCTCCGGTCAAGGTGAAGGCTCTTGCCGAGGGCCTCGCGAAAAGGGGCCATGAAACAGCGGTCCTGACCGCGGACTGGGGATTGGACACCCGCCTCGGAAACTCGCCCGAAGAGCCCGCTGCGGAAAACAGTCCCTTTGGACGAAAAAGAAAAAGGAACGGAGTGAACGCGGTCTATCTGCCGAACTGGTTCCACTACCACGCTACGAGTTGGAATCCCGCGTTGGGAAGATACCTCCGCGCGCGACTGAATGACTTTGACGTCGTGCATATTTTCGGTCTGTACGATCTGCTTGGCCCGCGGGTGGCAAAGGAGTGCCGCAAAAGAAAAATTCCATATGTCGTTGAACCCATCGGCATGTTCGTGCCCATTGTCAGGAATCTTCGTCTAAAGCGCGTGTATCACTTTCTATGGGGCCAGCAAATGCTCGCCGCTGCCGATGCCATCATCGCCACGGCCGACCAAGAGCGTGATGAGCTTCTCGCAGGCGGGCTTCCCGCAGCAAAAATTGTGTTGCGAAGAAATGGTGTGGAAGCTCCAGAGCACTTGGCGGAGCGCGGGCAATTCCGGAATGCCCTGAAAATCGCACAGCAAGACCAGTTGATTCTGTTCCTGGGCCGGCTGTCGCAAAAGAAGAGTCCAGACCTGCTGCTAAAGGCGTTTGCTGGACTCGAATGCTCACCCGCCAGTCCTAGCAAGGCACATCTTGCCTTTGTTGGGCCCGACGAGTCCGGGATGAAGGCGCGACTGCAGCAAGTGTCCGACGAGCTTGCGGTGAGTGGGCGCGTCCACTTTGTGGCTCCACTTGAGGGTGACGCCAAATGGTCCGCATATCGTGACGCGGATATTTTCGTCCTGCCCTCGCAGAATGAAAACTTCGGCAACACGGCCGCCGAGGCCGTAGCCGCGGGCACGCCCGTCATTGTCACCGAACAGTGCGGGATCGCTCCTTTTCTGAAGGGCACAGCGGGAATCGTTGTGAGGCACAACGAGGTGGAACTGCGAGCCGGCCTGGCACGGCTGTTGGACGACGCCGAGCTTCGTGCGAGCTTGCGCGATGGTTGCGCGTCCGCTCTGACGAAGTTGGGATGGGAAGAGCCGTTGGAACAGATGGTGGAAATCTATTCTAGGCTTGCGAGACGTGCCACGCCGTAGGACAATTCAGTTCCCAGAGCACGGGGATAAAATCTTGAGGGCGCGCCTCCTTTTTCGCTCAGTATGGTGGCTTAGTAACCTATTGCTGGTCGTCGCGTTGGCGGGCACGATTTTCGCCGGCGTGTGGGAGTTCTCTACGCGCCACTATCTGAAAGGATTCTCTGACGCCATCGTACCCGAGGCCGCCGCGCCACGACAAAAGGCCGAAGCCATACTGGCATGGATGAGAAACGGGCCGCCGCGTCTTGAAACCGATCAAGTCAACGAACTTTCTCCTCGTGATCCGAACGAAACACTCAACTACCGGCAACTACTTCAGGTCTGCGGCAGCGCGACAAATGCATTTCTGAATCTCGCGCGCAGTGCGGGCCTGAATGCGCGACGACTTCTTCTTCTCACGCCAGAACGCACGGCCAATCATGTTGTAGCAGAGTTGGAGTTGAACAGCCGCTGGGTTATCGTCGACCCGGCGTACCGGACATTCATGAAGGATGCACACGGGAATCTTTTGACCCGCAAAGACCTGCAGAACCCGGAAATCTTCCGTCAAGCAACCAGTCAAGTGCCGGGCTATCTTCCCCAATATAACTATGAGCGCTTCGCGCACGTCCGGCTGGGAGCGTTGCCGTTCCGGGGGACGGGAGTGCGGCAGGCCCTCGATGCGGTTTTGCCCAACTGGGACGAATTTCTGGATTGGAGCCTCCTTCTCGAGAGACGGTCTTTTCTCTACTTATTTCTTTCCGCAAATCTGCTGGTCGTATTGGTCCTGGCGCGCACGGTCCTTGGCTGGCTCGCCGATCACCGTTTGAAAATTCCCAGGTTCCGGCTGCGCGCTAATCTCAGCCGGGCCACGGCCGCGTTTTTCACCACCCCGGAGATCAAATAGAGCGTGTGCGGCATCTGCGGCTTCGCGTACGCTTCGAGTCCCGCTGAAGCGGAGCGCCGTGTGCGCAGCATGGCAGCCGCGATGGTGCACCGCGGCCCCGACGAGGATGGATTTCTTGTAAATGACCCTCGCGCCGCCGGTGCCGCCATGGGGATGCGCCGCCTGAGCATTATCGACCTGCCCGGCGGTCATCAACCCATTTGGAATGAGGCACGGAATGTCGCCGTGGTGTTCAACGGGGAACTTTACAACTACCGCGAATTGCGCGAACGCCTTAGCCTGGCAGGCCACCGGTTCAGCACAGGCTCCGACACGGAAGTTCTGGTGCATGGGTGGGAAGAGTGGGGCGAGGATCTGCTCGCTGAACTTCGTGGCATGTTTGCGTTCGCTCTCCTCGACCTGCGGAAGCATTTCGCCACCGTGCCTGTGCTCTTTCTCGCGAGAGATCCCGTAGGCATCAAGCCGCTCTATTACGCCCAAACGGACAAAGGTTTTGCTTTCGCTTCCGAATTTCGCGCTTTGCTTGCTTCTGGTGTAGTGGAGCGAAAACTCTCCGGTGATGCGCTCACGGCTTATCTCTTATTCGGAAGCGTCTCCGAACCGGTGACCCTTGTGGAAGGTGTGTTCTCCGTCCCACCCGGGCATGCGTTGCTGCTTCACCTGCCAGACCGTCGCCGCACACCGCGTGTGCGCCCGTGGTGGGATCACCGGCAAAGTGCAGCGCAACGCGATCCGAAGCGCCCACGTGATTTTGCGGCCGCCTCGGCGCGATTGCGGACCTTGCTTGAGGACGCCGTGCGCGCGCACCTGATCGCGGACGTGCCCGTAGGATTGTTTCTGTCGAGCGGATTGGATTCAAGCGCAATCGCCGTGCTGGCGGGCAGAGCAAAGCAGGGTATTCAGAGCTTTACGCTGACCTTTCCCGATACCGAATATGACGAAGGCCCGCTGGCGCGACTGGTGGCCCAGCGTGCTTGCACGAAGCACACCGAAATCCCACTCCAAGGGAAGGAGATGTTGGCACGGGTGGACGAGGCAATTGCGGCACTGGACCAGCCAACGATGGATGGGATCAACACCTACTTCGTTTCCTGGGCGGCGCGGGAGGTAGGTCTAAAAGTGGCGCTGTCCGGTTTGGGAAGCGATGAGCTGTTCGGCGGCTATAGGACATTCGCGGACACCACCAAGCTAGCGCGGCTCGAGATTGTGTCACGCTTCATTCCCGGAGCATTTCGAAGAATTAGTGCGCCGCTAGTGAATTCAGTGGTGGCGCGAAAGGCCACCGTAGACGGGGCAAGAAAAGCCAGTGATGCCTGGCTCATGCCCGACGCTCTGCCGCATCCATACTTTTTTTCGCGATTATTGTTCCCGCCTTCGGAGGTGCCACGTCTGGCTGAGGCCTGGTACCGCAACAGCACTGTCTCGAATGACGGAGTCACGCTCAATCCGACTTGGCTCGGCTGGCTGGAGCGAACGGCGGACCAAGCCGGTGCGCTCGAACCAATTGCCGGTATTTCCTGGCTTGAGATGCGTACTTACATGGTCAGCACGCTGCTTCGCGATACGGACTCCGTAAGCATGGCCAGGTCTCTCGAAGTCAGGGTGCCGTTTCTCGACACCCCGTTGGTTGAGTTCGCCGCCGCATTGCCGGATTCAGCCCGAATCGAGCCAGGCGTCTCGAAAGGCTTGCTGCGCGCGGCCCTCGCCGGGCTTATCCCCTCCGAAATTCTCGAACAGCGAAAACGAACCTTCACACTTCCTTGGGCGGAATGGCTTAGGAGCTCCCTTAGAGCGCGAGTGGAATCGAGCTTCAGGGAACTGGCGCCGGTGCTCAAAGGCCAGATGCATGCTGCGGGCATACAAATGGTATGGGATAATTTTTTGCACGGCCGGACGAGCTGGTCCCGCCCCTGGTCGCTATATGTCTTAAATGAATGGTGCCGCCGTCACTTCTCGTGAGGATCCGTAGGGGCTTCCTGTTCGGTTCCCGAATACCAGAAAGTACAGGATGAGGTGCGCTTTCGCATCGGGCCATGAATATTCTCGGAATCAATGCCTATCACGGAAATGCATCGGCGGCGCTAGTCTGCGACGGAAAACTCGTCGCGGCGGTGGAAGAGGAACGTTTCAATCGCGTCAAATACGCGGCGGGGTTTCCTGCCGCAGCCATCCGCTACTGCTTGAATGAGGCTGGGATCACTCTTTCGGAGATCGACCACGTCGCTGTGCCTCGCAACCCGTACGCGAGGCTGGCAACGAAGCTTTGGTATGCCGTGCGCATGCCATCTTTTGCGCGAGAGCGGGCGCGCGTGCTTTCGAAGTTCACTGGTATCCCCGTGGCCCTGGCCTGGGCGTTTGACAGCGATCCGGCAAATATCAAAGCCACATTTCACCGCGTGGAGCATCACCAGGCACATCTGGCCAGCAGCTACTTTGTTTCTCCCTTCGAAGAAGCGGCCTTGCTTTCGGCGGATGGTCTGGGAGATTTCGCAAGTTCCATGTGGGGAGTCGGGCGCGGCAACCGCATGGAGATCGATGACGCCATCGCGTTTCCACATTCGCTGGGTCTGTATTACAGCGCGGTCACGCAGTACCTGGGCTTCCTGAAATTTGGTGATGAGTACAAAGTCATGGGGCTCGCGGCTTATGGCTCGCCGGAGAATATGGAAGCCTTCCGGGATATGGTGCGGTTCAGCCCAAACGTCGGCGCAATCGGTTTTCGACTCGGCCTGGACTATTTCACGCATCACAAGACGGGCCCGGAAATGTCTTGGGCGGAGTCCGACAAGACGCCCGTGCTCGGCAGATTGTTCTCGGATGCAATGGGCAAGCGGCTCGGAGGTCCTGCTCGTTCGCCGGAACAGCCGCTTGAGCAGCGCCATCGTAATTTGGCGGCATCTCTGCAGGCGCGGCTCGAGGAAGTCTATCTAGGAATGCTGAAGAAGTTGGCCGCCAAAACCGGAGCAAGGGCCGTCTGTCTGGCTGGCGGCGTGGCCTTCAATTGTGTGGCAAACGGAAAAATCTTCGACCAAACGCCATTTGAAAAAGTGTATGTGCATCCCGCCGCGGGAGACGGTGGACTTGCCGTGGGCGCCGCCTTCTATGTCTGGAATCAAGTACTGGGCAAGCCGCGTTCCTTTGCAATGGAGCACGCGTATTGGGGGCCTGGCTACACGCCACAACAAATCCATGCTGCCATTCACAACAGCGATGTTTCGAAGGGCGGATACACGCTGACAGAGTTGAACGAACCAGAACTGCTGCGGCGCACCGCGGAGATCATCGGCGCAGGCAAGATTCTGGGCTGGTGCCAGGGCCGCGCAGAATGGGGTCCGCGCGCTTTGGGCAACCGCAGCATCGTGGCCGACCCGAGACGGCCGGAGATGAAGGAGATCCTTAACGAGCGCATCAAGCACCGCGAGATTTTCCGGCCGTTTGCGCCTTCCATTTTGGCGGAGAAAACCGGCGAGTGGTTTGAGAAATCCCATCCCTCGCCGTTTATGACATTGGCCTACGCCGTCCGGCCCGAGAAACGCGACAAGATTCCTGCCCCGACACATGTAGACGGTACAGGCCGTCTGCAGACCGTTACCCGTGAAGCGAACCCGCTCTACCATGCCCTGATCAGTGAATTCGGACGTCAGACGGGCGTTCCAGTCGTGCTGAATACCTCGTTCAATGACAATGAGCCGATCGTTTGCCGCCCCGAAGAAGCGCTGGACTGCTTCCTGCGAACAAAAATGGACGCGCTGGTGTTGGGCAACTACCTGATTACGCGTCCGTAAGAACGTCAGTTGCAAACTATTTCTTTGCCGTAACCAGGCTTTCCACACGAAGTGAAATCCGGGGTGGATTCTGAAGTGTGTTCTTCACGAGGCAACTCTCTACCGCATCGTGTACCCCCTTCATATGCGCAGGGCTCAATTCAACGGGGGCTTCCACCTCGATTTTGAAATTCTCGAGCCGCGGCGCCGGTTCCTTTACCTTGTCGCAAGTCACCCGCACACGCGTGCCTTCGATGGCCAGTTTGTGTTTCCGAAGATACTGAGCGGCATAGTAGCCAGCGCAGGAACCCAACGAGGCCAATAAGAGTTCCGGCGGGGTCATGCCTTCGTCGTAGCCGCCTTGTTCTACGGGCTGATCGCTGACGACAAAGTGTCCGCGTGTCTTGACTTGAAATTGCACGGATCCGAGATGTTCAACAGTGATCTCCATGGAGTTCTCCGTCCTGGAGCGAAGCATGGCGTCCGGGCAGGAGCGAGGAGCGGTCGCCAAAGGCAGGGTTACTGACCCTGAGGTATAGCAGAACACGAAGCGACTGCCAAGGAGGCCGGACACAGCTAGCGGTGGCTCTTGTCGTAGCTATCAAACGCCTCGCGGAGACCATCGAGGAGGTGGCCGTTTTTGACCTTGCCGCCTTCGGTCCGATGCGTGTCAGACCAAAGCATTGTGTTGCTTTTGGGATCGAGAAGCGAGATACGTGTGTAACCCCTCGGAATCTCGGAATCATCGGGATTCATGCTTGCGCTCGAGGGAGCCTGTCCTTCGGGAACAACGCGAACGTGATTGCCGCTGTCGAGGCGTAAGATCAGGTCAGTCTTTTCGCGGCTGTCCGCCAGTTCGAGCCGTCCCCATCTGTTCAGTTCGAAAACCAGGCTGTATCCGAGTTCGCTGAAGCCGGTTTCGTTATCAAGAAAAACCGTGTGAGCATGGGCCACAGCATCCGGCAGAGGCTTCGGAACGGCGGCAATTTCGATGGTAATTAGACAGAACATCAGTCCCACCAGGAACTTCGCCAAGGAAAAGTGAGAGTTCCGCTTCATAAGCTCCTCCCGAAGATTTGGGGTTCGAGGCTCCACAGTAAAATTGTGATGCGTGGAGGGGAACTGACCACATGAACAGGCTTAGGGTAACTGGCCGCTCGTCGTAGCGTGGACTTTCCTGCGTTAGCGCCAGTTCGTGGCTACAAGGCTGATTCTTCTCCTTGTACAATTTCCTCGTGCGCATCCTGCTTCTGAACCTCTACTACCCACCGGATACTTCTGCCACGGCGAAGATGGCACAAACGGTTGTGGATGCCCTTTCCGCAAAGCATGACGTGACCGTTCTGAGCGGGCGTCCCTCCTACGATCCCACGGGACGGCGCACTTGGCGTCCTTACCAGACCGAGGAGTGGGGAAAAGCGCGCGTCATCCGCGTGGGCTCGACTGATTATCCACGGCTCGAGATGAAGAAACGCGTCTTCAATTATCTGAGCTACATGTTTCTGGCCGTGCCTCGCGCGCTCCTTTTGCCGTGTGACGTGATTCTGGCCATGACGGACCCGCCATTTGAAGGAATCGTCGGGGCTCTCGTGGCCATGCTCAAAAGCAAGCCCTACGTTTACAACATCCGCGATCTCTATCCAGACATGGCCGTGGGCGGGAGCATCGTCGAGCCGGGTTTGCTGGCGCGCATTTGGGAGAGACTGCACCGCTGGGCGCTGCGCCGGGCCACCAAGGTCGTTGTGCTCGGGGAGGATATGCGGAACCGCATCCTGGCAAAGGGAGTGGATGCGGCATGCGTCATCGTTGTACGGGACGGGGCAGAAGTTCCGGCGTCGCCCCCCAAATCACCACCGTTAGATCCGTCAGTGATCCAGTCCATTCGCGGAGATTTCCGGTTCGTGCTGCTTCACGCAGGCAATCTGGGCTTCTACGGAGCCTGGGAAACGCTGGCAGAGGGCGTCCGGAGGCTCGAAAAAGAGGGTGTAGGCCTCGTTTTCGTGGGCGATGGCGCACAAAGGGAAAAACTGGTGACCTCGTGCGCAGGAATTTCGAATGTGCGATTCCTCCCCTTCTTTCCGGCGAGCAAGGTTCCGTCCGTCCTAGCCGCTGCGGATGCGCACATCATCACGATCAAGCGCGGCTTGGAAGGAGTCGTGGTACCGAGCAAGATGTATGGAATCCTCGCGGCAGGTAAACCGATCGTCGCCGTGGCTCCCGCGGAATCCGATGTTGTGTCCATTGGACGCAGGGAGGGATTTGCGATCGGTGCGGATCCTGACGCCCCTGCCGAATTTGCCGAACGGGTTCGCGAGATTCTGGCTGATCCCGTTCGGTTGCGGCGCATGGGAGAAGCGGCGGCGCGTGTGGCGCCAGAGTACGACAGGGGCCAGGAACTCCAGAAATTGCTGGCTGTGGTCGAAGCGTCAGAGCGATGGCGTTAGGTCTCCGATTCAGCTTCTCCGGGGTGCCGAGTTGGGATTGCAAACTGGCAAAATTCCTCGGATTCACTGGCGCATTTCCGCCGTTTGCGGTATGTTTTTAAGGCTGCGTGGGCAGCATCGTTTGCTTTCCGTAGCGGTCCTAGCCAAAACTTGGGAACCGGACCCCAATCCGGTAACGTGTCTGCGACTATCTGGCATATTCGCCCGGGCCAGTTTCTTCAGAACGAGTGACGAGGGCGCATGAGTGCAGGCCTGTTGGCTTTCTTTATCGGTCTCACAGCTTCCCTGTTCCTAACTGTCCCCGTGCGAGCTTTGGCGATCCGGGTTGGGATGGTGGATTCCCCCGGCCCCCGTAAGGTCCATCGCACTCCTATTCCCCTTCTAGGCGGTCTGGCGATCTATGCCGGGGTGATGCTCGCGATCTTGATCGTGCTGGACGGTCCAGCGCGGCAGCAGAGCTTCGGCATTGTCACTGGCGCTACCTTGGTGGCGATTGTTGGTTTCATGGACGATCGAGGCTGGCTACATCACCAGGTGAAATTGTTCCTGGGCATGCCAGTGGCGGCCGCGATTCTGTTGGCCAGTGGAGTGCGTGCCAATGTCTTCGAAGTCTTGTTGGGCGGGAGTGTCAGCTACTGGCTGGACGCGGCGCTGACGGTCATTTGGGTCGTGGGAATCACGGCGTCATTTAGCATCTTGGACCATATGGATGGTTTGTGCGCCGGTGTCGCCGCGATGGCCTCCATATTCTTCGCGATGCTAGCTTACCTGAATGGCCAGACCGTGGTGTCCACACTGGCGGCTGCCACGCTCGGAGCTGCGGCGGGGTTTCTGAGATGGAACTTCAAGCCGGCAAAGATCTTTATGGGGGATGGCGGAGCGATGTTCCTAGGCTTCCTGATGGCCACGCTGGGGCTTAAGCTTCGATTCGAACATGCCGCGAATCTGTCCGCCTGGTTGGCACCGGTCCTGATCCTGAGCGCGACTATCTTCGACACGACACTTGTCACGATTTCTCGTTCGAGGCGCGGGTTGTTGCCTTTCGCCACGCCCGGAAAAGACCATTCGGCGCATCGGTTGGCAAACCTCGGCTGGGGGCAACGCGGCGCGGTGCTGCTGATCTACCTGGCGGGTGCCCTTTGTGGCGGCGCCGGCGTCTTGGTGACGTACCTTTCGACGGCAAAAGCAGCTTTGTTAAGTGTGGTTTTTCTGATAGCGATGCTCGTGGCGGTCGCCTGGCTGGAACGCGCCCCCTACGAGAAGCAGACGAAGAAAGAAGCGGCCCCTGAAGTCACTTCGTCATAATTCCCCTCCGAACACAGGAACCAGAGGTAAGCGGTTTGGACCGCCGAACCGGATTCGCTATACTCGAGGGCACTCCAATCCTTTCTGGTATGTGTTTATGTCGGACCTAGGAATGGGTGGATCAGTCTCGCGGGTTGAAGCGAGTCTTTGCGTAGATAGGATCCTCAAGGACTGTGAAAACAGTGAGGAGTAAACCGGGAGACGCCCGGGACAAAAGAGAGGTCGTGGTGGTTGGGGGATCTGCCGCCGGCCTTTATACAGCGGCGTGTGTCGCCCAAGGTGGCCGTCTGGTCCGGGTTCTGGAGTCTCAGCCGACGCTCGATCCTGCCCCGCGCACCCTGATTGTGACGGATCACTTCCGACGGCAGGTGAATGGATCGGCAAGGGCCAGCATCCTGAATGAAATTCGGAAATTTGAGCTTTTCACGGATGGCCGCTCTGCCGTGGTGTCCTTGAAGCGCCCCGATCTGATAATCGAGCGATCCCGGCTCATACGCGCTTTGGCAGAGGAAGCGGAGCAAGCCGGAGCCCGATTCGAGTACAACACCCGTTTTCTCGGACTCGAGCCCAACGGCAACGGTCTCCATGTCCGGGTGGACCGGGCAGGGCAGCGGGCGGAGATTTACGCAGAGAGCGTGGTGGGAGCGGACGGCGCTGCCAGCCGCGTAGCGAAGGCTTCGGGTTGGCCTCCCGTTGAAACCGTTCCTTTGGTGCAGACTCTGGTTAAACTGCCGAAGGATTGTCCGGCGGATACGACGCGCGTCTGGTTCATTCCTGATGACACACCCTATTTTTACTGGCTCATTCCGGAATCGGCCGAACGCGGCGCCCTTGGCGTAATCGGAGAACAAGGCCGGGACACCAAACGCTGTTTCGACCGCTTCCTCGAGAAAAAGGGGTTTGAGCCTTTGGAATGGCAGGGTGCGCGGATTCCCGTGTATCGACGCTGGGTGAATGTGCAAAAGAGAGTGGGTAATTGTGAGGTCTACCTGGTGGGAGACGCTGCCGCCCAGGTGAAGGTATCGACAATCGGTGGAATTGTGACTGGTTTCCGCGGGGCGCGCGGCGTGGCCGACGCGATCCTCCAGAAGGGACGGAGCGAATTGCGGGCCCTACGGCTCGAATTGGAGACCCATTGGCTGGTAAGGCGAGCGCTGCACCATTTTCAGCAGGACGATTACTGCCGGCTGGTCGACATGCTGAATGACTCAACGCGAGAGTCGCTTGGCAGGATCAATCGGGACGAGTCCATGCGACTTCTCTGGAATGTCGTTCGCCGGCAACCTCGATTGGCGCTGTTAGGGCTTCGGGGGCTGCTCTTGGGCCGCAGATAGCTGGCTGTTTTCCCGGTGGGGATCCGAGCCATCACCAGACAAGATATCGAGTGAAACGAGAGGAGAATCGATTGTGCGCCTGACGGTAATTGGCTGTGGGTACGTGGGGCTAGTGACGGGCGCCTGCCTGGCAGCAGCCGGCCACGAAGTATATTGCACGGATATCGACGAGAAACGCATTGAGCAATTGAAAGCAGGCAAGGTTCCCATTTATGAACAGCACCTGGACGAAGTACTGAAGCGCACAATGGCGGAGAAAAAGATCTCTTATACCGCGGATGCGGGTGAAGCGATCCGCGCAGGGGAAGTCATCTTCATCTGTGTAGGCACACCTCCGAAGGACACTGGCGAAGCGGATCTATCGGCGATCGACAACGTGGCGCGCCAAATTGCGCAAGAGGCGCGCACACCGAAACTCGTCGTGGAAAAGAGCACTGTGCCGGCATTGACTGGCGTCCAACTCCAGAAAGCCCTTGCTGCCTACTCACAACAGGGCAGCGTAAAGTTCGAAGTCGCGTCTAACCCTGAATTCTTGCGCGAGGGAACGGCAGTAGAGGATTTCTTTCACCCTGACCGTATCGTGGTGGGTGTCGAGAATGAAAAGAGCGCGGAGGTGATGCGACAAATCTACGCGCCGATTCTGGAGCGAAAGTTCCACTGCCCTGTTCACGGTGGGCAATGCCCAAGCCTGACGCGCGGCGAACTTCTGGTCACGACCATCAACAGCGCGGAATTGATCAAGCACGCCAGCAATTCCTTCCTGGCGCTGAAAATCAGCTACGCCAACGTGATTTCCGATTTGTGCGAGCGTATCGGCGCGGATGTGGAGGAAGTGACGCACGCCATGGGACTCGATCCGCGCATCGGCACGCAGTTTCTAAAGGCAGGGCTGGGTTTTGGCGGCTTTTGCTTTCCGAAGGATATTCAGGCCTTTATCCACTTGGCTTCCTCCGTCGGTGTCGACTTCGATATGTTGAAGGCCGCGGAGCGCGTGAACAAGCAAAGGATCGACAGGTTCTTCGAAAAAATCCGCAAGGCGTTGTGGGTAATTAAAGGAAAGAAAGTGGCTGTGCTGGGGCTGGCATTCAAGGCGAATACGGATGACATCCGGTTCGCGCCCGCCCTCGACGTGATTCGAAGGCTGCTTGAAGAAGGCGCGGAAGTGCATGCCAGCGATCCGCAGGCCATTTCGCGCACGAAGCCACTCTTGCCCGCCGTGACCTATCACGAGGACCCCTATGCAGCTCTTCAGGGCGCCGACGCCGCACTGGTCTGCACGGAATGGAAAGCCTTCAGGAATATCGATTGGTCGAGGGCCGGGCAGACCATGTCACGCCGTCTCGTGATTGACGGTAGGAATTTGTATTCACCCAGGAAAATGCACGAATTGGGTTTTGACTATTACTCGTTCGGGCGATTGTAGATCTTCGAGAAGCAGGGTCATTTCGAGCCCCGCGAGAGTGCGCTTCTTAACTCTTCCTCCGCGCCCTGTACGTCGCCAGGTGAGTTTCCTTTGGGGTGCTATTTTGCAGCAGACGCTCTGGCGTATTGGTCCTTGAAAAACGCAATCGTGGTTTTCAATCCCTCTTCCAAACCCACTTTCGGCTCCCACCCCAATAGGCGCTTTGCCTTCGAGATATCCGGGCGCCGCTGCTTTGGATCGTCGACGGGTAACGCTTCGAATATGATTTCTGGCGCATTTGGAAAGTGGCTGCGCACCCGCTCCGCAAATTCCAGGATCGTAAGTTCGGTGGGATTGCCGATGTTTGTTGGCATATGCTCATTCGATTGGCTGAGTTTATAGATGCCATCGATCAAATCCGAAACGAAACAAAAGCTGCGCGTTTGCTTGCCGTCACCGTAGACGGTGATGGGCTGCCCGCTCAGTGCTTGATACACGAAGTTGGGAAGGGCGCGTCCGTCATTTAAGCGCATGCGCGGTCCGTAGGTATTAAAAATGCGCACGATGCGCGTATCCACTTTGTGATAGCGGTGATATGCCATCGTGACTGCTTCTGCAAACCGCTTTGCTTCATCGTACACGCTGCGCGGCCCGACGGGATTAACGTGGCCCCAGTAAGATTCGTTCTGTGGAGAGACCGCCGGATCTCCATAACATTCGCTTGTGGAAGCCAGCAGGAACTTTGCCCTCTTTGAGCGGGCAAGCTCGAGCGTGCGCATTGTGGCAATGGAACCGACCTTCAGAGTCTCAATCGGAAATTTCAAGTAATCGGGGGGACTAGCCGGCGACGCGAAATGAAAAACGTAATCAACCGCCCCCAGCACGCGGAATCGCTCGTTGACGTCAGTGTGCTTAAATCGAAATCTGCGGTTTTTCTTTAGGTGCGCCAGATTCGTTTTGTCACCCGTGATTAAGTTGTCCAGAGCCAATACTTTCCAGCCTTCTTTCAACAGCCGATCGCAGAGATGTGACCCGAGAAACCCCGCTCCGCCGGTGACAACGGCACGCATTCGTCCTCCCCTTGAATCACAAACCCTTAGTTTACCGTTTTCGAGGCATGATACCTAACCGATTGCGGAGCGGGCTGCCGGTCGCCGTTCGAACGCCGTTCGAACACCGTTTGACGCACCCTGGAGTGCGGAGTACGATGCGCGGCGAGGTCAGAACGAGGAGACGAAATGGCCGATCCGCCTACGGCGGGCGCTCCGTCAGCAAGAGGGCGCGTCCGTTTTTATCTTCTCGCGTTGTTGTTGGTCTGTGTTCCGCTTCCTTTTCTGCTTGCCATTCAGTATTTGGCAGGAGGAATTCCTGGCTGCCTGCCGATGTTCATCGGCTGGCTGGGTCTTGTAGTTCTGTACTGGTGGCCCATTGGAACGGTGCTGTTTGCATGGAGACGAGGCTGGCTCAGCCGCCTCATCTTTGGTTATCTGATTTCGTTGCCGCTCTATTTTCTCGTGCTCTACCTCATCTATCCCGCCTTCCGTGGGCATTTTCACCCGAGCAGTCCTGCGGTATGGGGCATGTACTTCTCGCAGACTCCGGTCTATTTTCTCTTGGTTGTGGCACTGTTTCTCCTCACCCGGAAAGGAAAAACCGCCAGCCGCGTTACGTCCTGGCTCGCGGTAGTTTTGTTTGCGGCGGGGGTGGCGGCCCCGATCGTCTACGCGGCACGCGTCGACAAGTACACCTGGCCGCAACCACTCTCGGCGGGAGCCAACATCGTCCATGCTCGGCTGGTCGATGCTGCCAGTAACCGCATCATTGAGGGAACCAACGTTCATGTGGAGGATGGGCGTATCGTCGCTCTGGTGGATGCGGCCACAGACACCGCGAAATTGCCGGTCATCGATGCCGGCGGAAAATACCTCCTGCCCGGCTTGATCGATGTGCACACGCATTTGCAAGCGCCCATACGAAGCGTTCTGAGTCCTTTCGACTTTCCACTCCTTTTGGAATCGCTATTTTCAAATTTCGCGCCACAAAGGCGCGCCTTTCTCGACAGTGGCGTCACCACGATTCGCGATGCGGGCGGACCTGCGGCACACATCTACCAGATGCGCGCAGAGTGGCAGGCCCGGCAGATATTTGGGCCGCGCCTTTTGGCAGTGGGCCGGTTGGTTACTTCCCCGCATGGGCATCCAGTGAGCACGCTTTGGGATGCGCAAACATCTAAAGAAGGCGCAATTCTGGCAGGCGATTCCCAGAGCCTGCTATCAGGACTAGAACGGAACTACGCGGCAGGGCCTCCCGATGCCGTGAAATTTATCTACGGCACCATCGAAATAGCGAAGGAGAAGCTGTCGCCTACTCTGCTGGAACAGGGTATCGCCTGGGCCAACTCAAAGAAGTTGATTTCCGTGGTTCACGCGGAAACAACGGACGAGGTCAGGGAAGCTGCGCGAGCTGGCGCAACAGGAATCGAACATGTGGCCTCGATGGAGAGTTTGCCGGATGATTTAGTCTCTTTCCTCGTCGAGAAAAAAACCTTTCTCGATCCCACGATGGGAGAGCTCGAAACCGCCCTGACGCTTCGCAGAATGGATGTGGCGAAGCGGAAAGCAGTGATGGAGGAGAGGTATCGATTTATCCAAAAGCTGCAAGCAACGGGCGCAAGACTGGTGATTGGCACGGACGCGCCCTTGGTTCCCTATGGAACAGGGCTACACGACGAATTCGATCATTTTCTCAAGGCTGGTTTTTCGCCGGCCGAGATCCTGAAGCTCGACTCAGTCAACAACGCTGCATATCTCGGAAAGAGCGACTTGCTCGGCCAGATTGCTCCGGGGTTTGACGCAGACTTGATTCTCGTCCAGGACAATCCACTGCAAGACATCGAGACTCTGCGCAATCCAGTTTGGGTGATGCTGCAGGGACAGATTTTGGTGCCAAAGCGGGCCCAGAAATGATGCCAGCCGGAGAACAGCTCGAACCAATCACTAACACCTACTCTTTGGTTCCAAGGTTGCGTTCGAAAAATGCAGCGGTCTCAATGGCCAATCGTCGACGGGCTTCGGGCGTCCGGAACGTGTGCCCGTCGTCCACTTTAATGAAGGAAACGGAGACCCCGGCAGCACGTAGTTTTTCATAAAGCTCCTGCGCTTGAGAAATCGCCACAGAGTCGTCCTGCGTGCCATGCACAATCAGGAACGGCGCATTTTCCTTCGAAACATGAAAAACGGGAGAAGCCTCCTTCCAAATCCCCGGACGCTGTGCATAGCTTCCCCCAAGAAAGCTGTCCAAAAACGCAATGCCATCGGGATTGCTTTCCGTGGTGAAATCGGTGGGCCCACTGACGGCCACAACCGCCTGCACTCTGCTCGAATACTTGGCGAGTGCCGGATCGGCGTTGTCCCGCGTATCTTCCATGCCCAGCAGTGCGGCCAATTGAGCGCCCGCGGAGTGCCCAAAGGCGCCGATGCGGTCCGGGCTCACGTAGTATTTCTCAGCGTTCGCGCGCACCCAACGAACCGCAAGTTGCACATCATCGAGCTGAGCTGGCCAAGGATTCTCCGTGCCACGGAACAGCCGGTAGTCCACCGAAAAGGCTACAAAACCGGAACGCGCCAGGAACATTCCCATTCCATGCATCGTGCTCTTGTCAAAATCTGTCCAACCGCCCCCATGGATGAGGATCACTGCTGGACGAGGCGCCGCGCTCCGATTTGCTGGCTGGTAAACGTCAAGGTGCAACTCAGTTCCCTTTGCCGAGGCATAGAGGACATCTTGCTCGACATTCTCCATCCGACCTTCCGGCTGCGAAGTCGAGGCCGGCTTCTGCGGGGTACCCGCAGTCCGCTCTTGAGCGGCAAGTGCGCGGACGCCTGTTACGATCAGTGAGGCAAACAGAAGTGAAGGCAGGATTTTGTTCATCGAGGTGCCTTTGGGCATTTGATGTGCGCCCGCCATAGAATTCTCCCTGACTTAGGATGCATCGCACCTCATTCTTGTCGCGCTGCCGGCCAACTCGTTTGACGCCCCGGGGGATGGAGGTTACGATGCGCCAGCATGCAAGAAAATGTTGACGCCGGAACCGTCCCACCTGAACCGAGTCGTCGCTGGCCATGGTGGGCCGGTTTCCTGGCGGCGCTGGTCATTGCCGGGTGGCTGGTTTTTCTCAACGTCGGCCGCTGGTTGGTGCTTGAGAACCCACTGCAAAAAGCGGACGCTATCGCGGTACTCAGTGGGCGAATGCCGAACCGTGCCCTCGAAGCGGCCCGCACCTACAAACAGGGCTATGCAGACCAGGTTTGGCTGACCCACAGCACGGAACCAGCAGCCGCACTGGCCAGACTCTCCATCGACTACCTCGGGGAGGAGTCTTACAGCAAGCAGATCTTGATGCACGAAGGTGTCCCGGAATCCGCGATTCATGTTCTGGACCCGCCGATCGTAAACACCGCCGACGAAGTACGCGTAATTGGGCAAGCCCTGCGGAAAGAAAGACAGCACACTGTGATTGTCGTTACCTCCAAGGTGCACACCCGCCGTGTGCGTGCACTCTGGAATCGCATTGCCGCAACAAACGGCTCTGCCATCATACGCGGGGTGTCGGATGATTCGTTCGATCCAGCGCACTGGTGGCGAACCACAACCGACGTTCTGGATGTTGTCCGAGAAATTCTGGGCATCGCAAACGCCTGGGCAGGATTGCCGTTGCGGCCTTCCCCTTGAGGCCGAAGAACCAGCTTTAGAAAAGGAAAAAGCGTTTCCGTTTGTGCGGTAGAGGGTCTGACGCCACTTCCGGAACATAGGGCAAAGGCAATCCTTCGAACGCTGCCAGAGGATTGTCGATCAACAGGGACCGAGCCCGTTCCTCTCCCAGTTGCGCGGCGATCGCATCGTAAGCAAACTTCAACTTGAGTGGCCGCCGCGTCGTGTTGTGGGCATCGCTCGAAACGAAATGCACCAACCCCACTCGAAGCCACGTCCATACTTGCTCCTCCGCGCTCGGTCCAAATACCCCGGTAAGCGAACCGGCCGTCACCTGCACATAACAGCCCTGCGCCACCCATTTCCGCAGGCGATCGGGGTCCGAACGCAAAATCCCATTCCTTTCCGGATGCGTGACGACAGGGCGCAGCCCCGCGAGTTGAAGCTCGTGTAGAGTCTGGTCCATTGCAGGCGGAATCGAAAATTCGTTGAACTCCACCAGCAAATAATCTTTTTGATTGATGCAGAACGGACGCGGATCCTTTCGAACCGCGAGCAGGTTTTCATGGTTTAGATGAAGGTCACAACCGGTCGCCAGCGTAAGGCGGCGGTCCAGCTTGGCGCTCAATTCCTCGAGTCCACGGCGGACCCGCTCGAAGTCGAACGGGTAATGCGTGCTTGCGTGGGGAGTGGCTACGACGTGAGTGATGCCATCGGCGATCGCATCCGCTGCCATGGCCAGCGAATCCTCCAGGGTTTTGGCCCCGTCATCGAGTCCCGGCAAAATGTGACAATGGAGATCGACCATCGCTCTAAGTATGCGTCAACGGTACCATGCCGTGAAGACCTGCCACACACCCAACAAGAACATGAGCGCAGCAAATACCTGCCGCATAAGACGAGAATTCAGGCGACGCGCCATCTGCCCGCCGAGAATTCCCCCCGCGAACACACCCGGAATCAGTAGCAGTCCCGTTTCCCACGCCACGTAACCGGCTCGGGCATAAGTCAAAAAGGCTAGAAACCCTGTAGGCGGAATCATTGCGATCAGACTCGTGCCCTGTGCCCGGTGTTGGCTAAAACCAAAGAGCAGGCCCAACAAAGGGACCAACAAAACGCCACCGCCGATACCGACCATTCCCGCCGCAACGCCACAGGCCGCAGCGGTCAACGTGATGCCCACAATCCGCAGCGGACTCTTCGAGTCGGACGGGGAAACAGCGGAAGCGTGTTTTGCGCCCGCACGAGTCTTCCGCCACAAAAGAAAGGCTGAGAGAATCAGGAAGAAACCGAAAATGCCTCGAAGGTCGCGAGAAGGGAGCGGAACCGCTACCAACCCGCCTGCATAGCCACCCAACAAAAAGCCGATTGCGCAGTATATTCCAGCGCGCAGATCGACTTGCCCGTTGCGCCAATATTCGCGGAGGGCGCCGAGCCCGATGGGTGGCAGAAGAATGAACAGAGAAGTACCTTGGGCAAGGTGTTGGTCATAGCGCAGCAGATACACCATGGCAGGAACAAGGACAACGCCACCGCCTATACCCAACAGCCCAACCAGCACGCCAACCAGGAGCCCGAGCGCCAGAACAATAAAAATCTGCATATCAGGAAATCTTGTTCCTTGTAAGAACCCGCTTTTGAAGGAGCGCTTCTATCTTGCCCTGTCCTGATGCACTCGGCAAAGAGTTCTTACTCTTCGATTGGCCATCAGTGAAATTCTGGAAACATCCGCGCCTTCCCTTCAAGGGAGGACGACGAAACTGCTATATTGAACAGGTAGCACGCCCATTGCACATCAGGGCCCAATTTATCCCCAGCAAAGATAAGGTTGAGGAGCAAGCTGCACGCCATGCCAACGGACAGAAGACCGGAGTTCTTCAAAGGCGCACAACTCAGAGTGGGAATTATCGGATGCGGATACGTGGGACTTCCCCTTGCCTTGCGATTCGCGGAAGCAGGCCATCGCGTGACGGGATTCGACACCGACCCCAAAAAGGTGGAAATGCTGAATGTCGGCAAGTCGTATATCGAACACATTCAGCAGACAAAGATTCAGCAATACGTGAATAGCCGCCATTTCAGCGCGACGACGGATTTTTCCAGGCTGGACGAGATGGACGCCATTCTTATCTGCGTGCCCACTCCGCTCAACGAGTACCGCGAGCCCGATCTAAGCTACGTGGAGCAGACCGCGAAGTCCATCCAGCCTCATTTGCAGAAAGGCCAGTTGGTGGTGCTGGAATCCACCACCTACCCCGGCACGACAGAAGAATTAGTTCTGCCCATTCTGGAAAAGAGCGGTTTGCGCTGCCCGATTGCCGCCGGAACCGAGAACGAAAATGTAGCCGGTGATTTCTTCCTGGCGTTCTCCCCGGAGCGGGAAGATCCGGGCAACAAACAATATGGTTTGGCGCAAATTCCAAAGGTAGTGGGGGGCGTAAACCCGCCCAGCGGACGGGCTGCGCAAGCGTTGTACGGACAGGTCGTCGCAAAAGTTGTTCCCGTGAGTTCGACGCGCGCCGCGGAAATGGCCAAGTTGCTCGAGAACATCTTCCGGTGCGTAAACATCGCTTTGGTGAACGAACTAAAGCTGCTTTGCCTGAGAATGGGAGTGGATGTTTGGGAGGTGATCGAAGCCGCGGCTTCAAAGCCCTTTGGCTTCATGCCGTTCTATCCGGGCCCGGGGCTGGGAGGGCACTGCATACCGGTGGATCCGTTTTATCTCTCTTGGAAAGCGCGAGAATACGACTTCGTCACGAGGTTCATTGAGCTCGCGGGAGAGATCAATACGTCGATGCCCTATCACGTTGTCGAGTCGCTTGGTGAAGCCTTGAACCGCCAGAAGAAGAGCTTAAAGGGCTCAAAGGTGCTCGTGCTGGGTGTGGCCTACAAGAAGGACGTGGACGACTTGCGCGAGTCACCCACCCTAAAGATCATGGAAATCCTGCAAAAGCGCGGCGTAGAATTCGAGTACAACGATCCTTACTTCCCGCACCTCCACAAAATGAGGCACTACGATTATTCCCACATGAAATCAGTGCCATTGAATCCACAGAATCTCGGAAAGTATGACGCCGTGATCATCGCCACGGATCATTCCAGTTACGACTACTCAGCGATCGTCGACGGGGCGAAGCTGGTGGTGGATACGCGGAATGCTACCCGCCGGGTAATCCGGAATCGGGATAAGATTTCCCTCTGTTAGAGAAGCAGGCAGCGGGTTTACTTGGCTTTCGTGAGCTCCACGCTCACGGTCGCGACGGGCAGCACAGCTTCCATTAGGACAGGCAGGCGTGCGGCATCATTCGTCAGGTACAGAAGAAAGTGCGCATCTTTCATTTCTGTACCGTTATCCAGGACGTGAATTTCGATCTTCGTTGTATTGAAATTGCCCGCCGGGACGGTCACCGCCGTGGATTTTCCAACCAAAACCGCCCGCACTTCATAGAGTTTGCGGCCGTCATACACAGAACTGTGCACTTCACTTTTATGGTTCCAATCCACTCCGCGCAGGTATTCCAACATGCCCAAAGGATCACGCGTTCCCGTCGGGACGCGCGCCGCACTTGTTCCGAGAGGAGCAGGATCCTGCACGGACGATAAGAGGCGCTCGACACTGTCTACCTTTTGTCCCCGCTCGTTTAAGTGCATTTCATACTGAAGACTGGTCATGTTCCCGGCGTCGCTGTAGGAATCGAATTGGTCATCCAGCTGGAAGACCATGCGATACGGATTTTCCGTGTGGGCAAACGCCTGCAGATGCCAGGAACCCTTTCCCGTTGAGGGCCTTCGCTCCGCGGCGATAATCCTCAAATCGGCAACCGTGCTATTGAGCTTGGTCACATTCGCGCTGTAATCCAGCGTCTCACCCTGGCGAAGAACGAAGCCTGGCTCCGTTGCCGGAGCTTCCTTTTTGATTTCCGGCTCAGGCGGGGCCACGGCGGTCCGAGTGTGTCCCGAGGAAGCGTTGGGAGAAGGAGAAGTAGGGGGTAGGGGTGCTTCCGGAAGAGGCGTAGGCCAGTGGGAAACAACGGCCGTGTTGCGAGGAACCGGGCGCGATAGCTTCCAATAAAGAAATCCCCCAGCTACAAGGAGAAGCAGCAGAGTAAACAGCAGCCAGATGGTTTTCTTCATCATGCTCTTTCTGCGACCTAGCGAAGAATCAGGACGTTTGCGCTCCAAGTCCCATCGTACAATAAGACAGTCAAGTGCACAGGAGGGGTGATGCGGTACCTTGTTACAGGAGGAGCTGGTTTCATCGGTTCAAACACGGTGGATGAACTTGTCCGCCGGGGGCATAGCGTGGTGGTGCTGGACGATTTGTCCGCAGGCAAAGAAGAAAACCTTGCCGAAGTGCGCAGCAAGATCACGTTTGTCAAAGGCTCCGTTACCGACCTCGAAACGGTTCAGAAAGCCATGCTTCAGGCGGAGTATGTCATTCACCTCGCAGCCCGCACCTCTGTGCCTCGCTCCGTCAAGGATCCCCTGGAGACCAACCGGATCAATGTAGAGGGCACCCTCAACGTCCTGGTGGCAGCCAGGGACAACAAGGTGAAGCGCATCGTATTCGCAGCCTCGTCCTCCGCTTATGGCGAAACCCCGACCTTGCCTAAGGTTGAGACCATGCAGCCTCAGCCGATTTCTCCCTACGGCGTCTCAAAGTATGTCGGTGAACTCTATGCGTATGCTTTCGGCCGCTGCTACGGCCTGGAGAACGTCTGCGTCCGGTATTTCAACATCTTTGGTCCCCGACAGGATCCCAGTTCTCCGTACTCCGGGGTCTTATCGAAGTTTGCAACCGCTTTTTTGGAAGACTACCAACCGGTGATCTACGGAGATGGAGAGCAAACCCGCGATTTCACCTATGTGGAAAATGCCGTGCAAGCGAATCTGCTGGCGTGCGAGGCACCCAGCGCCTCTGGGGATGTTTTCAACGTCGGTACCGGATCCCGCATCTCTCTGAACAAGACCTTGGAACTCCTCCGGCACATTACCGGGAAAAAGCTACAAGCCAAATATGACCCTCCTCGCGAAGGGGACATTCGGGATTCCCAGGCCGATCTCACTAAGTCGCGTACAGTGCTCGGGTATGAACCCACCGTAACGTTCGAAGAGGGTCTCGAACGCACCTTTGCCTGGTACCAGCAGCAGCATGCCAAGGCCCCGGAAAGCAAAGTCACCTCCTAGCACAAATCCTGCATCTACACAATTTGGGGGGCGGTCTGCTACAAATCCTCCTTTGTGCATGCTAGGCTAGCTTTCGATCCTCGAGCGCATTGACCGCGTGAAAACAGCCATATCCATTCCCAGGGCGGGCTCACGGTACCTGCCGAGCCTCTTCTTCCTGCTCGGAATGTTTTTTTCCCAACCATGTAGCGCACAACAGGCCTCGGTCACTCCCCCTCACGGGGGCGTTGCCGAGATTACCGCAGCGGGTCCTCAACGCAAGGTAGGGGATCTTTACCTTGCGGACAAAGACGTAGACGTGCACTACCAAGGTATGCGCCTCCAAGCGGACCATGTGGAGTACAACACGGAAACGTCTCAAGCCGTGGCGCGCGGCCATGTAATCTACGACTACCAGAACGAGCACATCGAAGCCGACGAAGCACAACTGAACGTCGCAACAAACAAGGGCTCATTCCAAAACGTGAAGGGATCGATCCGGTTGGAGCGCCGTCCCAATCCGCTGATTCTGATCACGGACAATCCGCTCTCCTTCGAAGCCAAACAGGTAGACCGCCTCTCTGAGGATGTGTACGTCGTACACCACGGATGGTTTACGGTGTGCGATCCGCGAAGGCCTACCTGGCAGTTCTACGCGCCCGAAGCAACCGTGACACTGGAAAAATCAGTTGCGCTCGTCAATTCCAATTTTCATATGTTCCGCGTTCCACTCTTTTGGCTGCCCTATGCCACCGCACCCGCCGGCGAGCGGGTGCGGCAAACCGGCTTCCTGCTGCCTATTCTAGGAAACAGCAACACCTATGGATTTACGTTCGGCGAGGCGTTCTATTGGGCGCCTACCACCTGGTTTGATTCCACGCTCGGTTTCGAATACTTCAGCAAACGGGGCCCCGGGGAAAGGGCGACCTTCCGCGCGCGGCCATACGAAAACACGACCATCATGTACAAATACTACGGAGTCGAAGATCGCGAGAATCAGGGCGGCTACGAACAGCAGTTGGAGATTCAGTCCCTGTGGAAACGTGGTTGGCGCTTCGTAACGAATCTCAATCAGCTTTCCTCCCTCACCTTCCAGCTCGCTTTCGCCGGAACGTACACGGAAGCCATCAACTCTGAAATCCGAAGCGCGGTGTTCCTGACAAACAATTTTCGCGGATTCAGCTTCAACCTGGACACTTTGAACGATCGCAGCTTCCTGCAGATCAACCCGGAAAACAGCGTGGTTCTCCGTAGCGCTCCGGAAGCCAGCTTTTCTTCCGTAGAACAGGCGCCGTGGCAAAACTTGCCCGTGTATTTTTCCTTTTCCACATTTGCTGGCGCAGTCCACCGCGACGATCAGTTCATCAGCACACCGAACTTTGTGGCCCGAACGGAATTTGCACCAAAGGTCACGATTCCCGTTCATTTTGGCGACTGGCTTGGCGTGACGACTTCGGCTACCTTTCGGACCACCTACTACGCCGATTCGCTTAACACCACCGGCAACCTCTCGGGTACATCCATCGCACGAAATACGGGAGAGTTCGAGGTGGAATTCCGGCCACCGACACTGGAAAGGTATTTCGACCGGCCTCTCAAGCGTCACCGCTACAAACACACCATCGAACCCGTGGTCACCTACCGCTATGTGACAGGCGTAAGCAATTTTGCCGACTTCATCCGCTTCGACAGCAACGCTACAGTGACAGACACGAACCAGATCGAGTACGGAATCAATCAGCACTTGTACTTAAAAGAAGGGGACGATCAGCCCATCGACTTTCTCACCTGGCGTCTGGTCCAGGATCACTACTTTGACCCAACATTCGGCGGTGCTCTCGTTCCTGGCCAGCGCAACGTGTTCGAGGCTTTGGATGCCATAACGCCCTTTGCCTTCGCCTCCACGCCAAGGAACTGGTCACCGATTGTGAGCGACGTCAAGCTGACGCCAGGCGGGAAGTACGATGCGGAATCCATCATCGAGTACGACCCTCAGCTGGACAAAGTCACCACCATAGGGACGCTCCTCAAAGTGAAGCCATTCAGCGAGTTCTATGCAACGGTGGCGGATTTCCGTCTGCAGGGCGACCCGATCGTTCAACCGCCTTCGCACCAGATTCGCGGCATGATTGGCTATGGAGACTTGGTGCGAAAAGGCCTGAACGTATCAGCCGGGTTGAGCTACGACATCTTAACCAGCACGCTACTGAACCAGTTCGTGCAGGTAAGCTACAACGGGTCTTGCTGTGGCCTGTCGGTCGAATACGGACGCTTCAATTTCGCCACGGTGCGGAATGAGAATCAGTTTCGCGTGGGCCTGATTCTGGCCAACATCGGTACGGTGGGCAATCTCCGGCGGCAGGAGAAGATCTTCTGAACAAGGCCAACTCCCAACTCGCTTTCGCTTCCATCGCGGAAATCGGCAAGCTGTTTCGCACAGGAAAGCTGTCCCCCGTCGAATTAACTGCGTCTCTGCTCGATAGGATCCGACGGCTCAACCCGAAACTCAATGCCTACATCACGGTTTGCGAGGAGCAAGCCCTCCAGGCAGCCGCGCGCGCGGAGGCTGAACTCTGTTCGAGGAACAGGAGGAATCGCCGCGACCGGGGGCCTCTCCACGGCATCCCTATTTCCCTAAAAGATAACATTTACACAAAAGATATTCGCACAACGGGCGGTTCAAAAATCCTAAGGGACTTCGTGCCGCTGCATGATGCGCCAGTCGTTGCGTCGTTAAAGAAAGCCGGTGCGGTCATTCTCGGCAAAACCAATATGCACGAGTTCGCCTACGGCGTAACCACGGATAATCCCCACTTCGGGCCCACGCGGAACCCGTGGGACACTGAACGCATCCCCGGCGGCTCAAGCGGCGGGGCGGCGGCAGCCCTGGCTGCGGGCCTGTGCTTTGGAAGCATAGGCACGGACACGGGCGGCTCCATCCGAATCCCTGCATCTCTTTGCGGCGTGGTAGGACTCAAGCCCGGCCCTGGCCGGGTAAGCGCAGAGGACGTTATTCCCCTTTCGCCCACGCTGGATTTCGTCGGGCCTCTCGCTCGCAGTGTGGAAGATGCCGCGTCTCTTCTGTCTCCCATTTTTGTGAGAGGAAAAGAAGAACAAAAACTGCGGCCCGGGAAAATCCCTTCTCCTCGCGGGCATCGTCCTTGCCTCGGGATTCCCAGGGACTTTTTCCTGGAGGGGCTCAACCTCGAAGTGCAGGTCGCCTTTGAAAGAGCACTGCTCGCGCTCGATGAGCATGGCGCGCGACTAAAAGAGGTCTCACTGCCAAAAATCCAGGAAACCGAAGACGCCGGGAATCAAATCGCCTGGGCGGAGGCAACGGTATATCACCAGCAGGCCGGCTGGTTTCCTGAACACTCCGAGGAATACGGCGAGGACGTGCGCCAACGCCTTGAAATGGGGCTCAAGGTATCGGCGGTCGGCTATCTACAAGCGCGGGCGTTTCGCGAACAATTCAAGGAAACGATTCTGCAATTGTTTGCCGAGAACGACTTGGATGCTCTGGCTGTGCCGACCACCCCGATCCCTGCGCCGCGAATTGGAGAAGACACGGTCACCATTCGGGGCCATGCCCATCCAACCCGCGCGCTTCTCCTCAAGTTGAACCGTCCTGCGAATCTCGCGGGCGTGCCCGCCATCTCCGTTCCCTGCGGAGCCACCACAAACGGTCTGCCTATCGGGCTTCAGTTCATTTCGGAATGGACAGACGAACCTCTGTTGCTTCAGATTGCGTATAACTTCGAACGCGAGTTTCCCTTCGCAGTTCGACCCGACCTAGACGCCATCGGTTAGACTTCAGACCGTTCCTGCTTCGCGTATGGTAGTTATCACGCCGCGCCGTTTCATCACCCAGGCGCCAACGAGATAGCCAAGGGTCCCTGTGACAACTCCCGCAAGAACATCGGCGCAGTAGTGATATCTGCCCCAGATCGTTGACAAGCACATGGCCCCATAGAACGGAAGCATCGCCCAAAACAGCCGGCGACGGAATTTCCACGCCCCCCATAAGGCGGCAGTGGCCCCGGTGACGTGGGCGGAGGGAAACGCCGCGCCTCGTACGCGTCCGTAGTGTTCGATAAAACTCATCATCGCTGTGAAGGGTCCGCCGCGGAGCGGTCCTTTCCACCAGCCGGCCATGGCGAACCACGGACTCTCAATGGGAAAAAACATCGCGATGAAATAACCGACCATGTATCCGGTCATCGAATAAACCATCACGGACCAGTAGCCGCGCCAATCCTTGCGCAGGTACAGCGCCAGGCCCACGATCAAGAGATACGTGAAATAGGTGAAGTAAATTAATTGCATCGCGTCGTTGCGAAACGGTGTGGCGAATTGCTCCAGCCAGACCGAGGGATGCACCCCCGTCAGCCAATAATCGAAGGCCATGAGCTTTGGATCCTGCCAGCGTGGCGTGACGAGCGTCATCAGGTGAGCCAGCTCTTCAAAACAAAAAAGGAAAAAGAGGTGTGGATACCAATGCCGCCAGAAGTGCCACCAGTCGTAGGAAAACGAAGGACCATATAGCGCCCTTTTCGAGGCGGATTGCGCCTGAACCAGACAGAGCGCAAAAATGACGGAAGCGACGAAAGCATTCACCGCAAGCAGGCGCACGGGATGCACCAGGTTCTCGGCGAAAATAGCGATCAGCGCGCTCGTGGTGGCCAGATAGCCCAACGCGAGCCATTCGAACGCACCGCAAGCGGCCCAGGCTTCAGCAATGGCTCTCTTCAACGCTCGCCACACGCGCGATGCGTCCCTTTCTGCAGCAGGCAAAGCCGCGGGTCTGTCGAACCGGCCTGCGGGAGCCCAGGTCGAGTCGATCGATTGCCGATTCCATTCTCTGATGTTTCCGTCTTTCATGCGGATCCCTCGATACGGTGGATTTCCTTGGGTAAATAAGAGTTCTGCTTGGAAGCGACTTGCTTTTCTAGATGCCAATGCCAGACGGGCCAGTCTCTTTCGTTGGCAACCGCAGCCAAGTCCTTTCCGGGATTGACGACATGGCCATGCCCAACGGCTATGAGCATGTGGCGGTCCAGCAAGCTGTTGCCATAAGCGTGCGACTGGCGCAGGTCGATCCGTTCTTGCCCGGCGATCGCTTTCACAGACCTCGCCTTAGCCGCCCCGTGAAGTGCCTCACCTTTGATATGGCCGGTCCAGCGCCCGCGATTCTGTTGCAAGCACGTTGCGCAAACATGCGGGCGAATGCTAATGCCACGAACTTCCAGTTCGCAGCCGAGCGCCGTCGCGGCCAGCTCCGCCAGCAGGTCCAGCGTGCCGCTGACAATCACAATCTCGTGACCTTGCCGCGCGTGCCACGCCACGCGGGCAATTCCTTCCTCAAAAAAGGCGATCGACCCCATATGCCGGAACACCAGGTCTCGTGGAACGCCGGTAAGGTAGCGTTTGTTGCCATACCGTGCCGCAAGAAGTCCCTTTGGCAGCAATCGCACCGCCTGCGCGACCCAACGGAGATAGTTTGCAAGGGGAAGGCGGTGGGCGTAGCGCAATTGGGCAAAGAACCTTCGTTCGAGCGACGGCTGTGGAATCAACGTGCCGTCGAGGTCAAAAAAGGCTGCCACCTTCCCTGCTGCTTTTGATTCCGCCGTCATGCGGCATGCCCCTCTGTATGTTGCTTCGTGGCCTGCGCCGGCAGCCTTTCCGCAAAATACTTCCAGCCCCCGAGAAGCACGGGCAATCCCCGCACGACACAGAAAGCAGCTGCCGTCCAAGCGAGCAAATGGGCTCCTGAGCGAATCGTGGCCTGGAGATCGGTGGTCACGGGACCAAGTAACGCCACGGGCCCGTGCGTCAACGCCAGTTCCAGTCCGAGGTAACAGAAGCAGAGGCACTTCAAGCTCGCATAGGCACCGCGGCTCCAACGGGAAACCACCACTGCCCGCGCCCACTTGTTCTGTAGCATGGCATTGGCTCCCCAGCCGGGATGTCCGGCTTTCATCGCAATCCCGCGCAGAAAATCCGTGGCCGCCCCGCGGGCAAAAAACAGCATCGGCAACCACAACGAAACCATGCCCATCACAGCGAAGTAGGTGAAGTACATGTTCTCGATCATGCGGTCGCCGAGGATGTCAATCTGCGCTCCCTCGGGCGTTGCCATCTTCTTTGTGCGTGCCACGTGACCGTCCAAGGCATCGAGTGCGATAGCGGATACGGTCAGTGCAACCCCAAGCAAGTTCAACCACGGGTTTTTGCCAAACAAGACGACGGCGAGAAATCCGAGAAACACGCGGGAGAAAGTGATCTTGTTTGGTGTCCAAGTCATGGTCAGTGACGGGGTCCCAGCCGGACTGAAAGCAAGGGCCCTACCAATACCAAGGTAAATAACACGTGTATTTTCAAAGCAATCCAAGAAGACCAACGCCGCTCACGGCCGTTACTGTCAGCAAAACGCGGCACATGTCTGACGGCCTCGCCTAGTCTCGTGCTGTAGCTTCGCGGCCCCGGCAACTCCTCAAATGTTCTGTAACTGGCAGTGGTTCGTCACAATCTCATTAAAGCAGGCGTCATTGGGGCTGCTTGGGGCAGGGATCGGCGCACGCTGTTTTTG
>Ga0187782_10000235_pt1 | contig 34970 bp, 36 predicted proteins | sample 0715_SJ02_MP15_2_FD_132454 | JGI IMG/M metagenome (GOLD analysis project Ga0187782, IMG submission 132454) | Tropical peat soil microbial communities from peatlands in Department of Meta, Colombia - 0715_SJ02_MP15_20_MG | ecosystem: Environmental > Terrestrial > Soil > Wetlands > Peat | place... | reverse complement strand
CGAGGTCCTCGAGTATCTCGGCAGGTTCGGCATTCTCGTCGCCGTGATTTTTTATTTCGCCGAATCCGGCGATCGCCTCAAGCAGAAGCACTACCAGGCCTGGCAAGTCATCAACTCCGCCGAGGGCAAAGGCGGCAACGGAGGCAGAATCGAAGCCCTCCAGGAGTTGAACGCTGACGGCGTCTCGCTCATCGGTGTGAATCTTTCCAACGCATTTCTCATGGGCGTTTGCCTGCCCAAGGCTCATCTGGCCCGCTCCAATTTCGATTCCGCCGATGCGCGCAGTGCCAACCTGAGTGGCGCGAACCTTGCCGACGCCAGCCTGCGCAGCGCCAACTTCCGTTTTGCCCGTTTCCAGGGTGCCTCGTTAACGTCCAGCATCTTGGATGAAGCCGACTTGACCGGCGCCGACTTGCACAACGCCGACCTCTCGGGCGCCAGCCTGGAAAACGCTGACCTGCGCAACGCCAACCTCGAAGGCTTAAAGTGGCGCGGCCTGCAAAACGTAAAGGGGGCCAACATTCAAGGTGTGCGGAATGCCCCGAGTGGCTTTGTCGATTGGGCCCTTAGCCACGGGGCCGTCGAAAAGGAAGAGGAATAGAACACTCCTCCCGTCGTTCCTTTCCATCTGAGTACAATAGATTCATGGCCGCGGAACCAATTCGCCTCACCATTCTGGGCTCGGGCACCAGCATGGGTGTTCCCAGTCTCGGTTGCCATTGTCCGGTCTGTGCATCCATGGATCCGCGCGACAATCGTCTTCGTCCCTCCATTCTTCTTTCCCGCTCCGGCCAGAACGTCGTCATCGACACCACTCCCGACTTTCGCACCCAAGCCCTGCGTGCCAAACTCGATCGCCTCGACGCCGTCCTGTTCACCCACTGCCACGCCGATCACATCCTCGGCTTCGACGACCTCCGCCCCTTTAATTTCCGCCAGAAAGCTCCCATCCCCGTTTATTCCAACAGCGACACCTTCCGCGTCATTCGCCGCGTTTTCTCCTACGCTTTCGACGACAAGCCTACCTTCAGCAGCATCCCCAGTGTCGATCTTCACGAAGTCGACGGTCCCTTCCCGCTTCTCGGCATTCCTTTCATTCCCGTTCCGCTCATTCACGGCGAAATGGACGTTCTCGGCTTCCGCTTCGGCCGCGCTGCTTACATGACCGATTTCAGCCGCCTCCCGGAATCCAGCGTCCCGCTGCTGGAAGATTTGGACGACCTGATCGTAGATGCCCTCCGCGACGTGCCTCACCCCATGCACCAAACCGTCGAGCAGGCTCTTGCTCTCATCGACAGGCTGAAACCCCATCGCGCCTGGTTCACTCATATCGCCCACGATCTCCCGCACGAAGCCACCAACGAGCGCCTCCGCAAAGCGGGCTATCCTCATGTCCAACTCGCCTACGACGGCCTTCAGCTTGAGGTGGCTACCGAATCTCCCGCTGTGGCTCGCGCCGCCGACGCCCTCTCCGTCCATGTCCACACTCCCGCCACCGGCATCAGCATCTTCTACTCCGCCGCGGACTGGGCTGCTCGCTATGGCCACTCCGGTCGAGGCAGCGTTCTGGCCATCGGCACCTTTGACGGCATCCATCTCGGTCACCAGAAAGTCCTCCAATTTGCCATCGCTCGCGCCAAAGAGAGTGGTGCCGTCTCCACCGCCCTCACTTTCGAGCCCCCGCCCGTAAAGGTGTTGCGCCCGGAAAGCGCTCCCCCGCGAATCTCCACCAACCAGCAGCGCGTGGACTGGTTCGGTTTCATCGGTATGGAGGCCGCCGTGGTTTTGCCATTCACTCGGGAATTAGCTGCGCTCACGCCCGAAGAGTTCGTGGACGAAATTCTAATCAACCAACTCCAGGTCCGTGCCGTAGTTGTCGGTGATAACTTCCATTTCGGTCACAAGCAGTCTGGCGACGTGAAGTTCCTTAGAGAGCTGGGCATGCGTCAAGGTTTCGAAGTCGTGGTGCACACACCGGTTATGTGCGATGCCAAGGTCGTTTCCAGCACCCTGATCCGCAGATTGGTCGCCGACGGCAATGTGCGCCATGCTGCCCGCCTTTTGGGCCGTCCCTTTGCTCTCACGGGTCAGGTGGTCAGCGGCACCGGCGCCGGTAGGAAATTCACCTTCCCCACCCTTAACCTCAAGCCCGAACAGGAACTGCTCCCCGCTCGCGGCGTGTACATTACCCGCACCGTCCTCGACGGCGAATCCAGCAGCCACCGCAGCGTCACCAATGTCGGCGTTCGACCCACCTTCAATGGATCCGGCCTCAGCATCGAAACTCATCTCCTCGATTATTCCGGCAACTTCACTCCCCAATCCATCGAGGTTCGCTTCTGGAAGCGCCTTCGTCCTGAGAAGAAATTCGCTAACGCCGACGAACTCAAGCACCAAATCTCCCTCGATATCGCCCACGCCAACAAGTTCTTTGCCCGCCTCCGCCGCGCCCGCGCCAAGACCATGCGCGCCCCCGGCGAATAACCACCTTCCTAACAACTTCCTCACGAACTCCTCAGGACTTTTCAGCGTCGCCATTCTTATTCTTCATTCGTGGGGAAGAAAGGGACCCTCCGCACTGGAGATAGCTATGGCGCTCGCGATTTTTCTCGGTCTCTGCATCGTCGCTATTGATTTCCTGATTTATGCTCTGTTTCAGTGGACCTTTGGCGACAAGCGCAGAGCACTCCAGCGCCAACTAGCCGCTCACCGGGGCACCCCCCAGCAGCCTCCGCGTCCTGTTCTCCTCCCGTCTCATAAGGCTGGCCCGCAAACCCAAGCCCGCCTGCAACGAATCCGCCAGCGTCTGCAAACCTCCAGCCCCGCTCACTCTCGCGCCTACCATCAGCGTTTAGCCTAGGCTCGATTCCCTCAGCACCCTCAGTCACGCGCAGCGCACATCCCACATCCATTCGCCCGCTGTGCTCCCGAGAATGATATCCTACGGTGCAACAAGGGAAACTCTTGTGCTCGTGCCTGCCAGAATTCACGTCCTCCGGCTTGTCTCTCTGATGTTTTGCGCAGATTTTGCGGTTTTTTGCGCGCCAGACCCTGGTACCCTTTTCGTCTGACGTGACGTACACGGCGAACGGAGAATCACGCACGGGCAAAATGTACTCCGATGGGCACTCCGTGCGCTTGGAGTTGGAAGGACTTGCGCCTGGTCATGAAGTTGTCAGCTTCGTGCGCTTTGACAATGCAGTAGGACAAGCTCTGATCCCGCTGCTGGAGGTGTATTCCGAATACCCGTATGGGACTGTCTCAGATGGGCAATTCATTCGTTACCTTCCGGGTGCCAAGGTAGTAAGCAAACCACTCGGTTCCGAGACGGCTGTCGGTCAAAGCTGCGAGAAGGTCCTGGTCACCGTAAGCTACAAGGGCGACACCTATTCCAGCATCGAGTGGAGATCTCGCAGGTTCCGCGGATTCGTCGTAAAGAGTCAAGACGCAGGTGGCCAGTGGTCCACCGAACATAGAAATGTTCGTCTCGGTGCGCAAAGCCCATCTCTATTCGAAATTCCCGTGGGACACACGCGCATCGCCTACAGCCGGGACTGGGCAGCAGTGTCGAGGCAAATGGATTTCGCCGAATCCATGACGGACTCGATTGCTATTGCAAAGAGAGTAGGCCTTCGGGTGCTCGAGTCCAAAAAGCTGTCGTTGCCTGAAGACGATCCCTACGTAGGAAGTGTCGCGTTTAGCGACCCGGTTACCAAAACCCCCATTGTGGAACCGTTAGGCGGTTTTGAATTCACCGGGATTGGCCTTCCCGCGCCCATTCTGCTCTCCCCCGCCAATGGCAGTGTCTTTGACCGTCCTGCTCGCAAAATTGAGCTTCGATGGAAATGTGTGCCAAACGCCGCCGCCTATTATCTACGAGTCGTGATTCTTCCAACTGATGCTAAGGAGACGGGCTACTGGGCAATCGACAGGGGTCTCATGCATATACAACAAAGCACAAGAGAAACTAAATTTGCATTTGAGTTGGGCGAAGCGCGGCCAGGTCGCTGGCAAGTATAGCCGGTCGATGCACACGGAAACCCTGGGGCACCGAGTCCGTGGTCCACATTCGAGGTTTTTGTCCGTTCTAACCCAAATAATCATATCAGGGTCGTGATTGGCGTGGCGGCCGACCTATGCGCTTGTGTGATGGCAAACACAAGAAGTCCATTAGGCGCGAAGGTGTACCACTCGCAAACGTAAAACGCGGGTATCGCTCATATACGCGTCCCCAAGCACCGGGCAAGCTGATATCGAAGTTAGTCAGAGGATGCTGGCTCAGTGTTCCCTAATCTATAATCGACCTTCTCATGGCCAACGGCATAATCGTCCGCCCTCTTCATTCGCTCGAGGACTTTCATCGTTGCGTGCGGATTGCCCGCGCCGTCTGGGGCGATTCGGAACTCGACACCGAGCCCCACGTCACCTACGTCATTGCCGACCACACCGGCGGGCAGGTCCTGGGTGCCTTCGACGGCGACACCTTGGTTGGCTTCATCAAGGCGTTCGTCGGCCTCCACGACCACACCCCTTACCTCCACTCGCACATGGCCGCGGTTCTTCCCAGCCATCGCGATCATGGCATTGGTCGCCAGCTCAAACTTTTCCAGCGCGAGGATGCCCTTCGCCGTGGCATTCGTCTGATCGAGTGGACTTTCGATCCCCTGGAAACCAAAAACGCCTACTTCAACATCAATCGTCTCGGCGCCATCTCCCGGCGCTACATCCCCGATTTTTACGGCGTTACCACCAGTCCGTTGCACCGGGCCATGCCTACTGACCGCCTCCTGGTCGAATGGCACCTCGACTCCCCTCGCGTGGTCTCCGCCCTCAACGGCCTCACCCGCGAAACCCACGCTTGTCCCGCTCAGGTTCACCTCCCAATCCCTCTGCCCGATTCGGTAGCTTCCCCGTCACTAGCTCAATCCGCCAGCCCGCAAGCCAACGCCGCGTCCTCGGACTCTCCGCTCCTCGATCTGCAGTCCCGCATTCGTTCTGAGTTCACCCATTGGTTCGCCAAGGGCTACGCCGTCACCGCAGTCCGCGTCAGCCCCACTGGTGTGGACTATTGCCTCTCGCCCTATTCTGACTTCTAGTCACGTGCCACCTATGCCATGTCTCTTCTCGCCTAAAAACTGGTACCTTATACCTAAGCACGGATCGCCACACGCATGCGTCTTCACGCCCTCACCCTTCGCGAGATTCATCTCCAGCTGGTCACCCCTTTCGAAACCAGCATGGACCGTGTCACCGAGCGCCGCATCCTCCTCGCCCAAGCTCACGTTGACAACGTCTCTGGATGGGGCGAATGTACCGCCCCGGAAAATCCCTATTACTGTCCCGAAGACGTCGAAACCGCCTGGCACATCCTCAAGAATTTCCTTTGGCCTAAGCTCAAGGGCAGGGAACTCTCCTCCGCCTCCGACATTTGGCCCCTCCTCGAACAAGTCCGCGGCCACAACATGGCTAAAGCCGCGGTCGAGACCGCCGTCTGGGACGCCGAAGCCAAACTCAAAAACATTCCACTCTGGAAATTAATCGGCGGCCTGCGTCAAGAGATCCCCTGCGGCGTTTCCATTGGCATCAAAGATTCTCTCGACGAACTGTCCGCCACGGTCAAAAAGGAACTCGCCGCCGGCTATCAGCGCATCAAAATCAAGATCAAACCCGGCAAAGACCTCGCCCTGGTGCAGCGTCTTCGCCAGGATTTTCCCCGCATCAAATTGATGGTCGACGCCAACTCCGCTTACCGCCACGACGACCTTCCCCTGCTCAAGCAACTCGACGCCTACTACCTCATGATGATCGAGCAGCCCCTCGGCTGGGACGACCTGTTCGGCCACGTGGCCATCCAACGCCACCTGCAAACGCCTATCTGCCTCGATGAGTGCATCCACACCTACGAACAGGCCGAAGCCGCCATCACCCTCGGCGCCTGCAAGATCATTAACATCAAGCTCGGGCGCGTGGGTGGTCTGTTGCAAGCTAAACGCATCCACAACCTGTGCCAGCTACACAATGTCCCGGTCTGGTGTGGCGGCATGCTCGAATCCGGCATTGGTCGCGCGCAGAATATCGCCATGTCCACTCTCCCCAATTTTTCCTTGCCCGGCGACGTCACCGCCAGCCAGCGTTACTGGCACGAAGACATCATCCAGCCCGAAGTCACCGTCACTCCCGACGGCACCATCAAGGTTCCCACCGCTCCAGGTATCGGCTTTACTCCCCGCCTCGACCGCATCGCCAGCATTACCACCCGCCAGGAACATCTCGCCTGAGCCGCCACCTTGACCCACCTTGATCTGTCGTGACACCGCCTCTGCACTGAATCCGGTGCGTCCGCGCTACCGTTTCACCGAACCTTAATCTCCCCGTAATTTCTCAGGTTCAGCCTTACCCCGCCCGCCCGATTTTCGAACGCCAACTCAAGGAGTCTCTATGTCCAGAGAAGCAGTTGAGCATCACCTGAAAGCCGCCGAACATCATGAACACGCAGCCCGCCATCATCGCGAAGCCGCGCGCCACCATGAAGCCGGCGATCATCACCTGGCCGCTCACCACGCCCACGTGGCCAACGGCCATCATCATCATGCTACCCATCACGCCGCGGAAGCTGCCAAGGCTCATGCCGAGCACCACGGCGAGATTGCCCGCGCCGCCAACCAGTAACCGTTGCATCCCTGCGTCGCACCAGGTCCTTCTCAGGGCGCAGCCGTGCCTCAGGATTTCGGCGCTGCGCCCTATCCATTCGCGGTACAGATTTATTGGTTTATTTCGCGGGAAAGGGCAAAACTGCTGCCCCTCACGGCAGTGGCAACTAACTTGACTCAACGTCCTGGTCTGGTCACAAATCCAACGGCAATTCCCGGCTACCGCGCGGCTTTCAGCTCCTCCCACCGGGCCTTCAATTTCGCCAACTCTGCAGTCTCCCACAGCAACTCGTCTTGCTCGTACTTCCTTCGCTCCTTCGTTGCTGCGTCAACCGCCGGGTTCGTCGGATCCGTCACGAACTTCCTCTCGTCGTCCACAAACAATCGCAGCAGCAACACGATGTGACTCTGCTTCTCCTTGATCTGCTTCTCCAACAACGCCAGATCTGTACCCGTGAAAGCCGCGTCGGCTGTCGCTTTTGTCGCACCGGCAACACTGCCGGCGTCCGGGCGCACCGCCAGTAGCGCAATCGGATCGTCGGTGATCACCTGATCGGTTTTCCGCGTTGGCGCAACCACCTTATTTGTGTTCTGCGCTCCCGCAGCGCCAGCGCCCTGCTCTTGAGCCCTTAGGCCCGCGCCTATACCCAGCAGCATCACCGCAGGGAAGCACACACGCAGGCAGCGCCTCATAGGACCTCCGTCGCAAATTTCGCCTTATCGTCACCTTACGCCTCCCATCCGGTCCTATACATAGCCCAAAGGTACTCACCCAATTAGTCATTCCGTTTCTGCGGTCAAAGCCTGATCCGACCCCACCTCCTGGCCACGCCGCCCCATTTTCGACCTTTTCGCTTTTGTTCGCCCGCGCTACAATTCTCCTCCCAAGTCCTCAAAGGAAGCCCCATGGCAACCACGCTCTTGGATCGCCGCAATTTCCTGAAAATCTCCACTACCGCCACCGGTGCCCTCATCCTGGCCTATTACGCCGATCCTCTTGACTCGCTCGCGCAAGCCCAAGCGTCTCCCGAGCAGAAATATGTCCCCACCGCCTTCGTGCGCGTCTCTCGCGAAAACATCTTCACCATCACCGCCAAAAATCCGGAGCTTGGCCAGGGCGTAAAAACCTCTATGCCCATGCTCATCGCCGAAGAGCTGGACGTCGACTGGAAGGACGTTCGCATCCAACAAGCCGATCTGGACGAATCCAGGTACGGTCCGCAGCGCGCCGGTGGCAGCCGCGCCACTCCCCTCAACTGGGATCCGCTGCGCCGTGTCGGTGCCGCCTGCCGTCAAATGTTCATTGCTGCCGCCGCCCAGACCTGGTCGGTACCTGCATCCGAGTGCCGCACCTCCTCTGGCTGCGTCCTTCATCCCGCCACCAATCGCACCGCCACGTATGGTTCGCTGAACGCCATCGCCGCCACGCTCACCCCTCCTGATCTGCAATCTGTCACGCTAAAAGATCCCAAGGACTACAAGATCATCGGCCACACCACTCCCGGCGTCGACAACTTCGCCATTGTCACCGGCCAGCATCTCTACAGCATCGACTTCCGCGTCCCTGACATGCTCTGGGCCGTCTATGCCAAGTGCCCGGTCTTTGGCGGCAAAGTCGTCTCCGCCAATCTCGACGAAGTGCGCAAGCTCCCGGGTGTACGCCACGCTTTTGTCGTTTCCGGTACCAGCGACATTCTTGGGCTCATGCCCGGCATAGCCGTCGTTGCGGACACCTGGTGGCAAGCCAAATCCGCCCGCGAAAGCCTCAAGGTCACCTGGGACGAAGGCGCCACCGCCCAGCAAAGCAGCGACGGCTTCCTCAAGCGTGCCCAGGAGCTCTCCACGCAAACCCCGACGCTCGTTCTTCGCAAGGATGGGGACGCCGACGCCGCCCTGCAATCCGCCGCCAAGACCGTCGAAGCCGCCTACGTCTACCCCTTTCTCGCCCATGCGCCCATGGAGCCGGAAAACTGTTTGGCGCATTACCATGACGGCAAGCTCGAGTTTTGGTCTCCCTCACAAACTCCCGACAACGGCCGCCAGCTCGTTGCCAAAACACTGAATATCCCTCCCTCCGCTATCACCGTGCATCTCATGCGTGCTGGCGGAGGTTTTGGGCGCCGTCTCACCAACGATTACATGGTCGAGTCTGCCGCCATCTCTAAAGAACTCGGCGTGCCTATCAAGTTGCTCTGGACCCGCGAAGACGATTTCCAGCACGATCACTATCGCCCTGCCGGCTATCATTTCCTCAAGGGTGGCGTCGATTCTTCCGGGTGCGTGGTTGCCTGGCACAATCACTTCGTCAGCTTTGGCGAAAACGGCAAGTTCGCTCCCACCGCCGGCATCAATGGCGACCAATTTCCGGGTACCTTGCTTCCCAATTTCTTCTTCGGCGCTTCGCTTATGCCTATTGGCATTCCCACCTACGCCCTCCGCGCGCCGGGTAGCAATGCTTTTTCCTGGGTGTTCCAATCCTTCATCGATGAACTCGCTTGCGCCGCCGGCAAAGATCCCGTCGAATTCCGCTTGGACATCCTGGCCCTCCCGCGCGTCAACAACCCCGCATACCAGCCCTCCGACTTCAACCCTGCCCGCGCGGCCGGCGTCTTAAAGCTCGTCGCCGAAAAATCCAATTGGGGCCATCAAAAACTCCCCGCGGGCTCCGGCATGGGCGTAGCCTTCCAGTTTTCTCACAGCGGCTATTTCGCGGAAGTCGTCCAGCTCAATGTCAATGCGCAAAAACAAGTGAAGGTCGACCACGTCTGGGTTGCCGGCGACATTGGCAGCCACATCATCAATCCCGGTGCCGCCGAAAACGTCTCTCAGGGCGCGGTCATCGAAGCTCTCAGCTCTGTCATGAATTATGAAATTATTGTCGAGAAGGGCCGCGTCAACCAGGGCAATTTCAACGATTACGAGCCCGTTCGCATCAACCAGGTTCCACCCATCATCGACGTCCATTTCCTCAAGACCGATAATTCACCTACCGGCCTCGGTGAACCGGCTCTCCCTCCAATTCTTCCAGCTGTCTGCAACGCCATCTTCGCCGCCACCGGCGAGCGTATCCGCACCTTGCCCCTCGCCAAGCAAGGCTACTCCTGGGCTTGATCCCACTCCTGATAAAACCCAACGCGGTCCCCGACCTACGATTCGCCACTCCTCGACCGCTTTCCTGGCGTACCATACTGCCATGCCTGCGCTCTCTTCCTTCTTCCAAAACAAATCCATCCTCATCACCGGCGCTTCTTCCGGCATTGGCGAAGAATTGGCCTGGCAACTCAGTCAGCTCGACGCCCGCCTCACCATTACCGCCCGCAGAAGGGAATTGCTCGACGCCCTCGCCCAGCGAATCTCCGCCTCCGGCAAACCCGCCCCCCTGGTGATTCCCGCCGATGTCACTTGCGACGACGACCTTCCCCACGCCGTCTCCGAATGCCTGCGCGTCTACAATCGTCTCGACGTTGTAATCGCCAACGCTGGTTTCGGCATCGTCGGCTCTTTCCAGAAACTCAGCCTCGACGACTACCGTCGCCAGTTCGAAACCAACGTCTTCGGCCTGCTCCGCACGGTCTACGCCGCTCTTCCCGCCATCGAAAACGCCCACGGCAATGTCGTGCTCATCGGCAGTGTTGCCGGATGGACCGCCAGTCCGGGTGCTTCCCCTTACGCCATGAGCAAGTTCGCCGTCCGCGCCCTGGCCAACGCCATCACGCCCGAGTTAGCTCTCAGCGGCGTAAAAGTGACTCTGATCAGCCCCGGTTTCGTCGACTCCAACATTCGCCGCGTCGACAATCAGGGCCATTTTCATGAAGCCGCCAGGGAGCCCATGGCCCCTTGGCTCATCGTGCCCACCGGCAAAGCGGTCCGCCAAATCCTGCGCGCCATCGCCCGTGGCCAACGCGAAGCCATTATCACCGGCCATGGCAAGCTTCTCGTTGCTGTCACCCGCTTCACTCCTTGGCTCCTTCGTTTTGCTAGCCGTCGCATCGCTGCCGGTCGTGGCGGCTATCGCACCGAGCCCCATCCTCAATGATTCGCATTCTCGCTTGCCAACCCTGGCGCCACTTCGGTCATGCACGTAAAGAAAAGAGCCAGGCGATGGCTTTCAGAGACAGTGTCTGGCTCCGAAACAGCGCTACGGGATTCCCGGGGTTGCGGAGATGTTTCGCGGCGTCTACAATCGCCCTCCGGAGGTTACTGCCATGTCTATGGATCGCCGCGAATTCCTCGGCGTCACTGCCGCAGCCGCCCTCAGCGCCTCCACTCCCTGGAGCGCCAACTCCATGAACCCGCTTCCCAAGCGTGCCTACAAGAACGGCATCGAGCTCTCCATCCTGGCTATGGGCGGAATCGTCGTCTGTGGCATGCCCCAGGAAGATGCTTCTCGCCGCGTCGCCCAGGCCTATGATCGCGGTCTGAACTATTTCGATTGTGCCCCCTCGTATTTCAATGGCGAAGCGGAAACCAAACTCGGCGAAGCCCTTCGCCCCTATCGCGACAGAATCTTTCTTGCCGAGAAAACCACCAACCGTGACGCCAAGGGCGCTCGCGCCGAACTCGAGCAAACCCTACAGCGCTTCCATACCGATCACGTCGACCTCTACCAGTTTCATGCCGTCGCTTCTATGGACGATGTGGACAAGATCCTCGCTCCCGGCGGAGCCGCCGAAGCCTTCTTTTCTGCCAAAAAAGAAGGGAAGGCCCTGCATCTTGGCTTTTCTGCTCATAATGCGCCGGCAGCGCTTCGTTTGATCGACGCCCTCGAACTCGACAGTGTTCTGTTTCCCGTGAACGTCAATGCCTGGGAAAACGGCAATTTTGGCCCGCAAATCCTGGCCAAGGCCAAATCCAAAGGCATGGCCCGCATGGCTCTCAAAGCGCTCGCTTTCGGCAAGTGGCCCGCTTCCTTGCAAGAATCCGACCGCAAGTACAAGAAGTGTTGGTATCAACCCATCGACGATTGGGAAATGGCTGCCCGCGCTCTGCGCTTCACTCTCAACCAGGACATCACCGCCGCCATTCCGCCGGGCGACGAGCATATCTTCGACCTGGCCGTAGACTTGGTCTCTAACCCCCTGCCGCCACTTACTTCCGCCGAACTGGCCGCGTTGACCAAGCACGTCTCCACCCTCGAGCCGGTCTTTCGCGCCTAGCCCCGCTCAGCCACCATCCGCCTCTCCTTGACCGCCGCCCCGATTCGCTGTATATTTAAGTGGACGTTTAATTAAGCCAAGGCTTAATTCTTATGGCCGCCAACAAAACCTTTCGCGCCCTCGCCGACCCCACACGCCGCGAAATCCTCGCCTTGCTCCGCCACGGCGAAATCACTGCCGGCGCTCTGGCCGAAAAATTCGATATGACTAAGCCGGCCATGTCCCACCACTTCAAAGTGCTGAAAGACGCCGACCTCATCACCAGTCGCCGCGAAGGCCAGCAAATCTGGTACGGCTTAAACACCACTGTGGTTCAAGACTTATTGGCCTGGGCCATGCAACTGTCTTCCGACGCCAGGAAGAGCAAAGGGAAAAAGCAATGAGCCGGAAATACTACCTGATCGGAATTGTGCTCACCGCTCTGGTGGCCATCGCCACCGTGGCCGTGTATCCTCGGCTGCCGGACTTTGTGCCTTCCCACTGGAATCTGCACAACCAGCCCAACGGCTACAGCCACAAATACATGCTCTTTGTGTTTGGCCCCGGGTTCATGGTCGGCATCATGCTGCTGATGCGCGCCCTGCCTTGGCTTTCTCCCAAAAATTTCGAGGTGGACTCCTTCCGCTCCAGCTACCTGCAAATCATGTTGATGCTCGTTTGCATGTTCGCCTACTTCCAGGGCCTGCTCATCTGGGGCGCTCTGGGACATTCCATGGATGTAGGCCGCGCAATAATCGGAGGTGCCTGCCTGCTCCTTGCTCTTCTGGGCAACCTCATGGGCAAGATTCGCCGCAACTTCTACATTGGCATCCGCACTCCCTGGGCCATCGCCAACGAGCGGGTTTGGAACGCTACGCATCGTTTCGCTGCAAAAACCTTGGTAATCGGCGGACTGATCGGCGTGTTGCTAACCGCGATTGGCGTCGATGGCTGGCCTTTGCTGGCGCTTTTGCTCGCGGCCGCACTCATCCCTGCCATCTATTCATTGGTTTTCTACAAACAGCTTGAAAGGCGGGGTGAACTGTAAATCCCGCTTTAATTCGTCACTGGAAGTCTCTTTTTTGCTGCTCAACGTATCGGAAAGGATCGACTCCATGAGAATTCCTCGTACGCAATTCCTGCTGGTCTTGCCAATGCTTGCTGTAATCGCGTTCCCGTCTCTAGCACAAACGCCGGAAGCCAAAGATGCGCAAAAGAAAGCTCCACAGGTTGCGGGAGACTGGCAAGGCACGCTGCAAGCCGGTGGCTCGCAACTTCGCGTTGTTCTGCACATCACGAAAAACCAGGACGGCGGCTTGAGCGCCACTCTCGACAGTCCCGATCAAGGCGCTTACGGCCTCGTCGTCAGCGCTGTCAGCCTTAATGACAGCAAGCTCACCTTCAGCGCTGATTCTGTCCACGGGAAGTACACCGGTGACGTAAACAGCGACGCTACCGCCATCAAGGGCACGTGGACCCAACTGGAAGCCATGGACCTCACCTTCACCCGCATGAAGTCCGCTGCTCAATCGCAGAAATCCGTCGTGCCTTCCCATATTGACGGCGTGTGGTTCGGCGCGCTCGATCTGGGTGCCATGAAGCTTCGTCTTGTCTTCCACATTACCAATACCCCCGATGGCCTCAAGACCGCCCTCGACAGCCTGGATCAAGGCGCCAAGGGAATTCCCGCCAGCGCTACCACCCGGTCCGACTCCGCGCTGAAAATTGAGTTCAAGCAACTCGACGGTGTCTTCCAAGGCAAAATCAGCAACGACCTGTCCACCATCACGGGCACTTGGACGCAACACGGCAGCACTTATCCGCTGGCCCTTACCAAAACCAAAGATCTGGCAGCGCTGGAGCCCAAACGACCCCAGAATCCCTTAAGACCATTTCCCTATCGTGAAGAAGAAGTTTCTTACACCAACAAACTGCAGGGCGACACCCTCGCTGGAACCCTCACGATTCCTCAGGGCCACGGACCATTTCCTGCCGTTCTGCTCATTCCCGGTTCCGGCCCGCACGATCGCGACGAATCCATCATGGGCCACAAGCCTTTTCTGGTCCTTTCTGACTGGCTCACGCGGAAGGGAATTGAAGTCTTGCGCGTTGACGACCGCGGCGTTGGCAAATCTACCGGCGTCTTTGCCAATGCCACTACCGCCGATTTCGCCACGGACGCCGAAGCAGGCATGACCTTTCTGGAATCCCGCCCGGAATTGAACCCTAAAAAGATTGGCCTGATCGGCCACAGTGAAGGCGCCATCATCGCGCCTATGGTCGCGGCCCGCAACCGCGACGTTGCTTTCATCGTAATGCTGGCTGGCTCTGCCCTGCCCGGCGCTGACATCCTGGCGGAACAGAAAATGTTGATCGAAGAAGCCAGCGGGATAGCCAAAGAGCAAGCCGAAAAAGATGCCGCTGACGAACGCCAGATTTTGGCCCTGATCGTCGAAGAAAAAGACACTCCCGACCTGCAAAAAGATTTGCGTGGCAGGCTGGCGGCTCACATTAACGAACCTGAACTCGGGGCCCAGGTAGAGCTGTTGACCTCGCCATGGTTCGTTTATTTCCTGGTCTACGACCCCGCGCCTGCGCTTCAGCACGTCCAATGTCCCGTGCTGGCCCTCAACGGCGCAAAAGACCTGCAGGTCCCTCCCAGCCAGAATTTACCGGTCATTCGCAAAGCGCTGCAAAGTGGCGGCAACAAAAACTATGAGGTGGACGAGCTCCAGGGCCTGAACCACCTGTTCCAAACTGCCTCCACCGGTGCTCCCAGTGAATACGCGCAAATCGAAGAAACCATGTCCCCCCTGGCACTGGAAAAAATCTCCACCTGGATTCTCCGCCTGCCCTAACCCTCGCCCGGCGAGCGCCAGAAAAACGCGATTCTGTCCTTCCGCGGCGGGTCAGGCCTGAGGCGAACACCGCGCCTCCAGCCCGCTCATTTTCCTGTGGCATTCCCACACGACCCGTGCTAATCTCATGTGGCCATCACACAGGAGGATTGGTTATGATCCCGCGCTCCCGCCATTTCTTCCTTCGTCTCCCCGCTTTCGTCAAAAACGCTCGCCGCTCTCTTGGCGATCTCTCTGGGCCTATTGCGATCGCTCTTCTCTCTTTGGGGCTGGCCCTCGCTGCCACCGCTGCGATTTTCGGCTTGATGAACGAGGTTTCCTTGAAAACCCTGCCGGTCGGCGAACCCTCCAACCTCGTTCGCTTCGAAGATCTGCTCGATCGCGGCATCAGCGGCCCTCTTCCCGCTCTACGCATGAATTGTTTGGGCGAATTCCCGGCACCCACGACCGAGGGGCGCACCGCTGATCCCGGATTCGGTTCATCGCCACTCCGCCAGACCAACCGCGGTGCCACCACTGCTTCGGAAGACGCCCCGCCTTCCCTCGACAACCCTTTCGTGCCCTTCTATAGATTTCCCTGCCGGACTCACAACATGCTGACGGAAGCTCAGCCATGAACCTTCGCTCGTTCCTCTCCCGCCTTCGTAGCTTTTCGGGTCCTCTCGGCCCGCTACCTGCTCGACGACCGGGTCAAGGCGAGAGGCACGCCTTGTGTCGAACTTCGTTGCCAATGACCTGTGTCCGCGCGCGATGCGCCCTTACGGCCGCCCGAGTTCCCACTGCCTGTTCTTCCTTTCTTCCCCATGACTGTTAACTGTAAACTCTCAATGAGCGACTTTCTTTAAGGAGCCTTCGTGCCGCCACTCATCCAGCTTCGCAACCTCGAGAAATCCTTCAATACCGGTCCCAACAAGTTCTACGTCCTTCGCCGCATTAGTCTGGAGATCCACGCTGGCGAATTCGTCACCTTCATGGGACCCTCCGGGGCAGGGAAGTCCACCTTGCTCAGCATCATCGGCATGCTCGACGGCGCCTGGACCGGCGAATACTATTTCCTCGATCAGCCCGTTCACAAACTCAACAATAAGCAGCGCAACGAGCTTCACAAGTACAACATCGGTTTCGTATTCCAGTCCTACCACCTGATCGACAATCTGACCGTCTACGAGAACCTGGAGATTCCTCTGTCCTACAAAAATATCCCCCAAAAGGAGCGCGCCAGCCTGGTGTGCGACACCCTCGACCGCTTCAGTATCGTCGCCAAAAAGGACCTTTTCCCCAACCAGCTCTCCGGCGGTCAACAACAACTCGTGGGCGTCGCCCGTGCGGTGATCCAAAATCCCAAACTGATCCTCGCCGACGAGCCCACCGGCAATCTCCACTCCACCCAGGGCGAGGAGATCATGCAGCTCTTCAAGCGCTTGAACGAGGCCGGCACTACCATCATCCAGGTCACCCATTCTGAGAAAAATGCCGCCTACGGCAATCGCATCCTGAACCTCGCGGATGGCTGGCTGCTTCCGGAGTCCCACGCCACCCCTTCGAATTCTGCCGCCTCCGCCCCCATCGCCTGATTGCCGCGTCGGCGCCCTCTGGGAGCGCGGGCCAGCTTTCCCTGGGACAGCGCCGATGGGTCCCGGAGCCCTGCGGCTCGTCCAAGCCCGAAACGCTGTTTCCCCGCCTTTCATCGGAAGTTTTCCACTGCCCCTTTACGAAAGCCCTTGCGTGTCCAACCCTGGCCCACATACAGTAGCCTTATGCCAGTGGGCCTGTCTGTCGGCATATCCAACAACAATACGTACGCAGTGTCTTTGCCCGCGCGAATCTTCGTGTTGCTGTCAACGCGTTGTGGTCCTGTTTCTGCCGAGCAGATTCGCCTACTCAGGCTTCCCCGGTTGGTTTGAAAGGATGAATGTGCGGTAGAAGCGGAGGCAGTACTTAGATGACAGCAATCATCACGATTGCGAACCAGAAAGGTGGAGTCGGCAAAACCACTACAGCCATCAACTTGGCGGCAGGCTTGGCGATAAAGGAACGGCGGACCCTGCTCATCGACCTCGATCCGCAGGCCAATTCCACTCTGGCCTTCTTCGACATGGGCGACATCAAGGAGTCCATGTTCGATGTCCTCGGAGATGCGCACGCGCCGATTGCCAATGTCATCAGGGGTAGCAAGGAGCCGCTTCTCAGCGTGGCGCCAGGTCGCCTCTCCCTCGCGAAGCTCGAAACCGTTCTGAGCGGTCAATTCGACGCTCCCTATCGCCTCAAGGACGCTTTGGCCCCGGCTCTCAACAATTTCGATTACGTCATCATCGACACGCCCCCGTCTTTGGGCATCTTGACCGTTAATGCCTTGGTTTCGGCCACGCATCTGCTGGTGCCCATCCAAGCCGCCTACTTCGCCATTGAAGGTACCGACGACTTGCTGGAAACCTACGAGCGCATTCGCGCCCGTCCCAATCCCCAGTTGCGCATGCTCGGTGTCGTCATCACTCTTTTCGATAAGCGCACCAACATCTCTCGCGACACCCACGGCCAGATTCGCTCGGTCTTTGGCGACATGCTGTTCAAAACCAAAATCAGCAAGAACGTTCGCTTGGAAGAGAGTCCCGCTTACAAGGAAACCATTTTTGCCTTTGCTCCCAAATCTCCGGGAGCGCTCGAGTACAAGAAATTTGCCATGGAGGTCGTACAACGTGTTGAAGAAAGCCGGGTTGCCAGTCACGCTGAAGATGCGGCGTGACGCCCACTACGTAGAATCCCTCACCAGTTTCAGCGGCGCCGCCGTCGGCCGGATGATCCCGGTCGATCAGATCCGCCCCAACCCGGATCAGCCCCGCAAATCTTTGGGCGATCTCAGCGATTTGATCGAGTCCATTAAAGCCAAGGGCGTGCTGGAGCCCCTGCTGGTCCGTTTCGTCCCACGCGAGCAATGCTATTACATCATCTCTGGCGAACGGCGTTATCATGCCGCGCGTGCGGCCGGCCTGCGCGAAGTGCCCGCCATCGAAAAAATGGCCGACGACGCGGAAACCTTGGAAATCGCCCTCATCGAGAATATCCAGCGCAAAGATCTCACTCCGTTTGAAGAAGCGGAGGGCTTGCACCAACTCGCCAACCGTTTCCAGTACACTCACGACGACGTGGGCAAGAAAATTGGCCGCGCTCGCAGCTCCGTCAGTGAAACCTTGTCTTTACTCAAAATTCCTGAGTCCATTCGCAAGAAGTGTATCGAGCATGGGGTCGTCTCTAAATCGCTCCTCCTGCAGATCGCCAAACAAAACGGCGAGAAAAAGATGCTGCTGATGTTGGCACGTATTCTGCGCGGGGGATTGACTCGCGACGAGGCTCGCCGCGAACGCGCCGAACAACAGGGCGGTCCGCAGCGGCCACAACCCTTCATCTTCCAGTACGAGCCCGAAAACCTAACCTTCAAGTTCCGCCTGCAATTCAAAAAGAGCCACGTTTCCCGCGATGAGCTCATCCGCACTCTCCGCGACATCCTTGCTGAGTTGGAAGGCAACGAATCCGCCGACCCTCTCGACGCTTCTGACGCCGCCGACACCGCCGGCTTCACCGCCGCCTGATCACCTCCGGCCTCTTTTTTGGGACGAAGGATCTCCACCCTTCCGTCTCGCGCCAACTCCTGACCACTGAACGCTACTGTCATTCCTAGCGGAGTCGCGCAGCGTCTTCCCCATCTCGCGACGCAATGACATCCTTCTCGCCAATGTATAATTTCCTTGATGCGCGAATTGTCGCCCACTCAAATGCAAACCCTCGAGCGGCTCTTCACCGCCGGCATTCGCCCCATCGCCATTCCGCCCTATGAAAATGCGCTTTGCGTTCATCGCGGCGAATATGCGGCCTTGCTTACTCCAGTCGAAAACGGCGGCTTGCGCTTGCTCGCTCCGCCCACTGTCATCGCGAATGGCAACCTCAGCGTGCGCCTGCGGAAGCCCACCGGCGACGTCTTCGTCTGGAAACAAACTGAAATTCCAGCCACCGAGGAGCGCACCCGGCAATTGGAGAACTTTCGCCAAGAATTGCTGGCCATTTTGGCCGTCGCTGGCAGCCAGTAGGTCGAAGACGCACCCTGAGGTCTCCGGCCGCGCGGATTGGCCGCCCTATTCCACTGCTGTTAACATCCGGAGTAACCGAAACCATCGGGGAGAAATCGAATCTACATGACCAACTACGACATCATTTGTGTGGGTGCCGGTCCCACTGGGCTGGCCTGCGCCATGGAAGCCAAACGCGCCGGAATGCGCCCGCTCGTCATCGACAAGGGCTGTTTGTGCAACTCCATTTTCCATTACCCCGTCAACATGGTCTTCTTCACCACTCCGGAACTGCTCGAAATCGGCGATCTGCCCATGGTCTGCGGTGGCGAAAAACCCACTCGCATCGAGGCGCTCAAGTATTACCGCAAAGGCGCGGAGCACTACGGCTTAGAGCTGCGCCTTTACGAGCGCGTGTTGTCCGTCCACGGCCATGAAGGCGCCTTCAATGTGGTCACGCACAACGAGACTGGCTCTGAGCAGTGCTATCACGGAAAACATGTCGTGATCGCCACCGGCTACTACGATCTGCCCAACGAGATGGGCATCCCCGGCGAGCATCAGCCGCACGTCAGCCACTATTACACCGAGCCGCACCCATTTTGGTCTCAGGACGTCGCTGTGATCGGTGGAAAGAACTCCTCCGTAGAGGCCGCGCTGGACTTATTCCGCAACGGTGCCCGTGTCACTCTGCTGGTTCGCGGCAAGGAACTGGGCGCCTCCCTGAAGTATTGGGTTCGTCCCGATATCGAGAATCGCATCAAGGCCGGCCAGATTCACGCCATTTTCCAGGTCAAAATTAAAGAAATCGTTCGCGATGGCGTGATGTTAGACGACGGCGCTGGCCCTCGTTTGGTGCCCGCCAAGCAGGTCTTCGCGCTTACCGGCTATCATCCCGACTACGAGTTCATTCAGTCTCTCGGCGTGAAGCTCGATCCCGAAACCCGCCGCCCGGAGCTGAACCCCAACACCCTCGAGAGCAACGTCAAGGGCATTTACTTGGCCGGTGTGGTCATTGGCGGGAAAAATACCAGCGAAATCTTCATCGAAAATGGGCGCTTCCACGGCAAGCAGATCATTGCCGCCCTGAAGTCGGCGTAGTCGCGCTGGAACATTATCCTCAACCGCGTCCGATCAAAGCTCGGTCACACTGAGGAGCGAAGCATCTCGACCATGGCCGTAGCGCGGGCACCCTTGGCGGCAAAAGTCGGAATATGCGTTCGCATCCAGCGCCGCGCACGCCCCTACAAGTGCAGCACCAACCCCGCCGATATCCTCGGATCATTCTGGGTGTTCCCGTTCAGCCGGGTCACCGCATAGTCAATCTGGATCGCTCGCACATAAACATGCGGAATTAGTTTCAAGTCGATGCCCCCGCCAATCGCCGTGCTGAACCCCGTGTGGCTAGTGGCCGCCACGGTGTTATACGGAAGCGCGCTCGTCAGCGTCCCCGCACTAATCGATTGGTGCGAGCCGCCAATCAATACATGTGCAAATGGCGATACCCACGTGGGCAGCGACACTTCCGGCCCAAACAAGAAGAACTGTTGGTGCGCGTTGCTGGAGCTGTTGTTGATCGTTGACCCGTAATGGCTGCTGAAGTCCGCCGTCAATCGCAGGAACGGCAATATGTGGTACGCTCCCGACACTTCAAAACCGTTCAAGTTCCTACGGTTGGTCACATAGTTTGGCGCTAGCACGTAGTCTGGCGGTAGGGCTGAGTTTGGACAACCCGTCGACGTGCAAATAAAAAGCTCTTCTGCCGTTACCGGAGGGCGCAGATACGAGTAGCCGCCGAATATCACGATGCCTTGTGCATGAACCGATGCAACCCACCTGCCACAACTGCGAGCGTTATCGCCCAGCGAACTAGCCGCAGCATCAGCATCCTCCTAAGTGTCGTACCCCGTTTCCTTCGCCTCAGATGCATTGCCACGCCCCAACGTTGTCCTTCGGTGTGCTTTGCGCCTTCGTGCCTCCTTTGCTAGACTGAAATTCCTATGGCATCACTGCTCAAAGAAGTGGGCGACACCGCGGTCGCTCTGGTCAAAGGGTTCAGCGTCACCTTCAAGACCATTTTCGAGAAAACCGTCACCGAAAATTACCCCGCCACTCCGGTGACCTTTCAGCCCCGCTACCGCGGCATTCACGTCCTTCACCGCGACGAAACCGGCCTGGAAAAGTGCGTGGCCTGCTTCCTATGTGCCGCCGCGTGTCCTGCCAATTGCATCTACATCGAGGCCGCAGAGAACACTCCCGATAAGCGCATTTCCGCCAGCGAGCGCTACGCCAAGGTCTACAACATCGATTATTCGCGCTGCATTTTCTGTGGCTATTGCGTGGAAGCGTGTCCCACCGACGCTATTACCCACGGCCATGGATTCGAACTGGCGCCCTACGACATCAATGCACTGGTGTATCGCAAAGAGCAGATGCTTGAGAGTGCCAATGGTGAGCCGCCCAAACAGCCGGCGGAAGCCAGAATACGACCATCCGAATAACCAAAAATAAGCAATCCAGCGCGGCTGCGGTCGCGCTTTTCTGTTTGCGTGCCCGTTACGCGCCAACACTTGCCGTTCAAACGCGATGCACTCGCGTCTGAACTACAGTCTCGTCCTGCTGATCAATCGCCCGCGAAGTCGCTGATGTTCTTCATTATCCCGCCGGTCTGTGACCTCTAATTCATATACAGCTAGTGAGACGTAGTCTGCTGAGGTCGGCGGTGCGAATCAGCAAAAACACCGAAAAAGCGCGAATCACTGGCACACAGTCCTCCGTGGTTGCGGCAGCAACGCCACTCTTGAGGTTCATGCCGACGAGGAGGAATACATCTCAAGGCATACCTCGGGAAACGCTGGCGGCGATCAACGTTCAAGCCAAAAATCTGCCAAAAACTCGTCTGCCTGCGGCAGCGCAAAACTCAGCTTCGACTGCGTGGTGTACGTGGCAGCGGAGCATGTTCTGCCAAAACATTATCGGACGCACTGTGCCCGTTCGATCCGGCAACCTCTGCGGTCACCATATTCTCGGCGGCCATCACCGAACGTTCCCGCTGCTCGATCAACCAGCGCGCCAGCAACGCCGAGGTCCTCTCTTCCATGTACTGGTCCAGCAATTCCAAGATTTCCTTGCGCAGATTCGCCGCGTGACTGAGCCGCGACAGCTCATACGACTGCAAGGTAGTCCGCGAAGCGGACAGCAGAAATTCCCACGGCGCGGGGGGACGATACTGAGACACGGTAACCTCCTACCAGAAAGCGGATCAGTCTACATTTCGCATATTAACCACATCGTTATCAGTGACGCAGATATCTCAGGAATTAACTTGCTGTGGAAAGCTGTGGAAAACCCGCTTGCTCCCTGGCGTGCCTTGCAGCGCCTGTGCGGGCGATTACGAAGATCCCGACTGGTCCGCCTGGGAACAGGAACCCGAAGACTCCCAAGATGTTATCGACCCCGACGACAATCCCCAGCCGCCGGAGGAGCAACAACTTTCCCGCTCACCTCGCCCCGTTGTGGAAAACACATTTTCCCTGGCAACGCCCCGCGTTCCCCAGGAAGCACATCTACACCATGCAAATCGGAAGGAGACCTCATGAACGAATGGCGGAGGAATGCTCGTTCTATGTCGCCTCACGACAAGTTGCCCACCCAACTCGAAGTCGTGCGGCAAACCATGCTCCTGGCTGCTCAATACGATTGTTGGCTCACCTTGGAGGAACTGGCCCGCAAAACTAAATTCGCCGAACCCAGTATTTCCGCCCAGTTGCGCCATCTGCGCAAACCACAACACGGCGCGTTCCACCTGGACAAGCGCCACCGAACCAGTGACGAGGCCTTGCGCAGCAACACCCGCGAGCGGGTCTGGGAGTACCAGATCAAGCCATAACTCTCTCCCGCGGCGGCGCAGTCCAGGCAGGGAAGTTTCGCAGATTCGGGCCAGGCGCAGTTCTTGTGAGTGCGTGGTCCCCGCGCGTTCGCTCCACTCCAGCGCTCGTCTCGGTCCACAACCAGGCGGAGGTGCTATGAGCGTCAAACCGGAGTTGGCCTTTGATGTGTGTTGGGAAGTATATCGTGGCGCGCGCGAAGTTCTGGAAGCCAAGCGCGGCGTCGCCGCTTTAGATTGGCAACAGGACTCCAAATATTTGTGGCGCCCGGATCTGCGCCCAAAACTGAAAGACTGGGTCGCCGATTTTGCTCTCGCCGGCCAGGCCGCACTCCAGGATCCCGAGCGTGCCTCGCGCATGGTTATGTTCCGCCTGTACTATCTGGGCCTTGCCAGGTATGACCGTGCGCGCCACTTCCTCGGACTCAGCGAGCATTCCTGGGTCAACTGGTCGGAGGACATTCGCCGTCGTTGTGGCCAGGAGCTGCTGCGCCGCGGCATGTTTCCCCCGCGCAAGTACTTCAATGGCCAGGACTGACCGGCCTCGAGGCACATCCCAGTGGCACAGCCATTCTTGGCTGTGCGTGCCCTCCGTAGATTCTGGCCTTGAAAAACTTCACTCAAAAATGACCGCATCGCCTACGCGCAACGCTTTCCCGGCTTGTGATGATGCCACCCGCGTATTTGTGGCCAGCCGATAGAAATGGTCGAAGCGCTCCCGCGGCGACCATGCCGGCAACGTCGATTCGCGCTGCTGCGTGAAGCGCTTTTGGAACCCGTCCAAGTTCGCGCCGGTCAATGGATCGCGCGGCGGCACAGGGCAACGGGCGCAAGGGTTGCTCCCCTCAAACTGCACTTCGCCAATTCGGAAGCGCACCGCGCTGCGTTCAGCTTCTCCAAACAGCCGGTCTTCCCAAAACTCCGGCACCCCTTCGATCTCCAGTGTCGTCCGGAACCGCTGCCGCACGTTTTCCAGCGACAGCCCCGGGAACCAACTAGCCACCTCTTCCAGCGTTGCCGTGGAAATGATCGTTGGACCGTTGGCGATGGAATCGTCTGGGAAGCCCCCGGGCGCGTATCGCACGATAATTTGTTGCTCAAAAAACACGCTGAACCATTCGGCTGCCTCTTCATAGCCCTCGGGGAAGGCCAACGTGCGCCTCGGCAGCTTGCGTCGGTCCATCGGCACCGACAGCGCCACCTCGCGCAGGTCGGGCGAATAATCCGCCCGAATATGATGCGCCAAGGCGGTGCGTTTGCCATTCACCCATCGCCCATCAACCGAATACAGCGCCCAGGCGCGGTCCAGCGCCAGTCCGCCCGAAGGCGAAATGCACGCTTCCGATACATGAACGGGATCGAGTGACTTGATGGGGTGCAGCCGGATGTTGGCCAGCCGGCCACTCGCGCTCGGAGGAATCACTGTGAAAGTCTAGCAGAAGGTCAAGATGCTGACGCGGCCAGGGTTCGCTCTCGCGGTGTGACCCGATAGGAGTGCGTGCCGGATTTGCGTTTCGCTTCGTCCGCCTGCGTTGCGCTCAGCAGTACCGAAGAATGGATTCGTGCCACGCCGCCATCAGCATAAAAACCGATGGCAATCGTGTCCGCCGACACCTTTTCCGGAAATTCCGTTATCGCCAGAACGTCGTAGGAATCTTCCGTAAAGAAGGCGTTCAGCAATTTGCCGCCCAGCGACTCGATCGGCCCCCGAATGGCCCGTAATGGGTCAGCCGGTTCGGCTATCAAGGCATGCCAGGCGGAACTCGTAAAGCTAATTTGATGAGCGTACAGACACATTGGGCCGTCTTTCTGGGGGAGGGGTGATCAGAGTTTGATCAGTTTGCGCGTGTCACCTTCATGTGTCAAGCGTAAAATGCTATTCACTCGGTAACGTTACCGGCTCGGACCGAGCCCGCAAAAAATTTATTGTGCAAAACCAAAAATTTCTCTTGACATAAATTTATCGTGTGGTATACTACGTTGACGTAGAAAAGTGTATTTCAGCCCCGGAGTCCCTCGGGGCTTTTCCTTTTTCGGTAGCGCTTCGGCTCATCGCTGCTGGCAGGCCTACCAGGAACGGCAGCTAGCCAGCTTCTGTCTGTCTTACTCGGGCCCTCCGCCTCAAGGCACCTTAGCTGGCTCTTGTTGCACCCCTATCACGGAACGATCACGGAACTATGAATCCCTTGTAGGAAAGCGGTGAACGTCGCCCCGCTCCCCATGGTCAAGTACGCAGCATTTCAGCCGGTCGCGGGTACGCGAAAGGCATGGATTCCGTGTGCCCGGAGGGCGGAAGCAGGGTCCGCCTTCTGCCGCAAACACGGCGATGCCATTTTCGGCGTGATGCTGGGCGCCCTGGTGCACCAGCAGCCCGTTGCCGAGGTCGAGCACATGTGTGGCGACGGCCAACCGTGTCCTTTAGCGCAAGCCCAGCGGAGGTAACCATGCGTGCCATCAAACCATTGAACATTACGATCGTGCAATTCCGGAGCATGGATTCGTTCTCCGGATACGTGGGCCTTCATAACGAATCCCGCACGTCCCGCGGAGTGCACCGGCATGGTCGGCAGGCGAGTTGCAAATCGCCGACCGATCTGGCTGGGACTGACGCGGCACTCCAATTGCCCGCTGGCGAGGGTGCGCACTCCGCCGTCGCACTCCCCGCGGGCCGTGAACCCGACGCTGTCCTGGCTGAACCTACGTCCCGGGATGCCGGCTGCGCTTCCAGCATGAACGAATCGAGCCGCGGAAAAGTGCGCCGGGGTAAGAAAAGCACAGGCGACGGCGACGGCCCCACCAACTACCTGGCGCAACAGCGCGCTCAAATCCCGGGCGGCGATGTCTTGCCGGAGGACGGCGCAGGATTTGTCGAGCGTGTGAACGACCGGATCGATCTGATCCGGCTCACCGAAAACGTACTGCGCGGAGAAGATGACAAAAACGTCAAAAGTTTGCTGGGTCAACTGCTTACTGTCTGCTACAAAAACGCCCGGCGGCCTGCGCCAAAGAAACAAGACGGGCCCGACAAGTTGACCTGGAATTTGCCTCGCTAGCTCAACACATAAGGAGCCAGGGAGGAAACAATGTCAAATCCAAAAATGGTTTTCGCTGGTGAAGTCGCTCAGATCACCGGAGTCGGCACGGTTATTTTGGGCGTGGTCTTGAGCCTGCGTCACTGGGTTGCCGCAGCCGCTCTGCTCGGCGGCGTCGCCGCCTTTTACACCGGCAAGAAGCTGCGCGGCGTATAAGCCTTTTCGTTCGGGCGGCGGGAATGGCGTGTGGAGGAGCAAGACAAGAGCAACTGGACGAAATGGTACGATCCATTCGACCGTCAGCGGATCTTCCACGCTTCTCACACCAAGTACCGGCTATTCGGTGGTGCAGCGGGGCCTGGCAAAACCAAGGCTCTCCTGTGGGAAGCCATCAAGATCGCGGAAGATCATCCGCGTTGCGACACTCTCTTGCTGCGGCGCACTTTTCCTGAGCTGGAAAGCTCGCTGCTGGCGCAATTTCGTCGCGATGTGCCTCGCGAGTGGTACTCCAGCTACAACGAAGCTAAACACATCGTCACCTGGAACAATGGCGCAACCACTCGTTTCGGCTACTGTCGCAACGAAAACGATGTCTACCAGTATCAGGGTGCGGAGTACTTATTCATCGGCATCGATGAACTGACTCATTTCACGCTGAGCCAATGGCGGTTTCTGACCTCGCGCAATCGTTGCCCACTTCGCGGGTCACGCCCCCGCATGGCTGGCGCCACCAATCCCGGCAACATCGGCCATGCCTGGGTCAAAGCCTTGTGGGTCGATAAGGTGCCCCCTTCGGGATGCGATCGTCCGGACCAGTACGATCCCGCCGATTACGATTTCATCCCGGCGCGCATCTCCGACAACCCGATTTACGCCAACGACCACAATTATCTGAAGACTCTCGACGCGCTTCCTCAGAATTTGCGCCGCGCCTTCCTGGAAGGCACCTGGGACGTCTTCTCCGGCCAATATTTCGATCTCTTCGAGCCGGCGCGGCACACCGCTCGCCCGGAAGACATGGCTATGCAAACGTGGTGGCCCCGGTGGATTGCCGTCGACTGGGGATTCCATCACCCCAGTGCTGTCTACTGGCACTGTGCCGTTCCAGCCGGTGAAGGCCGTTATTCGCCGCTTGTGTCCACCGCCGCCAGGGAAGGGAATGACAGCCTCCCCAAAATTGTTACTTACCGCAAGTTTGTAAAAAGTGGCCTGTCCCCGCGCATGCTTGCGCAGGCTATCGCCGAACGCAGTGAAGACGAACGCATCACCGCGGTTTATCTCTCACCCGATGCGTTCTCGCACCGCACCAGCGAGGCTTCCATCGCCGAACAGTTGGGCGAGGTTCTGGAGCACAACGGTTTGCCTCGGCCGGTCGAGGCCGATGATGACCGCGTTGGCGGCTGGCAATTGATGTACCAGCTCCTTGAGAACAATCAGTGGGTCATCACCGCCAATTGCCGCGCATTGCTCGATTGTCTTCCCACTCTCTTGCGCGATGAACGCTGCGTCGAAGACGTGCGCAAGGTGGACGGCGACGATCCTGCTGATGCCGCCAGGTACGGACTAGTTTCCGGCGTGCGATACGCCGGCTTTGGGGCACACTCCCGTGCGCCCGGGGCGGGGCAGGCCCCGCCCGATAAATTTAGCGCGGCAGCTCCCCGCTTTGTTCCCGGCGTGCCGCTGCAGGTTCAGATCGAACGACAAATCTTGGCCAAAGATCCGACCTCGCAAGCGATTCTGCGGCAGAAGTTGGAGGCGGAAGCCCGCAAGCAGTTAGGCCCGCATCATTTTCGTGGCCGCCGCCGCTAGCCCCGGCGACTGGCACGTCGCTCGCGCCCGTCGTGCAGCGCGAGCGCGCTCAGCCGGCCGCGCGGTCTTTCCAGGAGCCTCCACCAAAGAGTGCAGCCGCATGTTCACAAGCACATTGTCAGCGGAACACAGCTTGTCCCCAACAGGCGCGGACAACACCGTTGCGACCGAGCGCGATAAGTCCGGTGACGGTGCGGATCGCAACAGTCACGATCGCCGCGTATCGGTCAGCTTGGTCACCGAAAACGCCATTCGCTTCGCCATCAATCAGCACATCTGCCAAGACTGATGGCCGACGCCGGCAAATTTCACGGGAAGCAAATCTTAACGAGAGGATGCAAATGAAAAAGATTCTCGCAGTCATCACCTTGATCGCGCTCTTCGCTACCGTCGCGTTCTGGATGGTCGCGCCACGTAAAGCGAAGGCCCAAAGCGCTTCGGCTCAGTTTTCTCGCGCCGTTGGCGTCTTCGATTCCACCAAATACAGCGCGTGGGGCGCGTTCATTCTCAGCGGCAACGCTGCCACTGGCTCGCAGACCATCACCGCCTGCCCGGCCATGCTGGCCCTGCCCGACGGCCGCGTGATTCAGCCCATGGCCCCGGCTAACGGTGTGTATCCGCCCATCACCATCGACGCGCAGACGCCTACGGGCTACTCGCTGGTCTCCCCGCAGAGCGGCACCGGCAACGTGCCTTGCGCCTCCCTCACCGCCACTTTCGCCAATCTGCATTCCCCCAGTTATGCCACCAGTCAGGTGATCAGCGGCGATCAAGGCGTGCAGGAAGCCATCAACGACGCCAGCTTGAACGGCGGCGGCTTGGTCTTCTGGCAGATCGATCCGGGAGCCGTCACGCTGAGCACGGGTGGCCAATCCACCAGCTTGGGCAGCGTCAAGATTCCCACCCGCTCCGTGGTCACCTCCGCGACCGCCCGTGTCACCACCACCATCACCGGCTGCACCGGCGGCTGGTCCCTGGGCTATTCCACCGGCACCGAGTTCGGCTCGGCCAACACTACCTTGACCGCCGGAACCACCACCGACAGCTCCACCCTGGTGCCCAACTACGTGTTTAACGCCGCAGCAACGGTGCCGATGGCCTTCTGCACCACGGCCGCTGCTACTGCCGGCGCAATCCATCCACACATCGTCGGATACAAGTTGGCCGCACCGGCCTATTAGTCATGAGCGGGTTGCGCCAACTCTGGAAGTCCAGCTACGTGCTCATGCTGGAAGAAGAAAATGCCCGTTTACGGGCGGAGAATCGGGCTTTCCTGAACTCCCTCCTCGGGACCGTGGGCTTTCCCCCAGTCGACGCGGTCGAACCAGGAAAGCCCCTCCCCCTCAATCGCATTCGCAAGCGTTCCTGGCCGCAGATCCAAAGAATGAAAGAGGGCGAAGCTGTCAGGTGATTTGGAGTGCGGGAGCCTTGCTCCCGCTTTCGCGACATTTCCGGCGTGGCACAATTCTTTGCTTACCGCGTTCCGGTTTTGGGTTTACTGAGAACTGATTCCGAATGACCGAAGACTGATCACCGATCACACCATGCAAAACGACATCCACGAATTTGCGCCCGGTATTTTGGCCCCGGCGGACGGCAACGCCCCAGGCCACCAGCCGCCAAGCTCCGCCATCGCGCTATCCCGCAACCCGGAAACTGGTGTCCTCAATGCCGCGTCCGCAGCCGCGCTCGGCCCCAATCTCGAACAACTCGAGGAGGTTCGACCCGACTTGGTCAACGCCCTGCGCGAATTGGTTCGCCAATATCGCATGGAAGGTGTCGCCGCGCGTCGCCACGAGATTCGCCGTATCCGCCAGGCTCGTCTGTTCTGGCAAGGTATGCAATACGCCTGGTGGAATCCCAACGACATGAACTGGCACCTCCCCTACGAGCATCCCGCCAACGATGATCGCGAACTCGAAGAGATGCCACGCTACCAATTCGTCACCAATTTCTACCAGGGCTTCGGGCTTTCTTTCGTCGCGGTACTGTCCCAAGACGTTCCCAGCGTGCGCTTCTACCCGCAATCCTTCCAGTCGCTGGTGGACATTGCCGCGGCCCGCGCCGCCAGCGACGTCGCCGAACTGATCGAGCGCAACAACCACGTCGAGCACCTGCTCACTTCCATCGGGTATTTCCTTTGGACCGACGGCAAGTTGGGCGCCTACGTGCGCTATGTTGAAGACGCGCAGCGCTTCGGTTTCCGCGAGGAACAGATCCCGGAAGCCATCGAGGTTCCCCTCGGGCCGGACCTATGGGTTTGTCCCGAATGTGGCAAACAAACCCAATTCACTCCTGACTCGCAGCCTTCGGCCGACGGAGACGCAACGCTCGAGGCAACCGATCAAGTTTCTGCGAACACCGGTCACGGATCACGAGACACGGATCACCTCTTCGCCTGCCCCGAATGCGGCGCCCAACTCACGGACAAGAATCTCAAGAAGGCGGAACGCGCCATGGTTCCTCGCGTGGCCGCCCTTCGCCGCCTTCCCAACGGCCAGGAAGTCATCTCCATTGCCGGCGGCTTGGAGCTGAACACTCCGGTATGGGCCAACGAGATGCACGAATTCCCGTACTTGCAATGGCAAGCCGAGGTGCATCGCGCCAAATTGAAAGCCGCTTATCCCCTGGTGGCCGACAAGATTCAGAGTGCGCCCTCCATGGGCGCCGAAGGGCGAATCGTGATAAGCAGCGGAGGCAGCCGGGGCATGACTTCGTGTCCTAAAATACAAAAGCCTCGCGAACTTTTATGACTGAGGATCCGATGATGCGATCGAAAGCTGCAAATGTAGCAATTCGGCTGGCGTTCCTTCTTGCGCTTTGCCTCCTCCTCGGAGGCAAACCGGCGCATGCCCAAGGTACTCGCAAAGACGACATCGTCTTCAACTCTCGCGGTGTTCCTCTTGCCGGCGCCAGTGTGCACATCTGCAACATGCCCGCCACCGGTACGCCCTGCTCTCCCACCGCCCAGATCTATCCCGATCCTCTCCTCACCCAGGCCTTGGCTAATCCCACCACCACCGATGGCCTGGGCAACTACTTTTTCTATGCCGCTCCCGGCCAATACGAAATCGAAATCTCCGGCCCCGGCATTACCACCAAACAGATACCCAACGTTATCTTGCCCAGCGATCCAGCCAATCCCGCGTTCAGCAGCTTATCCGCCTCGGGCGGTATCAGTGCCTTCACGCTGAATCTCACCGGCAGCTTGACCGTAAACGGCAGCACCACCGTGGTCGGCAACATGGCCAGCGGCACACTCACGCTGAGCAACCAATCCACTCCTCCCGGTGCCGCCAGCCCCGGCACCGTCAATCTGTACACCAAATCCCTCGACAAACGCCTCTACTACAAGGACGAGACTGGCACGGAAGTCGGCCCCATTGCCGCTGCCAGTGGTGCCCAGACCAATGTCGCCAATTACTGGACCGCTCCTCAATACATCGACGCCGATTTCCACACCAAAGGACCCAATCCCACCTGGGACATAACCCAGTTTGGCGGGTACATCGGGGCAAACTTCAACACGCCGACCACCGGCAGCGTCAGCAGCGGAAACAATGCGCTGGTGGTGGGGAATGTGCTGGACTTTGCCGCTGGCCAGGGCGTGCTGGTGGCGAAGGCGGGGCCCGCGCCGGTGATTGCGACGCCGCAGGCACCCACGGTGACACCGATAGCGCAGACTGGCAGCACCAGTTACAGCTATTGTGTGGTGGACACGGACTGGTTTGGCGGGCGGACGCCATGCGGCGCAGCCGGCAGCACGTCCACCGGTTTCAGTTCTTTGGGCGGTTTAGCGACCTACAGCATTTCCGGCTGGTCTTCCACGAACAGCTTGGTGACCATCACCACCAGCAGCGCGCACAACATTCCCACCACGCAGTATCAAACGTATGTGTGGCCGCAGGTGGAGATTCAGGTTTACACCACCAATTCGCGGTTTTGCGAAGGGGCATACACCATCGTGGGTGTGCCCAACTCCACCAGCATTCAGATTACCCGCTATGGCGTGCCCGATTCGACCATGAGCGCATGCAGTGGTGGCACGTTGCGGGTGTTGCCGCGGGTGATTGTCAGTTGGGATTCGCACTACACCTACACGGTGACAAACGCCGCATGCAGCAACGGCACCGCGACGCTGACGGTGACGCCGAACATCACAGGAGCTAATGGAACCTGGATTGTGCCAGGCTACGCCAAAGCGGTTGTGGCCGGGGTTTCCGACACGCACTACAACGGCACCGTCACTTTCAACGATTCCACCAACACGGTCACGTATCCCATCGGGGGAGGAACGTGTGCCGGGGTGAACACCGGGAATTTGGGTGGCACCGTGGCTTTAGTGCCCGGCAAGGCGGTGAAGAATCATCTGATTTACCGCTGTTCGGGATCCTCGTGTGCGTTGCCGACGAACGCCAGCAACTACGCGCTGGTGGGCGTGGCCATCGGCAACGACGGCTATTTTGTGGACATGGACACTCCGCCGACCGCAGCCTCCGTGGACTTGGGCGACGCATCAGCGACGGCACCAACCGCGCCAACCAACGACTATCTGAGCACCACGATTACTTCCATCAGTGGCACCACGTTCACGCTGGCAGCGAATGCCAGCAGCACGGTGAGCGGGGCGAACGTGTACCACGACAACACACCGAACGTGGTTGAAATTTGCGGGTTGCTGCCCACGGGCAGGGTAGGGAGCTTCAATGCCAGCAACACCGCACACATCGTGGTGCCCGCAAGCCTGACCATGAACGAGTACCCGTATGGCGCGGTGTTCCCGATCATGGCCAACCTGGACCTGAAAAGCTGTCCGGCAGTGACGCTAGATTTGCGTTCACAGGTGTGGATGAGCGGAACACTGGCGATGAACATCGGCAGCAACGTGATTGCGGAGCAAGGTTCAGCGTTTTGCAGCGCATCGTTTTACGGAGCGGGCAAGGGCGTGCAGTGCATTTTCGGCACCGCCTATCCGTATGTGTACTTCGAGCCAGAATCCGCCTCACACAACTATTTTGAAAACCTGGTCTTTCAACCGAGCCAGCCCTATCAGTCAGCGCTGTTTTTCGACCAGCAGATCAATGGCGATGGTTCGGTAGACCAGCGTTTTGAAAACGTGCACGCCAATGGGCTGTCGGGCACACTGCCGGTGGTGGACAAAGCCGGTTTCGGGCGTTTCTGGAATTACGGAGGCTGGTCGTCCGGGGGCGGCAACTACCTGGATTTTGCGCGGCAAAAATCGTACGTCTTCACGCAGAACTGCGGGCAGACCACCTATCAGTATCACGGGTCTTTCAGCACCTACATTGTGCGCACCGATCACACTTACAATTTCGGCACTGCGGTGGTGGACGGATGCGGGCAAGCCAGCGGCCAGTTTGAGAACGCCATTTTCCGCGACATGCTGACCGAGGGTGACACCGGGCCGTCGTTTTACTTCAACACCGAACCCTACGGTATGGCCGCGATCACCTTTGACAATGGCTCCTACTCCGATTCAACCGGTGGCCAGTCGACGCCGTACTTTGATTTGGTGAATACCGGGGTGGGTGGGGCGACCTTCAAAGATATGTTTTGCGGAAACGGTGTTCAACCGCTCTTCGAGACCAACCAAAACCCCTACTATCCCGGACTGACGGTTTCCTCGAGCAGCGCCATGTTCTGCTCCTGGATCGGTTCGCAGACCTATCGCCAGGACAATCAAGCGGGCGGCATCACGGTCAACAGCGGCTGGAACAACGAGCTTTTGAATGGTGGCCAGGTGTTTGCTCCGATGGTAGCACCGGCGAATTTTCAGAGGGTGACCCAGGGCGGACCGGGCAACGTGGGAGTGGGCAGCTATCAGGTTTGTTTGACCGCCAACGACGCAATGGGCGGAGAGACGGCCCAATCGCTGGCTGCGTGCACCAACATCAACATTACTGGGCAAGCCTCGATCATGCAGATTACTTTGCCGGCCACGTTTCCACCGGGCGCGGTGGGCGTGAATGTGTACATCAACAATGCGCGCATCGTGGTAGCGGGCCAGTGCGCGGAGCCGGAGTTCACCACGCCAGGGCAGCAGATCAACTACAACTATTCCTACGAGTGCGGGCCATCGATTCCGCAGATTACCACGGCACAAGCGGTGGGGATTAGCTCAAAGGCCCTGTACGGTGTGCTGGAGAGCACCGCGGAGACCACCGCAACGCAATGTTTTTCTTCGGCGAGTCCGGCAGCCTGCGCCGCCAACATCGATGGGTTTGTGGCCATTCCGGCGGGGTCCAGCTCGATCGTGGTGGACACCACGGCGGTGACGGCCAAGAGCGAGATCAGTTTGACGTTTGACAGCACCGAAGGCGGCAATTTGGGAGTGACCTGCAACACCACGCCGCAGACGCCATATGTCAGCGCGAAAGTGGCCGGCACCAGCTTCACCATTTCCGTCCCTAGTAACTTCACCACCAACCCTGGTTGCATCGGTTTCCACATCAAGAACTGATCGCAACCGTTCTCATTCACGCGGAGGTACCATGAACAAACAAGACGACACCGTGAACTTGGTCAACGTCTCCACTCAGAATTGGCCCCCTCGTCACCGCACCTACCTTGGCTCGCTGGTCATCAAGTCGCCTGCTCCAGGTGAACGCTACGCCCTTACTTCCATTCATGGTTGCAAGGGCTTCCTCGATTTTGGTGATCGCCACAAAGTCGACTTTGCGATTTCGGCCCGGGAAATCGCTGAAGACTTGGCCCGCGAGATCAACGGTGATTCGGGGGAGGGAAGCTTCCACGGCGTTTTCGTGTCCGCCGGACTGGAGCCCACTCAGGAAGAGCTGGACGAAGCCCAGGCCAAATTGAAAGCTTTCCACGAACGCCTGGTCAGCATGGCCGATTTGGAGTGGGAGCGTTCGCACAATCCCATGTTCATCACTGACCTGGAGCGTCGCGCTGCTCGCGAACTGCAGCTCGACAAGCCTTGGCTCTACGATCCCAAGCCGCAGTCCGAATGTCCGGCCTGTGGCGAGCGGATCAAGCCCGGCGTGGCTATCTGTCGTGCCTGCCGCGCGGTCCTTGATCGCGAGAAAGCCGCGGAATTTGGCTTCCTTCCAAAAGATGCCCCCGTTCCCGCGGGTCCCGTTGCGAAAAGCGCTCCGAAAACACCCCGTGAAAAATAAAAATGGGCGGTGATCTCTCACCGCCCGAATAACGTGCAACTGGGCACACACGAGAAGCACTTAAAGAATATCAAACCTAACCCGGTTTTTGACTAACGATGCGAGTCTGGGCCATTAGAAGCAAAAATAGAGCGGTAATTTTCTCGCTCCAAAGTCTACCGGGCACGTCTGAGCAGCTTTATCTTGGTGAGCGTCAGCGAATCGACCCAATATCAAATAAAGAGGGGCGGTGATTTCTCACCGCCCGAAGAACGTGCGTTGGGCACGCCTGACAAGCACTTAAAGAATATCAGACGTATCGCTTTTGTCAATGGCCGCGTTGAGGGAACGTGCGGAGAGTGGGAGACTCGAACTCCAGGGGCTGCATGCAGCCCTCAACGCT
>Ga0187782_10000234_pt1 | contig 35013 bp, 28 predicted proteins | sample 0715_SJ02_MP15_2_FD_132454 | JGI IMG/M metagenome (GOLD analysis project Ga0187782, IMG submission 132454) | Tropical peat soil microbial communities from peatlands in Department of Meta, Colombia - 0715_SJ02_MP15_20_MG | ecosystem: Environmental > Terrestrial > Soil > Wetlands > Peat | place... | reverse complement strand
TAAGGGCAAAATAGCGTAGTTTGGGGGTCGCCTAGGGCAATCTGTCCATCAACCCGGGTAGCGTCTTCATCAAGTCGTTATAGATCACCATTACGGCGAACAGAACGAGGAAGACGAACGCGGCCTGATACACGCGCTCTTTGATGCGCAGACTGACGTCGCGGCGCATGAGGCCTTCGATCAGAAGAAACAGAATCACCCCGCCGTCGAGAATCGGGATGGGCAGCAGGTTGAAGATGCCGAGATTGAGGCTGATCCCGGCGGTCAATTCCATCAACGGGGTCCAGCCTTTTTGCTGAGCGGCGTAGCCGGCATCCTGGGCGATGCCAATCGGGCCAGAGACCGCGCGTAACGACACTTTCCTCTCGACAATCTTCTTGGCCAGTTCCAGGATCAGCAGCGAGTATTTCTTATTCTGCTCCAGCGAGAGGCTCAGTGCCTGCGGGAACGGCAACTTCGTCACCTTGGTTTCACTCTTGTTCAGGAATCCCAGCCGGTACCGCTGCTCCTTGGGGTCTTCAGTACTGGCGAGCACAGGAGTGATATGAAAGTTAAGCTTATTGCCGGAGCGAACAATGGTGAGATCGACGGGCTTGTCTTTGGTTTCCTGAAGGCGTTCGATCATGGTTTCGATCGAAGGCACGGGCTGGCCATCCAGGGCGACAATGCGATCATTTTCCTGCATTCCGGCTTTGGCTGCCGGCGTGCCGGGCTCGACCTTGCCGACAATCACCGGCTCCTCGGGATACCACCCCGCCGAACCAACCTCAGATGACGTGACTGCCTGCGGCACGATGGTTTTTTGAAAAACCTGAATTCCCCGCTGCACGGAAATGGTGAGCGGCTGATTGGGGCTGAGCCACACGCGCGGCTGAAGTTGTTCCCAGGTCGGGTTGTTAATGCCCTCGACGGCAACGATGCGGTCCCCCGGCTGCAAACCGGCCTTTGCGGCGGGCGAGTCCTTCTTCACACCCTGAATCACCGCCGGCTGATCGAGAAAGAGCGGATACTCGTAGTGCACCATGTAAACGACGGTGAGGAGGACGATGGCTAGCAGAATGTTCATCGCCGGGCCGGCGATGGCAATGAGAAACCTATGCCAGCGGGGATGGGACAGAAACTCGGCGGGGTCGCCGGTGCGCTCGTCCATGGGATTCTCGCCGCTCATCTTCACGTAGCCACCGAGCGGCAGAATGTTGATGCGGTAATCGGTGTCGCCCTTGCGGAAGCCTGCCAGCCGCTTGCCGAAGCCGATGGCAAACTGCTCCACGCGCACGCCCAGCAGTTTGGCCACGGCGTAGTGGCCGAATTCGTGGATCAGAATCATGAACCCCAGGACCACGGCAACGGCGGCGACGGAGATGAAGAAATCAGACATATAAGAATTACGTTAACAGTTCCCCAACCAGATTCAAAACTAGACCGATGCCGCCCCGGGCTGCACGTTTTTCCTGCTCAGGGCGGAAGCCATTCGCTGGGCATATCGGCGGGCTTCGGCGTCGGCTTCAAGAACCTGCGCAATCGAGTTCAGCTTCGTTTTATTAGATGCCGAAACGGTATCCTCGATGATACTGGGAATTTCATCGAAAGGAATGGCACCTTCGAGGAATGCCGCCACGGCGATCTCGTCGGCTGCGTTCAGAGCCACCGTTTTTGCCCCTCCAACCTCCGCCGCCTCATACGCCAGGCGCAGACAAGGAAATTTATTCATATCGGGAGCGCAGAAGTCCAGATGACGCAGGTCACCCAGAGGGAAACGCATATCCGACTGAATCCGCTCGGGATAAGTCAAAGCGTAGAGGATGGGCAAGCGCATGTCGGTCACCGAAAATTGCGCCAGAATGCTGCCGTCGATGAATTCCACCATGGAGTGAATCGTGGACTGCGGATGCACCAGCACTTGCACCTTTTGCGGCGGAATCTGAAACAGCCGGCAAGCCTCGATCACCTCAAAACCCTTGTTCATCAGGGTCGCCGAGTCAATGGTGATGCGCTTGCCCATCTTCCAGGTGGGATGGTTGAGCGCCTGCTCGACGGTGATCGAGTTGAACTCGGAGGGCGGCGTATTGAGAAAAGGCCCGCCCGAAGCCGTGAGCCAGATGCGCTCGACTTCCTCGCTGCGCCCGCCCCGCAAGCACTGGTGGATGGCATTGTGTTCACTGTCGATGGGCAGCAAGGGGTTGCCCTGGCGGCGGGCCTCGGCCGTGATCAGTTCGCCGGCAGCGACCAGGCATTCCTTGTTGGCCACCCCAACGGTCTTTCCCGCCTTCACCGCCTCGTAAGTAGCTTCGAGCCCGGCCACGCCCACGATGGCGCTGACGACGAAGTCGGCATCGGGATGGGTTGCAACTTTGACCGTTCCCGCCGGGCCGTAGACGACTTCGATTTCCGCGAGCCCGGCTTGTTTCAGGCGCGCGCCCACAATTTCGGCATCGGCCTCGGACGCGATGGAGAGCACGCGCGGACGCCAGCGGCGTGCCTGCTCGAAGGCGGTTTCGAGGTTGGCACCGGCGGCCAGTGCGACGATCTCAAATCGATCGGGATAAGACTCGGCTACGCTCAGAGTGCTGCGGCCGATGGAGCCGGTTGAACCGAGGATGGAGATGCGTCGCATACAGCAGATCTCATTCTACGATGTCCGCCTCCGGGGATGCTCCAAGGCGGCAAGCTACTGCATTGCCCGCCAAAGGGCATAAAACCACAGCACCGGGGCGGCAAACAGCAGCGCATCGATGCGGTCCAACATGCCGCCGTGGCCGGGAAGGATCGTACCTGAGTCCTTCACACCGGCGCCGCGCTTGATCAAGGACTCCACCAGATCGCCCAGCTGTGCCGCGATGTTCAATACAGCGGTGAGCACGACGATCGGCCATAGTTCGGGTTTTTCCAGACCGAATAAGCCGTCGCGGCGCTGGATCAATCCCATGCGCAGCAGAAATGAACTGATCTGCAAGGCGTGGGAAAACAGCAGAATCCCAACCAGCAGGCTGGCGGCGAGCGAGGCCGCCGCGCCCTCCCAGGTTTTCCTGGGGCTGATGCGCGGCGCCATCAGGTGCCGCCCCAGAGAGCGGCCGACGAAGTAGGCGAAGATGTCTCCTGCCCAGGCGATCAACAACAGGTAGAGCACCCAGAACGCTCCCGCCCACTGCTGGCGAAGCTGCACCAGCATGGCAAGGGGCAGAGCAATGTAACCGAAAGCAAAGGTCGAGGCTGCGGCGGCGGGATACGCGCCGCTCATCTGCGCGCGCCCCATGGCAACTGTCAAAAAAACAAACGGCAGGATGCCGCCGGCGAACGCCGCAACCAGCACGAATTTCACAGAGGATATCTGCGGCGTTTCCACCGCCGAGCTGGCCGCCAGCCACAGAAAGAACAGTCCCAGCAAAACGTAGGTTGGCAACCGCAGGGGATGCACGCCGTAGGATTCGGTCAGCTTCAGGAATTCCTGCACCGTCGCCAGCGCTACTGCCGCGGTCACGACTGCCACGACCGGCACCGGCGCACGCAGCACCAGCAGCGTCACAATGGGAATGAGAACTACAGCGGTGGCGATACGCTTGAGCAAGTGAGGAAGAAAAATTGTGTAATTTGGTAATCGGGTAATTTTGTAATTGGAAAGTCTGCGGCAGCGCGGGAACAAATTACCAAATTACCCGATTATGAAGTTACCAAATTTGCTAAACCTTCGCTGCCTCGTGGTTCAGTCCGCCATAGCGCCGTTCGCGCTTCTGGTATTCGGCGATGGCTTCGAGCAAATGCGCGCCCCGAAAGTCGGGCCATAACGTCGGCGTGACATAAATCTCGGCGTAGGCAAGCTGCCACAGCAGGAAATTGCTGAGCCGCATCTCTCCTGAAGTGCGCACTACCAGATCCGGATCGGGAAGATGGCGGGTGTAAAGATGGCTGCCCACCGCGGCTTCATCGATGCGCAAGTGTTCAATCCCGCCGTTCTTCGAGGCCATGAGAAGCATGGAGCGGAAGGCATCCACCAACTCACTGCGGGCGCTGTAGTTGAGCGCCAGGGTGAGAACCATGCCCGTGTTGCGTGCGGTGGCCTCGCGAGCCCAGGCCATGCGCTCCTGAACGTCGGCGGGCAGTTCGTGCTGGCGGCCGATGTATTCCAGGCGAATGTTGTTTTCGTTCAGCGTGGGGACTTCGGCCCGCAAATAGCGGCTGAGCAGGCGCATCAGGAAATTGACTTCACTCTGGGGACGCTTCTTCCAGTTTTCTTCTGAAAAGGCATAGAGCGTAAGCGCATGAATGCCGATGCGAGCGGCGGTCTCGACAGTGGAGCGGACGGCAGCGACGCCGGCGCGATGGCCGGCCACGCGCGGCATATGCCGGCGTTTGGCCCAGCGGCCATTGCCGTCCATGATGATAGCGATGTGTTTTGGGAGCCGCGCTGTATCCAGATGCCGGTAGATTTCCGCTTCCTTGTGGTCCAGCCCGGCGGGTACTTTGTGGTGCAAAGCTAACCCCTTCGGTAAGAGGCTAACACGGGCGGGAGGGGGGAGGCAATGACACCTGGAGTGATGCATCGTTGAAGTATAGATATACGCTTGCGACGCCTACGTAAATGGCTTAATATAAGCATACGAAAACGGCAGGGTTATGGCCTACGAGGTATTCAAAAGGACCGGAGCGAGGGTAGAAACGCCAATGCTGTCCATTACTCCGGATGGAAGAATGACGGTGAATGCGGCGGCGGTCAGAATTGCTAGAGAAGCGCGAATGACATCGGTCCTGTTGCTTTGGGACGCCGCCAGCCACCGGCTTGCCCTTAAAGCCGTTCAACGCAGTGACAAGAATTCTTATGCGCTCTCGATAGTGGCAACAAGTCATTCGGGAAGCCTGAGAGCCAAGTCCTTTCTCGGATACATCGGGTGGAAAGCACGTAAGCGCGAAAGTGTCCCAATCGTCTGGAACGACAAAGAACGAATGTTCGAAGCCACACTACCCGTTGAACACGTAGAGTTCGAACGGGGCACGAAGCGTGCGAGTGTTGACTAGGAGCAAGGGGAGCGATGCCCGGTCGTTGGAAACCACCGAAAGAACAGCGGACAGACGCAGAAGCTGTTCGACGCGAACGTCAATTTCAGCAAGATCTAGGCGAAATCCTGGACCACGGAACTGAGGATGACTTTGTAGCGTTGCTAAAAGCTCACAGGCCGGAGATCAAGCCGGAAGAATTGCGGATGGCGATTATGCAGTTTCGCGTTTACGTCCGCGAGAAGCGCGGACTCTGTTAGCGATTCGATGGACTTCCTCGTCGGCCTGGCGGAACTCTTCCTCCGACATACGCTCCCTCGCTTCGGCCCGAAACCGGGTGATGGTCTCGATGAGTGTATCTCGCGCGGATTTCGGCTTGGACGCGGTTTTCGGCATCTCAACGCAAGTATAGTTTATGCAGGTTGAAAAAGCCTAGCAACCAGACATTCCTAAGGTCATGTGCCTTCAGGTTACCCTGGCTTTCGCGGGCAGGACTGCCCGCGCCACAACTCCATAGGTCCTTCGCGCAAAAGGCGCGCTCAGGACGACAAACAAATGGCCGGGGTCTGCTTACTTCGCGCCTCCTCCTGACCCGCAACGCCAGCTTTTTCCGTTCCGCGCAACATGATCAGGCAAGACCTACTCCAACGTCATGCTAAACACGACTCCCTGAGCATAATCGCCCGTGGGTGCGTCGCCGAAGTCGAGTGTGGCGCCCCATAGAGTTCCGCCAGTGGCCGGAATGAGGGCGCTCGGCTCGGTACCCACCGCAGCCGTCGGCGCGAATGGTGTGAGCAACTGAATCACACTGCCGTTGGTCGGTGAAAACGCGGGGATTTCGCCGTTGCCAAATGTTCCCCCGAAGCGGCTCATCCAGAGGTTGCCATCACTACCCAGAATCAGCGGGGTCGCCTCGTATTCGACCTTCGACTAAGGAGTGATGTGAAACACAGTCCCGAAACCTGCCGACCCGCCGTATATCATGCTGGTATAGAAATCGCCCTGCGACCCTAACGCCACGCCCACCGCCCAGAATCCATCCTGGTTTCGTCCCTGTATCTGCATATCGAAATCGTAGAGGTCGCTATACTTCCCACTCCTGTTGATTCTGAACAGGCACCCTGTATTGTTAGCACCGCCGAATTGTTGAGCGCCATAGAGGTTGCCTTCCGAGTCTCTCACCAGGTGGCTGGCGTACCTTGAATCCTGGTAGATCTGCGGAGTAAAGGTAAAGGGTACGCTGAAAGCGCCGGTCGTCGTGGCCAGCTTGAAAATGGTGCCCAAGCCATAAATCGTTCCGTTTCCCTGGTGATTGCCGCCATTTTGCGCGATTCCGTAGAGATTGCCTTCTGAATCGATAATTAAGCCCAGCGGGCCTGAGCCATCTGTCTTCCCAGTGAATGTGTGCAGCACCGTGAAAGTACCGTTGGCCGCCACCTCGTAAATCGTTCCGCAGCCGGTCTCATTGTTATTAGGATCGTAGGGATACTGAAACCCGATGGTCTCGCAGTTCTCATTGCCGCCAGCGAAGGCGGCGCCATAGAGATTACCCTTGGAATCCTGCACCAGGCCTCCCTCCGGCCGTATTCCGTCGGATCCAGCAAAGGCATGAAGCATGGTGAATTCACCGCTCGGGGTAATCTCGAACAGCATTCCGCAGCCACTGTTATCGTAACCGCAGCTGTAATCGCCGCCGTACGGCGTCATGCCGTAGATATTGCCGTCCGTGCCCAGAAGTAGAGGGGAATCCAAGGCGCCACCGGTTTGTGCGTTCGGGACGAGGACGGTCTCCTGGCCACTCGCATTGACCTCGTAGATCACCGACAAGCCGAAGTAACCATCGCCCTCGGTCGTGCCATAGAAATTGCCTGCCGCATCCTCGGTGACGGTGGCAATCGGGTTATCCCCATCCGAGCCGCCAGGGAAGTCAAATACCAAAGTCTCGTTGCCCGCAGGATCAATTTTGAATATCGTCCCGCACGTGCCGTAGCCGCAGGAAGCGAGGCCGCCAGAATAGCTCGTGCCGTAGAGATTGCCCTGCGCATCCCGGATGATCGGACCGGGAAAGGCGCCGTCTGGTGAAGCGGTGAAGGTGTGCAAAACCGTGCCGGTATATTGCGCATTCGCCGGCAGGGCTGCGATGACGGTCAACAACGACATGACGATTGCGACACGATGAATTGCGACACGATGAATAGTCCTGCAGAATCTCTTGTTTAGCATGTAAATTTCCCTCCTCCCATTCGCCACACTCATACAGCTGAATCGAATTTGTTACGAACGCATTAGACGTTATTAGGACTGGCTTTCTCAAGTGAACTGTTTGTCAAATCGATCTCACTTGCTACTCCTTTGAAAACAAAAGCTTAATAGCTATTGCGGGCGGCTCAGTCAACGGCTGAGAATGGGTCGGTTAGAGGGTTTACCGACATTTTGACAAAAAGATGTAGTTTTGTTGACAAATGCGGTTGCGAAAAGACATAAGCTTAGGCGGCGCTCAACATGTCACCCGCTGAGACAAGCGATTCGCCAGGCATAGCCGCCAGCAAGAGTGCCCCGTGGTCCAATGGCTCGACCCCTGTTTCCCATTCGCACCTGCGCTTCGGGTTGTATGAAGTCGACTTGCAAAAGTGTGAACTTCGCAAGGGTGGCCTGAAACTCAAGATTCCGCATCAGTCATTCCAGGTTCTGGCCCTTCTCCTACAAAAACCAGGCGAAGTCGTCAGCCGCGAGACTCTGAGGCAAGAGCTGTGGCCGAGCGATGTTTTTGTCAATTTCGAAGGCAGCCTGAACAGCGCAGTGCAAAAGCTGCGGAGCGTTTTGCAGGATACATCTCGAGAACCACGGTACATTGAAACCATCCCCAGGGTCGGCTACCGCTTCATTGCTGACGTTGATCCACTGCTTCCGGTCTCAACGAAAGCGCCGGATGACACCGCCGGGTCAGGTCGTGCTGGGCTTCCGGCGCTTGACGCGGGTCCGGATGAGAAGACATTGGTGGATTTATCCAAGGTGTCGGCGGCCCCGGATCGCCGCTTACACTATGGGGCGACCGCGATCTTCCTTTTGCTGGTAGTCGCTGTGGCGATATATGCGGGGTATCGCTACAGTCTGCGATCACATGTCGGCGAAATTCCGGGCCAGCCTTCACGCGGGTCATCCTCTTCGGTTGTCTCCCCAACTCACGCTCGCCGCTCGGTGGCAATCCTAGGGTTTGCAAATGTTGCCGGGGATGCACACAACCAGTGGTTATCGACTGCTTTCAGCGAGATGCTTGCCACCGAATTGGCTGCGGGCGATACACTGCGGACGGTTGCAGGCGAGCACGTTGCCCGCGCAAAGCTCGAACTTACCCTTCCCACCGAAGATAGCTACGCCCAGGACACTCTCAATGGGATCCATAAGGATCTCGGCTGCGACTATGTCGTCACTGGCTCCTATGTTGCGATCGGGCAAGAGGAAAACGGACGCCTCCGTCTCGATGCCCGCGTGCAGGACGCGCTCACCGGGGATACCGTGGCAAACGTTGCGGTCGCCGGCACCCGGCGAGACCTCTTCTCTCTTGCGTCCCGTGCCGGCGAACAACTGCGGGCCAAACTCGGCCTGGGAGTTCTGACCGACATCGAGTTGGGCGCGGCGAAGATTTCCCTGCCTTCCGATCCAGAGGCGGCCAAGCTCTATTCCGAGGGACTTGCCAAATTGCGTGTCTACGACGATGTGGAAGCCGGCAGCCTCTTTGAACGCGCCATTCGTTTGCAGCCTGAATATGCCCCGGCATATTCGGCCCTCGCAAGCGCATGGTCTGCTCTCGGATATGATGCCAAAGCCGCGGTCGTAGCCCGAAAAGCAATGGACCTGTCGCGGAACCTGCCGGAACGAATGCGGCTGGAAACAGAGGCGCGCTATTACAAGGTCAGTGCCGACTGGACAAAGGAGGCTGAAGCCTATTCCCGTCTGCAGCGTTTATACCCAGATGACCTTGACTACGGTTTAAACATCGCCCTGGCGCAAAACGCGATGGGCAGCAGCAGGGAGGCTGCAGCGACGATTGCGGCTTTGCAAAAGTCGCCGCTCGTGCACAATGATCCGAGGATCGAGCTGACAGAAGCGGGAATCGCCGGCGAACTCGCAGACTACAAGCGTGAACAAACCTTGGCCGAGAGTGCGGCGCAGAAGTCTGAAACAGCGGGGGAACGGCTCCTGCTGGCCCGCGCCAAGATGATTGTGGGATATGCCGCGAATGATCTGGGAAACTTCAAGAGCGCGATCGAGGCCTTCTCCATCGCCGAGCGAATGTGCGCCGATTCCGGAGACGCCGTCGGGGCGGCGCTGGCCAAAATGAACATTGGCATCAGCCTATGGCAACAAGGCGATCTCAGCGCAGCCGAGCGTGACTTCCAGCAAGCGCTGGATGTCTTCCGAAAAAAAGGTGACCAGGCCAGCATGGCCGCGGCCCTTACCAACCTCAGCGAGATCTATAGGACTGAAGACGATTTGCCAAAGGCCGAGCGCTTCATCCGCGAAAGCATGGCTATTTCCACGAGACTCAACCGCACGGGCAAACTGGATATCGAGAAGTCCAACCTTGCCGACTCGCTCCGGCAACAGGGAAAGTTCCGTGAGGCGAAGGAGGTCCTGGAGCCGCTCATAGAACACCTTCGTAGCGCGGGAAAGAAAACCCTTCTGGGATCTGCGTTGGAAATCTCCGGCTCCATAGCCGAAACTGAGGGCGACTTGCCCGCTGCCCTGCGTATGTATCAGGAGGCTGCTGGACTTTTCAAAGATACCAGCGACAACCCAGACTATGCAGTCGCTAGACGGTCGTTAGGCGAGCTGTTGCTCAGGACGGCAGATTTCGCAGGCGCAAAGCAATCGCTTTCTGAAGCGCTTTCGGTCGATCGCACAATTGGGGCCGAGACGAATGTGGATCTGGATGAGGTTGGCCTTGCGGAACTCTCAATCGCACAGGGTGTACCGGTAGACGTGACCGCGCTTCGCTCAAGGGCAGCCGATCTGCGGGTTCGGAAGATTTCTGACGGCGAAGTCGGGGCCGAAGTCGTGCTCGTGCGCGAGCTGATCCGGGAGGGCAAAACCTCGGAAGCTGCAAGCGTCCTTAGGGAAGCCACCGCTCTCTCGGCGAGATGCTACGATCCAACCTTACGTTTTGACGTCGCGCTGGCCACCGCTCAGCTTCAAACCGCCCAGCATCGTTTTAGCGCTGCGAGGCGCACAATCCAGCCGGCTCTTCAGCGGGCGGCCGCGATCGGGTGCGTGCGCTGCGAACTCGAAGGGCGATTGGAATTAGGTGAGATCGAGATCCAAGCTGGAAATGCGGAAAAGGGTCGCGCCCTGTTGCGTCAACTCGCAGACGAAGCCGAGAAGCGGGGATTTCGTCTGATTGCCCAACTTGCGGCTGCTGATAGTGTCTCTTCGCCAGTTCCGTCCGCAAACTTGTCCGGGCGAGACTCCAAAGCAAATCCACTGCGGTAAGCCGGCTGCGTTTGCCCGGCTCAAGAAGCACGGTAGGCCTTTCGCGCACAAGCGCGATCAGGATGACAAGGAGCGGGGCGATTGGGCTTGCTCAGCATGACAAGCAAACGGCACCACCTCTGTTTTGATGTTACGGGTCATACACTGAGCTGCCGTAGCCCTGCTTGCGCGCGGCATCCTGCATCTGCTCCAGGCGGCGTTTCTCTTCTTCCAGTTGGCCCTGCATGCGCTGGACCTGCTGCTGTTTTTCAAGTTGGTGCTGGTTCCACTGCACGCATCCTTCAACGCAGTTGCCGGGAGCAAACTGGATAGACGCATTGAGTTCGTTAATTTCCTTTTGCAGGGATTCCACCTGTCCTTTTTGCGCCTGAATTTGTGATCTCCATTGCTCGGCTGACTGTTTCGGCCCATCGGAAGACGCGGGAGTGGAGAGTCCGTGTGGCGCGCTGGAGGCGACCGGAGTCGCCGTCGAGGGCGCGTGTCCAGGGAGTTGCTCGTTCGTGATAACTTTGGGCGGCTTGGCATTCTTGCCCCGCGCGGCTTCCGTCTCTTGTTTTTGTTGGCGTTCCCGGCGAGCGACATCGCCGAGGGACGGCGAGTCCTGCGCCCACATGGTTGCGATGAACGTGAAAACGGCGGTGAGGGCAAGAATCTGTTTAGGCATTGGCGTCACAGGGATTCTCCCTTCGAAAAACCCCTATTGCAGCATGTTATTCGCAAGGAGCGGCTCAACCCGCATTACCAACGGACCTGGTTCCGCAGTAATAAGGGCAAGACCGGTGGTGAAAGTTGCGAGGTGCGGCGCGGACTTCAGTCCGCGCCAGCGGCCGCACTGACGGTTGCCAGTCTGCTCCCGGCGATAACAGGAACCAGTTGGATCTGAATCAGCCGCGGCGCCGGAGGGGTTACTTTCCTGGCCAGGAGATTGGCGGAAGGAATGCCGGTGCGGGCGAACGATTTCTCGCAGTCTTGCGTAGACGGCCCGCGCATGTTGCCTTCCATATAGGCGAGGCCCGGACAGCGAGTGCAGCTCGAGCCATGCACGCACTGGGAACAACTGGAAAGATCGCGCAGGCGAATCGAGCGAACTTCCTTCAGTCGCTCGGAATTGCGCCAGATGTCAAGAAAAGGCTGCCGGCGAACGTTGCCGCAGGACAAAGGAAACTGCACGCAGGGATAAAACTCACCATAGGGAGAGATGTAACAGGAGGTGTGGCCGGCGCTGCACGGCAGAGATTCCATAACGCTCTCATCGGGCGGAAGCGGCGGGGCGCAGTCGGCATTGCCGCCGAAAGCTTCGTCGCGGAACAGGTCGCGCAACGCAGACTCACCGGCATTCAGGTTGAGAGTGGAGCGGTCGCCATCCATCATGGGAGTGACCGTGGGGTCGAGCGTGCACTCCACGCCCAGTTGCTCCGCCAGCTTGCGGACGGCGTGGATGTCGCGCATATTCCCGGTCATCAATACATTGGCAATGATGACTTTCAGCCCCTGCGACTTCAGGAAGCGTATGGCATTGATGGAGCGTTCGAGCGAGCCGGGAATCCTGGTGATGGCGTCATGGATTTCCGGCCGGTGCGAATAGATGCTGACCTGAATCGAGGCGACCCCGATGTCGCGCAGCCGGGATGCCTGAGCTTCGCGAATCAGCACCGCATTGGTTTTCAGCTTGAGACAGAAGGTGAGCTCGCGGCCATAATCGAGGATTTCGAAAAAATCTCTGCGCAGGAAAATCTCGCCACCGCTCAGGGTGAGCATGAAAACTCCGGCGTCGGCCATCTCCTTGAGCAAACGCTTGATTTCGATCGTAGTCATCTCGCCGTGATCCTCATGGTCGAGGTAACAGTGCACGCATTTCTCATTGCAACGGTAGGTGAGATCGAGATGGACGTTGAAGGGGACGCCGAGCTGCTGCGCGCGGTCGCTCACCTCTTGCAGCAGCAAGCTCATCGGCGCTCCGGCTCCGGAGAATTGGTATTCGAGATGGGCTGCTCTGAAATGAGCAGAATGCCGTGCTTAGCCAAATCTTCGGCGAGCGCCTCCGCATCGTGTAAAGCTACATCCGGCGTTACTTCGAATGCGCGGCAGATTTTGCTCTCGACAATCTGATCGAGAGGAGTTGCGCCGTCGGCATTCTGCCAGAGAACGGTTGCGGTCGGGTTCAGTGTGAATAACGTAGAACCCTGGGCCGACATCACCAACATTTCTTCGCCCAACATGCGAGCGGCGATGCGGGGACTGCGTGCGACGTAAAGTTGCTTAGTCATGGTTCGCTTCCCATTTTTCCCCTGGAGGCAAAAGCCGCCAATGATTACTGCTTTACCCGATGAGCTCCCACACTCGCTCATCCGGTACAAACGTCAAGCGATAAACAGGCACATTTTGAACAAAATCGCACGCCGCCTGGAAGGCACGGTGAACCATCTCCGAATCCTCGGCGAAAAACAGCATGTTCGAAAGCAGCTCGCGTCCAGCTTCGGCCACGGCGACTGGCTCGATGCCATTCTCGGCGCCCTTGGCCAGCAAGTAGAGCGCAGCCACAGGCGCTGATGTATTCTCACCCGGCTTCGCGAGTTCTCCAGTAAAAGGTGTGCCGAAGGCAACGTAACCGCCGTTGAGTTTGCGAACGTAGGAAATCTCATCGGTGAGAAGCGTCGCGTCGGGCGGAGCAAGGCGCGCCATTGTGGTCTTCCCCGCTCCTGAAACGCCGGCAAACAGGAATGCCTTTCGGTTGCGAATGGCGCTGGCGGAGTGTAAAAGAAATCCGCCTTTTTCCGCGAGAGCCAAGGTATGCACGATACGGAGAACGGCATCGATCGAGTAGGGATTCGCAGTCTGGCGAATTCGGCCGCGGCCGAGGGCCGGCTGCCACTCGGCCCGGCACTCGCCGCGCTCGATCAGCCACCTGCCCGAGTCGCACGTGACGCTGACATCGGCATCGGGGTTGGCGATGCCGGGCGGGTACAGATCGACGTCAAACTCGAACTCGGCGTGCGTTTGTTCGCTCACAAAACCGGCATAGCGGTCTTCGAGCATCGCGAGAAAAACCGCATCCGACGTGTTGACCCGGACAGCGATCCCCCCGATCGCAATGACCGCGCTCGGAAGCTCGAGTTGTGGCGCTAGGCTGGGCACGAATGAACCGGCTCTCCGGTAGTTTGAAAGCTGCCAAACCTAAGGCGGCGCAGGTAAACCAGAACCCGAGCCGTGAAAAAAGAGCGGCGAATGATCTGTGCGATCAGGCGTTTTCCCAGGTTCAGGCCGCGAGAAACAGCGATGGACTTCCCCCCGACAATCACGCGTGCGACGCGGCCCAGGAGCTCAGTTTCGAGCGCCGGGTTATCGGGGCAGGGCAAGGCGTCGCCCTGGGTAATCCAATTCGGAATTGCTGAATTCTCTGCCGTGGAGATGACACGATGGGCGCACAAGCGGCCTTCGCGCAGAATCAATATGACGTCTCCGGCGCGAACCTGATGGGAATCGACGCGCTCGACCAGGAGCGTGTCGCCGGGCCAAATGGTGGGGATCATGCTCCAACCTGTCGCCACAAAGCGAAGAGATCCGAACAAGCGCAAAATCTCGCCGGCAAGTTCGCACCTTACCGCGAGGGAATCTGCCGGCGCGTTGTCGGCGGCGCTCACGAGACCTTGGTCTGGAGTGTGCATGAGCCTTCCGTGATCGTCTTGCCGCAACGAAGGGCCGACGTCACGAAGACCTGCTCGTAACGAAACGCCGGCTTCTCGTAAGGCTTCTTGCCGGTTGCCGCGGGAAGCGGCTCGTCGCCGGCCGATTGATTGCTGGCCATAGTGTTATTCCTCGCAATCGTTGTGCGCGCCCCACCCGCCGCGCAGAGTGCAGAAATTTTTTAAGCTTAGTTTTTGTCTGTTGGAAAAACATCATACACCCGCATGTTTAGCGGAGAGTTTCAAAAGTTGGCACGCCTGAAGGAAGATTTCCACAAGCACTTCCAGGGAAGTGGGATGGAAAGCGGCGTAAGCAAGCGGCGGTGAAAGGCAGCACGCGCTGGGAAAGGCCGCAGAAGGCGCGAGAAGGGCCAGCGACTGCAAATGCGATGGTTCACCAGCGTGCAGCGCAGACGTGAATGCGTGCCGGAATAGGAATCACCCAGGAACCAGACTCGTCAACTCCAACGAATCAGGGCGGGTCAGTTTTTCGACTGCGGCTTTTCGGAATCAACGTCTATCGCTACGTTCTTCTTAATCAGCCAGTGTGCGCGTTCTTTGGCAATAGCGTCTTCCACCTTGATGACGAAATTTGCGAAGGATGCCGCATCTTTTGCTTCGATGTCCGCCATGCCTTGCAGATCGCCGAGAATCTGTGCCACCGAGGCGTAGGAATGAGCGACCTCGTCATGACGCTTGGCCTGACTCCATGCGGTGATGATCGACGCGATCATCGACAACAGGGTCACCGGATTGAACAGAGCGACATGCCAGGAAGGGGGCACCACGGCGAAAAACAAGGCCAGCACCTGCACGGCTATGACGGCCCAAAGCCAGCGCTCGGATTCCGAGCTGGCCCGGCGGGCATTTGCTTCATACCAGATTCTCTCGGGTTCCAGCCGCTGCTGCAAGTATTCCTGCTTTCGAGTCTGCCAGTCGGCATTGCGAATCTTCTCCATATAGTGGGAAAGAACCGTAGGAGCGCCGGTGAAATCGGTCAGGTCAGCAGCGGCGTGCGCGTGGGTTTTTCGGACTCGTTGCAACTCGCCGGCGAAACTCTTTTGGGCGGCATCGGAATCCCCTGCCGGGGGAAACGGTTCGGTTTGCATCATGTACCGCCAGGTGAGTGTCTTCACAGACTCAGCAATGGCGCGGCTCTCATACCAGGATTTGTCATAGTGCTGGGCGCGGTTGATCCAGGTGATAATCAAGGTCGCCGCCAGCAGGAAGGCTGAGACCCGCGAGTAGAATATGTCTCCTCTGGACGCCAGGCTGCCGGAAAAGGAAGCCATTACGAAGATGGTTAATTGCGCGATCAGCAGCAGATAATATTTTTGTTTTGCTTTATTGGCAGCGGTGTCGCTGACTGCGAATAGAGAAGGATAGTCGCCAGTTTCCATGGCAGGGTTTCGAATCGTAACCGTCTATCGATCGGGGTGTGAAAAGCGCCTCATGCTCCGTCAATGCGATATCCCATCGCCAGCATGGCCTTGATGGTTTCCATGACCGTGCTGCGATCGTATTGCTTCTCGCTTTCCGGGAGCTGCGAGTAGGGAACCAGACCGGGGTGTTCCTTGCGCACGTCATCCCGCCTGGGCCCATACCGCCAACCTTCCGCCACACGGCGAGCCGCCCACACCTCATGGTTGTTTTGCGCCAGCCGCTCGGTCAAAGCCTGAATCTCTTCATCCACGACCACTGCGGAGGTGTCAATCGGCTTCGGCTGGTATTCCAAACAATTCACCTCATCGCAGTTGCATCGATACTAGCGAAATTTGCTTTGCAACGAACCGTTCTATCTGCCGGACGGACGGGATTCGGATTCGCCATCCCCGCTAACCCACATCGAAGCAGGCCGGGAAATGCTCGGCCCGCACCTGCACCCGGGCCGCGGCTGCCCCCAGCGAGCTCAAAGCCGCGACATTGCCGGGATCATCCATATCAAACAGACTGGCGGCCTGCTGCTCCCCCAGGGCAATATCCAGATTCTCTTTCAGCCAGCCGGATTTAAGCTGGACATTGTACCGCAAATAGGAAAACAACCGCCGTCCACCCAGTGAGTCTCCGGCAAGATTGCCGATTTCCTGGTCGATCTGCCAATGGGTAGGACTCTCCGACATCCACTGTAGCAGGGTTTGGGTGAGCCAATCGCAATCACTGGCCATCGAGGCCAAGGCCCGTACGGAGAGCATTGCGGCGGGCATGGACATGACTTCTTCTGGCGAGAACCGAACCTCACGGAACCCTGTGCCGACCGAGACGAGCAGTAACTTCTCCGCCGCAAGCGGCCAGTGAAGGCCAAAACCCGAGAGAGTGGCCACCAATAACAATTGCAGCGCGGGATTATTGTGCGGGCTGATGCCGCCATCGACAAATACCCCATCGATGCCGGGGCCGACCTCGATCCGCTCCGGCTCAAAATAGTGTGGCGCGGCGGTGCTGGCGCGCAGCACCTGCCGCAAGAGGAATTTGCGGTTGGCTATGACCGGTGCTTCGCCGCTTTGTGGATCGAAGAATACGCCCCGCGGGTTGTTATGAATGACCCACGGGCTGCCGGTGTCGAGACGTTTGGTGATGACCACCAGCCCTGTGCGCAACTCCTCGTCGCCTAGAGCAATGTCGCCGAACCCGGCTTGCAAAGCCCGCACCAGGGGTTCGGTGGGAAACTTGGCCCCGAATATGCCAATCCTCCAGAACGGTTTCTGAAAAACCTCGTAAGCCAGTTCCTGATAGAGCTTCTGCAACTCCCCCACAGACCGGCCGAGGGCCAGCCCTGCCGCGATGATGGCGCCAGTCGAAGTTCCGCCCACCAGGTCGAAATAGTCACACAGGCGAAACTCCTTGCCGTGCCGCGCCTGGAGCAACTCCTCAATGCGTTTGAGGTACCCCAAACTGAGAAGCCCGCGGATTCCACCTCCATCGAGTGCGAGAATCCGTTTTGGACCTGCTGCAAACAGGTGCTCATTAAGGGTGCAGTTCTTCATACTCCCGTATAATTTCGGCGCCGCCTGCTCGTAATCTTCACGGAGCATCCGGCAAGGCATAACACATCATCGCTTGCGGCGGCATTCCTTGAATTCTGGAGCCCGGCACGGCCGATCTGCATTTGCTCCGGCTGAGTATAATTGCCCAGGAAAAGGCAGCGTTTCTGGGGGATTTACGCGGGAGAATGCCGCTCAAGATTACCATACGATAGCCTTTGTCAACGGGCCGCAGATCGCGGATAATCTTGGGTTTCGCAGTTCAAGCCTGGAGGTCACCCGGTGACGGCTCAGTTTTGAAATTTTGACGCAAGTTTCTTTACATGACGTCATCCTAAGCGCAGCCGTTCTTCGGGCGAAGCGAAGAGCCTGCCCTGAGTGAGCGAAGCGACCGAAGGGATCTCCTACCCGCGGGTCCGTTGGGTGTGAGATTCCTCGCCCCGCTGGTAAAAGTGCGGGGCTTCGGAATGACGCCGCGGGTACGGTGGTTCAAACGGGCCACTACCGCTCACCCTGGCGATACTTGCAAGTACAGGCTGCAAAAAGTTCGGACAGCATCCATGAGCAAGATCTTTTTCAGTTACAAGGCGGAGGACGAAGGCATCGTCCGGCAACTCGCTGCCGGACTGGAAGGGGCAGGCTACAGCACCTTCTACTACGGCAGAAGGGCGCTTCCCGGGACCAATTATTTAAGCCTTACCCGGCAGGAAATTGACAAGTGTGAAGCGGTGATCCTGATCATCTCTTCGCGCTCTCTGGATTCCGTGGAAGTAACCACCGAGGTCGTGCAGGCGCATCAGAAACGCAAGTGTTTCGTGCCTATCCTGGTGGACATTTCTTACGCGGAATTCCAGCAGCGCCAGCCGGAGTGGCATCATGTGATGGCCACGGCGGTGGCGGACCGGATTCCCGCTAGTGGCGTGGCGGGGATGCTCCCCAACATCATCGAAGGACTGCGAGCCATGAATGTGCTTCCGGATGGAAAGCCGGCGAGCGCGGTTCCCGCGACACCCGGCAAGCAGGTTGTTCTGCTGTACAAACGCGACGCGCAGCCGGATGAGGAGGTGCGCAAATTTCTGGAGACGAGGCTCCAGGAGTGCAATCACAAGGTCTTCTTTGATCAGCGCATCAAGACGGGCACAATATGGCGGGTCGAGATTGAAGATCAGATCCGCGCGGCCGATGCCGTAATTCCCTTGCTCTCCGCCGCCTCGGCCGACAACGAGATGCTGGAGTGGGAAATCGGCGTGGCCCATGAAGCGGCCCAGGAACGCGAAGGGAAGCCTTACCTGATTCCAGTTCGCATCAACTACGAAGGCCCCTTGTCGCACAGTCTGGCCTACATTCTGAATCCGATTCAGTATTCTCTGTGGCGCGGACCGGCGGACAACGACAAGCTGCTGGGCGAGGTTAGCGCTTCCATCGTCAATCCCCCGAAGCCCAAACGGAGCTTGAAGTTTCATCCGGCCGGCGGCGGCATGCCGCTGGAGACGGAATTCTATGTCGTGCGCCCGACCGATCTTCAGTTTGCCGAGGCGATCGATCGCGGTGATAGCATCGTCCTCATCAAAGGGTCCAGACAGATGGGCAAAACCTCGCTGGTCGCCCGCGGCTTGCAACAGGCCCGCCAGAAAGGCTCGAAGGTGGTTTTCAGCGACCTTCAGACGCTGACGGAAGCCGATCTGAAGACGGCAGATTCGTTTTACCAGGCGCTGGTGGCGCTGATCTCCGACGCACTCGACCTGGATTGCGATCCGCAAAAAATCTGGCGGCCGGGCCGGACCGCAAATATGAATTTCGAACGGTTTCTCAAGAACGAGGTCCTCGCCAAACTTAGCACTCCTCTGGTCTGGGCAATGGATGAAGCCGACCGCCTTTTCGACCGCGAGTACGGCACGGAGGTGTGCTCGCTGTTCCGCACATTCTTTAATAAACGAGCCACCGATCCCGCGGGAAAATGGGACCAGCTTACGCTCATCATCGTCTATGCCACAGAAGCCTATCTCTTCATCAAGGATCCAAACCAATCTCCGTTCAATGTGGGAACCAGAATCTCGCTGGCCGATTTCACGCTGGAGCAGGTGACCGACCTGAACCGCCGTTATGACCAGCCGTTACAGAGCGCGGATGAGATCAAGCGGTTTTACGCGCTGGTCGGGGGAAACCCGTACCTGGTGCAGCGCGGCCTCCAGGAGTTGAAAACCAGCAACCGGGGAATCGCTCACCTGGAAGAGGTGGCGGCGCGTGACGATGGTCCGTTTAGCGACCACCTGCGCCGCATTCTGGTAATCCTCAGCCAGAAGACGCAGCTGGAAAGCGCCGTGCGCAGCGTGTTGAACGGCCAGAATTCGATTTCGAATGAGGACTTTGTTCGGTTGCGAAGTCACGGCTTGATGGCGGGAGATTCTGCGCAGGATGTTCACCCCCGTTGCCAGCTCTATGCCAAATTCCTTAAAGAACATTTGGGGTGAGGTCCGTCCGGACCGCGCAACCCCGACGATTTCCGGGAGGGCCTGAAATGGAAACTCAGCCCAAGCGCTCCAGATTTTTTGCCGCCGGCGGAACTCTGCCGCTGGATTCACCCTCTTATATCCGCCGTGAGGCGGACGTAAGACTCTACAACCATCTCTCGCAGGGCGACTTCTGCTATGTGCTCGATTCGCGGCAAGTGGGCAAGTCTTCGCTGATGGTGCGGGTCAAAGAGCACCTCAAGCAGGATGGCGTGCGCGTCGCTCAACTGGATCTGCAGAGCATCGGTCAGAACGTTACCGCTGAGCAGTGGTATGGCAGCCTGGTAACACAATTGGGCGATGAATTGGGCCTGGGGGATGAACTCTACGATTTTTTCCAGGACGAGAAGAAGCAGGAGCGTTTTGGGCCGTTGCAACGCTGGGTCGACACCATTACAGAGGTCGTGCTGCGCCGGTGCCCCGGACACATCGTCATTTTTGTCGATGAAATTGACCAGGTCCGCACGCTTCAGTCGCGCTTTTCGACGGACGAATTCTTCACCGGCATTCGCGAGCTGTTCAACCGCCGTTCGTCCGATCCGGAGCTGTGCCGCATCACGTTCTGCCTGATCGGGTGTGCGACACCCTCCGACTTGATCCGGGATGTGCGCACGACTCCCTTCAACATCGGCCAGCGCATCGAGCTAACCGATTTCACTCCGGCGGAAGCTGCCGGCCTTGCCGAGGGCTTGGGACGAGATCCCCAGGTGGCCAAGGCGCTTATCGAGCGAATCCTTTACTGGACGGGCGGCCATCCCTTCCTGACGCAGCGCTTCTGTCAGGAAGTGGCCAACCGCGATGACGTCACGACCTCGGCCGGCATCGACCAGATGGTCGAAGACCTTTACTTCAGCCGCAGAGGCCGCGTCGATGACCACAATCTGCGATACGTGAATGACAAAGTGCACGAGGCGAGCGACCTGGCCGGCCTGCTCGATCTCTACCGTCGCATACGGCGTGACAAACCAGTCCCGGACGATCCCACCAATCCCCTGATCAGCATCATGCGGTTGTCGGGAATCACGCGCATCGCGCAGGGATACCATTACGTTCGCAACCGCATCTACTATCGCGTTTTCGACCGGCAGTGGATTCGCCAGAACATGCCGGGCGCGGAACTACGGCGGCAGAGGATCGCCTATATCAAGGGTGCGCTGGCGGCCACGGCTGTGCTGGCGGTCATATTGGGATATTTCATTCACCTGAATCGGAAGGCAAACAGGGCGCTCGACCGGGCCAACGAGCAAACCAGGATCGCCGAGGCGGCAAGGCGCGAGAGCGCAACCGAGCAGGAGCAGTTGCAACGCAAGGAAGCTGATTTGGAGCGGGCGGAATTTGAGGCCAGGGTCACCATCCTGCGCGAGCGCAGCGACCGGCTCCTCAACCTTACTACGATGCTCAACTTTGCGGACGTAATCATCTCGACTTCCCCGCCTGAGTATGAAGCATATTGGGACCAGGACAAAGGGGGGATTCTGTTACAGCAAGGCAAGCTGGAAGACGCGGAAAAGGCGCTGAGCCGAGCTCTTTTTCTCGCCCCCAATATCAGGTATGCGCGCTCCGCCAGGGGCTATGTTCGCATCCTGCTTAACCGGCCCAAGGAGGCTCTGCAAGATTTCGACTACGTCCGCGATCATCTCGATGCGAACGATTCCCTGAATGGTCTCGATCGCACCATCGTGCTGGCGCAGTTGGGAGAATATCAGGCGGCGAAGGATACGTTGAACAAAGCCATAAAGCAATGGCTGTACGGCCAGTACCACGTCATGGGCGATCCCCGGGTCGCGCCGGAAATCACCCAGGCTACTGACAGAACAGTGGTCTTTCTTGACCCCGACGGCTTCAAGGCGACGATGTACTTCATGGCCGCGAATCTGGAGGCTTATTCCGGGAACCTGGAGGGCTATAAAGAGGCGGCGGACCGTGCCCGACACGAAGTGGAACGCCTGCCCGAACAATTGCGGGAGGATGTTTACCTGGAAGCCATCAATTGGGCATGGTTCCATCTGCAAAGCCGTCCCGGGGATTACGGCGCTCTGATTAGTCAGGCGGCGTTATGGCAGGCCGCAAACCATCCCGAGTGGGCGGCATGTGATTTCGAGAAGTTTGTGGAGCAGTGGAAGCAGAAGCCTGATCCACGTTACCCCTCACTTGCGCAATGGGCGCAATCTTCCCTGGCCAAGTTGGACAGCTCTGCTTCCTCTGCGGGTTGCTCCGCCAGGAGGCAAAGCGCATTCGCCCTGGAAGTGAAGGCGCAGGAGGAGCAGGCGAGAGGTCAGTTTGACGAGGCCGAGCATGATCTGGATGCGGCACAAGCAAATTGGGACAGCCTGCGCATTCTCGTGGAAAAGGTGGAACTACTCTTCCAGTCTGCACGCGCCAATCAGGAACGCGGCAACGAACTTGGGCAGCAGCGACAGGCGCTGGAAAAAGAATCTTCCGCCGGCTCTAAGAAACCAGCGAATCCGGAAAGCGACCGGAGCAAGCAGAAGGCGTTAGATTTGCAAAAAAGCGCGGAGAAATTCGAGTCCGAGGCAAAAGCACAATTCGACAAGCTCGAGCAGCTCTGCAATCAGATTATCTCGATCGCTCCCCGGACTCCTGCCGCTTACACCTACCGGGCGTTAGTCAGGTATTGGCGTAACCGCAACGAGGCGAGCAAGCCTCGGACCCAAGCGATGCTGGCAGACCTGCAAACGGCACTCGATGCCGAGCGTTCAAACGCGCTGGCGCTGAGTATTGTCGACGGCCTGGTTCCGCAAGGCTCCCCGGACGAAACTGTGGCTTACCTGAAGCAAGAGAGGCCTTATTTGGAGCGTTATCAGCAAATGTGGGCAGGGAATCAAGGTACATACCTTCATCTTGCCACCCTGGCGAACGCCGAAAATCGCTATCTTGACGGCGCTCAACTCGCCAACAACGCTATCGCGATGGAAAGGGAGAATCTTGAACCCTACGAACTGCGGGCGATTGCGGAGCGTGGTTTGAACCTGGACCGGTCTCTGATCACCAGCAATTTTGTCGAGGGTGTGCGCCAGGCCGCCAGTTCCTTGACGATGCGCGGCCGCGGCTCCAGCCAGCAAGAGGAAGCATGGCGCTGCGCTAGCGGCACCAAGAAAGAGGGATCCCACTGTGACCCGACGCTCGAGGCCTACTTGAAAACGGGAACTGCCGAGGCCGCTCCCGGCGGCAAACCGGACGCTCTCGAGTGTGACTCTATCCTGGATGCCTGCGTAAAAACAGCCATCGTCGAGGCACCTCACAACGAGGTTATTTGGGCTGTACCTCTTTCCTTTACAGAGAACATAGGTGCGGTTTGCTACGCGATCATCGATAAAGGCACAAAAGATGGAGCCATCAGGGGTGGAGAAGTGGATTTCTATTCTCTGCTTCCAGGGTCGAACCGCGAGGGCAACCCCAAAACTGTAGTAATTGGTATTGGACGGGTGGAATCCGCAGGACCCGATTCGGCCCTGGTTCGCGTCAACATGCTTCCGCAAAACGACAGCAGCGACACCGAGCCCTATAGCCTGAGGAAAGGTGATGTCGTTGGCTTGTTCGCACAAACGCCCAAAGTGGATAACCGCTCTCAGCTTTGGGTTCTGGCGAAGCGGGACATCACCCTCCTGGATCGGGAGAACCACAAGATTGTGGACTACCGCACGCTCTACGCGAATGAGACTCAGGAATTGGATGACCAGTTGCTCACAGCCCTGCTGGCCGACATCCGGGATGCCGGACATACCCAAGCGCCCGGAAGCCTTCATCCCAGTGCCCTTGAAAAGGGGATTGGGCAGGGCGATCTGGAGAAGGCATCGCAGGATGATCTCAGGAAATTTCTGGATTACGTGGTGAAACGGACTGTCGCTGTACGCGCCGAGTTTGGGCGGGAGTGGAAAGTCCGCTACGTCTACAGTTGGTGGCTGGCTTTGGGCAAACCACAAGCATAGGCCTGCCAGGGGGACATTCGCCGCAGTTTGCCCCCCGCTTGTGACTTACCGGATCACATCATGCAGCAGGAAAGCAGGAGAAAATGAAAACGCCGCAGAAGTCTTTCTACGGAATGCGAAGAGGATTGCCGCCGACCCATCAGAAAAACATAGAGAGCGGCATCGACATCGAAGGCCACCTGCTTGTGCTCAAGCAGTTGACCGAGGAAACCACCAACCCCACGAACGCGCATTCCATCATCCTTCAGCACATCCGGTCAACCACCATCGAGTACGTTGACCGGGTGAATTCGGTCTATCCCGTCGACCTGGTGATTGCGATCTGCTACTCGGCCGACCCGGAAAGTGTGAAGATTCTGCGGGCGAAGGGCTACGACGTCTATGTTCCCCAGAGCATCGACGAGATGCTCAATCAACTGTGGAAACGGGTCGCCGAGAAAGCGAAGAGTGTGTCCTACCCGGTCGTCGTGCAAGAAGTCGGGGGCTATTTTGCCGATTGGACGCGCGAACTGAGCGCCGTCCCGAACTTCAAAGGGTGCGTGGAAGATACGGCCAACGGCTTATGGAGATACCAGGCGGCAGCCGCCAAAAAGCCTCTTGCCCTGCCGGTGATTTCCATGGCCGATACTCCTCTCAAGCACGTGGAAGATGCGTTAATTGGAGATGCTTGCGTTTACAGTCTGGAGAAGGTGATGCGAACGCAGATGGCCTCCATTCTGGAGGGCGTTCGCTGCGGCGTGATTGGCTGGGGCCATATCGGCAAGTCAGCGGCGGCGGCCTTGGCGGGAAGACATGCTATCGTCTCCATCTATGACATCAATCCCGTCGTCAATATGCTGGCCTACGCGCAAGGTTATTACCCGATGCCGCTGGCGCAGATGATGAGCGACGTTGACATCATCATCGGCTGCTCCGGGCGAAGATCGATTCGGGTCGCGGACCTCGATGCACTGCGGAACGGGATTATCTTGTGCAGTGGCGCGTCGAAAAATATTGAATTCGATCTGGAGGGGTTTGCCTCGGTGTGTGACATTCAGGAAATCGCAGCCGACAAACCGGACCGCTGCGCCATACAAAAATATACGGTGCGGAAAACGGGCAAGTGGTTTTATATCCTCGACAAAGGGACCCCCGTCGACTTTCTGGATATGCCGCTCCAGGGCGCGATCCTCGATTGCACCTGCTCCGAACTTTTTGTCTGCGTGCGGGAACTGGTCTCGAAACCGCACGACCCCGGAATCATCAGCCTGACGGATGACTTGCAGATGATCGTGGCCAAAAAATGGCTGCGTACTCATTCGGAGGTCTTCTCGACCGAGGACGCAAAAGAAGACAAGGTGTTTTTCTTCCCGGAAAGCTGGAATTGGCAGTGAGCCAGAGGCAGGACGTAAGTATGAAATCGCACCGGGCGGGCGAAAACTGCCCGCCCGGCGCGACTCTCAGTTGATCTTTCTCAGTTGATCCAGGCGGTCTGCTCCAGCGCGCGGATGTACTCGATGACCGCTTCGCTCCAGCCATCGATGTGTGTCCATTTGCCGTAGCCGACGCCGTTCTTGTAGCTGGCGACATTGATCGCGTAGCCCTTGCGGTTTGGCTCGGCAACACGATCGTGCGCCTGCTCGTCTGTAATCACAATCAGGCGATCGTACTTCTCCTTCCGATTCAGTTCCTCGATCGCCTTGCCGAGGTACGTTCCGTTGTGGCGCTGAGATGCGTCAATGGCATCGCGCAGGGCAAAACCACGACGCGCCGGCACTTCAACCAGATTGTCAGAGAAGCTGTACACCGCAACCTTCTCCGCGATCTCGCGCAGAAGCACGGCCAGACCATAAGCCGCGTCGGTACGCAGCATCTCAGAACGGCGAGACAGCGGCGCCGTCATCGAGCCGGAGACATCCACCAGCATGATCGTCTTGCCGGGCAGCTTCTCGGAGGCAGCCACCGACTTCAGCATCGCCTGTTCAAGCGCCTCCTCCCACTGCGGAGCGTAGCGCGCCGCAGCCAGGAAGCGAAAGGGGAGCACGCGCGCCGTGCTCATCGAGCCCAGCGCAGCGAGCACGAGCGGCTCGTCCACTCCGGCCTCGCGCATATTGCGCAGGTTGCGCAGCAGGGCGAGCGCACCGAGCTTCTGCTCGCGAAGCAGCCGCTCCCATGCCTCCTGCTTGTCGGCGCCGGAGGAGAGAGCGACCTCCCAGGTGTCGGGCGTGGTCAGCGTTCCCGAGATCAGCTTCTTCCACACTCCCGCCTGAGCCTCATCGCGAGGCTTGGCGTGGCAGAGGAAGAGCACATCCCGCAGCTTGATCGGCCCGCCACGGTCGTACTTGGCGAGCTGATACTCGTCAAACTTCGGGAAGGCCGCCGCCAGTCCCTTTTTTACCTGGCCGGAGAGCGGCACGCGCCCATCTTTCCAGTAGATGGCGACGAACTCGGCCAGCTCGTCGGCGCGCTGGATGACGCGGGCAAGAGTCTCTGAGACCAGCGCCCGATGCGACTTGTGGCGGGCCATCTCGCGGACCAGCAGAAGCGGGGCATGACGCAGCTTCATCACCTCGCGCCCTTCGATCGCCAGCGCCGCGACTTTCTCAGCCGCCACCGTCGGCACCAGCTCGGCGATGCGGCCGGCGATCTCGACTCCCTCCTCATAGAACTGGTTCTCCCAGAGCAGGCAGGCCAGCACGGAGCGGCGGAGTTGCAGCTCGGGAGAGATGACGCGCGCCCGAGCGCCCTCGTGCGTGCGCAGTTCGGATAGTTTCAGTAAATTCAGTCGGGCCATGAGTATCTTCCTTTCTTCAGCCGGAGCTGTTTGCGAGCATGGCGCCCGCGCCACATAACTTTGGCCGGGGAATCAGCGACAACGGCACATTTTAGGCGCTTTACCGTTTAGCTACGCAGGCACAAATTCCCGCGGCAGGATTCGAACCTGCATCTCCCGCTCCACCAGGCGAAGTAACCGTAATCTTCACCACCGGCCAAAATTGAGGCGTCTGGCAGGCGTCTGAGCCCGCTGCCGCAATCCCGGGCGCGGCGAGCGATCTCAGCCCCTTCGAGACGCATGTGTTCATTGCAAAAACTCGCCGGTCAGGGAACAGGCGGCGACGGCAGGGCTTGCGCCCATGAGGATTCGAACCTCACGGCCCGAAGGCCGTTCACCAGAGAAGTATCCGTAGCCAATCACCACTGACCGAACTTGTAAAACGAAATCCTTCGCCGCACCTGGCAGCGACCCAGGATTTTAGGCGGCAGGCGCTGCCCATTCTTGCTTACTTCAAGTCAGGCCTGCCGGATAAATCAGGCTGGGGGAATGAGCGGCAGCGGCGTTCATCGGTTTGAATCGAAGTAACCGCAACCTTCGCCACCCAGCGAAGCTTTTGTCCTTCATCGCAAGAACGCGACTCAGGGTTTCGGTAACAGGCTCCCGTACGCTGCATTTGCAGCGCACTACACGCCTGATAACATTCAATTTTGCGGATAGAGCGCCGGAGATCGGCTTATCGAAGCCCGGTTAGCGCGACCGGAACGACGCCCCAAAGCAATTCAGCCAGGTTATCGGCCGAGATTGCCCGCTTAGCGTTTTGATTGTGTCATTCGCCAATTTTGGGCGTCCTTTCGTAAGAGGATGTTAGAAGATCGCATAGTTTCTGATTTCTTGCAACATGAAAATCGTAATTTTTTTGAGATTCGCGTGTGGATTGGTTTGAATTTGTGTAAGTGATTGAAAAACTGACACAAGCTGGTAACGGTGCTGGTTGCCTTCCGGCGAAGCCAGCATGCGGGAGCTCCCTCGCCCCGCTGGTGAATGCGCGGGCTTCGGGATGACTCCGAAAGGTCTGTGGATCATTACAGCAACGTTACCCGCAAGCTGCTCTATCGCAAAACGAAGACATAGAATGGATCTATGAAACGAGTCTGCGTTTTCTGCGGCTCCGGCGCGGGGAGCCGTGTGGAATATCGACAAGCGGCGGAGGAGCTGGGGGTGGAACTGGCGCGGCGCGGCATCGGCGTGGTGTATGGAGGAGGGAATGTTGGGCTGATGGGTATCCTGGCCGATGCCGTGTTGGCGTCTCGCGGCGAGGCCATCGGGGTGATTCCCGAGCAACTCATGGCGCGGGAGGTCGGGCATAACGGTCTGACCAAGTTGCACGTGGTTCGTTCCATGCATGAGCGCAAGGCGTTAATGGCTGACCTGTCGGATGCCTTCATCGCGCTGCCCGGCGGGTTTGGAACATTCGAGGAATTCTGTGAGGTGGTCACCTGGACGCAACTGGGCTTGCAAACCAAGCCGTGCGGAATTCTGAACGTCATGGGTTACTACTCGCACTTGTTGTCGATGTTTGACCATGCCGTAAGGGAGGGCTTTCTCAAGCCGGAGAACCGGATCCTGGTGCTGGCGCGAGATTCGGTGGCTGAACTGCTGAAGGCGTTGGAGCAGTGGCGTCCGGCGCGCGCCGAAAGGTGGCTGGACCGGGAGATGCGGTGATAGCCTATGGAATCGTTTCGAGCGTCCACGGAAGCGCATGCGGTCCGGTGATCGTCCCGGTCTTCAAAACCGGCGGTCGTTATCTCGCCGATAGCGATGGTGGGTTCGACTCCCACTCGCTTCCGCCAAACCGGGTTCCCTCGGCTTCGCTCGGGATTTCGCCTGCGGGCTCCCTCCTTCGCTGCGCTCAGGGTCACGCCCGCAAAGCGGCTCAACTTCAAAACCGGCGGTCGTTATCTCGCCGATAGCGATGGTGGGTTCGACTCCCACTCGCTTCCGCCAAACCCCTCGGCGCTATGCATACTGATCGAGGGCGGAGATTCCGAGGATTAATTCCGGTTGCTTTTATCCTGTCTTGCGGTGCTCCCCAAGGGTCGCAACTGATGGCATTTGACAATGTAAACTATAGAGTTTACACTTGTATGCGTGATCGGCAGCTTCCGGCACAAGGGGCTTGAGGAGCTTTACCTGACCGGCAAAACCCGCCGAATCGGCGCCAGCGAGGTCAGAAAATGCATGCGTATTCTGCAATTGCTCGAGGTTGCGAGCAAGCCGGAGGACATGAACATCGCCGGATTTCGCTTCCATCGGCTGCATGGCGGTGAGCAACGCTGGTCATTGCGCGTAACCGCGAATTACCGCATAACGTTTGGGTGGGCGGGAGAAAGCGCGGTGGATATCGACTATGAAGACTACCACTAGGAATGGGTTGAAGAAGGGGAACGGATTGCCGCCGATTCATCCGGGCGAGATTATACGGGAAGACATTTTGCCGTCGGTGGGATTGTCGGTGACTGGCGCGGCGAAGGCGCTTGGTGTGTCGCGGCAGATGTTGCACGGCATTCTGTCGGGGCGCAAGCCGCTTTCGGCGGTGATGTGCCTGCGAATCGCGCGCCTGTTCGGCGGCTCACCGGAGGTGTGGATGCGGTTGCAGGCCAGCTACGATTTGAAAAGGTCGGAGCAAGACAGGAGGGTAATGGAGCGGATCGCACGGATTGTGCCGATCAACGGGACGGACGAGATGCGGGCGTGAGAATTTCCAGACCGGGACGATCACCGGACTGCATGCGCTTCCGGAAATTCATGGCCACGGATAAACGCTGATGAACGCGGATATGGTTCTTGGCTGTGATTTTCTTTTGATCCGCAGAAATCCGCGTTGATCCGTGGCCATGAAATTTTACTCCTGCGCTGCGAAATCTGGTCTACTTGGGTTGCGCGGTGGTGCGCAGATACGGCTTTATGGTCTTGAAGCCGGGAAACTTCTGCGCCGCCTCTTCGTTCGAAACCGCCGGCGTGATGATCACATCTTCTCCCTGTTTCCAATTCACCGGCGTAGCAACTTTGTGCTTGGCGGTAAGCTGCATGGAATCGATGACGCGCAGAATTTCGTCGAAATTGCGGCCCGTGGTCATGGGATAGCTGAGCTGGAGCTTGATTTTCTTGTCGGGGCCGATGACGAAGACGGTGCGGACCGTGGCGTTGTCGGCGGGGGTGCGGCCTTCGCAGGTTTCGCCGGCTTCGGCGGGCAACATGCCGTAGAGCTTGGCGATTTTGAGCTGCGGGTCGCCGATCATGGGATAGTTGACTTTCGCGCCCTGCGTTTCTTCGATGTCGGCGGACCACTTGCTGTGGCTGGAGACCGGGTCAACGCTCAGGCCGATGATCTTGGTGTTGCGCTTGGCGAATTCCGGCGCCAGCTTGGCCATGTAGCCGAGTTCGGTGGTGCAGACGGGCGTGAAGTCCTTGGGGTGGGAAAACAACACGGCCCAGCCGTCGCCGATCCATTGGTGGAAGTGGACGGTGCCCTGCGTGGTTTCGGCGGTGAAGTCGGGAGCGGTATCGTTGATGCGGGGGATGCGGTTGAGTTCGGGCGTAGTTGCGGTGCTCATTATTCTTCTCCTCCGTTAAAGTATACTATGCTAATCGACTTTATTGATATTATCTAAACCCAAAATTCCTGTTGGAATTGTCATTTCGCAAGGCGGGCCGACCAGCCCCGCTCTATCCCTTAGCTTCAAATAAACATTTCGATGAAAGTAAGGCCCCGGACGATTCGCAGGTTCAGGAGATGGCGGCGATGATTTGGTTGGCGGCTGCCAGCCCGGTTTCGGCCCCGCCTTCCATGAATCCCTGATAGTTGTAGGAACAGTGTTCGCCGGCGAAATGAATTCGTCCCTGCGGCACGCCTTCGTAGTTCGCAAACAGAGTGTATTGGCCGACGTTATAACAGCTGTAGCTGCCGAGCAGGTTGGGATCGCCGGTGGGATAGCTGAGAGTGGCCAGTCCGTTGTAGTGAGCGCTCACGCCCGGCCAGACGATCTCCAATTGTTCGAGGAAGCTTTGGGCGTAGCCGGCGGTAATGGGTGAGCTGCGGCTGGTGGTGTAAGGACCGGTTGGCCGGTAGGAGGCGCCGCTTGCGCCGCCGGTGTAATCGGTGAGCAGACCGTCGGCGCCGGGTTCGGCGCGGCTGCTATCCCAGGTGCTCTGAAATGGAAGGTCGGTTTGAATGAAACCGTCACTGACGCCCGGCCAGGCGCCGGTTCCATTCCAATAACGATCGTCAAATTGCAGAACCAGCTTGGAATTTGTGCCGTAGCCGAGTTGCGTGATGGCGGTCTGTTTCAGCGAGTCGAACCCCGCCTGGCTGGAATTGAGTTTGCGGAGCACGCTGAAGGGCAGCGCCAGAATCACGTAATCGAAGGTGGCGGATTGCGTTCCCGAGTTGGTGTCAAAGGTCAGCGTGACGGTTTGATTGCTGTTGGCCACGATCGTGGTCAGACGCCAGCCCCGGTTTACGGTTCCGGCGGGAAGACTTTTGGCAATCAGTGTGGGCAGTTGCTGGTTGCCGTTCTTGATGTGATAGCGTTCGTCGGAATCGAGAGGGAAGATCAGGTTCAGCGAGCTTTGCTGTGACGTGTCCACTCCATCTTCGGTGACGTAACTTACATCGAGATATTGGCCAAGGCGCGAAGAGTGGCCTCCGGGAACGTAGGTTTCGATCCAGTCATAGACGCTGACGTGGTCGAAGTAATAGCCGTAGGAGTTGTAGTGGTTGTAAACCACGATGTTGCCAATCTCACGGTTCTGTTCGGTGAGGATGGGCGCGATCTGTTTAAAGTCGTGCGAGAGTTCGGCGTCGGTATAGTAGCCGCCAAGAAAATAATTGGTGTCGACGGAACCGGGTGGCTCGGCGGCAACCACGTCAGATAATGTAAGGCCGAAGCGCAGAGCGAGGCGGCGGATCAGGTAATGATCGCTATCGATGAACTCGCCGCACCATTCGCTGGTTTGACCCTGCTGCCAGTAGGTGCTGTTGGAGTGCATGCGTCCGCCGATGCGGCCGGAGGATTCGTAAACAGAGCAGGGCAAACCGGCATCCTGAAGAGTGAGGGCGGCGGTAAGGCCGGCGATGCCGGCCCCGACGATTCCGATGCGGGGCGTGCCCAGGCCACGCCAAACTTGCGCGGCGGAATTCGATTTAAGAAGCAGGCCGCCAAGGGCCATGCCGGAAGCCCTCAGCATGTCGCGGCGGGTGAACAGGGGATGCCCGGGTAGAGTCTCAGCGAGGTGACGCTGGAGGGCGCGCCAGATTCGTCGCGTGGCGTGGCTGCGGGACATGGTGGCTTGTGGGAGACTTTCTTCTCTGCCGGCTCTGGGCGCGGTTTTTCGCCGGGCCGAGCGGAAGGCCTTCAAGAGCTTACCCCAGCTTTGCCAGATGTCAACCCGCGATTTTTTGAGCCGTCAAAAAGGACAGTGGCATCTTCAGTATGTCTTGCTTCCCTGCAAGGTTTGGTAGTGGCTCAATTTCAAAGGATGCGAGCCAAACGCGCCCATTCGGTCGCTTGCGCTCCCTCAGGGCAGGCTACGTGGTTTCGCGCGGCTCGCCCAGGTTCCCTTCGGCATCCGCCTCAGGGCAGGCTCTCGCTGCGCAAAAGAGGCTTGCGCGGAATGACATTCAAATTGAGCCACTGCCAAGCTGTGCGCTCGATTGCATATTCAACTCTTGTTCCGGGGTGATTCATGGGCCACGAAAAACGGCGGCTGGCGATGACGCAGTGGGACGTCTTCAGTTCGAATCCCATGGAGGGCAACTCACTGGCGGTGTTTCTTGATGGCCGGTCACTAAGCGATGCCGAGATGCAGTCGTTGGCGAAGGAGATGAACCTTTCGGAGACGACGTTCATCCTGCCGCGCGACGCAGCCACGGAGCGGGAACGTGGGGTGCGCGTGCGCATCTTCACGGTGCAGGAAGAGCTGCCGTTTGCAGGACATCCCACCCTGGGGACGGCATTTGCCTTGCGCGGCCAGAGCGCAGCGAAAGAAGTTGTGCTGGAGTTGAATGTGGGCAAAGTGCCGGTGCGCTTCGAAAATACGAACGGACAACCGGCATTCGGCGAGATGACGCAGATTGATCCGACGTTTGGAATGCGCCACGATCGCGAAGCGGTAGCGCGGGCCACGGGAGTTCCGGTGGAGGACTTCGACGAATCGCTGCCGATTCAAACCGTTTCTACTGGAGTCGCGTTCACGGTGACGCCGCTGAAATCGCTGGCGGCGATGCAGAACCTGAGGGTTGATCTGAACCGGGCTACGGAGTATCTGGCGAAAGCCGAGGCGAAATTTTTTTACTTCGTTACGCGGGAAACTGTGGACCGTGAGGCTCGTCTGCATGCGCGGATGATTTTCTATAATGGCGAGGATCCGGCGACGGGCTCAGCCGCGGGCTGTACCGCGGCCTGGATGGTGGCGCACGGCGTGGCGCAGCCCGAGGAGCGGGTGCTGATCGAGCAAGGAGTGGAAATGAAACGTCCCAGCCGGATTTTTGTGCGCGCCGGGAAAAGCCATAACCGGGTAGTTAACGTGCGTGTGGGCGGGCATTCGGTGGAGATCATGCGCGGCGAGGTTTTCCTCTAGGCGAGGGCGCGCAAGCAGCGCAGAATTCAAGGCTTGCGCCAAACTTCAGGAAGTCAATAGCCGAAGTTTGCCATTTGCATTGCTGCTACTTTACAGCCTGAGTTCTTGCCAGTAACATCGCTTTCGCTCTTCATTATTATTAATTCTTCGCGAACAGAGAAAATCTCCGACTGGCCGGCGGTGGCGGCCGGTGGATATAGGCGGTGAATGAAACCCAAGCGAACCATCCTTTGTGTGGACGACAACGAGCAGTCTCTTTCCTACCGCAAGATCATGCTGGAAACGCGCGGCTATCGAGTGGCAAGTTACGCCCGCGGCGAAGAGGCGCTGGAGCGTTTCAAACAGGGCGGCATCGATCTGGTAGTCACCGACATGGCGATGCCCGGATTGGATGGTCCCCAGTTGATCGCAGCCATCAAAACGGTCTCGCCGCATACGCCCGCCATCCTGATTTCCAGCAAGGCACGGGTCTACGATCACGACTCGCAGGCGGACGTGTTCCTCGCCCGGGGAATGTATGCGCCCGCGGATCTGCTGGAGAGAATCCGGTTGCTGCTGGTTCGCAAGCGCGGGCCGAAGCGGACGGCGCAACTGCCGCGGCAGATCGGCGCGGCGTAAAAATCTTTCACCGCAGAGTGCGCGGAGGACGCCGAGGAACGCGTGCGATTCTTCTCCTGCCCGGCAGCCCGGGGTGGAAGTCCGAGACTGGAAACCAGCGCCTGAAGGCGCTGAAGGCGCTTTGATTTTGCGACCTTTAGGGCACGCATAAATGCGTGCCCTGATACGAATCGCCCTTTCTTCACGGGCTGCCAGGATTCTTGATGCTCTGCGCGGCTACTTCTGCCCATCGTGTAAGATCGAAGTGGCATGGGCGCCTTCATTGAAGCCATTGATTTGTACAAGACCTATCGCGTGGGGAAGATCGACGTCCCGGCCTTGCGCGGAATCTCTTTCAGCGTGCAAAAAGGAGAGTTTGTCACCGTCGTTGGACCGTCGGGCAGCGGCAAGTCGACGTTGTTTTACCTGCTGGGCGGGCTGACGCGCGCCGACTCGGGCAAAGTGATCCTGGACGGCGATGATTTCAGTGCGCTTTCCGATGCCGAGCGTACGCGCATGCGCAAGCGCAAGATCGGATTCGTTTTTCAGAAGTTCAACTTGCTGCCCACGCTGGACGCACGCTCGAATATTGCCATCGCGCAGGAAATCTCGGGCAATGGCGACCGCGATTCCGGATTCTTCCTCCGCATTACCGAGCTGCTGGGGCTGGGCAAGCGCCTGAACCATCGCCCGTCGGAACTTTCCGGCGGCGAGCAACAGCGCGTGGCCCTGGCCCGCGCGCTGGTGAACAAGCCGGCTGTGGTCCTGGCCGACGAGCCCACGGGAAACCTGGATACCGAGAACTCGAATATTGTCCTGCGGATGCTACGGCAGTCGAACCAGGAATTAGGACAGACCGTGCTGATGATCACGCACAACCCCGAGGCCGCCCGGTATGGAGACCGCATCATCCACATGCGCGACGGGCATATTGTGAAACCGGAGCAGGATCCGCAGTGGGCGGTGGGGGTGAAGCCGATTTAATCAGGCTGCCGGGGACTGGCAAGTACCTGAAAATACGTTAAGCACACACGTGTCTCAATAACTCTCGTCATTATCGACGTGCTTTAAAGAGATGTCACTTACCAGACGAATGGAACGAGCCGGAAGCGGGTGCGGAGGCAGTATTGGGCGTACCCGCGTAGGTCCTGGCGCAAAACCTTTTCTTCGTTGAGAAGCCGGAGAACGATTAGGGGGACGAGGAGGGCAAAGACGGGTAAGGCGAAGTACGAGCCGAGCGCCAGCGGCGTGAACAAGAACCATATGTTCCCGCCCAAATACATGGGATGGCGGATGATGCCATAGGGCCCGGTGGAAATCACTCTCTGCTCAGCCTCGACTCGAATCGTACTGGCAGCGAAACTGTTGCTCTTCCACGCCCAAAAGTTCATCAGGTAGCCGCCGAGAACAAATGCCTGC
>Ga0187782_10000233_pt1 | contig 35073 bp, 33 predicted proteins | sample 0715_SJ02_MP15_2_FD_132454 | JGI IMG/M metagenome (GOLD analysis project Ga0187782, IMG submission 132454) | Tropical peat soil microbial communities from peatlands in Department of Meta, Colombia - 0715_SJ02_MP15_20_MG | ecosystem: Environmental > Terrestrial > Soil > Wetlands > Peat | place... | reverse complement strand
GCTGAGAGAGATTTCTGCTGCGAGGGAAGAGGTCCCAGGGAGGAAGGGGTTCCCCGGTTATCTCTACACGGACCTCGCCACCAACTACGAAAGGGCAGGCAGGATCAAGGGGAAGAAGGGGAGTATCACTCAGATGCCCATACTCTCCATGCCCAGCGACGACGTCACTCACCCTATCCCAGACCTCACTGGCTACATCACGGAGGGCCAAGTCTTCCTGGGAAGAGAGCTATTCCGGAAGGGCATCTATCCTCCGGTCTACGTTCTTTCGAGCCTGAGCAGGCTCATGGGGCCGGCTCTAGGCTACGTCATTAAGCAGGGAAAGGCAAGCCCTGACCATCACCAAGTCGGGAACCAGCTCTACAACGCCTACGCCAGAGCAGTCGAGCTGAGGGCGCTGGCCGAAATCGTGGGCAAGTCGGGGCTCACGGGCTCTGACCTGAAGTACCTACAGTTCGGGGACGAGTTCGAGCAGAAGTTCCTCAACCAGGGGTACGACGAGAACAGGACCTTCGAGGACACCCACCGCATCGCCTGGGAGGTTCTTTCCATCCTCCCCGAGAGCGAGCTGACGAACATCAAAGAAGAGTTCATCAAGCAGCACTACATCAAAGGGAATTCGGCTGCTTAGCTATGTCAGTAGCCTCCGGCGGCAACGTTCTCCCGACGAAGATTGAGCTCATCGGCACCCGCAAGCGTCTCCAGACTGCCGTCAGGGTCAAAAAGGTGCTGGACGACAAGCGGGACGTCCTCCTGAAGCGGCTGGACGAGATGATTGAACAGGCCACAACCGCCCGGGACGAAATTTCACAACCTCTCTCGGACGCCTATCTGGCCCTCTATGACGCCTACCTCAAACTCGGACCACTAAGGCTCGAAGGAATAGCCGCAAACACCCCCCCGATGGTGGAGGCGGACGTTCACATTCGCAGGATTGTCGACGTCGACATCCCCTCAATCAAGCTCTCTGAGAAGGAGGTCGGCATGACCTACGGGTTTGCGGACAGCAACGTTGCGGTCGACAGGGCCGCGAGGCACATGAGGAAGGTCCTCCCGTCCATTTTCCGGGCCGCCGAATACGAGAACGCCATCTTTCGTCTGGCGAAGGAACTCGAGAAGACCCAGCGGCTGCTCAACGCCCTCGAATACATGATAATCCCGCGCTACGAGGACTCCATCCGATACATCCAAGCCACCCTCGAGGAGAGGGAGAGGGAGGAGTTCACGAGGCTGAAACACGTGAAGAAGGTGTTAGAGAGGAAGGCGGCTCAATGAGCGAAGACCTGGTCGAGGAGCCGTTCAAGTCCGCAGCAAGGAGGGTCGAGGAAGCCTATGACAAGGCCGCCGCCGACGTGAAGGCGAAGGTCGAGAAGGCGAAGGCCGAGGCGCTGAGGAAGGTCAGCCAGTAGGACGGCTCATCCTGCTTACTAGGGCCCTTATCACTTTCCATATCACCGCCATACCTGCCACGAACCCAGCCGTCGAGAAGGCGATGGCGAGAATGCTCCCCGGGTAACCCACCTGGCCTCCGACGTAGAACCCCAGCAGGGCCCCCCCTAGAATGAGAGGTGTAAGCACCAATGCGGTTGTCACCACAACGATTAGTAGGACCTTCCTCCCTCTGCTCAACGGACCCTGCCACCGGGTGTGCGTGTAAAATCGTTATGGCGAACTAGCAGCTACTGCTACTCGCATTTCGAGTAGCCACATGAACCACAGTGGAAGCAACCGTTTTCGAACACCAGGGTGTTCTCATGGCACTCAGGGCAGGTCCCGCCGAGGGCCCTCGGATTCCCCTCCATGGGGAACCCGGACTCCTTCACCACGTGATTCAGGGTCAATAGCTCTAGGGCCTTTGCGATAGCGTCTGGGATGGACTGTAGCTGCGTCCCTTCGTCCCAGGAGACGTACTTTCCCTTGATCCCCTTTAGTGTGGAAATGACGCTCTGGATGTCCCCTCCGTGCTGCAGGTAGAGACTGATCAGTCTCCCCAGGGCCTCGGCGTCCGCCTTCTCGTCTCCTCCTGACTTGCCCAGCGTCACGAAGACCTCCTTCAGCTCGTCACTGACCATGTTGGCGGTGACATAGAGCCCTCCCTGCGGGAGCCTCAGCTTGATGGTCTTCCCTTCCATCATCTTGGGGCGCTCGAACTCCGCACTCTGGGCTTCGACCTTCTTCACCGCCTTTTCGGTCTCTAGGATGCCCTCCCTGCTTCCTTCTCTGTAGACCGTGATGCCCTTGCATCCCATCCTCCAGGCAAGCTGGTAGATCTTCTCCACTTCTTCAGGGGTTATGTCCTCAGGTAGGTTGACCGTGCTCGAGATGGCGGTATCTATGTGCTTCTGGATCGTTGCCTGCATCTTCACCCTCATCTCTGGCTTGATTTCGTGGGCGGTGACGAAGTAGTTGGGGAGGTCCTTCTCGTTCCTAGCCCCCGTCGCACCCATGTATTCTTTGACGAGCGGGTGGAAGACCTTGAACTCCCCTTCGCTAAGGGACTTGCTTCTCCTCGTATAGAAGAGGGCGAAGACAGGCTCAACCCCGCTGCTCGTCCCAGCCAGGATGGAACCAGACCCGACTGGCGGGATCGTCGTGATGGCTGCGTTCCTGATACCCTGGCTCCTGATTTTCTCCTTGACCCCCTCATCGAGCCTCGAGACGAAGGGTTGGGCGAGGTGCTTCTCGGCGTCGAAGGCCGGAAAGCTCCCCTTCTCCTTCGCCAACTCGGTGGAGTAGTCGTATATGACGTTCTTGATCTTCTCGAAAAGGTGGTCGACGAATTCGATGGTCGAGTCCTCATCGTACTTCAGACCCAGTTTGATTAGCATGTCACCGAGTCCGGTTATGCCGACCCCTACCCTCCTACTATGAAGAGAGGCTCCCTTCTGCTGGGGGAGCGGGTGTCTTTCGGTGTTATAGTCAAGCACGTTGTCGAGGAAGCGTACGCCGTATTGGGTTGCCCTTGTTAGCCCGTCCCAGTCGATGCTTGCTGTTTCGGTGAAGGGTTCTTTCACAAAGGCGCTCAGGTTGACCGAGCCTAGGCAGCAGCACCCATAGTTCTCGAGGGTCTGCTCGCTGCAGGGGTTTACCCCCTGGACCTCCATTCCATTATACTCGGTCGTCGAGTCTTTCTTGATGGTGTCCCAGAAAAGGACCCCAGGTTCAGCCGACTGCCAGGCGCCCTTGATTAGGGATTTCCAAACGTCCCTTGCTCTCACCGTTCTGTTCACTTGAACCTTCTCGTTCTTGAAGTGGAGCATGAAGTCGCTGTCTGTCTCGACGGCTCTCATGAAATCATCCGAAATCTTCACCGATATGTTGGCGTAGTTCACTCTCTTGAGGTCCTTCTTGACGTTGATGAACTCGATCACGTCCGGGTGGTCGACCCGGATTGTTATCATCAAGGCTCCCCTCCTCCCCGCCTGACCGATTGTCCCGGTTGTCGTCGAGAGGAGCTCCATGAAAGAAACCGCGCCCGAGCTGTAGATTGCAGAGTTGTTCACGGGCGCACCCCGGGGCCTAAGGATGGAGATGTCTGTGCCCACCCCTCCTCCGAAGCTGTAGGTCCTGGCGGCCTCCTTGCACCAGTCGAATATCGCCTCTATCGAATCCTCCTTGATCTTGAAGAAGTAACAGTTCAACAGGGTTGACTTCCTCATTTGGCCCGCCCCGAAGAGGACCCTCCCCCCCGGAACGAACCGGTAATTCTCCAAGAGCCAGTAGAACTTGGAGGTCCACTCCTTGACCTTCGCGTCGTCCTTCTCGGGCGAGGCGAGTTCCATGGCGACCCTGCGCCACATGTCCTCGGGGCGCTTCTCGATCTGCTTTCCCTGGGCGTCTCTGAGGGCATATTTTTCGTAGAAGACCCTGGCGCGCAATTCATCCCCGCCGAACGCCTCGAGAGTCTCTGATGGGAGCACTATCTCTCCCTTTTGCTCTCCGGGATCCGGAGAGTCATGTGGTTGTTCAACGATTGACGTCATAACCTTGACCTCGACCCCATCTCCCCACGCATATATTTCAACTTAGGCTAATTGCCAGTCAACCACCACGGTAGGGAGGTGGAAGGCGAAGGCTCAACTTGAAGCGTCGTGCTGTAAACTCTTCTTGACAAGAAGTTGAGCGGGATCGCTAGGCCTAGGTCGCTGTCGAGTACTGCGTCATGGCCACCGATTTACAACGAGGGCAACGGGCGGAATTCTGTGGGAGCTTCGCACCGCAGTTCCTGCACACTGAGATCGTCCTGTCCACCTTGAAGTAGGGGAGCTTAGGCGTCGCGTTAAGAATCAGGTTGTATATCCCTCTGACCTCGTCCGACGAACCGTCGAGCGTCATCGATACCCCGCCATGCAGCCCGACTGAGAGCTTCGAGAGGTAGTCCATCTTCTCGGGGTTCTCCAGGTCCGCCAGTTGTAACCGCGGCGCCTGGGTATAAGCCCCCCTCTGCAAAGGCTGCAAGTTCGCTTTCCCGTATTTCTCCGAATCAAGAGTTGCCAGTCTTAGGGCGCCATCGAGTTCCAGCATGGCCACCCCCAGTCTGTCTATCTTGGTAGACTTGTCGTCCGCGACTTGGGTAGCGGTACCCACTATCTTGTCGCCCAGGTCATAGCGCGAGGCTGTGGTGGGGTCTCTGATGAGGCTCGCGAGGGTCTCGTCCAGGCCGACCATGTTCATTATCAAGGGCATAGTGTCAGATGTAACGGCATCTGACCCGGCGGCGAGAGACGGCAGTAGGCCCCGTTTCAGCGTCCTCTCGATCAATCTCCTTCTTGTTGAAAGTGCGTCTGCAGCGACCCCTATGAGGAGGGCGAGCTTTGCTCTAAAGTACGTCTCGTCCTGGTTGGAGTCGTAGGCGAGCCTGGGGAGGTTCAGACTTAGCCCGTAGAGCACGCTCACGTTGTCCGCCTGGGACTCGGGGGAGAGCACATTGGCGTTCAGCCCGAGAAAGCTCCTCCGTTGGTCCGATGAGAAGAACGCTATTCTCCCGCCGTTGAAGATTATCGAAGCCGCGTCTTTCAGAACCTTGGTGTCGTCCACCCTGTTTGGCTTTGCAAGAAGGAGACGCACATCGGGTCTAGGCGTCTCCTGGACGTAGGTCCTATAGGCTCCAAGAGTGGCGTCTAGGGTCTTATCCATGATTTCTCGAGGGATATCGTCGTGTCTGTAAGGATTCAGGTCCAGGCTGATGGCCGGGCCAACTGAGCCTGCGGCAGGAGCACCGATGGTCTCGAAGAACCTTAGCAGCACAGACTCGAGTTCCCTCTTGCCCCTTGACTTGCAATAGGGACCAAGAAACTGGAGGAAGTTCCTGAATGCTACTTCATCAGATACCTCGCGCGTCATCATGGACGCCATGTTCAGCACTATGTTCAGCGCTCTTTCTGCGTTTTCGGGGCTCGGCACCATCGAGGTGTTGGGGATCTTTCCCCTGGGATTGAGCCCCGCACTTCTTATCGATAGGAGGTCGACGAATACCGTGTCGGGGGTGAGCCCCCAGGACCCGGCATTGGTAATGTGGATGTCCCCAGAGAGGTGCGCGTCAGCGACATCCCTTGGGAGCTGCTCAAGCAGTAGATACTCCGAAAAAACCTGTTTCCCTGTCTGGTGGATCAGCGACTCAACGCTCCCGCCGTCGTCTCCCGCCTTCCCTAGCAACTGGGTCACGTCGTAGATGGGCATCCCCAGCCTAGTGAGTTTGTGCCTATATTCTTCCATGCTATGTTCCACAAGCAGCGCGTTCACAATCTCACGGATTAGGGGGGCTGTGAGGTACTGTGTCTGGAATTTGTAGAGCCTCGATTCTGTCTCACTTGTAATCTTCTGTGCGAGCTCGACGGGCATCCCCGCCTCTTTCACGAGCGATTGGAGGATTTTGTTCGCGTTGAACTCCTCCATCGTCTGGTGGGACGTCCTCACGTACAGCTTGCCGCTTTCAACCAGGGACTGCTCCTCAATCTGGCGGGTAAGGTTGAGCACCAGCCTGCCAAGGTTTGTGACTGTGTACTTCCTCTCCTGCCTGTTCAGCTGGATGAGCAACTGTTTGACCAGCTTCCGAAGATGGTAGGCGAACTTCCCGGACTCCTTCTTCGACTTGAACCCTGCCAGTGTCTTCAGGGCACTGTAGGTGAGAGGACCCTTTATGTTCAGAATTCTAAGAATCTCCAGCCTCTGAGGAGAAGCAATCACGCTATAGATCGTCTTGACTCTGCGAGGAGCTGCCTGCAATGCGGCGTGGGCATCCCCGAAGAAACTATATCAAGCTATGTGCACCGTTGGTCAAAAGAAGTTCTCCTGGATCTCTTGGGCGAAGAACTCTGTCTAGTTCAGACTGGCCGAGGCCGATGGTCCCGGTCTTCAAATCTGTATCGAATTTGACTTGTTGTGGCTAGTTAGCCCACTTAATCATTGGCTTCACGGTCACATTCGAACCACTTCGACGAAACAATCACTCCTCTCCTTCGCCCTAGAACTTACTTAGGAGACTTTCTAGTTTAGCAGTCTTCTCAAGCGGGAATGATGGGTGCGCGCTTATGATTACCATGTAGTCTGACGATGGGAAGAGCATCTCGACCAGTTTCTCTCTCCTTACAATGATTGTTTTCATCCGTCCAAAGAACTCGTCCGAACCACTCGTCATGCTTCTGGCAATGGACCACCGCTCTAGAATCCTGCGGGTCTCTTCAGGAGGCTCAAGAGAATCCAAGCCCGCACGTTTGACAGAATCTAGGAGTGTTCCGTCTTTCGCCACCACTGTTACAAAGCGTAAGCTAGGGTGGAAGGAAAAAACAGACGCGATTTGTTCTTTTGTGAGCTTGACATTCATCCGCTGTCACGTTGCAGAATTCGCAGAGGATTAATAAGCCGTTCAGTGAATCGTTCAAGAAAGCCGAGCCCCTTTGGAGTTAGGTGCTCCGAATTCGGGGCACACCTGGAGTGGACCCTAACACGAGCTAAAATCTACATGAACCAAAAGGCCGGAATCAGCACAAGGGCGAAAGCAATCGGGTGGAACCTAGAGAAAGTAAGCAGAGTCACACTGTATCGGGGAGATGGAGCTCCATCAACTAGCTGTGACCCGTAGAGATGTTCAGAGCAACAGCGGACCTAACAAGTGCCTTGAAAGCCCTCCCATCAATCTCGTCTCCCTTATGGACTACTATTGCCCGCAAGGCTTTGCCCTCGAGGCTGGCGTTGAAGATGCCTTTCGGGTCCTGGAGAGACGCCCCCTTGGCGAATGTCAGCCTCACGTGGTTCTTGTAGGTTTCGCCGGTGCAAATAATTCCGTCGTGAGACCATACCGGTACTCCAGCAGGGTTCGATGGCTTCCTCCACTTCACCTCCTCAATCACTTCAGGATCGGCTTGCTTGATTAAAGTACGGAGATTTGTGAGCATTTCGGCGCGCCAGCCGCCTAACTTCTCGATTCGAGCGTCGCTCAGCCTAGATGGCGACCCGACATTCTGGGAGCCAGTCTTCCTCATCGTTCTTCCGTTCTTTACTGCTATCCTCCCCTAATAGCGTGCCAGCTGTGTGATCTGGATCAGGTTGCCGCAGGTGTCTTTTAGCTTGGCGATGGTCGAGCCGGTCACCTGAGTAGGAGGCATGGTGAAGTCTGCGCCGCGGGCTCTGATCCGCTCGTATTCTCCCTTGACATCGTCTGTGAAGAACATGATCGCGGGCTGGCCCTGCTGGAGCATGCCCTGCTGATAGGCCTTGGCCGTAGGATTGTCATTGAGCGCCAGCTGCAGCTCAACGCCGTCCGGGTCTTCGGGTGACACCACCGTCAACCAGCGATACGGCCCGTTGCTGAAATCTGACTTCTTGGTAAAGCCCAGTACCTCGGTGTAAAAGCGCAGCGCCTTTTCTTGGTCGTCTACGTACACGCCTGTCACTTTGACCTTCATTCCCATTCCTTCATGTCATTGGGTTTGCGGAATGCGCTGCATATCTTTGAATCCATGCTCTCCGAGTGGACACTTCGGCACTTGAACTTTTTCCTAGACAGCTCAAGGAGTAGACCGACATCGTTCTGCCCTATGCTTACGGAGCTGAAATGATAACTCCTGTATGATTCTAAATAGCTGGAATCAGACCCCGTTGGTCGAACGGAGTTCATTCTGAGTGTATAGAAAAATGGGGTCGCCCGGATTTGAACCGGGGATCTCAAGCGTTCCTGTCGGGGATCCCAAGGCATCTTCCGTTTCGATTGAAGCCTAGACCAGACTAGCCGACGACCCCACAACTCGCCGTCCCGCTCTGGCGTAGTTATGGATTCTGGGGGCCGGACCCGAAGGCCTTCCCTTAGACACGAAACTGCTACCTGCGACGAAGTACCTCCACCGGCGCTCTGTCGCAACCGTGATACCTACCCTGCCGCTTCTACCAATCCTCTTTGGTCTCGTCCCCCTCTCTATGAACAAAATCTTGGAGTTGATCAGGTCTTCGCCATTCAAGCGCCTGTCGATTCCGAGGGCCTCGGTGAGTTTCGCCGGTCCATCTGATACATGAACCGCGGTGTTAAGCCCCCTGTTCTTGAGCATCCATCGCACTCCCTCGACAGGCTCTATTGCCCTCAGGAGGACCGCCCCGGGGGACCCTGGAGACTCTGTCGTTACATTGAGGCAGTAGTGCATGCCCATTGTGAAATAAACATAGGCGTGCCCGGCCTCCCCAAACATGACGGCGTTCCTATTGGTCCTGCCGGAATAGGCATGGCTTGCAGGGTCCCCGTTCCCTCTGTATGCCTCCGTCTCCACTATCGTTCCTGACAGCCTCCTCCCCCGGTCAATCGTCACCAACCCGCACCCGAGCAGTTCCCTCGCCACCGATGGTGTGTATCTTGCGAAGAAGCTCCTAGGAAGTCTCGTTCTCCTCCCCCCTCCTCCCGCTCCTGGACCAGTTGCTTATTGGTCAACCTGATGGGAGGAACGAAGGTCGCGTGCCTGAATCTTGCCGGTGACTGGGCCATAGCAGCGTTCAGCCCCCACATCCGAGCCCTCGTCTGTGGAGTGGCCTGCCCTGACAAGAGCGAACCCTTTAAGGCGGTTCCTTCAAGCGGCGGTCGAAACAATTGAAACAACGCTTTCGGAGTCTGGGACTCATCGCCGTCCTTTTCGCAGTGAGCCTGGCCCTGGGCCTTGTTTTTGTCGGCGGCGGACTGGCCGGCAGTGCCTCGAATCCGGGGCTTTTCCAATTGTTCGCCAACAGAGGTCCTTCGGCGAACCCTCCTGTAATTGTGGTGAAGGCAGAGGGGATTAGTCCTCGCTATCTGTACGACTCTTACCGATACCCGCGGATACCCTCCTATATGCTCGTGCCCCTTGCGGGCCTACGTGTCGCCCTGGAACAAACATCTTCGTCCCTCTCTTCTAGCCAGGTGTCCAGTTCGACACTCATCCTCTATACCAATTCGTCGGGCGTCGCGGAAACCCTTGCGTATCAGGGCAACTACTCTGTTCAGGCGGAGACTCGATACGTCCAACTAAACACAACCATTTCTTGTTACGACAATGCTACAACGGTTCTCAACATAGGGCTCCTCCCTTCCCCCACGAAAGTAGATTCATTGAGGGTCGTGTCGCAGGACTCTGTGGCTGGTCTTGAGCCCACGTCCAGGCTCTACGCCCTCCTCGGGAACGGTACGATTCCCGTTGGCGGGTTCGCGGAGCTCGTCGGATTCCAATCTACATACCCCGGAGTGACGAATGGGACCAGCGTCGTAGTCAACTCGACGATCCTTGGTTCCTATTCCACTTCCCTTGAGACACTTGTGATCCTGTCTCCACTTGGACCCTATTCCTCTCTCCCAACTGTGGGCATGGTTCTCTTTCAGTACAGGCCTGTGTATGAGGTGAATTATACTGCCGGTTGAATCCCTGACAGCCGAAGAAGCGCTCGTAGCGCTCGACCTTGCACTTGCAGCCGCTTCCATCCTAGGTTTCACGGCGCTGAGGCGGGCGCGCCCCCCGACAATGTCAAATACTTTGGAAGCTTTCCAGATCCTGGACAGGTCCATCGAAAAATTCGTCCCTAATCTTCCCGTGGGATTCACCTGGGGGGAGGCAATAGAACGATTAAAGCGGTCGGGGGTGAAACTCGATTGGGGAAGGTTCGAAACGAGCCTCGATGAGTATGAAGCCTTCAGATACGGGGGACACCAAATGCCCAACGGGGTGGAGCCTGAAGTGGTTCGGCTGGCGACAAAGCTGAGGAGGAACGTGGTTGGATATCGCAATAAAAGAAAGGGTCCTAACTCAGATTAGAACGGTCGTCATAGGGCGCGACAGGGAGGCTGACCTGCTCCTGGTAGCCTTCCTCGCGGGGGGCCATGTTCTTCTGGAGGGTGTGCCCGGGATTTCCAAGACGATTCTGGCGAAGGCGTTCGCGAGATGCATGGGCCTCGATTTCAAGCGAATACAGTTCACGCCCGACATGCTCCCCCTCGATATGATCGGTGGTTTCGTCTTCAACACCAAGGAGAGAGAGTTCGAGTTCAGAAAGGGTCCCGTTTTCACCAACCTCCTCCTCGCCGACGAGATTAACAGGGCGCCACCCAAAGTCCAGAGCGCATTACTGGAAGCTATGCAGGAGAAGCAGGTGACAGTCGAAGGGCTTACGCAAAAGCTCCCCTTCCCATTCATGGTGATAGCCACGCAGAATCCTCAGGAATTCCAGGGGGTATATCCCTTGCCTGAGAACCAGCTCGACAGGTTTCTCATCAGGGTCGACCTCCCCTATCCAGATATCCCTACGGAATCGATGATTCTACGGCGAAACTTGAGCGACATGGACACCGTCAATATAGAGCCGGTCTTCACCGAGGCGGAGCTGAGGGAAGTCCTTCGCAAGGTCGAAGAGGTTCACATCTCAGACGAGATGATTGATTATCTCGCGACCATTGCGGCGGAGAGCCGCAAGGACAAGAGGCTGAGGCTGGGGGCAAGCCCCAGAGCCATGGTACATCTCGTACACTGTAGCAGGGCGAACGCATACTTGAGCGGGAGAGATTTCGTCACGCCCGAAGATATCAAGAAGATGTCGTCATTCGTCCTGTCTCACCGCCTGAAGCTCGACCAGTCCGCCGTGCTGACGGGCAACGTGGCTGATCCTGCCGAAGTTGTAAGAGACATCTTCACAAAAGTGAGACCGCCACGATAGGCCTGACAAGCCGCGGAAGGGACTTCATCGAAGCGACGCTTTTCGTCGCCGTGATAGGCAGCCTCGGGAGTTTTGAATGGGGAATGGCGCTGGCCCTTTCTCTCACCACCGTGGCCGTCGTCTCCTTCGTCTCCCTTCGTCTAGTTCCCCTGAGAGTCTTCGAGGTGAACTTGGAGAAGGCAACGACTAGGACCTTCAAGGGGGGAACCCTCGAGTACCCTCTGGTCTTCCGTTCTCCACGAGACGAGCAGGTCGCTCATGTCAAATTGCTGACTGTCCCAGAGGGGATACACGCCGATTTGGTACCTGATGGCAAACGTGGTCAAATCCTCGCCCTGACCTCGAAGTTCTCGGGAGCCTACTCTGGTTTCTCCCTAAAGGTGGGCGTCTACGACGCAATCGGCGTCTTCGTCAGATACGAGGAGAGAAAGCTGGACCTAGTCGCCGAGTTCCTTCCCCTGTCGCTACTTGCACCAAGGAGCGAGATTAGTGTGGCTGCGGCCATCTTGGGGGACAGACCGGGAGGAAGCAGGGGCTCAGGCCAGGAATTCTATGCCGCCGAACCGTACGACTCCGCTCACGAGTCCAAGGGCATCCTCTGGAAAAGACTCGCTGAGAGCCAAGAGAACGACCTCATGGTAAGGGTGGGAGAAGCTAACATCCCTGAAACTCTGACAATCTGCTTCCTCGAATCTCAGAGCAGGCCACGGAAGCAGCTCCCCCCTTGGATGGACCTGGCTTCAGAGGCAATTTCGATCATCGGCCTGACAATCATCGGGACCCGGTCCACCATGCGGATAATCCACCAGGTTGGCAAAGAAGCAACGGTGGAAGAGGCGAGAGACCTTTCCGGCCTGGCTGACGCCCTTGCCTGGATATGGAGGGACGATGTCCAAAAAGAGAGGACGACCGAAGCGGCAACTGACGCAGGAATCGTGATTACCGGGGAAGCGGAGATTCTGGACCCCTCAATCTTCGCCCTTCTCGCAAGGAAGCCGTCGGTTGTACTAAGTTACTCAAGCAGCAGGGTCACACGAGGAGCTGGGGTTGTCTTCTTTACAGGGAACGAAAACATCAGTGGCCTTGTCTACCAGGTGATGAGCAGGTGAGATACGCCCTTCTCATTCCCCTTGCCACCGCTTTCTCTTTGGCATTCCTCTACACCGACTTCCTGTACGTATTCGCGGGATCAGGAGTCTTCTCCAGAGCGACACCCCTTGAGATTTCGATACTCGGCATTCAAGTTGGTAAAGTCGCGGTAATCAGCGGCATAAAGCGTCTGAGACACATCAGCCTACTAAACTACATCAACATCGCCGGAGCGGAACTCCCGTTCCTCCTACTTGGGCTATTGCTGGTCTACTTGGACCTCGGGAACCATTCGATTGCGAACCTGATGAACCAGATCTTCCTTGCATGGGTCGCGGGGGTTACGGTTGCCGGGGCGCCCTACGGGATCTATAGGCTGGCTCGCGGAATGTGGAACAGGGAGAGGCTTGCTCTCGTGCTCCCCTCGGGTATTCTTCTGTCTGAACTGATCGCCCTGATGCTCGTCGGAGCGCACTCGATTGCGAACTCGGGAAGCGGTATTGTCGGGCTCTCCCGAGCCATTCTCCTGTACAGTGTGGGACTTGCCGGAAAAGGGATTCAGGCCTTTGATTCCTACACCGTCGTCATATTCGCAATCCTCTACGTCTCGCTTACCCTCCACGCACTCCTTCCTGCTGACTTGGACTCGAGTATCGTCACTCGGGCGTCGGCTCTAGCTCTCTTTGCATCAGTCATCACCTATTCTGTAGCCTACTTAGCGTCCGAGTTCTCTGTGCCGATGACCTACATCGGGCTTCCTTCGACATTGCTTGTCGCAGGCCTAATCTGGTGGATTACACGTGGCGTCTAGAAGGTTAGCCTTATTCTGTCTCGTACTCCTGTTGTCCGCTCTTTTGTCCCAGATCCAACCGAGCATTGCAACCTCCCCTCCTCTGATAGGGCTGGGGTACGACCCATCCACAGTTCAGCCGGTGGCCGACGGGATTCCGGTCTACACGGCCGGCGACCAGATGTGGATCCAATCATACTACAATACGACGGCCCTCATACAGCTACAGAATCCACGGGGCGAAGTTCCGAACGGTCTGGTCACCCTCGACCCCGGCCAGGTGTACGACATCTACACATTCGGAGCCGCCGACCTCCCCGGCCAGTGGACTCTCTCTGTCACAACCAACTATGCAATCGTCAACATTCCCATCACACTGGGCTTGGCCAACGCCTCCCTCGTCCCCCAATACCTCGGTGCCAGCCTTTCAAGCAACCTCCTGAACCAAGCTTTCGAACTCCCCCCAACCAGCGCGTACGACGTCCAAGCATGCACCGCGGGCCAATTTTTGGGGAGTACCGTGACCTATGCGCTGGAAGGACGGGAGAACGGTTCGATTGATGTTGCTCTCAACGGGAACTCCAGCCGGGTCTCTGTCTCCCAAGCCCCCTACCCTCTTGCCGTTTGGTTGGAACTATACTCACCATACTCGTACGTCGTTGGGGGAGGGGGGGTGGTCTCCCAGAATCTATTGGTCTCGGAGACACAGGAATTCACAATCTCCCCCCCATCAGCGAGTGTTGTTCTTCAATGGATCGACCAAATGCCCCTCCACTACGGCAGATTTGACCTGAGGATTTACGTTAGGACCACCTCTGGACTATCACTGTACGAGGCTCCCTTCCTCAGGACAAACCAAGGCGAATGGATTGCCCTAGCGGGTTGCACATCTATCATCAGTGTTTCTTCCAGAGTGTTTACTCTTTCGACCAGCCTCGATGCATCAAACTCCACGTGGCCGCGTCGGCTCTACACCATGTATGACTTGGACGGAGTCGAATCTTTTTCTGTGATCCCTGTTGCAGCTAACGAGACCGCCATTCACCTGACAGACTACCCCTTCCACAGGCCACTCACCGGAGTGGCGATAAACGCCTCCGCTCCAGACGTTGCGGGGGACCAGTGGGACGCCTACAACAGCACGGTGTATCTACTGGCCCCAAGCTTCCCCAGCACCGTCTCCATCGGGCTTTCGTTCGGCGGCGTGGTCACGGAAGTCGTAAAGGCAACCATCCCAGCTCCATACTGGCCGGTGACGCTTTCGGTTAAGGCGGGGACCCTGCTGGCCTCAGCGGTCTATGAGGGTAAGGCAGTAGCAAATGCCACCTTCTATCTCTCTTCCCCTGGAACTGGCCCGGTTGAGGTGGAGCCTAACCCGCTCGGGACTCTGTCGATTGAGTTGCCGCCCGGGAACTACAACGTATCGGCGTCCTACCAGGGGACTTCGACAAGTGAGCCTGTCGAGGTCGGCGTGGGGCAGACGAGCTCCGCGACTTTAGAGCTGGTCCCGCCGCCATTCCCGACACTGCTCTATCTCCTCGTGGGTGTGGCTTTCGCAGCCACTGCGGCTAATGTGCTGATATGGCGCCTGTACCTGCTAAGACGGAGGGCCTACGGCTGAAGGAGGGCAAACCGATTCAACAATACGGCCAGCCAATCTCAGACGGACACGGCTGGGGTAGCCACAGCTACTGCTGCACTACGGCTCGCTCCGCCCATCCGAGCGTACAAGGGGAGCACAGCAAGGAAGAATCCTAGAAATAGCGCGTACCCGATCCAATCATGCACTCCCCAAAGAGCGGCTGACCCGTACTCGTACCCCACCCAGAGAAGGATAAGAATCCTCACGGAATTCAGGAGAATGAGCGCCAAAACTCCTGCGACGGCGAGTTTAGCCGTGGTGGGCAAATCCTTCTTCATATCGAGGTGCATCAGCGCAAGTAGCCCCAAAAACATCGTCACGGAAGATATGCTGGAGCAGCCAGGTGTCACTACTCCGTTCACCGTCTCTCCGGCCTTAGACATGAGCTGGAACCCGGTCCCCTGCCAGGCTACCGGGAACCCCGCCATCCGGACCAGCCCGGCCGACAGCCCCGATGAGAGGGCTGCCAGGGGCTCACCGAATGCCCAGAGGAGAACTGCAGGGGCCCCCACGGCAGCACCGTATACTACAGCGTAGGGGAGTATGAATCGCGCAGTGGAGGGGTTGACCAACAGCGCCATGGCGTAGAATGTGAGGACAACGGCGATTCCAGAAGCGGCCAGGCTTTGGCCCGTTGTCGGCTCCAGCAAGATCAGAGCCACGGCGATGGAACCTCCAACAAGGCGGACCGCAAGGATGGATAAGCCACCCCTCTCCTTGGCCATTATCCCTGCAAGCTCCTTCCACCTCAGGAGGAAGACGAGGGTAAGGAGGGCTCCGATAGGGATGGCCACAAACAGGCCGTCGAACGCATCCCCCACCGACTGGTCGACGAGAAATGGAAAGTTGGGGGCTGTCAGTGCGGAAAGGGCGATTGCAGTCCCAATCCAGGCGGCAAAACGAATCCGGACATCAGAGCCGAAACGGCGATATTCTCTCCTCAAACCAAGACGGCGCTTAAATCACTTCTGCGTAGATAAATGTAACAATTTGAACGAAAGAATCTCGGTGGAAAGAGCGAACTCCAGGTTGTGTGGGGGCGGTCGGATTTGAACCGACGGTCTACAGGTTTCCGCAGCTCCAATGCCTAATCATCCACGCCGCTGTGTCATCAGACTTCTATGCCTGACCACTGGAGCCTGTCGCCCTGCCTAGCTGCTCACCTTCGTCAAGATTCTGGGCTACGCCCCCACCCGTTTCATTGCGGCTCGATGTACGCTAATTAAACTATGGCCAAGAGCGAGGGCTGGTCTGTCCAATACCTCCTTACCAAGTGGAATCGCCTCTCGATCTAGGTTGACCCGAGGCTCCAGGGTTTTCCCCCATGGATGACCTTCTCCGGGAGCCTAGAGTTCCATTTCTCTAGGAACCCCATGTCCTCCTTTCTGTTCCTCAGGTTGTCTGGAAGCATTACGGGGATTTCGTCGATGATGGGGTAGTATCGGCCGCAATCGGAACAGATGAGGATTCCTTCGACAATGACTTCCCCTTTCGCTTCGAATTCCAAGAGCTCAAGGGGGTAGTGCTTATCGATGGGGCACGCGAGTATGTCAAGAAGCCGTCTCTGCATAGGCCCGCTCGTATTTTGTCCCGTAAAAAAACACTTGCTTGCAGAAACCTTAAACTACCATCCGCGGCCCGCCCAAGGCTAGCCGGCCATAGCGTGTGGGTCCGACCTGGACTCGTTCCGATCCCAGAAGTCAAACCACACGTCGTCAGGGTGGTAGTGAGGTGCGAGAGCTCTCGCGAAGCCCTGATGCTGGCACCTTCTCGAGAGTCTGGGAACCCAGGACGCGTCATCCCCAGAGGACGGTACTTGAATGGTCAACATCCAACGAGCCGCCTGGACCAAAAGCCGATGTGCCCGAATTTCTTCAAAATTCAAGAAAGATGTACTAATGCTACAGAACATTTAAGTCCGAGCGTGCAACGGCGATTCTTGAGGTTCCGTGCTTACTCTGCTGGCAAGTGTGTTACAGGCATCCAGTAACAACAGCGGCAGTAGCATCGCTGACCTGCTTAACTCGAATACGCTCTTCCTAATCTTCTGGGTAGGTTTCTTCTTTGTAACTTTCTTCTACCAGGCAAGGCTCCAGTCCTACATGGCCCTCAACGACATAAGCAGGGGCCTGACCAAGCTCAAGGTGATGAAAGACAAATCGAGGAAGGAGGCCATCGACTACCTGGTCAATGTCGGGAAAGCCTCTAGCGACCCCGCCCAAAGGGTTGACCAGTTCCTCGACTATGTGACCATAATGCCGGTTGACACCGATCCTGGGGGGCTCATCCCAAAGATAGACCACGTTGTCACCACCAATAACGACAGGGTTAGGGCCGAAGTCGGTGCCCTCCTCGGCGGCCAGAGCAACCCTGTCACAGTCTCCATCTCGGAGAACCTCCTCGAGGTAGCCACTTCGCTTAACATGATTCACAAGATAGTCCGTCACTACTACCTCCTCGGCAAGAAGACTAACTCCTACATCACTCTCCTTCAACTGCAGATGATCATGCCCATGATCATCCAGGAAGCAGACGCGCTCCTGAACGCCGTCGACTCGTTCAAGCTCGGCCAGCCGGTCGGCGACGGGATTGGTCCTGTAATCGTCTCAAGGTACATGGCTGGGGGGGAGAAGCGGGCCATCGCCAAGGACACCGTCATGGCGATTTCCGAGTACAAGGGGAGGAAGCTCTACATCCTAAAGGCAGACGGACCCATGGCCTACGTGGGCCAGCCCGGTGTGGCCATCACAAAGATAATCGAGGAGATGGGAGTGAAGCCGAGCGCCATAGTGATGATTGATGCGGCGCTCAAGCTAGAGGGTGAGAAAACCGGCGAGATCGCTGAAGGGGTCGGAGCCGCGATAGGCGGGATTGGGGTTGAGAAGTACCAGATAGAGGAAGTAGCCACCAAAGCGAAGGTCCCGCTCTACGCCATTCTTGTGAAGCAGAGCATACTCGAGGCCATCACCGTGATGAGGAAGGAGATTGCCGAAGCGGCCGACAAGGCCTCCCAGGTCCTCAACAGGGTCATCGAAGAGAAGACGAAAGAAGGGGACGACGTCGTCGTCGCCGGTATCGGCAACACTCTTGGCGTCGCCCAATGATGAGCTCCGTGCCGGGACCGGACAAGAAAACCAAGCTGATGGTCTACACCATTGAGGAATGCCCCGCTTGCGGGCAGAAGACGAAGCGTGCGTTTGCCGTTGGAGACTACGTGACGAAGGACGGTGCAAAGTGCACGAAGTGCGGGAACCAGACCAAGATTACGCTTATCTACGCAGAAGGTTCGAAGCCCTCAGGTTAGGACGACGAGTCCTTCTTCATCAAGCGCCATCGTATGTTCGAACTGCGCCACCGGGCTCCCTGACGCCTCCACAAGCGTGGGGTAGGCCCTCAGGACTCTCTTTGTAACGAGCTTCCTCACCATCTCTGCGACATTCTCCTTCCCGAACTCGCCGATGTACCACCTAGGAGTGAAAGGGAGTGTTTTCCTCTCGGCCCACACGCCTTCAGCGAACGCGTCAAGCTTAGAGTCGCCAGTCTTCTTGCGCGCCACTATCGAGAATATGGTCTGGCTTGCTGCATCCACGACGTAGCCTGCAGCGTTCCCGAGGGTGAGGAACGGTTCGATGGCGAAGACATCTCCTTTCTTCAGGTCCTGCATGTGCGCCATGTAGATGTTCGGAATGCTCTTTCCCGCGTGGACCGTGTATCTGTCCAAGGTATGCCCCGTCAAGTTCTCTATGGTCTTGAAGCCGAAACGTGCAGCTTCCCCATGTATCACTCTGCCTATCTCCCCTGTGCGCCATTCCCTCCTGACGGTGGCGATGGCAGCGTCGAGGGCCCTCTGGGTCGCTTCAAGCAGGAGGTCGAACTCAGGATTCAGGGTCACAGTAACGGAAGTGTCCGCGACATAACCATCCACGTGGACACCGAAGTCCACCTTAACCAGGTCTTTTTCGGCAAAGACAGACTCGTCCCCCTCCTGCGGTGCGTAGTGAGCCGTGACCTCGTTCACGCCGATACCCGTGGGGAAGGCCAGCATCCCTCCCCTACCCTCGACCTCCTTCCTTACCAGGTCGCACACTTCAAGGAACCTCGTTCCCGGCTTTACTGCGGACTCGACCAGCGGCTTCACTTCCCTTACAATTTTCCCGGACTTCCTGTATTGCTCTGGGATCAGGGACAAACCAGCTCACAAATCCTATATTGCGTTCTGGGCGCAGCGGCAGCGTCCGTGGTATTTCAACTGATTTGGGAAACCGTGTCCTCTTGATGAAGTACAAGATGGTCGCGACTGGGGGGACGTTCGACCACCTCCATAGAGGGCACGTCGCGCTGCTGAGGCGGAGCTTCGAGGTAGGTGATGCGGTCGTGATCGGGGTTACGTCTGACGCCTTCGCGCGCAGGGAGGGGAAGAACCCTGACCAGAGCTACGCGGAGCGGGTCAGGGAGCTCAAGGCGTTCATCCACAAGGACTTCCCAGGGAGAAGATACATCATTGCCAAGCTCGACGACTACTTTGGCCCGGGCATAGCATCACCAGACGTGCAGGCAATAGTGGTGAGCAGGGAGACTGCGAAGAGGGTGCGCATCGCTAACGCGCTCAGAAGGGAGAAGGGGTATCCGCCGCTGGAGACGGTTATTGTGGGTTTCGTCCTGGCCGAAGACTCGAAGCCCATATCGTCTACTCGGATCAGGAATGGGGAGATCGACACCGAAGGGAAGTCAAGGCGCCGCCCCATCCTAAAGAGTGGTTAAATCAGAACCTCTGCAGGCGAAAGTGGTTTGAACGAGGATAGGCTTGACCCGTGGGGGACGAGCTCGGTCAAGGACTACGGCCGTCTCCAATCCGAGTTCGGCATTGCGCCGGTGGCGCCTCTCCTCCCTCGATTCAAGAGGCCCAGCGCTCACCTGAGCCGCGGGATAGACTTCGGCCAGAGGGATTTGGCACGCATACTAGACGCCGTCGAAAACAACAGGCCCTACGCCGTAATGAGCGGCATCAAGCCCGACGGGGCGTTCCACCTGGGGAACAAGATGACCGCCGACGACATGATATACTTCCAATCCTTGTCCAAGAAAGCAAGGGTCTTCTACGCGATAGCAGACGTGGAGGCCTACGCCGACAACGGTCTTTCATTTGCAGAGACAACAAAGACTGCCGTCAGGAACGTTGCGGACATTCTCGCCCTCGGCCTTGACCCTGACCGGTCGGTGGTCTACAAGCAGAGCGAGGAGATGCGGGTGATGCGGCTCTCGACGATTTTCTCCCGCGGAGTAACGAACAACATGCTGAAGGCGATATACGGAGAGAGGCAAATTGGGCTCTACATGTCGGCATTGATTCAGGCCGGCGACATACTCATGCCGCAGTTACCCGACCTGGGGGGTCCGAAACCAGTCCTTGTACCCGTGGGGGCGGACCAGGACCCGCACATCAGGCTTACCAGGGACCTTGCCGGCAGGTACTACGACCAATTCGAGTTCGTACCCCCTTCCGCCATCTACCACCGATTGGAGCTAGCGCTTACAGGGGGGTACAAGATGTCGAAGCGCACGCCAGTGTCGGGTTTCACTCTCGACGATACTCCTACCGAAGCCTCGCGGAGGGTGAAGACAGCGTTCACCGGAGGGAGGGACACTGTGGAAGAGCAGCGCCGTCTCGGTGGAAGGGCGGACATCTGTCCTGTCTATGACCTGTACCGTTTCCACTTCGCGAGGGATAACGAGCATGTTGAGCTTGTCTACCACGAGTGCACCGGGGGCATCCGGCTCTGCGGCGAGTGCAAGCAGGAGGCAATGGGTTTGGTGAAAGCCTTCCTAGAGGACCAACGCAAGAAGCGCGATTCCATGATGGGAGATGCCAAGGAGCTGCTTGCAAAGAGCAGGGACTACCTAGCCTCCACTGGGAAGTAGTGTGAGATTTGTCGAGCTCCCTTCACCCTCTGGAGAGGAGGATTCTCTCTGCCCTTGCTGCCTCTGATTCTCTCCCCTTCGAATCCTTGGTGGCGGCCTCGGCCGTTCAGAAGGACCAGGCAAGGAGGGCCCTTCAGTGGCTCGCATCGAAGGGACTGGTCGAGATCAATGACTCCAGGCAGAGCAGGCTTGAGGTCGTAAGGAACCCTCCGGAGCTCGCCCTTGTCACGAGGATTTCCGAGTCCCCGACCCCTCTCACAGTGGACCAGCTCAGGTCCACGTTCGAATCCGCAGAGGAGTTTTCAGCAGCCTTCGGCAGGTCGCGAGGCGCTGGCTGGGTGAGGGTCGAGGGGGGTGCGCCGTCTGTTGTTCGGCTGGCAGATTACAAGGGCCCCGAGGCTCTTAGGTCGCTGTTGCAAGCAGTCAAGGATGGCACGGAGGAAGATATGCTGACCAGGGACCAGGCGGTACTGGTGGCCGACCTCCTCAAGCGGGGGGTGCTGAGGCGTGCGGAATCAAGGACTACCTCCGTGACCATAACAGAAGCTGGAAGAGAGGCTGCGCATACCTCGGTGGAAACTGGACTCGTAGACAGACTCACCCCTGAGATGCTCTCCTCAGGTGAGTGGCGGACTCGGACCCTACGCCCCTTGGACGTAGAAGCGAAGGCTCCGCTGTTCCATCCCGGCAGGAGGCACCCTGTTCGGGACTTCATCAGGGAAATCAGAGAGGTCTACATCTCCATGGGATTCACCGAGCTTTATGGAAACAGCGTCTATCCCGCGTTCTGGAACTTCGACGCCCTGTTCATCCCCCAGGACCACCCTGGAAGGGAGATGCAGGACACTTTCTACCTTGCAGGGCTCTCCGACCCTACCCTTGCCAGAACCGGTGTCGTCGCCAATGTGGCCTCTACCCACGAAGACGGCTGGAAGACTGGGAGCAGGGGCTGGGGGTACCGCTGGCGGCTTGAGGAGGCAAGGAGGCTCGTCCTGAGAACCCACAACACGGTCCTCACAGTGAAGGCACTCTCCCAGTCAAAGGAGAAGGAGACAAGAGTGTTCGCGGTGTCCAAAGTTTACAGGAATGAAAACCTCGATTACAAGCATCTTGCCGAGTTCCATCATATGGACGGAATCATGGTTGGGGAAGGGCTCAATGTGAGGCACCTGATGGGTTTCCTGAAAGAATTCTACAGGAAGTTGGGGATGAACAAAGTCAGGCTCTGGCCCACCTACTTCCCCTATACCGAGCCCTCCCTTGAGGTGGTGGCGTACTCCGAAGCTACCAAGTCCTGGATTGAGCTCAGCGGTTCAGGGGTCTTCAGGCCCGAGGTGACCTTCCCACTAGGAGTCAAAGTGCCTGTCCTTGCCTGGGGGCCGGGAGTGGAGAGGCTGATGCTGATGCGCTACGGACTGGATGACATGAGGGCCCTGTATGGTGCAGATCTTTCGTGGCTGCGAGGCAGGAGAGAAAATGCCGGTAGTTAGCATCGACATCCGCCGCTTCTCTAGGATGGTAGGGGTAGACCGGAAGAGAATTCTCGACCGCCTCCCCTACATAGGTCTCGACATCGAAGGAGTTGAGAGGAACTCTGTGCGGGTCGAGTACAGCCCTAACAGGCCAGATTTTGGCACCGATTTCGGTATCGCCAGGGCTCTGAGGGGTCTCCTCGGAGAAGAGGTGGGTCTCCCGAAGTTCCTCACCGTGTCCTCGCGCGTCCGTGTTTCCGTGGACAGAAAGCTGGAAAGCGTCCGGCCCTTCATAGCGTGCGCAACTGTCAGGGGGCTCGACCTCGATGACGAGAGCATCCGTCAAATCATCTCCCTGCAGGAGGACCTTCACAACGGGATAGGGAGAAGGAGGAGAGTTGTCGCCATAGGCCTACACGACATGGATGCTGTGGATCCCCCGTTTGCATACCGCGCCGTCGGTTCCGCCTTCGAGTTCGTTCCCTTGGGAGGAAAGAATCCTGTCAGCGTGAGTTCAATCCTCTCCGATACGGACGAGGGGAAGGTGTACGGCGCTGCTCTAGGGGGGAGCAGGCTCTACCCTGTCATAACGGACTCACACGGTGTAGTCCTCTCCTTCCCTCCGATAATCAATGGCGACGCGACTCGCGTCACGACCAAGACGAGGAACATGTTCATCGACGTCACGAGCACAGACAGGAAGGCAGGAGACGACATTCTAGCGGTGGTTGCGACCACCCTCGCAGAAGCAGGAGGCAAGCTCGGAACAGTTACCGTCAGTTACCCAGGCAAACCCAGGGTCACCCCTGACCTCTCGCCCATCGAGCTCCCAATCGACCATCGACTCGTGAGAACTGCCCTTGGAATGAACTTGAGCGCAGCCGAGATTGCGAAATCCCTTGCTAGGAGCCGTCTGGGAGTGAAGAGGGCGAAGGCCCTTGCTCCGAGGTATCGCATAGACCTCCTACATCCTGTTGACATCGCTGAAGAGGTTGCCCTGGGTTACGGCTTCGACAGGATCGAATCCGTCTACCCTCCAAGCAGGCAGGCGGGCTCCTTCAACCCGTTTGAGGACTACATGGACTCGGCCTCCACGGTGATGGCAGGCTCCGGAATGATAGAGATAATGACCTTCGAGCTCACCGACGAAAGGTCCCTATACACCCTTTTCCAGAGATCTTCTTCCGAAAAGCTAGTCGTCCTTAATCCGAAGAGCATCGAACACTCGTTCCTCAGGGACGCACTTATCCCAAGCCTGATGGCCTCCCTCTCCGGGAACGTCAAGTCTGACTATCCACAGAGAATCTTCGAGATAGGCCGGGTTTATACCCGAGCAGAGGGCAGAGTCCACGAGGCTTGGCACCTCGGGTGCCTGGTGGCCCACTCCCAGGCGTCATTCACAGAGGCGAAGATGTACTTAGAGTCTTTCTGCCGCATCATTACGGGGACGGAAGCCACCACCGAGGCAGGTGAGCACTGGGCCTTCAGCAGGGGCAGGTGCGCAAAAGTAATCGTCAAAGGCGAGAGCCTCGGCCATGTGGGAGAGGTCAAGCCCGAAGCCATCGACGGCTTCGGCTTGGGTGTCCCGGTGTCCGGCTTCGAAATCGATATTTCAGCGCTCCACGAACTCCTAAAATAGAGCAGGGGCTTCGCAGTGACGGACGGCTTTCGTACTATAGCGCGCCAAACGGCCACCTGCGAAGGCGGAAACGCTTTGATGAGCGGATGGTTTACCCAGTCGCGCGACAGACGGAAGCCGTTTGCCCGTTGAAGAGGCTAGGTGAGGATCCCCGCTAGAAGCTGGGACATGATCCGGGCTGTCAGAGACGGGCAACATTCACCAAGAACGTGAACCAATTGCTGCACAAGAAAGCGAAGACGTACGACGAGTTCGGTGAGTTCCTTGGGGGATTCGTCACGGACTTGAACCACTTGTCCGAGGACGGCTGGTCAATTCTGGTCGAGGGGCCGCGCGATTCCAGGGCCCTCAGGAGGCTCGGGTGCGCGGGGAATGTGGTCACCGTCTCATCGGTTGTGAGGAAGGGGAACGCCGTCTTCGAGAGGGACAGGAAGATTGTCATCCTGACCGACCTCGATAGGGAGGGTGCGGTCCTCGCTTCGAGGTACATCAGGCGCCTTTCTCACGACGGCTTCAGGACATCCCTTCGCGAGCGCCAGAGGCTGAAGAATGCGTCTCATGGCGTGTTCCTTCATATCGAGAACCTCTCTAGGTTCGCGCACGCCGAGGAGTGAATCGATTAGAAGCGTGCGATCCCGCCGGACCGGCCGTGATAAGGGGAAGAGGATACACCCCCTCGATTCACATTTCAGTTCCAGGAACCAAGAGGTTTATATTCCCGAGAATTTTCGGACGAAATCAATTAACGATTAACACCGTTAAGCACGAGTGAAACAGAAATGAAAGGAGAGGATGGGATTGCCAGATTCAGGTATAGTAAAGTATCTAGTCAAACTGAAGTTTGAAGTAGACGGAGTAGTTGAAAGGGCCGACGTAATTGGGGCGATATTCGGGCAGACCGAGGGTCTGTTCGGCCCTGAGATGAACCTCAACGAGCTTCAGAAGAGTTGGAAGGTCGGACGAATTGAAATCAACCTAGAGTCGAAGAACGACAAGACAAGAGGGGAGGTGATTATCCCGATGTCCACGGACATCGGGACCGCCGCCCTCATCGCAGCCGCTGTCGAAAGCGTAGACAAGGTCGGCCCCTGCAGCGCCCGCTTCAACGTAGGCGCCATCGAGGACGTCAGGGCGGTCAAGCGCAAGCAGATAGTCGATAGGGCGAAGCTCATTGTGAGGGACTGGAGCTCGAAGACTTCGAGCGAGGGGGAGAACCTCCTCAAAGACGTGACCGAGTCCACCAAGAGGGCCAAAGTAATCAACTACGGCATGGAGAACCTCCCCGCCGGTCCAGGCGTGTACTCCTCCGAACTCGTCTACCTTGTCGAAGGAAGGGCAGACGTCGTCCTCTTCCTGAGGGCAGGAGTCGAAAACGTGGTCGCCCTGGAGGGTACGAGCGTTCCGGATTCAATAATCGAGCTTGGAAAGAAGAAGCGGCTAATCGCAGTGCTTGACGGCGACAGGGGAGGGGACCTCATCGAAAAGGAGCTAGCTCAGGTCGTCAGGGTCGAGAAGGTGCTCAGGGCACCGGCTGGCAAAGAAGTGGAAGACCTAACGCCAATAGATGTTCTCAACATGCTAAAGGTAGAGATGCCCGTGCCCTCGCGGAAAGAGAGAATCGCAGAGAGGACGGCGCCCAAGGTCCAGGAGGAAACTGACGAGCCAGTCGTCGCCAGGACGAAAGAGCTCTACCCGGACCTGAACGGCACACTCGAGGCAATCTTCCTCGACCACACCCTTCAGGAGATCGGGAGGTTCCCGATTAGCGAGCTTGTCCAGAAAATGGAGACCACCAATGGGGCTGAGTATTTGATTTTCGACGGAATAGTCACCCAGCGCCTCGTCGAGTCTGCGGCCAAGATGGGCGTAAAGGGAATAATTGGCCACCGGACCGGCGAGCTGAGCGAAGTTCCGGGGGACGTCAGGATCGGCACCTTCAGAGACCTGGGCCTCGAGTAACCCTAACCATTGGCGACTACTCAGGGTCAAAAACAGTTACCCACACCAACACTAGCTTCTACCAAAGCGCTTGTCTCGGACCCCCGGGAAAGGAGTTAGCTTGATAGTAAACGAGTTCAATCCTAGGCACGGCTACTGCTCACTAACGATAGAATCTGCTGAAGACCTCTGGACTCTCAGGCGCCTGATCACCAAAGGCGACGTCGTTGTTACCCGTAGCTCGAGGGTCGTCAAGAACGAAGACGAGTACTCGCGCCCAGACAAGGGAGAAAGAGTGAAGGTTACCATAGCTCTCGCGGTAGATGAGGTCCATCTGGATAGCAGCATCGAGAGGATTCGAGTCAGGGGGACAATAGCGGAGGCCAGCGACGAAAGTGTGACCAAGGCAGGCTCCCACTCTGTCACACTCACACCCGGCCACTCGCTTACCCTGCGAAAAAGAGAGTGGACCCCCCTCGACATCCGCCTTGTTCGCCCTCCCCAGCACCAAACGACTCGTTTCATCCTGATTGCTGTCGACAGGAGGGAGGCGGGCATCGGGACACTTAGCGGCTCCCATCTCGCATGCGTGGCGACCGTGGAGTCGGGGCTGGCGGGCAAGATGGGGGACGAGCAGAGCCCGAAACCGTACATATCGAAGGTCTCCGAAGTGGTCTCGCAGGTCTTTCGCGAAGGAGACCAGGTCGCGGTCGGAGGGCCGGGGAACTTCAAGAACAACGTCGCCAACCAGATCAGGGAGCGCCTGACTTCACAGCCTGTGAGCGTCATCGAAGGGCTCGATATGACTGGGCCGGACGGCGTCAGGGCCATGATCAAAGTCAGCTCCTTCGAAAACCTTGCAAAGGACTCTCTGGTCGTCGAAATGCAGAAGCTGGTCGCCGAGGTGGTGAGGAGGGTGTCCACGGGGGACCCGAAAGTTGCCTATTCGCTCACCAGGGTCAGGGCTGCTGCCACTTCAGGAGCAGTGGAGTCGTGCGTCGTCTCGGACGATGTATTCTCGAGCGGTGTGGACGAGGGGGAACTTGTTAACGTTCTAAACACAATCGAGGGGAGGGGGGGAGCCGTCTACCTTGCCGACTCTTCAATGGAGTTCGGAAAGCAGGTCTCGTCCTTCGGGGGTATCGTGGCCCTTCTGCGCTACGCGGTCAGAGCTTGATGAGCACGGGGAAGACGAATTCCGAGATTATCGCCAGGGCAACCCCGCCCTTAATCAGGTCCTTCCCCAGGCGCCTCTCTATGTGAGTGTAATAGAGGAGCAGGCCGATCATGACAAGCGAGACGTAGGCGACCCTCGACACGTCCACAACCGTCGAGTCCACGGTTGCGAGCAGCGCCGTGACGGCCGAGGTAAACTGCTGGGCAAACTGCTGAACCAGGTTCTCCCCGCCAGGAGGGGGCTGTATGTCGAGCAACGGCATTTCAGATGCCTTCAGTATTTAACAGGCAAGGAGAACGTTCAGATCAAGTTCAGATAAGCGGCAAGGGGGAGGCTCGCAACGATGAAGAGGGTCAGGAGAGTAACCCCGGAAGTAATCCCTGACACAGTCTTGTCGCTTATTTTCCCCCTAGCGAGTCCCCTGATGGCGGCTTCGAATGCCTGCCCTCCGTCCAGGGGATAGATGGGCATGGCGTTGAAAATAGCCAGATTAAGATTAAGGAAGAACATCCAGTATAGTAGGTTGGCTACGGGCAGAAGGGAGGAGCCGTAGCTCGAGGTATAGAACACAGAGAGCTGGTCTGAGAAGGGGACGATATCTTGGCACCTGGGGAAGGCGGGGATGCAAAAGTAGGTTATGGGATGGCTAAAGAAAGCTCCCGAGTAGGTCGACACCATCCCGCTGAGGTCAGAGAGACTTAAACTCGATATCCCGATGAACCCCTCCGACGAATTGTTGGGGTTGGTCGCCAGGGTCACATTGGGGATTTGCATAATATTCCCCTGTCTGTATATGGTGAGATTGACGACCTTACCTGGACGGTACCAGGACGCGCCGACTAGCTTCGAAGAATCGTTGTAGGGAATGCCGTTGACTGCCAAGAGGAAGTCGCCGTGTTGCAGCCCCGCCGTGGCAGCCGGTGAGCCTACATTCACCTGATCTATGGCAATTCCGTTGGCAGCCGGTGTCATCCCCGAGACCATGTTCGATAATAAGATCAGGAATATGATGCCAGCGATGAAGTTGACCCCTGCGCCCCCCGCCAGGATCCTAAGGGAGTCCCGGGCCGGGGCCGCCTTCAAGGCCTTCTCGTCGACCTCCACGAAGGCTCCGATGGGGACGAAGAGGAGGAACAGGAGCCCGGACGACTTCACAGGGTACCCAAGACTCCTTGCCACCACTCCATGGGCCCCCTCGTGGACTATCATCGCCACTATCAGGGCAGCCCATCCGTCCAGCAGGGGGATGTAGGGGTTGATTCCTGGGAGCCCTAGATAGGCGAGAGGCGAGATTGTCCTGACCGCGGTTCCGACTTCATGTATCTGTGGGGTGAAGAAAAGCTCGAAGTTCGTAAGAAAGATGAAGAACCCTATCCCCCCCGCGATGGGAAGGAGATACAGCAGGAACCAGCCGAGGGGCTTGGAGATCTTGTTGTGCCCCATCCTGTCCATTAGCGGAGTGAACCTGGTGGTCCTGAGCATTATTAGCCCGTAGATGAATTCGAACTTCTTGGGCTGCTCCTCAGTCGCCAATTCTGATTCGCCGAGTCACTTCCGGCTTTAAGCATTGAGACTAAATAGCGAAGGTGAGCCGGTTTCGTCCCATGCCTGCCTGCACGAGATGCGGAGGGAAACCGCTGTACACCAGGCGATACTCAGGCGAGACTCTCTGCGCCGAATGCTTCAGAGACTCGATCGCAGAGAAGACGAAGCGGACCGTCTCGAAGTACAGGATGTTCGGACCTCATGACCGCATTGCGGTCGCCGTCTCCGGCGGGAAGGACAGCCTCTCGCTGTTGAAGGTGCTCTGCCAACTCTACCTCCCCAGGCGCAACGAGATCGTAGCGATCTCGGTGGACGAGGGGGTGGCTGGATATAGGGACGAGGCGCTGGCTCACGCCCGCGCTGTTGCAGAGAATCTAGACGTCGAACAGGTCGTGGTCTCCTACAAGGATCTCTTCGGTTTTTCGTTGGACGATGCCCTGGATTGGAAGGACGAACGATCCGTCTCTTCTTGTAGCTTCTGCGGGGTCTTCAGGCGGAGAGCCATCGACGATGCCGCGGTCAGGGCGAAGGCGACCGTGGTGGCCACTGCGCACAACCTCGACGATTACGTACAGACCTTCATGATGAACCTGATGCACGGCGATGTAAATCGACTGGGGTGGCTCGACCCCGCCTACGCCGATGACACGTTCCCTGTAAGGAGGGTGAAGCCCTTCATAGAGATCTACGAGGAGGAGGTGGCGCTCTATGCCTTTCTAGCCGGGGTCCCCTTCCAGAGCGTGAGCTGCCCCTACATGCACGAGGGGCTTCGAAGCGAGGTCCGTGACTACCTGAACATGATGGAGGCGAACCATCCCGGCATCAAGAACGTCCTCCTGCGGTCCAGCCTGGACGTCATCTCTCGGTTTGCCCGGTCCTCGCAGAAGGAGTCGGTGCCGTGCGGGGGCTGCGGGAGGCCCTCCTCCAATGGCCTCTGTAACGTGTGCAGAATGAAGGCCGAAGTGGAAGAGCACGTAAATATACAAAGAAACCCCCGAAGTGTCGGCGGTGGGTAGGGCCGGGAGGCTAGCCTTCTCCCAGAGTGCTGAGATAGGCTTCATGCAGAGGCCAGCAACCTCCGGGTAAAGCCACCTTCCTCGTTACCCGCACCGGATGGGGGAGACGAACTCACGCCGAGGTGGGCGGTCATGAAGGGCAGCCCTCTCGAAGGAGAGGGCCTGACTCTTGATTGCCGAATCGGGCGAGGTCCGGGAGGGAGCAGCCCTATGGTGACGTGGCCACGCTGCCTCGTCTACGTGGGGGATTCCCCGTCCGACGAGATGGGAGCGGAGAGTGATGGTGAACTCCGGATGGCCCACCGCCACTTACATTTTTAACGGTGGTGAAACGGCTCGGCGATTGCGCGGGGGTAGCCTAGAGTCTCAGCTGACAGGGAGCCTGGTAAGGCGCAGCCGCTCGGGCGCAAGCTTGCTAAGCCTGTGTCTCTCACGGGACTCGTGGGTTCGAATCCCACACCACAAAATGAGGTGGTATTTCCGCCTCGTGGGGGGCGAAAGTCCCACCCCCCGCGCTCGATTCCAAATTCCTCATCCGGCCCCGTGGGTGTCGGGGCTTTTCCATCCAAGGTTCCTCAGATAAGGCGAGAAGATGAACAGACCTGCGCCAGCCGCCGTCCCGATGCCAGCAATCGCAAAATCTGGGACAACACCGGAAGCCGCGATTATCACCCCTCCCAGGACCTGCCCAACGGGGATTACCGCAAAGCTCCCAAGCTGGTCCAGGCCGAAATACCTCCCCTGCATCTCAGTAGGAACTATCAGCTGGACGGCCGTCAGCCACGTAGTGTTGGTCAGCCCCAGAAGGAGCCCCATGGTGAAGGCCAACGTGAAGGCCGGAATCAAATATGGTAGGAGTGCGAGTCCCACAACGCATGCCCCTTCGATGACCCCGGCAAAAATCCAGATTTTTCCTGCGTACCGAACAGTCCGGAAACGTGCCGAAATGAAGGCGCCCGGCGCCCAGCCTAGGGCAAAGAGCCCCGAGACCACTCCATAGACTAGTACGCCTCCCTTCAACATGACGCCTGCGTAGACGACGAAGAACTGGAACACCATGGATAGGAAGAAGTTCCCAATGCCCGCCGAGAGGGTGAGCTCAAGCAGCGCCCGGTTTTGCCCAATGTATCTGAATCCATCACGGACGTCCTCGACCATCGAAGGCCGTTTCTTTGTGGTTCCACCACCTGCCGGGAGCTTCTTGCCCGAGAAACCGACGATTCCTGATATGAGTACAGCAGAGATGATGAAGGTGATGGTATTCAGCCCGAATGCTGCGACCACCCCGGTCAGCGCGATGATACCCGCCCCTGCAGTGTTTGAGGCGAACTGAATCACCGAGGTTGACGTCTGCACCAACGCATTTGCGTGAGCTATCTGCTCACTTCCGACGACTTCAGGGGTCAGGGCGCGTTCTGCCGGCTGGAAAAGAGTGGTGAAGGAGCCGAGCACAAACGCCACCAACAGGATGGAGAGGAGGTCGAAACCGAAAACCAAGAGGAAAGCCACAAGGACAGCGAGTGTCCCAGCTCGTATGAGATCCGAGAGCACCATCAGCTTTCTTCTTTCGTGCCTGTCAACCAGCGCACCGGCCGCGAGGCTGAAAATCACTGCGGCAGCGATGAAGGAGACACCGATGTAGGCAACGTCGAGCGAAGAGGATGTTTTGGACCAGACAATCCAGGTGAGCGCGACCTGTCCTATCGCGAAACCTGCTGTCGAAGTGGCCCCAGCGGAGAATAGCCGAGCGAAGTTCTTGTTGTGGAGCACAGAGAACATGCCACGCCGCACGGAGGTGTCAGGCGCATCAGATTCGCTTTTCATGGCCGGCTCAGCACCAAGGGAAAGTCACGCTGATGACTCCGGGTGACTAAAGGAACCGTCTTCCCGCGAACCTGGCCTTCGGGCCGAGCTCTTCGTCTATCCTGATGAGTTCGTTGTACTTGGCGACCCTTTCTCCCCTCGCAGGAGCGCCTGTCTTGATGAAAGACACGCCGTAAGCCGTCGCGAGGTGGGCGATGAAGGAGTCGCTCGTCTCCCCGGAGCGGTGAGAGACCACGGCCTCCCACTTCGCTTTCAGGCACTCTTCGATGGCGCCCTGGGTCTCTGTTACGGTGCCTATCTGGTTCAGCTTGACGAGGACCGCGTTAGTCGCTTTCGCTCTGATACCCTTCCGGATTAGCCGGGCGTTTGTCACGTAAAGGTCGTCCCCGATTATGACCGTGTTCCTGCCGATTCGCCGAGTGATAGACGCAAAAGAGTCGAACGACCCCTCCTCAAAGGGATCCTCAAGGGTGAGCAGGCCGTACTCGTCCTTCAGGGATGAGTACAAGTCTTCGAGCCTAGACCAGTCCAGGTTCTTCCCGTCCAGAGCGTACAGACCGGTTTTCCCATCGTAAAACGTGGACGAGGCAGCATCCATTCCCACCCTGACTTCCTTTTCGGAATATCCAGCGTCCCGGATCGATTTCCGAATTGCGTCCAGCGCGTCCCGGGTCTTCCGCAACGGTGGCGCGAACCCTCCTTCGTCGCCGACGTTGATGGCCCCCCTTCCGTACCTGTCGGTAAGCACCTGTTTCAGCGATTGGTAGACCTCCGCTCCCACCCTGATGGCCTCGGTGCAGCTAGTGGCGGCGACGGGCTCTATCAGGAACTCCTGTATGGCGAGGTTGTTGCCCGCGTGCTCCCCTCCATTGATGACGTTCATCATTGGAACTGGCAGCGTATAGTTCGACGATCCCTTTAGGCTCCGGAAGAGGCTCACAACGCTCGCATTTGCAGTAGCCCAGGCCACGGCCATCGACACGGAAAGTATGGCGTTTGCCCCAAGCCTGCTCTTGTTGGGTGTACCGTCAAGCTTGATCATTGTCCTGTCGATCTTCCCCTGATCAGAGCATTGGAAGCCACAAAGCTTGGGGGCAATCACCAAGTTCACATTGGAAACCGCCCTGGAGACCCCCCTTCCATGGAAACGCTTTTTGTCGCCGTCTCTTAGTTCGAGCGCCTCAAGCTTTCCTTTCGATGCGCCAGATGGGACGCTCGCCCTCCCCGTCGAGGAGTCGGTCAGGACCTCAGCTTCAACCGTCGGATTGCCCCTCGAATCCAAGATTTGCCGGGCCCTGACTGCTACAATCTTGCCCTCTTTCTCCAAGCACCCTTCGGGGCCCTCGCCGTCCGTGCCACGTTAAATCTGATTCGGCTTGCTATTTCTTCGGTTCGTAGTTCTTGGGATTCTTCCGATTCAAGCGCCCATCAACGGCGAAAAGTGTGAGGATTGCGGTTCTGTGGGTTGTGCTTATATCGGCTAGTCAGAGGCACAACTATGGGCCGGTAGTCTAGGCCGCACTTGCGGGGATTCGATGCCGGAAATCAGGCCAACCCCTCAGCTCGGTTAGGATGTCGCCCTTACACGGCGAAGCGGTCTTCCGCGCCAAGGTCGGCGGTCCGAATCCGCCCCGGCCCACTTCGCACATGTCTGCCAAGTCGGCATCGAAGAGTTATCTACGCTATGCCGGCTGGCCGCCCTGATGCCCAACTTCAGATACATCAGCTGGCCTGAGTACGGGAACCTGGCCCTAGCTCTGGCCGAAAAGGTCAGGGCCAAGGGAAAGAAGTACGACCTGGTTGTTGGCATCGCCAGGGGAGGCATCCCAGTAGCCATGGTGATTTCGGACCACCTTAACGTGAAGGTAGACTTCGTCAACGTCAAGTCGTACAGCGACATAGGCAAGCGGACGCCCCCAAGGATCTTGTCGACCCTCACGGAGGGGATTCAAGGCAAAGACATTCTCTTGGTGGACGATCTGGTGGACCAGGGAGACACACTGACCCTGATGAAGGGCTTCTTGGCCGAGCAGAAGCCAAAGACGCTGGAGACGGCTGTCCTGTTTAAGAAACCCTGGAGCAAGACTCAGCCTGACTTCTACCTAGAGGAAGTCTCCGAGTGGGTGGTCTTCCCGTTCGAGCTGGGCGAAATGGGGCGCCTTAGGTCAAAGATGGAAGACGACGCCGAAGCCCCCGGTCCAGCCGCCTAGACGAGCGTCGTCAGCAACAGCGTGTTGAACGAAATGATCAACACCACCGTTACCAGGGCCAAGACGATCGTGCGCTTCCTGTTGACTAGTTCTCCCATGAACCTTTTCCTAGATGTATAGTACACAAGGGGAATCATGGGGAGTGGTATCATCAAGCTTAGGATGACCTGGCTGTAGATAAGCAGGACCAGCGGGCTGAGTCCCAACAGGATGGCTATCGTGGTGGGGAAGACGTTGACAATTCTTGTGATGATTCTTCTTGCCCAGATGTTCCAGCGTTTTCCAATCAACCCCTCCATTATCACCTGCCCTGCTATGGTGCCCAACGCAGAAGACGATAGCCCAGAGGCTAGCAACGTGAGAGCAAAGAGGACGCCTATTGCCGGTCCGTAGATGTGGCTCATCCCTGTTACAAACTGTTGGACGCTAAGGTTCACATTCACCCCACTGCCCTGATAGAGTGGGATTGCGACCAGTAGTATTCCCGCGTTGACCACGCCGGCTATTGTTAGCGCGACGACGGTCTCGTTGCGATGGAGCCTGTTCGTTCCCCTTTTCTGCTCGGGGGTGTAGACATGGTGATTATCATCAGTCCTCTTCATGGCCATGTCGCTGATCGAAGCAGCCTTCTTCCCTCCGTTGACCGGGGTGCCGAGGAGATCCATCTTGTTCCTCGAAAGCCATGAATGGACGAAGAGGGCATGAGGCATCACCGTCGCTCCGATCATCCCAACCGCTATGAAGAGAGCAGTGCTGTCTGGAGCGCTCGGGATTACAGAGCCAAGTCCGATCTGCGCCAGGTTGAAGTTGCCAATCACAAGCAGGTCATAAAATATGCCTATCACCAATATGCTGATGAGGATGGCGAAGTACTGTTCTATCAGGCGGAACCTCCTCGTCATCATCGTCAGGAGAATGATAACATCGAGGGCGCCGAAAACGGCGCAGTAGATCAGCGGGATACCGAATAAGATGTTGAGCCCAAGCACAGTCCCCAGGTACTCAGCCAGGTCGGTTGCAGCTGCTGCGGCTTCTGCTGCGAGCCAGTATGGAATCACATACCTTCTCTTCCCGTTAAATGACTGCCTGACCAGCTCTGCCAAGTGGTGACCCGAGGCTATTCCGAGTTTGCCTGACAGATACTGGAGCAACATAGCCATGCCGGAGGCGAGCCACCCGGCCCAGAGCAGAGCGTACTTGTAGCCGGCCCCAGCTGCAAGATCAGTACCATAGTTGCCAGGGTCCATGTAGGCTATCGAAACCATGAGTGCGGGGCCGACCCACAGAATGAATTGCTTGAGTGAGAGCGAAACAGGACCTGACCTTTCGGCCTTCTGATGTTGCTGCGTCTTTTGCTCCTCTCGAGGGATTTCTTCAGGCGGGGAAAGGGTTCTTCTGAACGGCAGCTTCATACGACCATGTGGGAATTCGAAATAGGTATTTAAGTTAGGCGCGTCTAACACATTTCTTGATGGCTACGAATCCTCCGTTCGCCTAACGTCGGGGCAACAGCCCTCACAAACGTTTTTGAACTTCGGGTGTTACACTCTCCGCATGAGCGGCCTGCCCCGGCTGGTCCAGCCGAAGAGGGATATCTCGCGTCTCGAAGACTACCTAGAGGCAATCTACAATCTCAACGCAGAGAAGGGATACGT
>Ga0187782_10000232_pt1 | contig 35327 bp, 24 predicted proteins | sample 0715_SJ02_MP15_2_FD_132454 | JGI IMG/M metagenome (GOLD analysis project Ga0187782, IMG submission 132454) | Tropical peat soil microbial communities from peatlands in Department of Meta, Colombia - 0715_SJ02_MP15_20_MG | ecosystem: Environmental > Terrestrial > Soil > Wetlands > Peat | place... | reverse complement strand
GTTCTGCTTTCCGGTCCGATCGGCAATCATGGCATTACCATCCTGCTGGCACGCGGCGAGCTCGAGCTCGAGGCGAAGTTGTGTTCCGACACACGCTCCGTTTTGCCTCTGGTTGAAGCCCTGGCACAACAGGCCGGTCCAGGGATTCGCTGGATGCGCGATCCTACTCGGGGCGGGGCAGCGACCTCGCTGAATGAACTGGCACGCGATTGCGGGCTAGGGATTGTGCTCTTTGAGGATCAGGTACCGGTTTGTGATCTGGTCCGGGGGGCATGCGAATTGCTCGGCCTAGATCCGCTGCACATTGCCAATGAGGGGCAGTTTCTCGCGGTTGTGGCCCCGGAATACGCAGACTTGGCGCTCAACGCAGTCAGAATGGCGGCGGGCGGTGAGGAAGCGCAAATCATCGGCGAGGTTCGGCCGCAACCCGCAGGCGCTGTGCTCGAGACCACGCTGTATGGGGGCAGCAGGATTGTCGACATGCTCGTGGGCGATCCTTTACCGCGGATCTGTTAGGGGACATCATGGCGACGGCATACCGTCTTGCAACACAGATTGAAGAACGCCTGCGGGAACGAAATCAGTTGATCGACCGCTTCTTCACCAGAGAAGCGCCACGCCTAGCCTTAGCCTCCCGCGATATGTCGGAACGCTTTCTCCAGGGAGGACGGCTGCTCGCCTTCGGACGTGGACCTTATGCTACGGATGCACAGCATGTGGCGGTGGAGTTCGTTCACCCCGTCATTGTGGGAAAGCGCGCCCTCCCGGCTCTGGATTTGTCTGCGCTGTTTCGGCCGTGGCTCGAGGCGATTCTTCACCCACAAGACATTGTCATGGGATTCGGTCCTCCAGAAGGGGACCACGAAGTGTGGGCGACGCTGCAGGAGGCTCAAGCGAGAAATGCGATGACCTTCGCGCTGCCCGGATCGGATGGCTCCTATGCAGCACAGCCACCTACGGAAGACGCTTTCATCCACCAGGAGATCCTTGAGATTCTCTATCACGCGCTGTGGGAGACAGTGCATGTTTTCTTCGAACACCGCGAGCTTGGCTACGACGTTGGCGAATCCGCTTTTCTCTACCCTTTCCTGGGGCAGGAGAAGCAGGAAACCGGGGACTTGGTTGCGGAGGTGGCGGCGTCCATCCTGACGAAGGTCCAGGACGATGCCAGGCTGCGGGTGCGAATCGCCCAGGAGCAAGTGGAGCAGATCAGCGCGACTGCCCTCGCGATTCGCGCGCGCCTTCTTCGGGGCGGCAAGTTAATCCTTTTCGGAAACGGCGGATCGGCAACCGATGCCAATGATTGGGCTATTGATTGTGTGCTCCCGCCCTCGGGCTATCGGCCTATCCCTGCTGTCTCACTTGCACTTGAGCCGGCAAACATTACCGCCGTGGCCAATGATGTTGGCACCGAGGTCATTTTTCTTCGCCAACTGATTGCCCAGGCCCGACCCGAGGACGTTGCGATTGGAATCTCCACTAGCGGGGGATCCCGGAACATCATGCTGGCGCTCGAAGAAGCACGCCGTCGTAACCTGCTGACCGTGGCACTTCTCGGCTACGACGGCGGTGAGATTCTGCGGCGGGGCTTGGCCGATTATTCCACGGTGGTCCATTGCGACTACATACCGCGTATTCAGGAGGTGCAAGCATCGATTTACCACATCATTCGCGAGACCTTGGAGGTGTTGGAGGGCGGCCATGCTTGAACTCTTTGGCACTGCGCGCTGCCCGCATACCCGGGAGATGCGCGATTGGTTGGAGTGGAGGCGTTGTTCCTTTGTCGAATACGACGTGGAGACAGACGCGGAAGCTCGCCTTCGTATGCGCCAACTGGCGGATGGTCAACGGAACGTACCTTTGTTGGTTGAGGATGGCAAAGTACTTCAGGTGGGCTGGCAGGGTCGAAGCTGCAGAGTGGATGTGGTTGAAGATGGCTAGCGCCCGCTCCATTCGAGTTCGAGGGGTAGTGCAAGGGGTAGGCTTTCGTCCTTTTGTCTATCGGCTCGCCCGCGCCAATACTCTGGGCGGGTGGGTGTTGAACGACGAGGAAGGAGTGGAGATCTACCTGGAAGGCCCGGACCGAGCCGTCGAGGCTTTTGTTCGAGATTTGAGAATCCAGCCTCCTCCTGCCGCCGACATCGCGGAAATGGAAGTCAGGGCGGCGACGCCCATCGGCATCCAGGAATTCACCATCCGCGAAAGCCAGCGGCGGAAGGGTCCGACGGTTCGCGTTTCACCCGATCTTGCGGTGTGTGATGAATGCCTGCAAGAACTCTTTGACCCCCGCGATCGACGCAACGAGTATCCCTACATCAACTGCACGAATTGTGGCCCGCGCTACACAGTGCTGCGTGCTTTGCCTTACGATCGGCCTAATACCACGATGAAGGATTGGCCGCTGGACGATTACTGCCGGGGGGAATACCTAAGCCCCGCGAATCGTCGGTTTCATGCTCAGCCCGTGGCCTGTCCCAGGTGTGGACCTAATTATTCCCTACACGAGAACGATGGAGTTGCCAATGAGGGTAAAGAGAGCATTCGGCGCGCGGTCGAGCTTCTCCAAGAAGGCAAAATTCTTGCCGTGAAAGGGCTAGGGGGATATCACCTTGCCTGCGATGCATATAACAGTGCCGCAGTCGCTGGCTTGCGGGAGCGTAAGTATCGCAAGGAAAAACCGTTCGCGCTTATGGCGCGGGACCTCGAGGTGGCCCGTAGCGTGGTCGAACTTTCGGCTGAAGCCGAAGTTCTGCTGACTTCGCCTGCGCGGCCCATCGTGCTCGCGCCAGCGAGAGCGAAGATTGCCGGTGTTGCTCCCGAGAACGATGAACTGGGTGTGATGCTTCCTTATACACCCTTGCATCACATGCTGTACGCCGCGGGCGCACCACGAGCGCTGGTGATGACCAGTGCCAATCGCTCGAGCGAGCCAATTGCCTATGAGGATCAAGACGCTTTCTCCCGGCTTTCTGGAATCGCCGACGCGTTCCTGGTCGGCCAGCGGCCGATTGCGCGGCGGGTTGACGACTCCGTCACGCGTGCGGGAGCCTTCGGCCCGGTCATCCTCCGCCGTGCGCGAGGGTTCGCACCGGGCGCGGTCGCTACCTTGCCCACGCGGCGCCCAATCCTAGCTCTGGGTGCCGACCTCAAGAACGCTGTCACTCTGGTGGTCGACGGGCAGGCGCTTGTAAGTCAGCACATTGGCGATCTGGCCGATTACCAGTCGTTTCGCGCATTTCAGGAAACGGTCCGCGATCTGCTCACCATGTACGAAGTGGATGGGCATGACCTGCTCCTCGTGCACGACTGCCACCCACAGTATGTTTCGACGGCTTACGCCTCGGAGATGAAAGTTTCGCAAAGGTTGGCGATCCAACATCACCTTGCACACGTAGCTTCGGTACTGGCCGAACGAGGAGCTTGGGATCAAACTGTCGTAGGAGTGAGTTTCGATGGCACTGGTTACGGCGACGATGGAAGCATCTGGGGCGGCGAGATTTTTGTAGGCAGTGTTAGGCGTGGCTTTAAGCGTACGGCTCATCTGCGCCCTGCCTTGCTGCCCGGCGGGGATGCGGCAGCACGATTTCCAGTTCAGGCTGCTGCTGGTTTTCTCGCACAAATCGGGGATTTACCTGAGTTGAGCGCTGCACCTTTCCACTTTCCTGAGCGATATCGAAGTGCACGCGAACTCCTAGGGCAAGGTGTTCGCAGCTTTACGACGACTTCCATGGGACGCTTGTTTGACACTGCCGCAGCCCTGCTTGGCTTCACCCGCGAAATCACATTTGAAGGCCAGGCCGCGATGTGGCTGGAACACCTTGCGGGCGGAGCAAGTGAAGTGGAGCCGTATCCTTTCCCCTTCACCGGCAAGCAATTCGATTTTCGGCCTCTGCTCCACTCGCTGATCGAGGATCGGCTTCGCGGGCGCTCCATTTCCGAGATTGCACGCGGAGTGCAAAGAGGATTCGCTCGGGGGCTGGCCGATGGCTTGATGTCTGTTTGCCGGACAGAGGGTCTGGATACGGTGATTCTGTCAGGCGGGGTGTTTCAAAATGAGTTGCTGGTGGAGGATCTTAGGAACATGTTGCACCACCAACCGCTGAAGTTGTGGACAAACCACGCGGTTCCTCCTAACGACGGAGGGATCAGCTTGGGACAAGCGGCCTTGGCGACATTTGCCCAGCAGAAGGGACCCGCTTTCACGACAACACAGTGATCGGCTAAGACCACTATGCACGAACTATCCATTGCAATGAGCATCGTAGAAGTGGCACAGGAGGAGGCGGAGCAACGCGGCATTCAGGTCAACGCCGTGCACCTGAGGCTAGGAGCTCTGGCGGGCGTTGTCAAAGAATCGCTGTTGTCTTGTTACGAAATGGCCTGTGGAGACACTCCCCTAGAAGGGTCTCGCCTGGTCATCGAGGATGTGCCGGTTGTGGTCTTCTGTCCCGCTTGTCAGACGCGGCGTTCACTCAGCTCTACGCAACTTTTCTGTTGTGCGGAATGCGGAACGCCAACTCCGCAAGTCTTAGAGGGCAAAGAGCTGGAGGTGGTTGCGTTGGAGATCGAGGGATGAGTCCGGAACCGCGTTTGGTGGAGATCCGAAAGAACGTACTGAAGCAGAATGACCTTATTGCTCGCAGCCTTCGCGAACGCTTTCGCAGAGCACGGGTATTCGTCGTGAGTCTCGTTTCGAGCCCAGGCTCGGGTAAGACCGAGTTTCTTGAAAAGACCCTGACGCTGCTTCAACCTCGTTATCGTGTTGCGGCCCTGGTCGGAGACTTGGCAACGGAAAATGATGCCGAACGCCTTGCGCGCAGTCACGCGCCGGTCAAGCAAATCACGACCGGCACGCTTTGCCACCTGGAAGCGGCAATGGTACAGAAGGCTCTCGAAGACTGGGACCTCAACCGGTTGGATTTCCTTTTTATCGAGAACGTCGGCAATTTGGTTTGTCCGTCCTCCTACGACCTAGGCGAGGACCTTCGTCTTGTACTCCTTTCCGTGACCGAGGGCGAGGACAAACCGCTCAAGTACCCGACCATCTTCAATAGCGCGGACGTGGCCATCGTTACCAAGATCGATCTCGCAGCCGCGGTTGAATTCGACTGGCATCTTGCCCTTAGCAACATTCAGGCGGTGCGTCCAGGCATGCTCACCTTCAAGCTTTCAGCTAAGTCCATGCAGGGGATGGAAGAATATCTGGAATTTCTCGCAATGCGGTTGGTCGAACTGCGATCGGCCGTATGTTCTTCCTGCAAATAAGCAGCCTGCGGGTCAGGACGTCGGTCTCCAATCGGCGACCACGTTGACCCTAGGCTGTGACTGAATGCACCTACAACGAATGTGATGGCGGTGCAGACTGCGCCTTGGCCGGGCTGGCCCCGGTGCATACGCTCGGCGACGTGGCTCACCTCCCGGTAGCATCTCGACAGGACAACGCCTTCATTCGATTGCTGCAGCTCATGCGGCTACTGAACCGGCCTGCGAGGAATCTAGCCGGCTGGAGACCGTAAGAGCGTGATCTACGGAAAACGCGCCCGCACCCCGGATTATGAGAACCGCCACGATCGCAAGCACCAGCAGATGAAATTCGAAGCCTTCACCCTTCTGAGTGCCATTCCAGTTCATGAAAAACCCGAAGACATGGTGCACCTTCGTAATGGCGACTAGCATGTTCACCCCAATGCCGAAGGCTGCGATTCGAGTGAGGAATCCCAAAGTCAGTCCGATCCCGCCAAAGAACTCCGCCGCGATCGCCAGGAATGCAAGTGGAGCTGGAATGTGCATCACCCCAGTGAAAAATCCCATCGTGCCCGAGAACCCAAACCCTCCAAACCAGCCCAACATCTTCTGCGCACCGTGCGCGAAGAACACAATTCCCAGTACCACTCTTAAGAGTGTAGTTGTGACACTGTCGTCCGTAGCGCATAGTCTGCGAATCATCTTTAGGAACCTCCCGAGGTGGAGCGCCGGCTCGCTATCCCTGTTGCTTAGTCCGTGCCGTCCCTCTCCGGCTGCCCTTCCAGCGATATTATAGAGAGAAACCAGGGATGGCTCGCCCAAGCCCGCTGGGAACATCCTCCTGACCCGAAAACATTGATGGGTAACAGCCTATCAACACCTTCCCCTTCACGACGAACCGGACTCGCTCCACCGGAGGCAGCTCCGTTAAATCCATGTTTCCACCTTTGTTTTCAACGAACTTGCATTCCTAAACCAGAGGAAACCCTCATACTCGATTCAGCTGCTCTCGACGGCATGGTTGAGAGGTCAAAGCCAATATCCGCAAACGGGTTCTAGCCAGACCGGGACGGCGGGTCAAACGACGATCCAAGGCTGTTTGCAGGAATCCGATGGAGACTACACCCTCACTTCCGATTCTGGGTTGACGTTCCAACTGCAGGGCGCAAGCTCTACCCTCAGCAAACACGTAGGACACGAGGTCCGGATTACGGGCTCAACTTCGAGCACCGAGAGTTCCAGCAGTGCAGCAAGTTCAACAGGAGAAAACTCAGAGAAATCCCAGGAAACACTGACGGTTGACACCTTCAAGCACATTTCTAAGACTTGTACCCACAAAACTAAGTAAGACACGGCGGCCCTCTGGCGCCTTGGCCGGGAAGCCGATCTCGCCGAGGGCCGCCCGAGGCAACTGGCTACTGCCGCCACTGATTGGACGACGAAGTTGTGATATGCCGTTGCGGCTCGTTTCACAGTTCGCGGGTTCGGATACAGCAAATTGCGTATTGTTTGGGCAAGCTGATTTAGAGACAATCTTTCCGAAAACACATTTGCAATAACTTCAACTTGGCAAACTCATTCGAACTGGCCAGGCGCTGTTGGAAGTTTGTCACGAGGAGATCAGAAAGGAGAGGCAGCTGTGAAACACACCCTGAACGAAACAAAGAGACAGCACATTCAAACCCAAACACCCGAACTCGATGAAAAGATTAGGCAACGGGCATACGAACTCTATGAACAACGCGGTCGAACGGATGGTTCCGACCTCGAAGACTGGGTCCAGGCAGAAGCTGAAGTGCTGGGCAGCAACGACATGGCGAGAACGGCCTGAGCTGTTCTTCATCCCACCGTGGGAGAGGCTGGAATATCATGCCAGCCTCCCACGCACACCGCAGTGCTCATCTCCTTTTTTCATATTTTTCATAGCACGCCGTAGCGATCCTCAAATTCTTCGTACACCCTGAAATCAGCGCGCGAAATACCTTCAGGGGACAGGAATGCCGCGAAAAGAGAACCATCTTAGTTTGTCGCGATGTCTCCGCTAGCCGCCCTCTTTATCATGCTTGTGGGGTCTCCCATTGACACCCTGGAGTATTTTGTTCCAGGGATCCACGTATCTGAATCTAGCCAGAGTCTTCTGGCATCCGAAGGACAAACTGGCAGGCACACCCGAATGGAGCTGCAGCATGGAATTCGCAATCGCAATTCCCCAAACGTATCCGGATCCGAGCCGTATTCAGCGCTTTCTGGCAAGGGCCGAGCAGTTGTCCTTCGCCGCCGCTTGGTCCATTGAGCAAGTAATTGGAACCGCTCCGGTTCTGGAGTCGGTGACCACGCTCGCTTATGCAGCCGGGATCTCAAAGCAGTTGCGGCTCGGAGTCGCGGTTCTTCTCATCGCCCAACGGAATCCGATTGATCTTGCCAAGGCATTGTCATCATTGGATGTGCTTTCCAAGGGCAGGTTGATCGTTGGCGTCGGACTGGGCGCGAGCACTCGCTACTATCCGGCCTATGGCCTAACAATCGACGGCCGGGTCTCTCGCTTCCGTGAAAACCTTGAGATCATAAAGCGGCTCTGGACGGAAGATAAGGTCACACTCGACGGTCGATTTTCGCAGCTGTACGGCGTTCCGATGGAGCCGAAACCTGCGCAGAAGCCGCGCCCCCCGATCTGGTTCGGAGGACATGCTCCGGCGGCCCTGCGTCGTGCGGTTGAGTTGGGAGACGGCTACATTGGCGCCGGATCTACTCCGATGAAGGTGTTCCTAGAGGACATCAAGCAATTGCCACCGGAATTTCCGAAAGCCAAACGCCTCTACCTGGCGCTGGGCGACAATCTGCCCCGGCTGCGGCAATGGTTTGGCGCCTTTTACGGCAAACCCGAAATGGCAGATCAGGTTGCGGTATGTGGATCACCCCAGCAGATTCGCGACGAGATCAGTCGTCTTAAGGACGGTGGCGTGAGTCACATTCTCCTAAACCCCGTATTCGAAGAAGAGGAACAAATGGAGCGGCTTGCGCAAGAAGTGCTGCCCCGCACCTAACCGTCATCGAGAAACGGTAGGCGACCTTGAATGTTCCATCGTGCCGCCGAGGTGTTGCCTAGTCTTTTTCCCGTAAGATATCGGACCTGGAGGGCATAGCCTCCCAGGACGGGCGGAAATGAGCTACTCGCTCGGCTGTTATATCGAAGGCGTACTGGTCTGCGACTATTATTGATGGTTGCAAGTGAGACGCCGCGCTGCGAGACGAGAGATGCTTCCCTATGAGCTATCAACAACGGCTTTCCTTCAACACCAAGGGCCACGGGCACATGCAAGACCTCACCGAGCAAGTGGCCAAGACTGTGACTGGCTCAGGAGTGAAAACAGGAATTGTCAATGTTTTTAACATCGGCAGCACAGCGGCTGTAGGTACGATTGAGTTTGAGCCCGGGTTGCAAGGAGACATGCCCGCTATATTGGACAAGCTCATTCCGCCCAGCCGCAGCTATGGCCACGAACAAACCTGGCATGATGGCAACGGCCATTCCCACCTGCAAGCAACATTGCTCGGGCCGTCACTGACCGTGCCGATTGCTGATGGGAAGCTGGTTCTCGGGACGTGGCAACAAATCTTTCATTTCGAATGCGATGTTCGCGGCCGGCAACGAACAGTCCTGGTGACAGTGGTTGGAGATTGACCACCTCCCACGCGGCAGTGCGCGGAGTTCGCCTCGAGTGTTCGTTCGATACCAACAGGGCGATCACCTTCCTCCTCGGCTTGTCATTGGCTCATCGCGCGCAGGCCATGGCCTCTAGACCGTCGATTGCAAGGTTCCACGAGCTTGCCCCCCCGGACGCGCTTTCGAGGTGAGGGGGCAGACACCTTGATTTACAGCGATTGCTTGGTTTGGTAGAGTTTTTTGCGACTGGACGTCGAATGAAGGGTTCGTAAGGCGGGATGAGTTATGCACATTGATTTGTTTCGCATGGAAAGAACGCAGTGTCTGTATGAAAACGAGGTTGAGTATAACCTGTCAGAAAGCGGTGTTCGCCCTCTCCGTTTGGAGGAATTGTTAGAAGGCGAGGATGCAGCTGGTTTCCTTTCTCAGGCCCTGAAATATCCAGAGTCGAATGGATCACTGGAACTGCGAGAGCGGATTGCCCATTTTCACGGAGCCACGGCCGAGCAGGTATTGGTGACGAACGGCGGTTCGGAAGCCAACTATACGGCCGTGTGGGGATTGTTGGAAAAGGGGGATCGGAGTGCCGTCATGCTGCCCAACTATCTTCAAACCTGGGGGCTCGCTCGCGCCTACGGCGGCGCTGCCGAGGCCTTTCGCCTTGCCGAGCATTCGGAAAATGGCGGGATGCGCTGGGCGCTTGATGTCGAGAGCCTGAAACGTGCGGTCACGAGCAGGACACGCCTGATTGTCGTAACCAATCCCAATAACCCGACTGGCGCCGTTCTCACTGAGTCCGAAATGGACGAGATTGTTCGTGCCGCCCGCAGGGTGAATGCCTGGCTCATTGCAGATGAGATCTACCGGGGCGCCGAAGTGTCTGGTCCGAACTCTCCGACTTTTTGGGGGCGTTACGACAAACTGCTGCTTACGTCCGGTCTTTCGAAGGCCTTCGGATTGCCGGGCCTGCGAATCGGATGGATCGTTGGACCTGCGAAAACCATAGCCAAACTCTGTCAATACAGGGACTACACGACGCTCACGCCGACAATTCTCTCTGACCGTCTCGCTCGCGTCGTCATGGAACCGACTCGCCGGGAGGCAATCCTCAAGCGAACCCGGAGTATTATCCGCGACCACCTCCCCCGTCTCGAAAGTTGGATTCACAGTCATGACGACATTTTTACCTATATCCCTCCCATCGCTGGTGCCATTGCTTTCTTTCGTTACAAGCTTCCGATCGCATCATCCGCTCTATTTGACAAGCTGCGGACCGAACAATCGGTGCTCATAACTCCAGGAGATCACTTTGGCGTGGGGAAATATATCCGCGTGGGTTACGGATACGACATTGACTATACGCTGAAAGGCCTGGCCCGGATCGACACCACAATCCAACAGCTCACGGAGAAGAACACCCCATCGCGTGCGGTGCGCTCGGTGAAATCGCGTCGAGGTGCAGCCTAGGGCGTCGTGCTCACAGCGAGAACCGTTCTCCTTTGCCGTCTTGAAGCGCGCGCTCAAGCACCAACGATGCCGCAGCGATGTCCTGTACGCCGACGCCAGTCAAGTCGCAGACAATGATCTCATCATCGGAAGTCCTGCCTGGCTTGAGGCCCGCGGTGATCTGTCCCAGTTCGGACGTAACTTTCTCTTTTGAGATTGCTCCTCTTTGTACCGCGTGATGGATTTCTCCCAAACGGAGGCATTGAGGCAGGCTGTCGGCAACGATTCGGTCTGCACGAGCGAGCACCGCCACATCCAGCTCTTGCTTGTCGGCTCCGTCCGATCCAACCGCGATCACCAGTGCCCCGGGTGCAATCCAGTCCGCCTGTAGCAACGGTTCACGGCTGGCCGTCACCGTGATTACAATATCTGCTCCCTCGGTCGCCTCGCGGACCGAAGCAGCCTGCGCGAATCGGAAATCTGTCGCCAGTTCCGGGCGGGAGAGCTCCTCGATACAAGCTGCGGCTTTTTCCCTATCTCGTCCCCAAATCCGGATCTCACGGGCCTTCCTGACAAGCGCGAGCGAACGAATCTGATAGCGCGCCTGGGCCCCCGAGCCAACCACTGCCACGGTTCCCACCTTCGCTCGCGCCAGGTGTTTCGCAGCCACGGCGCCCGCCATTCCCGTGCGCAGGTCAGTTATGTAGCCGTTATCGAGCAAGAGTGCCGCCACAGCTCCTGTCTTCGCGTCGAACACCAGCAGCATTCCATCGCTGGTAGGAAGACCAAGTTGGGTGTTGCCCACGAAGCCCGACGCTATCTTGACCGCATAATAAGGACCGGCGTGCAGATACCCCGCCTTCACATGCACTTCGCCGCGGTGCTCAGGAACATCGAGGTTGATCACCGCTGGCAGCTCGGCTTGACCTTTTGCGTAAGCGCTAAACGCGGTCTCAACCGCTTGCAAGCATGCGCCAGGATCAAGCAGAGAACGGATTTCAGGCTCTCTAAGAATCAGTGCTGGCCGACGGTTCATCCGGGCTCAAGGTTATCACGCTATCCGTGAACTGCACGCAGCCAGGGCCCACAATCGTTGGATACACCGCGGATCGAGACAATCGTTGCGATCCTTCGGGCTCTGGTTTTCACAAAACTCTGAGCTGGCATAGAACGATAGGTCACTCGCTTACCCTGAAGCACCCAAAGCTGGGTTAGCATAACTTGGTGTCGGCCGAAAATAACGAAAGAGGTCCGGCCTGTCTACCGCACGACTGCCACCGAGTCTTGATTGCGCAACACAAGTCTGGGAAGTCCGCTCTTGAAAGAATCGACGAGAATTAACTGCTGGGGACTGGCCATGACTGTGAAGGACGAATGCACGGTAAACGATCCTTTTACTGCCCACTGTCGATCGTTCAGAAGAAACGTCAAGCTGCCGTCGGTGTCAACCGTCGCAATATCCGGCCAACCATCTTGATTGAAGTCGCCTGCCGCTAGGCCAGCGAGTCGCTTGCTGAGCTGAACATGTTGAGCAAGTCGAAACGCGGGCGCCGAAATCGTTTCATTTAGAAGTACGTCGAGCGCCGAAGTCTCATCGAGGTTCGTGTAATTGCTTTCCGTAACGAGGATATCGGCCTTGCCATCGCGATTGACATCAGCGAGCGCAAAGACCCCGGCCTGCCAGGGCGACTCCTTCTCACCCCAGACGGAGACGGGCGGGTCGAAAGCGGCTACAGCGTGATCAGTTGTTCGGTTCATCAAGAGAGTGAGCCCACAGCGGCCGCTCGCGATCAAATCCGGTTTCCCATCCCCATTCATATCGGCAGCAGCAATTTCGAGAGACAGGCTGACAAATGTCTTCATGATGGGGGGCGGAATGCCCTTTGGACACCATGGCACACTAACCGGAGGTGCAAATGAGAATGTCTTGCCACTCGTGTTCATGTAAATCTGCAGGTTCGGCTCATAGCCGTTGCCGACAATCAGATCCGGTTTCCCATCCCCGTTGACATCGACCAAAATCGCACGTTGAGGTGGGAAGACAAGGCGACTAGAAGAACCCTGCAACGTCGTGGCTTGTACGGCGGAGCCTCGAGCTTTGCGTTCCAGACTATAAACAAGAACCCCCGCTCTGGTAACGGCTACCATTTCCAGCTGGCCGTCAGCGTTCAGATCTCCAACCGCCAAGGCTGCTTGTGGAACGCCGGTTATGGTCGACAATGGTGAGAACGGGGGATCCAGGGATTTTGCCGCAAAGATTTCGGCAGAATGACCAGCCCCGGGCAAGGCAGATTGCCGTATATCTGTGGCAATGAACCCTGCAGTCTTTCCCTGTCGGAAAACCGGAATTATATCGCTCGGAACGAACCCCAGAGCGAGCGATTCAGGTGCGCTGAATCCATGGTCCTTGGTCCCTAACAGAAGGCTAATTCTAGGAAATTCTGCGGAACCCGCGTCGAGGAGAGCCATGTCAAAGAGGCCGTCGTTGTTAAAATCCGCCAGCACCATTCCCAGGCTGTCAGCGGTAGGAGCCGAGAAAGTTCTTGGTGAGGCAAATCTTCCATCGCCTATCCCCGGCTCCACCACAATCTCTGCCGGAGTTTGCACCGAGAAAGTCACACCTTGCAGTCGATTCAGAAACAACAGGTCGGGCTTGCCATCGTGGTTAATGTCCTGCAGGATCCAGTTTGCCGCATGTCGTATGGTCAGGGGCACGCTGCGGAGCACAAACTCGATACCACCTTGCGGCGTCGCCTTGTTCAAAAGAGAACCGGCAGCGCAGGGCTGGTCGCGACCACTGCACCAAGCTACGAAAATGTCGTTACGACCATCCCCATCGAGATCGCCAGAGGAGGCGAAATCGACGGCGTGATCGAAAGCGATCACGATCGGGTCGGCGAACCGTATCGGCGTGGTGGAACTCGCGCTCCGATTCAGCAGTACGGCCACACCGCCCCGCTGCTCGTGTAGAGGACCGGTGAAAGCAACCGCAATGTCAGGTTTTCCATCTCCATCAAAGTCGGAAACCACGATCGAGACCGGAACACCCGGGATGGGGACGTCGAGAACAGGAGCCGAACCGAAAAAATGGTTCGCGTCGGTAAACGCCGGGGCCGACACAATGCGAAGCGTCCCATGCTCATCACTGGCATCACGGGTTGGCGTAGTCCCCACCAGTACCTCGGCCTTCCCGTCACCATTCAAATCGGCCGCTGCCAGCGCAGGTCCGAAGCCGCCCGCCAAGCTCTGCTCACCGCCGAACGATACCGGTGCACCAGGCCCCGGAGTGGTGTTGAGCAAGACGGCGAGTCCTGGATGCAGCAAAATCAGATCTGGCTTGCCGTCGCCATTGATGTCAGCCACGACCATTGCGCGGATCGGATTCTGAAGCTCAAGGGTGACTCCTTCGCGGAACGTGCCGTCTCCGTTGCCTTCGAGAATTTCGATGGCACGCTCTCGCATGTGCTGGGTTTCGCCTGCGAGGATCAAATCTTCTTTCCCATCCCCATTCAGGTCAGCATGGGCGATGAGACGCGCGGTCGCGGCCACCGGGAACGACCGTGGCAAATCATAGGAGAGCCAGTCAGCGGCGGGGGGACTCGAGGAAGAGCCTGGACGGCCAACCATCAGGAGCAGCGCGATCGCGACGCCCAGGTGTTTTGCTGACATAAAGGCTTCCTCGACATGTCCGGAGGTGACGGTTCCGCATCGCCGGGGAGAAACCCTCCTCGGATTAGACTCCGCTGCTGCTTTGACAGTTCCGATTGCTCCCAGCGATTAGCCGGCCTAAACACGCAGCCACACTTTGTACCGGTATTTGATGACCCTTTCTTCTCCCCCCTGCAACGTTACTTCCCAGGTCAGCCGAGTAAGGGGATTGTCCACGGCGATCGCCTCCGCCAACTTCTCCGATTTCCCATCATCGGTCTGCGATTCGATCGTGCCTCTCACGCGATCTGCGATGCTCAAGCGCACCTCTTTGCTCTTGTAGTTGTTGACCGTCAACCTGCCTTCGACGGTGACCTGATCGTAGTTGTAGTTGTGCCGCCGCTGAAGATCCCTTTGTCGGTCGACCTCATTCTCTTCATAGTTCACCCGAATGTCGGTCGCAATCGTCAGTTTTAAGATCGATTTGGCGCTCTTCGGAGTGTAGGGCAGCGTGTCTTGAGCGAGTGGCTTGGTGCCGGAGATTACCAGAGTTGGCGCGCTCGTCCAAGGAAACCTCGTGGTGTTCCTTATGCGCAGCGCATGCCAGACGTTCTCTTGCCTAGATCGGTCTGATCCAGAGCCAGCGACATTCAAGGCGTTACCGAATCCGTCTACGCGAGATTGGTCTTCGAGGTTCCACTCGTAGAGATGTTCGTAGTTCACGGTATCGGAAAACACGTTATACGTGGCGCGCTCGCCTTGCGCCAGGGTCACATCCTTTCGGCCGTATAGAAAAAGATCTTCCTCCTGAGCGCCCTGCAACGCCTCCGTAGTGGTGGCTTCCAAACTGGGCGTTGGGAACGCGTCGCCACCGCCAACGCCCCCAACTGTCATTTGGCCGGTTAGGGCGTTCGAATAGCGTGTACTCAGGTCCTCCCTTCGGGCGGCCGTCTGCATGAACTCAAGAAGGCTTTGCTCTAAAGCCATGGGAGAAAGCACATTCGAGTAGCCGAAATTGGGTACGCCAACCACGAAGAAAACATCTGTGTTCCTTAGATCCTCGACATCATTCACGAGCACAGCTTGCATTGTGATCTGCGCTTTATTGTCGTCTTGCAGTGAGACCAGGTAGGAGGGTGTCCATCCGAGTCCATGTTCCAGAAAGCCCATCGTGAGGTTGGCGCGGTCGGTCGCGCCCTTGACCCTGAATTGCAGCGCCTTATGCTCTTCTTTCTGTGGCAACTGGAGGGTGGAGTCCGGAGGCAGAATCACCCGCTCGATGTTGCGGAAACAAACAGCTAAGAGCTTGCTGTCGGATTTGAGCAGCAGAAACTCAGATGGGCCTGGCGACTGCGCCAGGGATAGCGCGGCGTTGTTGGACCAACTTTCGGCCGGCGAAGTCGATCGGGATCCGTCTCCCAGTTTCCCGGATTTCTCTGTCTGCTTGAGGCCGACGATTTCACCCGTGTACTCCCTTTGATTATTATCAACTACCGTAACGACCTTACCAGCATTCGCCAGCAGCATGTCAGCGAGGACAGTCAGATTCCGTTGCGCCAGGACGCTAGTGCGACGAGCCACGACTTGATCCAACGATACGCCGGCATCATTCGGTGCGATCCACAAAGACCCAAGGGTCGCGTCCGGAACAGGTTCAAGATTGCCCATCCCTGCGTCGAGGTGTGTGTTTCCTTGCTTCAAGACAAAGGCCAAGCCATTCTTGAATGCTGCAACCGCTGATGTTTTCAGTTCGGGCTCTTGAGCCACTCCGAGATGGGGAACGAGTGCACAAACAACGCTTATCACAATAGCCAAAGTGAACCTGCGTGAGATCTTCATCGACGCCTCCCAAGACTCAATCAACTATTATGAGTTGGGAATGCTCGGAGAGGAGACGGCAGCAAGGTTCCGATCGTAACGACCGTAACCAGGATCGAAGCCAGGAGACGATTCCATCTGAGCAGGTCGGCACGGCCTATTACATGTCTCTGGCGATCGGTAGCCTGCGGAGCCGGATTCCCTTTGCCGCAGACGCATGGCTGCCAGGCGAATCGGCGGTATCGCATCCACGCTCATCTTTCCTGGCACATGGACGGCCCTCGACTATCTCACGTCCTTAGGCTCATTTGGCAACTGGGGAGCTGCAGGCCACTTCCAATATTGACAAGACGGCGTACCACTCGTAGAGATTGTCAACCGACTCTTTGGTCTGAGCTTGTTGCTAGCAAACCTTCAAAACATAATTAGAGCTAATGAAGAAATAGAGATTTCGATTTCAATCACGACCGCTAGTCTATCCGTCAAAACGCGGCGTTCGCCGGCAAAGCATGCCTGGAGTTGCATGATCCTGATGGGCCGCGGTGCCAGCCATCGCCCGGTGGAACCGCGGCTCAACAAGCTACGCCACGTGTCTGCTTCTTAGCATTCTACGTCCGTCGCTGCCTCCTCTGTCGGCTGCGTTTTCGTCTACGTTACCAGACAAATCCGTGAGTGTTTGGTCGGCTTCTTTCTCCTCGTTAAGTGTTTGCTGCAAAAGTTCGCTAGCGTCCTCCTCTTCGAGCAGCGTGGCGAATGTGCGTGCAGTTCCATAACCCGCCATTTCGTAGTGCTCTACCCGCTGGGCGGCTGCGATTATGGCGGCATCTCGAACGTCACTGTCCCTCGTCTTGCTAACTAAGTCGTTGCCTTCCTCTATGATGCCCTGCATTCCCTTACATTTCTCAGCTTTAGTCTTTTCTCCCCGTCTCTCGAGAATTTGCTCAATGCGGGTTGCTTGATCCTTGGTTACTTGCAAGTGCTCGGTCAAGGCCTGCCGCAGGTCTTTCGAGTTGGCTGCGGAAATCATCTTAGGTAACGCCTTTATAATCTGATGTTCAGCGTCATACAAATCTCTGAGTTGTTCCACGTACAGTTCTTGCAATGTATTCGCTTTCATTTTTCCTCCTTTGTAGTGATTGACGAGCTCTGCGGCAGATTCCACGGCTTCCCTTTTCTGCACAGGTACATCGCCTCCGACCTCTGAGATCTAGTATCGATTGAACTTCCGCGACCGGCAATCGACGCTTCCGTGTAGGCCAGTTAGAGGCATTGACGTAGTCACTCGTCGTCCCCGATTCACGGCAAGGTTCCACCAGTACGACTTGAACGTCGAGGATACGAGCCGCAGAGCCATAGTTGGCTGGGCCTCCAGTAAGAGCGTTGTGAACTGCTATTCAGGGTGTCATTCGCTTTTTCTGGATGGACTTGGCTGTTCTCCCTGCTCACAGGAACTGCTGCGCGGGATTGCTACTCGGCGAGGTGGCGTGGCTGTTGCTGGATTCGGCGTTGATGGGGTGCCACTGTTCGGCGCTGTGTTAGGGGGGGCCGGTGCATTTCGAGGTTGAGTGCGGGGAGGTGTCGCTGTACCCAGGTTCGGAGAAGCAGCTTTCGGATTTGGAGAAGCTGCGCCTGGCGGGGGCGCAGCCGTTCCTGGTCGTGCGGTCGTAGTTTTTGGCGCAGGTGTTGCAGGTCCCGGTGGCGATGTCGGAGTTCCCGGGTTTTGCGCCCCCGGGGCGTTCTGAGATCCCGGAGTGCTCTGCGTTCCAGTGCCCGATTGTCCGGTGCTACCTGACCCCCCGAACCGCTCCCCCCCGAACCAGCCCACCCCGCCTGCGACATATCCGAAGTATTCAGTGCAATTTGTCGAAATCTCCTTGGTTGAAGAGAGAATACATGGCCTGAGGTGTTGTCCCTAGTTCCACAGCGATCGGCTGGGTTTTGATTGGTACTGAAGCTAAGTAATAAATATTCGGGTTCCCGAGTCGCTCGACTCGATATTCATCATCCCGCCGAATTGTCGCAGGCGTTCCCGCGATGGAAACGACCCGCTGATGAAGGATGTCACACAGGCACAACCAGGATCATGCTGACATCTCGAGACTAACTTCTGTCAGCGCAGCAACTCCAATGCTTTCAAGAGTTGTGCGTCACCACTGTTCTGGAGTTGCTCCACGGTTATGGCGCCCTCGGTCTCTGGAAAAACCGGCGACGCACTGGGGGCTAAGGTAACGACGACATTCGGCGTTATTCCCTTATGCCAGATGACGTCGCCTGATGGTGTCAGCCATTCTTCAATAGCAAGGAGCAGCGCGGAACCATCCGAGAGCTTGAATTCACTGAGAACCGTGCCGGTACCGAAAGTGGTCTCACCTACCAACGACGCCCGATGCGCATCTCGCAATGCGCCAGCTACGATTTCGGCGCCACTCGCCGTGCCCCCGTTCACCAAGACTGCCAGCGGAATCTCGGTCGCTTCGCCGCCAGGTCTTGCGGGGACAGGCTTTTCCATGCCGCGGGCATTCTTGACGAGAAGGATATTGCCCCCCCCTAGAAACTCACTGGCAGACTCAACAGCCTCGTTTAGCAGGCCGCCTGGATTGTTGCGCAAATCCAAGGCAAGGCCCGTCACCCGCTCTTTCTTAATCTCAATCAGGGTCTTGCGCAGATCGGCGGCCGCTCCCTTATCGAAGGCAGCAACGCGCAATTGCACGATCTTAGTGCCCGGCAGCATGCGCCAGGTAACAAGATGCATTTGAAACGCGGCGCGCGTCAAGGTAACTTGGCGCGTGCGTGCCGAAGCTGGCGTAAGGATTGTTAAGGTCAGTGACCTGCCAGCCGGCCCCGAGATCTCTTGGACCACCTGCGCTAGTGGACGGCCAGCGATGTCCTGGCCATCCACCTGTAGGATAACGTCGCCAGGCTTTAATCCTGCCCTCTGCGCCGGTGACCCGTCCAATGGAGCTACGATGAGGATCTGGCCGCCTTTCGACTGTATCTCGGCGCCAATGCCTTGGAATTTGTTCCTCTCCATGTCGGCCATTTCTTTGACCATCAGTGGGCTCAGAAAGCGGCTGTGACCGGTGTCGCCGAGAGCTTCGACCATCCCGCTGATCGCTCCATATGTGAGCGCGGGTGGTTGCACGGCCGCGCGATCCACATAGAATCGGTAAATAAGATTGCTGGCCTCGGACAGGAGTTGGAAATTGGGCCGCTCATCTTGCGCTGCGAATCCGACGGTCACCCTGCGATCCAACCACATGCCCCCCACTAATCCCAAAATCAGTATCAGGAGCGTCGTAGGGTCATACCACCTGCCAAGCTTTTCGTATTGCATGAGTTCCCCTTGACTTGTTGACTTTCGGTCGTCGGATCAGCAGCGGAAAAGTTAATGTTCCACGCTACCACTTCGGCAAGAAACGTGTTGTCAATCGACTCGCACCAGACCCCCCAAGGTACCCGCAGATCTGTGCACTGCAGGTACCTATCTGGGCACTTTCGAGCGCAGACAGAGCTTGAGGTGCGACTTATGGCAACCTGCCACCCATGCGAGATTATTCTCGCATGATGGCACATCGCAATTAGGTGGGTGCCTCATATTTTTGGAGAGATTCCCAGGCAGGCCGATACGGACCCTCCTTATCAGGGCTGTCGACTTGATTCAGGAGGGCGGCACGTGCGGTATTTCCCGCTAGCCTTCTGCCAAATCTGATCAATGCTCGGAGAGATGCGAGGAGGTAGGAGCGGTAGCGCTCTGGGCTCATAGCAATGAACACCCAGATAGCGTTCGACAAACGATGCGGCAGGATTCTGTTCTTCCTCGAGCTGCGTATCTGATCCCAGCCGTGCCGGCCATACGCCGGTTTGCTCGAGAGAATGCGAGAACCCCTGCAATGACGACCTATGCCGCTCACGGCAGAGCAAACTGGAGGTATGCTTTGGGGCGGGCCTAGACAAGCAGTCTCTGAGCGGAGTGAGAATCAAGCTCCCGGAAACCGAAGCACCGTCGGCACTTCGTCGGGTTTTAGGCGCATCTCGCAATCAGCACGACCCTCGGTGCCCTCCGATACCTCTGAATCATCTTGCGATGGTAGACGCCGCACGATCACCCACCGCAACGGCAACACCGCAGTTTCGCGGAGGCCTTAGGTTCCCGATGTTTTAAGACGGTGGTTGGGAGGGCCGACTGATTGTCGCCGGCCGTCGATTTAAGGAATCAGGCCAATGAGCTTCCACCAGGGCACTTCCACGCATACTGTGACCACCAGCACTAGCGCGGTGAGCGGTACTCCCAGCCTAAAAACATCGGCCGCGTCGTAGTTCCCGCCTTGCTCGCCTACTCCCACCAGGATCGACATATTGTGGAACGGCAGGAGGTAATGTTCATTGAGTGCCGTATAAACAAGGAGGGACGCAACGATGGGGCTGATTCGAGAACCTGCCGAATAAGCAATGATCGCGGGAGTGACAATGCCCATCACGGCAAGCACACTGCCGAGCAGCATGTGGATCAGCATTGAGAAGATCGTTACGAAGAGAGCAAACACAAATGGGTTCGCCGGTACGTACGAGGGCAAAACTGATGACACTACCCAGTTGTTCATGCCGGTAACTCCACCGACCGTGCCGATCCCCAGAGCTGCGGTCAAAAAAAACAGAGTGCCCAGATTTACCTTGCTCCAGTCCGATGGCTTGAGACCGGCGCCGACACCTGGCAATGTCATCATAAGCGCAGCGCCAATGGCGATCCACCCGGGATGAACGTGATGAATAAAATCGGTGGTCCAGAAGCCGATCGCCACGATCACCCAGAAGATGACTCCCTTTTCATGGCGCATGACAGGGCCTAGTTTCTCCAGCAGTTCACTGATCTCGCGCTTGTCGACCACAAGACTCTTCGGCCCGGGAAAAATCCATATCTGCAGCAGGAAAAGCAGGACGCTGGTGATCACCCCGGGTATGCCCATATACAGTAGCCATTTCAGCCAGCTTGCTTCAGCCCCAACAAAGTTCATCGCGACCACGTTGAGCGTGCTGTCTCCGGTTAGCAGAATCATGGAAATTGGGCAGGAGGCCGCGAAGGCGGTAAGGCCGATCTGTGCCGCAAACTTCTTCTCCAGCTTTGCCGATTTGATGACGATGGCCATCACCGCCATGATCATGAATGATCGCGGCCAAGGATGAGGAATCATTATGCTCAGTAGGAAACCGAGTATGTAGCAGGCGGCAAGAATGCTGCGGTAGCCGCTGACGTAGCGAAGGGTAAACCAATAAGCGATACGCCGCCCCAATCCCGATCCCTCTACGGCGGCGGCCATCAAATAGCCGCCGATGACCAGGTACATCAGGGGCGTTGTCCACAGGCGAAAGACGACTGCAGGTTCGGCGGTGCGTGTTAGAACCCATGAAACGAGGAGGATCAGAGAAGTGAAACCGGGATGCACGACCCCGAAAGCCCACCAGCTCACAGCCAGCAGAGCTAGAGCCAGACAATGCTGACCTTGCAACGGCAGGCCAGGGCGCGCCGGCATACACCACACCCCTAGGCAAATCGCAATTCCTAGCAGCCCGCCAATTTCCGATCTGAACTTAGTAAACATGAATTTCGGTGTTTGGTTCCTGCTTCTTGCATTGCGTTGCTAATCCTTGTGCACCACTTCTCATGCGGTGGGGTAGAAGCGTTGTCACGAGCCAGTGCAGCAGCGACGCGGGTGGTGGACCGGAGTTGGGCTGGCCATTCGGACCGAACCGCCAGCGCGTGCTCCATCTCAGAATGAAAACTTCGCGGAGAACTGTAACTGCCGCGGGTTGAACATCGTTCGCGGCTTGCCGAAATTCGCATCCGGAAAACTGGGTATGCCGACCGGCAGGAGCCCGTCAGCGAGCCAAGCACCCGGGTTCCCCGCAGCCTGCTGCGTAGCGCAAGACACTGACGGCGCTCCCTGCTGGATGGCGAGGGTGGTCGCGTCGTTGTAGTGCTGCGGTAGGGTAGGATTGGCGCCGCAGAAGGCCGGCGAGCCGTAGATCGAACTCACCTCGTCCACGTTCGGGTGGTTGAGCAGGTTGAAGGCATCGACGCTAAAGTCGAGAATCTTACCCTCGCCTACATGGAAATTTCGCGACAGGCGCAGGTCCCACGAATACAACGGCGGGCCGACGTAGGTGTTTCGACCGACAGTGGTGGAGCAGTTCAAGACGGACGTGCACGTGCCGGTGATGGGTGCACCTCCGACGCGATCTGTAGAAAGACCGGCGATGTCTCCCAACACATCTTCACCGGCATACAAAGTAAACGGGCGGCCAGATTGCAGTGTGATAATGCTGCTTAGTTCGAAGTTCCGCAAAAACGTGCGGTCGGGAGCGGTCGCGGTGAAGTTCGTCACCAGGTGGTTACGAAGGTCCTGATTGGAGTTTCCTCGCTCCGCGGCGTAGTCGAACTGATTGGTGGGATAGTTGATAAAAGTCGTGAAATTCCCGTTGTCGATGGTGTGAGAGTAGGTGTAGTTGGCGGTCATTTGGAAATATTTCACGCGCTCTGTCGCGGTCACGGTCAGGCCGTTGTATACCGCATTGGCAACGTCGTTGTTGTAATCGAGAAGGCCGGCGCTCAAGGTTGCTGCGGGGCCGGCCGGCGGAGGTCCCGGAGGTCCGAATTCCAATCCGGAAGGGTTCGCCAGACTGGCGAAAAACGGACCCAATCCAAACGGACCGAGCGTTGGCGTCCCCTGGCAACCTGTGAGCGTACCGCTGGGATCGAGCCAGCCCTGAGCGTCGGCGGGATTGCCCGGTTTACTGGTGCCAAGCGGACAGGGAATGTTGATGTTATTCCCGCGGACGAGTTTGTGAGCCCCGACAAACAGATACCCTACTTCCAAGCTAAGCCCCTTCCCGATTTGACGGTCAATCTGTAGGCTGGCTTGCTCAGCATAGGGGAGTCTGGCGTCTCGCTGGATGCCTCCTGCACCCACTCCACAGGCCCCGGTCGGTCCAGTTGGTCCGAAGGTACACGGCCCTGTCAAATATACCGGCGGATAGGCATGGCCCATCAGGAAGCTGGTCGCCAGGCCCGCCAGCGCGTTGGCGGGAGTTCCGGGATACCCCGGAAGAGCATTCAGTCCAAAGCCGCCGATTGGCGCTCTGTCGTTGATCATCGGAGCCACCACCGGTGTAAGTCCGGACGCCGCGCAAGCCGGATCTGCACTCGGGGGATTACAGAAGAAACCGGGAAGCGTCTTCTGGTTTCCGGTGGTGAAAAAGAAAGTCAGGTTGTTGCGATCGAAAAATATTCCAGAGCCGCCGCGGATCACGGTCTTCGCGTCCGGCGAGTAGGCAAAGCCTACGCGAGGTTGAAATCCCCTGTAGTCGGCGTTGATCGTGCCTCCGAGACCGGTTTCGAAGTCCCAACGCAGGCCGTAATTTACAGTCAGTTTGGCTCTGACCCGCCATTGATCTTGCCCAAAGAATCCCCAGTAGGCGTGGTTCAGGCTGTAGCCGAAATTGGAATAGAGGTTGGTGGGAAAGGCGTTCGGCCAGCCCAGGTTATATCCGGCACCCGTGGCCGCTGGGGGAATGTAACCGTTCGTGAATCCGGTTCTCGGAAGAGCAACCCCCCAGTAGAGAAACTCCAAACCGTCGGCTTGCGGCGGTAGTGGGCACGGCGATCCATCCAGAGTTCCCGGGGTGCCGGTCACTTCACCCTCTACAAAGTCGGCAAAGGTAAATAAACATCCTTGATTGGGAAACAGCATTCGCGTCGGCGTGAATCCCGGAAAGGTGTTGTAACTCCAAACATAATTTCCGTCGAAGCCAAACTTGGCGACGTGGGTGCCTTTGACCCAGTCGAGGGTGTCGGCGCCCTGTGCGCGGCTTTCATAAATCGCGTCATAGGTTCCGAAGTTGTGGCCGAAACTCAAGTCGTTGACGATGTCGAGATCCGGCTCGCCAGTGGCTCCGGGGAAGTTGTAATGGCGGCGGGAATACTGGCCAAGCACGGTGTTGACCAGATTCGTTTTGAGCACCGAGTTCAATGTGCCGACCACCGATTGGTCGCGAATAAAAAGATTGCGGGCTCCGCTCGGAGTACCGATACCACCGCCATCCTCCGTTCTGCCGATGAGTTCTCCCAGGTCGCGCGCATCCTCCACGGAGTAGCGCAGCGCGAAGCGATTATTGGCGTTGATCTGGTCATCGATTTTGGCAAAGCCGTAGTCGTTGTCGACGGTCTGGAGGACCCCCTGAAGATAAGACAAGGGCGACGCGGTGCAGTTTTGGGGCAGAAGACTGCATCCCTCGGGTGAGAGGCCAAGATATTCTTTGGCCTTATCGAGGTTTACGATGCTTGCGCCCAGATCGGGCGCGTAGACTGGAGATGCACCGCGACGGTGTCCTTCGTAGTTCGCGAAAAAGAATGTCCGATCCTTTATGATTGGGCCGCCGAGAGTACCGCCGAATTGATTTTCGCGCAAAGCGTGCGGCAGAGGCGCCGGCTGCAGGAAGGAACGCGCGTCGGTGGCGCTGTTCTGCAGATAATCGTAAATGGAGCCGTGAAACTGGTTCGCGCCTGACCGGGTGACGATGTTGACGATGCCACCGAGCGCGCGGCCGTATTCCGCTCCAAAACTATTGTTTACGACGCGGAATTCCTGCACCGAGTCTTGCGGCGGAGTAGCGCGCTGCACGCCCGTGATGGTGTTCACGAAATCCGCGCCGTCGACGGTGATCTCATTGCTGAACGAGCGCATACCGCCGAAAGAAATTTGCGTAACCTCGAACTCGGTGAAGGTGGTTCCCAGGCTGGTTCGGCTGGTGGCAACGCTCGGTGTGAGCAAGGCAAAGTCGGTGAAGAGGCGGCCGCTGATGGGTAAATTCTGTACCTGCTGCTTGTCAATGACCTGGCTAATCTCCGAGCGGGTCGTCTCGACGACGGGAGTTTCGGTATTGACGACAACCACTTCCTTGACCGACGCCACTTTGAGGGTCACATTGATGGTTGCAGTTTGACCGACCGTCAATTCCACGCCAGTGCGGGTGTATGTGCCGAAGCCAGGATCGCTCACTGAGAGTTCGTAGCGACCGGGCGGCAGGCTCGTCATCGCATAATAGCCGGAGTCGCTCGAAAGCGCCGCGAAGGTCTGGTCGGTGTCGAGGGAGCGGAGTGTGACGTTGGCCTTGACCACCACTCGCCCGGCTTCATCGGTGATGGTCCCGTTGAGCAAGGCATAGGTGATGGTAGCCTGGCCTCGAGCATATGGACCGAAAGTCAGAGCCAGGAAGCCGCACAGGCAGGCAAATCGCCGACGTGATTTCATAAATCTCCTCTCACTCGAAAGTACGGTCGACAAATTCTCTTCTAAGACTTTCGCAGCAAGATGTTACGAAGCCATGATCCGCCCCGATCGTCGACTCTGTTGGTTAACCGACGACAGCGGTTGATTCCCTTTTCGCCAGTATCGCGGCCGCATAACTCGACCAGCAAGTTACTTTGGCGTTTAAATTCCACGGTTGATTCTCCCAGAGAGCCGTTATCTCTCCGGACCTGCCGAAATCTACTCTTCTACTGGCGGCGTGCCATAGGTGTGGAACGTGCTGACTGTCTGCAAACCCCAGGCTTGCCCCTTCATGCGCTCTTCTTTACTCCAGATAATCGGCTTCCAGTCGGGATCGAAGATCAGATAGCCGCCGGCACCGATTTCAAAGCGATTTCCCCCGGGTTCATAGAAATAAAGAAAAAAGGTTTGACCGATCGTGTGCTTATGCGGACCGGTCTCGATGACGGTTCCGTTTTCCGTGAGAATATCTGCCGCCTGGAGCACGTCTTCGCGAGAATCCATGGCGTACGTGAGATGATGAAAACGGCCGTGCGCTCTACTGTGATCCTTGGTAAAGGCAATGTCGTACGATTTGAATGTCGCGGCCAGCCATGCGCCCATTTCCTGACCACCATCGAAGACAATCTGCTCCGTCACCCGCAGCCCTAGCATGTCGCGAAAAAATTCGCGGCAGCTCTTGATGTCCTGAGCCAGCAGATTGACGTGGTCCAAACGCTTGGGCGCGATACCATGCGGAGAATAGCGCTGCGGGAGATTCTTGAATCCCGGCACCTGGTTCCCTCGCGGTATAAACCGCTCGGTCTCGTAGTAGATTTCCAGCGGATGACCATCCGGGGATGCAAAGCGGAAGGCGCGTCCATGTCCAAACTCTGCAGCACGCCACTCGCCATGCACTCCGTTCGCCTGCATGTACTCAACCATTGAGGTGAGAATTGGCGCGCTCTTCACCCGGAACGCAACGTGTCCCACACCTGAGGTGCGAGAGGCTGTGAGCTGAAGAGTGTGCAACGCGTAGTCTCCCCAGGCACGCAAATAAACGGAGTTCCCCGCACGTCCGCTTTCATGGAGTCCGACAATCTCCCTAAAAAACTGCACGCTCTCGTCCAGCTTTGGCGTGAATACTTCCACATGGCCAAGATGGGCGACATCCTGAAATGACGGCTGGTACGTCATGCCTTCCCCTTGCCGGGAACCTGTTCCAGGGTTTCGTAATATGTAAGTCCCAGCTCCTTCAGCCTAGGCCGCATGTTCTCGATATCCATGCCTAGTTCGCCTGCCATCAGCCGCTTGCGCTTCTTGTCCTCCCGTACCACACGCTCTTGACAGGCAGAAATGGTCTCTACGACCCCGTGGTGCGGCACTACCACTACGCCATCGTCATCCGCGACCACAACGTCTCCCGCATTCACCAGACAGCCGGCGCAAACCACAGGTGTGTTCACATTCCCTAGCGTGGCCTTGACGGTACCCTTGGCTGAGATGGCACGCGACCAGACTGGAAATTTCATGCGCGTCAGCTCGGCGATGTCGCGGCAGCCCGCGTCAATCACAACCGCTTTCACTCCCCGCGCACGCATGCAGGTTCCCAGCAATTCCCCAAACATGCCATCGGTGTTTTCTGCAGAAACGGCAACGACTACCACGTCTCCGGAAGCGCACAACTCAGCCGCAACATGAAGCATGCAGTTGTCGCCGGGATGCGTGAGCACTGTCACGGCATTCCCGGCCACCCGCGCGCCGGCACAGATGGAACGCATATAGGGCTGCATGAGTCCAGTGCGCCCCATCGCCTCATGCACCGTGGCCACGCCATACTGGCGCAGAGCCTTCAGTTGATCCGCGGTGCTGCGCGGAACATTGCGAACTACCGTACCCATCTTCATACCAAGTCACCGGTGACCAACGGAAAGACGCGCTGGTAAGCCTCTCCGTATTGCATCTTGCGCTCCGAATTACGAGCTCCCTGGAGCCCGCGTTGCAGGGCGACCCGCGTGTAGTACTCCCACAGGTGCTGCTGAGCATCCATCTGCTCAAAAGCCTTGCGCTTCGTCTCCCAGACTTCCGTGATGTCGAGAATCACCTGTGGCTTCCAGTTGCACTGTTCGGTCTGGTGGGGCTCGAACAGAAACACCGGCGGTGCTCCGATGGCTGCTGCTGCCCCTCTGCGGCCGTGAGCCTGGGCGACGATGCGTGCTTCCTGGGCAAAGCGCGAAGCTTCGGGGTGGTCGAAGTTATAGGGATCTTCTAGAGAATGCGTCAGTACCCAATCCGGCCGCAAGGTTTGATAGATATCCGCCAGCCGTTCCAGCGATTCCAGGTTTGTCCGCAGGGGATAGTCACCCAGATCGAAGAACTCAATCTCATTGACGCCCAGCACTGCTCCGGCACGCTTGGCCTCGGCACGACGCTCGGCCTTCGCGCGGTCCAAGGTCATCGCTGGGTCCTTCCATAGCTTTTGGCTCTCTCCCTTCTCGCCAAACGAAAGGCAGACAACTTTGACCTTCCACCCGCGCTTAGCATAGAGAGCGATCGCGCCGCCGGCGCGCCAGATGAAATCAGCCGAGTGGGCACTGATTACAAGCCCGCAGCGCTCTTGGCTCATCGCGTAATGACCCCTTCATGCGCTACCGCGGTTGCAAGGTTGGCGCCTGCCGCGGCGAAACCGTATAGCCGTGCCGGGGTATCGATCAGGATGGAACGGAGTGTCGCCTCATCGGGCACCACCGAGTCCAGCAGGCCAATAAGCTCGACCTCATTCCGCTTTCTGGCGAGGTTCACATGTGGCCAATCCAAGCCCCAGACGCATCTTTGCGGTGCCTGTCGGATTACACTTTTCAGAATCGGCACCGCACTTGCCAAGCTTTCGCACTCCGCAGCGACGCGGTCCGCTCCGCTGATCTTCACCCAGATTCGCTCCCGCTCGAGCAACTTCAGCAATCGACTGAGTAATGGCCTACTCTGCTCTCTTGCGGCATCGAGCCGCGCCATGTGGTCCACTACCAACACCATTCCGCTCGGGACCGAAAGGCGCCCAACCAGATCAAGGTCTTCCGCATCGACGTGCACTTCAGCGTGCCAGCCGAGCAAGTTCACGCGTTCCATGAGTCCGATTGCTTTGGCTATCAATGCCTTCCGCGGCAAAGTGCTCTTGCCAAGCAGGTGTTTTACCCAGTTGAAGCGGACGGCACGAACGCCGACGCGATCGAGAAACGCCAGATCCTCGTCCGTGACGTCCCAAGCCACGGTTGCCACGCCCCGTCGCCGTTCCGGTTCGCGAGCGATAGCGCGCACCAGAGCGGCATGATCCGTCCCGTACGCATTGCCCTGAATCAACACAGCACGATCAATGCCATGGCGTCTCCACACCGCCGCGAGCGACTCAATGGGAGCTTCTGGCGGGGTGAACGTGCGAGTCTTTGCCAACGGGAACTCGTCAAACGGGCCGTACACATGGCTGTGGCAATCGCACACTCCGAAGGCTGCCAGCATTCGCCTCATGACTTGCCTGCTTTCGCGACTGCGCCCTCTGGCCGGGGAAACACTACGCCATCGAACAAGGCACGCGCCGTTCGCACCAACCCGGCGCGTTCTACCTTCGGGTGCGCTGCGTCACCACCGACCTCCAAGCGGACTTCGAACTCGCCGCTGGGGTGCTCGATCTTGAGTCGCTTGATATTGCCCTCGGGAAGCCGTGAGATTCTGTGCGCCCATGACTCCGGTGCCACACAGGCCGTGGCGACAGAGACCGCGGCAAACACGCCAATCGATGAGTGGCAGCGCCGCGGAATCAGATTGTGGGTGCGGATCGCGCCGCCGTTTCGCGCCGGGGAGATGAGCGAGACTTTGGGCACGACAGCATCGCTGACATCTCCCATGCCCATGCCTTCAGCGGCCTCACGGCGCACTGCTTCAATCCGCTGCAATGCGGCGGTCGCCGCTTCAATGTTCGCAGGCGATTCCTCCCCGTCGAATCCAAAGTCAGAGGCGCGCAGAATCACCACCGGCATCCCGTTGTCAATGCAAGTCGCCTCAACGCCTTGAATCACGTCAACGGCGCGGCCCGTGGGAAACAGTGACCCGCAGACTGAACCCGCAGCATCGAGGAAGTTGATGGGGATGCCGGCAGCCGTACCGGGCACGCCAGCAATGCTTTCACCGCCCTCATAGTTGACCCTGCAATCCGGAGTGGAAACCACCAACTCGGCGAGAGTTCCGGTGTTCAAGGTTCGCACCCGCACCCGCGTCACCGGGTCGGAGGCAGGCACCAGAGATCGCTCAATGGCGAACGGGCCGACGCCGGCCAGAATATTGCCGCAGTTGGGCGCGGTATCGACCAGCGCGCGCTCCACGCTCACCTGAGCAAAAAGGAAATCCACATCCGCGGACGGGATCGCAGATTTCTGCACAATAGCTACCTTGCTGGTTAGCGGATGCGCCCCACCCAGGCCATCAATCTGCCGTGGGTCGGGCGAGCCCATCACACGTAGAAGCAACTCGTCCCGCCGACAGGTTTCGTGTGGCAGATCCGATGCCAGAAAATAGGCGCCCTTCGAGCTTCCTCCTCGCATCAGCATGCACCGGATTCCGCTCGTCATGGGCGCCGCTCACAGGGGGTGACGCCCCTCAGGGGGACGTCGCTAATTACACACTCGTGTTACACAGTCGTATAACCTCATACCGATCAAGCTGTCAAGTGCCAAATGCAGCTACCGCCAAATATTCGGATGTGATGCCGGGCTTTTAGCGTTTTCTTGAGGAACTTCGGGCCGGGGTTCGCTTGGCCTTGGGTGCCCGGAACCCGGCCGCTAGGAATGGGATTAGTTCCTCCGCACAAGCCATAGGATCGGAAGGGTTACATCTTCCCTTCGACAGTTCGCGGATGCGGTGCGGCCCGGCGCCGGTATAGTAAATCGCGCCCAGCAGGAAGTGAAATCTCCACAAAATATCCTCGACAGTCAAATGGGGCAGGCACTTTCGCAGGGCCCCCACAAAAATGCGGCTCGACTGGTCAAAGTTGTCGGCAATTAACTTTTCCAGCAGAGCCGAGTTTTCGCCGGAGAGAATCGCACGCAGCCGTGTGAAGTTCGATCGGCCGCGATGATCGACCGTAACCTCCAGTGAGGGACGAATAAAGGCCTCCAGAACTTGTTCGAGCGTGGGACCACCCTTGGGTTGGCTGAATTCCTTGAGGAGTCGCATCCGTTCCTGATTCAGCGGCGTGCAATGACGCGTGTACACCTCGGATAGCAGACCCTTTTTGCCGCCAAAATAGTAGCCAACCAGCGCTGAGTTCACCCCCGCGTCGTTCGCGATGTCCCGTACAGAAACACCATTGAATCCGCGCTCGGCAAACAACCGTTCCGCGCTCGCAAAAATCTTTTGGCGAGAGCCATCAACATTGACCTTCAGCGCCGCCGTCTTCTTCAACGAATCGCCTCTTCAACGGATGGGATATGCCGGTCACTTAGTCAGACCGGGCAACGCCATTCTATTAACTACCGACCGACGATCCAGACTAAATTCTGCCATTTTTATCAGGCCGATGATACATCGGGTTTGCATTTGGTGCGGGCTCGGCCCGCAGCGATGGGTATCGCAGTCAAATGTTAGCCAACTGAAACCGGCTGCAAGAATATAATTGACTGACCTCTGCAACCTATTCCACTCTCGTTTCAACCCTTCTAGCGTGACCCCTTCGTGACCGGGCCACCATCGTTGGGGAGCGAATAACTACTTTTAGAATGTTGGCGTCCCATCCGTGCGGGTTGTGAACCACTTTCTGAGGCTAAAGTGGCTCTTCATACGGGCTTTCCAGAAGAAGTCGGCTCTGGTTAGGATGCCCTTCTCACTTGGGGCCAGCGGCAGTCCGTTGGGCTGCCGACAGCGACCACCTCCGGAGCCGTTTCCAGTATTGGGGCCGTGGTATTCTCGTTGCTGCCTCCACTAGTGCCCATGTACCATTTTGCGGTAATTTGCTTGGGGATAGCTTTCGATTCTGGACGACCCAATGTCTCCTGTTAGCCGTCGTGATCTGCTGCGCTCCGGCTTCGCCCTGTCAGTTTCAAGTCTGTGCGGCTTCCCGGTGCATGGTGCGCACCCGCTTGCGCACTATCCCGCGTCTCTGCAATCGTCGGCCATGATCGCCCCGCGCGAGCGGTTGCTCTTGGACTTCAATTGGCGGTTCCAGTTCGGCCACGCTACGGACCCGGCACGGGATCTCGGCTTGGGCAACGATCAAGGGGATTTTTCCAAAACTGGCGACTTCGACTTCTCCAATGCCAAGTTCGACGACTCAAAATGGCGTCGGCTGGATTTACCGCACGACTGGGCGGTCGAGCTGCCTTTTGTTCGCGACAACGATCTACAATCGCATGGCTACAAACCCCTGGGGCGGCGGTATCCGGAGACGAGCATCGGCTGGTACCGGCGCGTCTTCGATATTCCCAAGGAAGACGAAGGACGGCGCATAGCCGTAGACTTCGACGGTGCGTTCCGCAGCACATTGGTATTCCTCAATGGAAGCTTTCTGGGCCGCAATGACAATGGATATACACCGTTCCGTTTCGACCTGACGGATTTTCTAAACTACGGCGGCAAAAACTACCTAGTCGCGCGTTTGGACGCCAGCTTTGGCGACGGATGGTTCTACGAAGGCGCGGGCATCTATCGGCACGTGTGGCTAACCAAAACCGACGCGCTGCACCTTGGGCTCTGGGACAGCTACATCCGGTCCGAAGTAAACCCTAACGCCGCCACGCTCGAACTGGGAACGGTGGTGCAGAACGAGAACCGGAATGCCAAGGATTGCCAGGTACGCTGGCAGGTTTTCGACGCCGCCGGAAAAATTGTGGCAACTGCCGAAGCTCCGACTCAGGCAATCATGCCCGACAGCTCAGCAAGCTTCACTGCGAGGGCAGTGGTTGAGGCTGCGGCGCTGTGGTCGCCCGATACTCCGCATCTCTACACGGCCGTCGTAACGGTCGAGTCCGAACGAGAACAGCGAGATGGCGAGCGAGTCAGCTTCGGGCTGCGCACTGCGGCCTTCGACGCCGACAAGGGTTTTTTCCTCAACGGCAAGCCGCTGAAGATCAAAGGGACGTGTAACCATCAGGACCACGCCGGGGTTGGTGCCGCACTTCCCGATCGTTTGCAGTTTTATCGGATCGCAGTTTTGAAAGAGATGGGCTGCAATGCCGTTCGGACCTCGCATAACATGCCCACTCCGGAGTGGGTCGAGGCCTGCAACCGGCTAGGCATGATGATGATGTGTGAAACGCGCTCGATGAGTTCGTCGGCAGAAGGGGTGGCCCAGCTTGAACTCATGATCAAGCGATACCGCAATTCGCCAGCCATCGTTCTCTGGTCGATGGGCAACGAAGAGTTTACGCTGCAGAGTACTCCGCAGGGCGAGCGTGTTCTCAGAGAGATGGTGGCGCGCACGCACGAACTCGATCCAACGCGTCCGTGCACAGCAGCGGTCAACGGAGGTTTCGAATCGCACTTTTCGGATGCCTTGGATGTTATGGGCTTCAACTATCACCTGGATGCACCCGATGGGTGGCACCAGGCACATCCGACCAAGCCTTGCGTTGGTACGGAGACAGCCAGTACAGTAGCCACACGCGGCATTTATTCCACTGATAAGTTACGCAATTGGGTAAGCGCCTATGATTTGAATTACCCTCCGTGGGCCGAGACTGCGGAACGTTGGTGGAAATTCTATGCCGCGCGTGAGTGGCTGGCGGGCGGTTTCGCTTGGACCGGCTTCGACTACCGTGGCGAGCCCACCCCCTACGGCTGGCCGTCGATCAACTCGCAATTCGGAATCGTAGACATGTGTGGGTTTCCGAAGGACAACTTTTATTACTACCAAGCATGGTGGCGATCGGAGCCCCTACTTCATCTGTTTCCGCACTGGAACTGGGAAGGGCGGGAGGGTGAAACCATCTCGGTCTGGGTGCATTCAAACCTTGATTCGGTGGAACTTTTCCTAAACGGTAAAAGCCAGGGCTCCCAGAAAGTGCAGCCGTTCACGCATGTGGCATGGAAAATAAACTACCAGCCCGGAGTCCTGGAGGCACGTGGCACGAAAAACGGCAAAGTTGTTCTGGTCGAAAAGCGCGAGACCTCGGGCAATCCGGTGGCGATTCGTTTGACCGCCGACCGAGCCGAAATCAATGCCGACGGTGAAGATTTGGCTCTGATACACGTTGCAGTGCTCGACAAGGATGGTCGTGAGATTCCGACTGCCGACATGACAATACGCTTCACAGTCGCTGGCGAAGGTAACCTGATCGGTGTCGGCAACGGCGATCCCAACTGTCAGGAGTCCGACAAGGATTCTCGGCGCAGCCTGTTCAACGGCCTCGCTCAGGTGATTGTGCAATCTAGTCGAACCCCTGGAACGATAGCGGTAGAAGCGACCGCCGAAGACTGGTCGCCGAAACTGCCGACGACGCGAATAACAATAAGAACCAAGAAAGTCGATCTGCGGCCAGCGCTCGGTTGAAAAGCGCACAACCCAAGTGTCGCAGGTTCGGTTGGGGCGACTTGCAATGTTATCGACGGCTACTAGGTAGGGTTGGTATCTATTTCATTCGAGGACGGCCACCTGATTTGCCCCAGCGTGAGAGTTTTCGTCGGTGTTTCCTAATCGTCATCCTCCCGCCGCGACTGCCGATGCACCGAGGGCAAATGAGCTCCGTATCTTTGTGAATGGGACAGTGAGAGCGCTGATGTACTCGCGACACGGCGCATATTCTCGCCCACGGCAAACACTTATTCAACTGAAATTTAGGCTCTTGCGTCCGCGGCCGCCTTTCTTGCCCCAACTGGATAAATCTTCGCGATGCTTCGAAACGGTTGCTTTGCCCCCGGCAGCCCCAATGCAACTGGGACACACGAGTTTGGTGTACTTGTGGGTCGGGCACCGCGGAATCATGGCCCGGATTGCCAGAGCGATCTGGTTAGACATTTCTTCGACGACTGCGGCGTGGTCGGCCGATAATTGGTTCCTTCGTGGTGCAAGCACGGTAACGACAGCAATGCTATTTCCATGTACGATCAATGGGACAGAACAGACAGAGTGGTAACCTTCCTCCACAATATTTTGATCTGCCGGAAACCTGAGTTCTTTCCCCAAATCACGGCGAAGCAGTCTGGTTTTGTGCTCGAAGACCCAACCGGTCTGAGTCGTCCGGCGGTTGAGCAGGTGGCCGACACGGAAGATGCTGCCTTCATGCGGACCGTAGATGCCGACGATCTTCAGCCCGTCATGGTCAGGATCGTAGAGGCTGAGACCGGCACGCTCGTAAGGCACCACGCGCTTCAAAGCTCGACACATGCCGTAAAACACGCTCTCCGTCGTGCACTGGGTGAGTGCAACCTGATTGACCTGCAAAAGCTGGTTATAAAGGTGTGCAACCCTTGGTTGTTGGTTCATGCCCAGCGATATTCCCCCTCAACTCCGCAGCGACCGATACTGTGGAACAAGCCGCTACCGCAAGATAACTGCATCTGAGAATGCGGTTGCAGGCGATAGCGGCCTTTGGGGAGAGCATCCCTTCGGGCGCAACATAACACAGCTAGTCGGCTGATGTCACAGAAATTTTGCAAAGCTAGCCGCTCCCTTTTTGCGAACATCGTCCGATTCTACACGAGGAGCTGAAAGGCGTAACGCAGGGCGCCACTCAAGGCGGCAGGAATGGGTCTTATATGGTTTTGGGTTGGCTGCCTGATTGAAGCCACAATCGGAAGTTCCTCTCTCCGTGGCCGCCTACGGAAGAGTCGATGAGAATCTTTCCCACACCACTCAACCGTACGGTATTCAAAAGTTCGAAGGCGCCACTCAGTACCACAGTAACTCACTCTCCTTCTCGGAGCTTGACACTAACCGCGGAGAGGTAAAAGCTCGCAGGGGGAGAACGTGTCGCGCAAGCCCTCTCGAATTTGCCTCGTTGTTGCATTGTCTCGTGGGGCGGTATCGTAATAGATTCTCATCGGCATTGTGGTTAGGCACAGATTCCAATGTCCCGTTGTGATTTCAAAGCGGATGTCTTTCGAATCGTATGGCACTGGTTTCCCAGGACAGGCCATCGGCCAGTTAGCAAGCGGAGAATCCATTTTGCAGAAGCCTGAATCCTGGAGTGTGCACCCGCCCTTTTTAACTGCTCTCGAAGAGG
>Ga0187782_10000230_pt1 | contig 35655 bp, 34 predicted proteins | sample 0715_SJ02_MP15_2_FD_132454 | JGI IMG/M metagenome (GOLD analysis project Ga0187782, IMG submission 132454) | Tropical peat soil microbial communities from peatlands in Department of Meta, Colombia - 0715_SJ02_MP15_20_MG | ecosystem: Environmental > Terrestrial > Soil > Wetlands > Peat | place... | reverse complement strand
CCCGGAATTTCGGGGGCGCGGCACGGTACCTCGCGACCCAAAACTGCCGCACCCTCATAACCCGCGGGTCCATCGCCCGGGCATGGTGTTGCGGGCGAAGGAAATCATGGACACGTCGTTCGTCACGGTGGACGCCGAGAGCAACTGTCTGGCCTGCGCCCAGACGATGGTCGAGCGTCGCAAGGGCTACGCGATCGTCACCCACGGCGGACCGACGGCGATCGCGGGCATCATCACCGAATGGGACTTCGTCCAGCGGATCGTCGCGGCCGGTGCGGATCCCGCGAAGACCCTCGTTCGGGACATTTCCTCGGCCATCGTCCACAGCTGTCCGCCCGACACGCCGACCGACGAGGTGGTGGCGAAGATGTCGCAGCTCGGGATCCGCCGGATGGTCGTGGAGCAGGACGGCCAGGTCCTCGGGGTGATCACCGCGCGCAACATCCTCGCGATCTTCCGCGAGTACGTCGACCAGATCACCTCGGAGATCGCCGGGTACCAGTCGTCCCAGACGCCGCTCGGCTAGGCCCGTGCGCGTCCGGGTGTGCCGCCGGTGATCCGCGTTCTCCCGTCCCCGGCCCGCCCTTGGGCCGGGTGCCGGCCCTCGGGCTGACGGAGTCCGTCGATGGTCCAGTACAAGTGGCGCGTCCTCTCCAACACGACCGTCGCGACGCTGATGGCGTCGATCGACACCAACATCGTCCTGATCTCGCTCCCCACCATCGGCAAGGAGCTTCCCGGGACGAGCGCGACGCTCCTGCTCTGGATCCTCCTCGGCTACTCGCTGCTGACCGCGGTGCTGCTGCTCACCTTCGGCCGCCTCTCCGACATGTTCGGGCGCGTGCGCCTCTACATCCTCGGGTTCGCCATCTTCACCGTCGGCTCGCTGCTCTGCGGGTTCTCGCAGACCGGCGCCGAGCTCGTGGCCTTCCGTCTGGTCCAGGCGGTCGGCGCGGGGTTCCTGTTTTCGAACTCCGCGGCGATCATCACGGACGCCTTCCCCCCGAACGAGCGCGGCCGGGCGCTCGGCATCAACCAGATCTCGATCGTCATCGGGGCCGTCGCAGGGCTCGTCCTGGGCGGCGTCATCACCACGACGATCGGATGGCGGTGGATCTTCTTCGTGAACGTGCCGATCGGCATCCTCGCCACGATCCGCGCCCGGGTGGACCTCCACGAGCTCGCGAAGCCCGAGGTGCGCCCGAAGGTCGACTGGGCCGGGAACATCGTCTTCGCGGTGGGGCTCACGATCCTCCTCCTGGGCATCACGCTCGGCGGGCTCGGGGAGATCTCGGACGCCGCGGCGATCGTGGCCGTGATCGCCGGGTTGGCGTTGCTCGCCGTCTTCGTGCTGGTGGAGACCCGCGTCGTGCAGCCGATGCTCGACCTGACGCTCTTCCGCGATCGAACGTTCGCGTTATCGGCGACGACGATGCTCATGAACGCGCTCGCCCGGGGAGCGTTCACGTTCATCCTGGTCTTCTACCTCCAGGGTCCGCCCCGCTACCTGTCCCCGCTGACCGCCGGCCTCTACCTGATCCCCGTCTCGGTCTCGCTCGCCACCTGGGGTCCGATCAGCGGCTACCTTTCCGACAAGTACGGGCCCCGCCCGTTCCTGATCGCCGGGCTCCTGACCAGCGCCGTCGGGTTCCTGTGGCTGACGCAGATCGGCCCGGCGGACACGTTCGCCCAGCTCGCGCCGCCCCTGATCCTGGTCGGATCCGGTTTCGGGCTCTTCGCCGCTCCGAACCGCGCCCAGATGATGACCGCCGCCCCGGCCGCGCGCCGCGGCGTCGCGTCGGGGATCGGCACCACCTTCCTCAACGTCGGGGCGACCGTGAGCCTGGGGATCGCCCTCCTCGTGCTCGCGACGGTGGTCCCCCGTTCGGCGATCGAAGGGATCCTGCTCGGGACGATCATGCCCGGAGAGCCGTTCCCGGAAGGCGCGGCGTTCCTCAACGCGATCCACCTGATCTTCCTGGTGTCCGCGATCCTCATCCTCGTGAGCCTGATCCCCTGGATATTTCCGCGACGGACCCGGGCACCGGCGCCCCTCCCGGCAGAAACCCCGGACTGAGCGCGCGGAACCGCTATCACCGTGCCCCGGCCTCGGCCCCCGGATGGCGACGCTCGACGTCGGGGGGGTCGAGCTCTACTACACGGACGTCGGCCACGGGCCGCCGGTCGTGCTGGTCCACGGGATCCCGACGGACTACCGCGCCTGGAACTCGACCGTCAGCGCCCTCGCGGGCGACTTCCGGGTGGTCGCCTACAGCCGTCGGTACGCTTACCCCAACCTGCGCTCGGGCGACGTCACCGACAGCACGATCGAGAACAACGCCACCGACCTCGAGCGCCTCATCGCCCGGCTCGATCTCGGCCGCGTGCACCTGGTCGGACACTCCTACGGAGGATTCGTAGCGGCGTATCTCGCGAGCCAGCAGCCGACCCTGCTCCGCTCGCTGACCCTCGTCGAGCCGGCGATCGCGTCGCTCCTCCTGCGCGACCCGAAGAGCGGGGGCGAGAAGCTCGAGCTTCTCTTCCGGCATCCCCGGATCGCGTTGTCGGCCCAGCGGTACCTGAAGCGGTCGAACGAGCCCGCCCTGGCGGCCCTGGCCCAGAACGATGTCGATACGGCGGTGCGGCTGAACCTGGACGGCATCGAGGATCGTCCCGGGGTGCTCAACGGGCTCCCGGCCGAGGTCCGGGCGATGATGCTGGACAACGCGCGGACGGTGAAGGAGACGGGACTTCCCTATCCCCCGCTCACGCGCCACGAGCTGGGGGGCATCCGTCGGCCGACGCTCGTCGTGCGGGGCAGCACGAGCGCTCTCTGGCTCCGCGGCATCGCCGAGATCACCGGGGCCTCGATCCCCCTCGCCCGCGCGGTCGCGATCCCCTCGTCGGGTCACTTTCCGCACCTCGCGAACCCCGCCGCGTTCAACGGCGAGTTGCGGCAGTTCCTCCTGGCCGCCCGGGCCTAGGCGCCGTGCGGGCCGAGAGCCGCGCTCCGCGCCGATTCTCCGCCGGTGGGGGGGGCGTGTCGGAGCGCCACATGCTTTCGGCACAACTAAATACAGGAAGGTTTTGGCGAGCACCGAGGCCAACAATGGGGACTCCGACGCAGATTCAGCTACCCACGTGGTACCGCGCCCTGGCGATTGTTGTGGGGGTCATTGCGATCTCCATCGCGATCACCATCCTGATCTTCCCGGGCATCGGGATCTGGCTGGTCGTCTTCCTGCTGGGATTCTTCCTGCTGGTGATCGGGATCGACCGGATCATCACGGGCGCGACGGGCCACATGTTCGGCTGGGCGGGCCCCGCCGACGCGATGGGCGGCTCCCCCCCGGCTTCGAAGTAAGCCGGAGAGCGGCTCCCGTCTCCAACCCTTTCCGTCTTCCTCCCAATTCGCGAGTGTTCGGCGCTCCGACGCTCCCTAGCCGCGCCGTCGAGGGCGCCCGGGAGAGCCCGGAATTCCATCGGAGACCGTAGGTCGCCCGCGAGGTTACATACGGGCGTCGCGCTGGGCACCCGCTCCGGAATGCCGAAGGTCCCGAGGTCCGCATGGGCCACGCTGGTCGCACTGGGGGTGAGTCTCTCCCTCCTGGTGCCGATGGCATCGGGACCCGAGTCGGGCGGAGTGGCGGACCGGACCCCCCTGCTCGATGGGTCGTGGTCCCCTCCGGCCGCAGGTTTCGATGTCTACGCGGTCACCTTCAACGAGACCGGGCTACCCCCCGCGACCCCGTGGTCGGTGATCCTGAACTCGACGCCGGAGCAGTCCACCACGACCACCGTGGTCTTCGCCGAGCCCAACGGTTCCTTCCCCTTCCTCGTGGAACCGGTCCCGGGGTTCGGGGCCCTCCCGTCGGCCGGGACGGTGACCGTCAACGACTCGGCGGTGAATGTCTCCGTCGCGTTCAATGCCCTGTATCCCGTCACGTTCACGGAATCGGGACTTCCCTCCGGGACCGGGTGGTCGGTCGCGCTGAACGGGTCCAGCAACAGTTCGAGCTCGCCGGCGATCGGATTCTCCGAGCCGAACGGCAGCTATCCCTTCTCCGTCTCGGGCGTCGCCGGTTACCGGGCGGTACCGGCCAACGGATCGATCAACGTCACCGGGACCGGGGCCACCGAAGGGATCTCGTTCCAGCCCTTGGCGCCGGAACAGTTCAGCGTCTCGTTCGGGGAGACGGGTCTGATGTCCGGGACGACCTGGTCGGTCACGGTCAACGGCACCGCCCAGACCGGGAGCGGTTCGACGATCTCGTTCTCCCTCCCGAACGGGAGCTACCCGTTCGAGATACCGAATGTTCCCGGGTACGTTCCTGCCCCCGCCGACGGCACCCTCGCCGTGAACGGGGCCAACCTTTCGGAGGCGATCGAATTCGCGCGGGTCCCGTCGCCCCAGTACGTTCTCGCCTTCAAAGAGTCGGGCCTGCCGAGCGGAACCCCGTGGTCGGTGGAATTGAACGGAACCGGAAATTCGTCCACGGACCTCGTCAACTCCTTCCTGGTGCCGAACGGAACGTACGGATTCGTTGTCGCGACCGTGAGCGGATACGCGGCGTTCCCCGCCAACGGGACCGCGGTCGTGAGCGGGTCCAACCAGACGATCCCGATCGCGTTCCGTCCGATCGCAGTGCCGCCGAGTACCTACCTGTTGTCGTTCCGACAACTGGTGCTTCCCCCCGACGCGGTGTGGTGGGTCGTGCTGAACGGGACGAACGCCTCGTCGAACTCGACCTCGATCGGGTTCAGCGTGCCGAACGGGACGTATGCGTACACGATCGGTCCCTGTGGGAGCTGGTACCCTCCCCGGCCCCTCGGCAACGCCACGGTCGCGGGAAGCGCCATTTCGGTCGCCGTGACGTTCGTGTACACGTACGGCATCACGTTCGATCGTCCCAACGGCACGGCGCCGGGGAACTCTTGGTCCGTGACGCTCGCGGGACGCAGCGCGCTCGCGATCGCCGGCCCGGCCGCCGGGTCGGTGACCCGCAACTCCACGGGGATGAGCATCACGTTCGCCGAGCCGAACGGAACGTATCAGTACTACATCGAGGTCACCGGCGCTCCGAACTACGGGGTCGCGGGCCTCGCCTACGTGGCGGGAAACGCACCGACGATCGTTCCGCTCCCGCTCTCCTCGAGCCCGGGGGCGGGAACCTCGACGTCGGGACCCACGATCGACCTCAACGAAGCGATCGGGATCGTGGTCGGCGTCGTGCTGGCGATCGAGATCATCGGGATCGTCCTGGTCGTTCGGCGCGGCCGGACCCCCCCCGAGACCCCCGGCGAGGACGGGGCCGGTACTCCTCCCCCGTGAGCCGGCGAAGTTTGCGCACCTTCCAGAGGGCGTCGGTCGGCCAGCGACGGCCCCATGCTTGGTCGCGCGCGGAGAAGTAGGTGCTTCGCCACCTCGGGGGGGCCTTCGGCTCGACGAGCCGTTCGACCACGCCTCCGCACGATCGGAACAGCTCGATCCACGCGCCGTAGCCGAGCTGGAACTCGACGCTGTCCGGGGAGCGGATCTCTCGCGGACCGAAGTAATCGCGGATCAGCCGGCGTTCGAGCCGATCCGTCCGGAGGTCCTGGGCGACCGTGCGGAACGGGCTCGCATGAGCGAAAACGAAGAGCCCGCCGTCCCGGAGCACCCGCATCGCCTCGGGCACCGTTCGCAGCGGATCGGTGAACGTGGTCGCGCCGTAGTCCGAGAGGACGATGTCAAACCGAGAATCCGGGGAGGGGATCCGCTCGGCCAGCGCACACACCAGCGGAAAATCCACGCCGGCGCGGCGCATCCGAGCGCGGGCTTGGGTGAGGCGTTTCGCCGAGAAGTCCAACCCCACCGGACGGGCCCCGTCCTCGGCCAGGGCGATCGACCACCACCCCGCGCCGCACCCGAGCTCCAGGACGGCCTTGCCCCGGACCTCCCCGAGGAGGGCCAACCGCCGTTCCGGTACCCTCCAGGTCCCCCAGGCCCGCGCATCGTACCGTCGGAGGGAGCGATCGTTGTGCGCCTCGTACCAATCGGCGATCCGTTCCCACGTGGAAAGATTTCGTCGGGTGTACCTCGGGGCCGGCGCGCTTTCGGCGCGAGAGGGTCTTCGGGGTCGTTCGGCGCGCATCCGCAAACCGTTCCTTTCGAGCGGGCTGCGCCCGATGCGGCGACAGACCCGAGCGCTATAACAGTACGATCGCCATCGCCGCGGGCAGCGGGGACCACCCGGTCAGCGTCCCGCCGGGACCGAGAGCCATCTGCGGAGGGCCTCGCGCTGGTCGGCCCGGACCACCACGAGTACCGCGTCGCCGGACTGGAGGACGTCGTCCCCCTTCGGAGCGATCACCGGTCGGAGGGGACCGCCCGGCGCCGCGCGAGCGTAGCCAATGAGGATACTGTCGGCGTGTTCGGCGGCGAGCTTCGCGGCCTCCCGAAACGGTCGCCCGACCAGGGGAGACGAGGCGGCGAGCACATGCTCGGTCAGATCCGAGCCCACCGCGACGGTCGTCAGCTCGTCGAGGGTGGAGGCGACCTCGGGGGCGAACGCGGCGGTGGCGCACACGCGTCCGGCCATTTCGAGCGGCGACGCGACGAACGTGACCCCGGCGGTCCGGATCGTGGAGCGAAGTTCGGGCCGGAGGGCGGAGACGACGACCCGCGCCTGGGGGGCCCGGGTCCGCACGAGGAGGGCGACAATCACGCTCTGCGCGTCATCGTCCATCGAGACAATGACCGCCTTGCACGTGGCGACGTTCAGTCGGTCCAGGGTGGTCTCGTCGGCCGCCGGGCCGTAGGTGAGGAAGAGCTGCTCTCGGGGGCCCATCGCGCGGAGATGGTCCACGTCCTCGGGTCGTTCCGCGAGCAGTCCGACCTTGAACCCGTTGGCCAGGAGATACCGCGCCGATGCCTGCGCGACGGCGTCCGAGCCGAGGATCACGTAGTGATCTTTGAGATCGGTTCCCAGCATCCCGAGATCGTCCTGTCGCGCCACGGCCTCGGCCCTCCGACCGAAACCGGTGATGACGAGGGCGAGCAAGAACACCGTGAGCAGGACCATAAAGCCCGCGAGGGCCCGTGCCGCGCTGTTCGTGGGCACGACGTCGCCGAACGTGATCCCGGCGAAGGTATCGATCGAGAAGTACAGCGACTCCGACCAGGTATAGGTCGAGCGTTCGACGAGCCAAAAGATCGTCGCGGTGACGAGGTAGAGGATCACGTACAGCGCGAGATAGGGCCAGATGCCGTAGAGGAACGTCACGATGGCGCGCGCCCGCTGTCGCCACCATCGCTCGACCACTTCCATCCCCGTAGAAACCCGGCGCTCGGCGCCCGCGACGCCCGCACGGGTCGTGCGGCCGAAGATCGCCTCGAGCCGATCCGAGGTCCCCGGCATCCCGGGAGGGTCGCGGAGATCGGAGGTTAATCCTTCCCTCGACCGGAAACCGCGCGGTGGTCTGGACCCATCGGCCACCCTTATCGGCGGGGGTCATCGCCCCCGCGGAATCGCCTTCCGTAGCCCGCAACGTGGAAAGCCAACTCGGGCGGAGGGATCGGAAGAATTGGCGCGCGAGGCCCCATCGATTGGGCCGAGGGCAATCGTCTCACCGACTCACGCTCTCTCATTCCCGCTCGAGTTGGGTCCACCGTTCGGCGCGTGTTCGACGCCCTGGGTCGGCGCCCTCGTGAGCTGCGACCCCCGGCGCGTTCCGTTCTCACGCGACGGTCATTTGCGGCTCAATCGACGCGCGTTTCTCGACCCGGTGGGCCATCCGGTCGCAGGGAGGTTCGGATCTTCAACTCCGGTACCCACGCCCCGCACGGGTGAAGGTTGCCGTCGTGGTCGGCACTCATTTAGCCAAATAGCTAAATAATATCCCGCGTTGAGGGTACGCCGGCCGATGACCCGCGAACGTTCGAGCGAGTATGACACGATTTTCGCTGCGCTCGCACACCCCGTTCGACGCGACATCTTGGAACGCCTCGCGCGACACGACGCGGGCGTCCAAGAACTGGCCGGTCCCTACGGGCTAAGCTTACCTACCATATCGCGCCACTTGCACGTACTGGAGCACGCCGGGCTCGTTTCGGTGTCGGCCGACTGGCGGTATCGGACTCGGCATCTCAACGTGCGCCCCCTCGCCGAAGCGTTCGGATGGCTGACCCAGTACCGAACCCTGTGGGAACAGAGTTTCGACCGACTCGACGGGTTACTGAGTGATGGGACCCGACGCGGAGGGCGAGCCTCGCCGAGGAGGCACCCATCCCGATGAACGCCGGGCCCGAATCACGAGATGCCTCTCCGGCGGGGGAGATCACGATCTCCCTCCCGTCCGACTCCCAGATCGTGGCGGTTCGGAGTTTCGCCGCGTCGCGCGATCGGGTTTTCGCCGCGTTCGTTGAGCCCAGACTGATCGAGCGCTGGTGGGGACCCGTCGGCTGGCAGACGACCGTCGAGACACTCGATCTTCGCGTGGGGGGACATTACCGGATTCGCCTAACCGGCCCGAACGGCGAGGTCCGTTTCCGTGATGGTGTCTTCCGGGAGATCGTGCCGGGGACCCGGCTGGTCCGTACGCTCGGGTTCGGAGAGTTTCCGGGACTCCGAGTCGTAGAGACCGTCCGGTTTGAGGACATCGATGGGGGTACCCGCGTCACTCTCCGTACCGAGTTCCCGTCGCCGCCCGAACCGGAGCGGCTCACGGCCGCCGGCATTCAGAACGGCGTTCGTTCCCTACTTCACCGGTTGGAACAGCTTCTCAGGGACGAGACGGCGGAGGGGAGCTAGCGCATGAGCGGTCCGAGAAGAGGGGTCCATGAAGTGAGCGCTCCGACACTGACGTACAGCGTATCGATGTCGCTCGACGGATTTGTCGCGGGGCCGGACCAAGGCCCCCGACATCCCCTGGGAAGGCGTGGCGAGCTCCTGCACGCCTGGATGCGCGAGCTCGCGGTATGGCGCAAGGCCGCGGGGCTCAAGGGTGGGACGACCAACGCGAGCACGAACGTGTTTCTCCGCGACGACCCCCCCACGGGCGCGATCATCCTGGGTCGCAACATGTTCGGTGGGGGCCCGGGTCCCTGGCGAGACCCCCCGTGGAACGGTTGGTGGGGTGGGACCAATCCCTTTCATGTCCCGGCGTTCGTTCTCACGCACTACGGACGACGACCTCTGGTTTGCGAGGACGGTACCTCCTTCCACTTCGTGACGCGCGGGCCTGCCGTTGCCCTTCGTGCCGCGAGGAAAGCGGCGAACGGGAAGGCGGTCGCGATCGTCGGAGGCGGGTCGACGGCGCGGGAGTACCTCAGGTCCGGCCGGGTCACCGACCTGATGATCCACCACGTGCCCATCGTTCTTGGCCAGGGGATTCGCCTGTTCGATGGCCCCTCCCTCGCCCGAATCCGTCTCCGGCAGGTCGAAGTGGTGGCGGCTCCGGGCGTGACCCATATCACCTACCGAGTGGAACGCCGATCGTCCCCCGCTCGCCCCACGTAGTTCGCCTACCGAACGCCCCGCGCCCGCAAGCGCTCGGACGCTCCGTCACGTCCTTCGCCGTAGGTCGCCGCGGGCGCGCCCCGCGGTCCCGCCTGTCGATCGAACACCCACCCGCGTCCCGCTGCGAGTCGGTTGCGGCTCGCTTCTCGCCCCCCCGGTGGTCACGGACTCCGATCGAACCCCGCGCGGCGCTCTCGCGTAAGGATCGGGAGGATCGTCAAGAGCATCCGGCGAGGGTCCGTTTCCACCACTTCGCAAATTCCGAGGGGGTCGTGGCAAGACCCTCTCGGTAGAGAAGGGGCGGCTCGCGCGCAAGGCCCGCTTCGGACCCCGTAATCTGGCCGTCGAAGACGATCGTGCCCGTGATGAGCGACCGCCGGAGGAGGCGAGATGAGTTCCTCCCGCTGGTGTTCGGTTCGGAGTCGAGCCCCGGGTGGGGGGCGATACCGGGGGCGCTCAACCACCCCCGGCGGGTCCGGCCGAGATTACATCGCCGGGGAGCGGATCGTCAAGTGGACACCGTGAACTTCCCGATGGCCGTCTGACCTCCGACGTCCGTCGCCGTGACCGTGGTACCGCTGGTCCCGCTGGGCACAGCGAACGTGCAGCTGAACGAGCCCGTCCCGTTCGCCGTGAATGAACCGCTCGTGCAGGCCGTGATCGTCACCGCGTCGAAGACGAGCGACTTCAGCTTCTTCGAAACGGAGAACCCCGTTCCCGAAACCGTCACCGTCGTGCCGACCGGCCCCGATTTTGGCGAGACGGTGATCGCCGGCGTCGTCACCTTGAACTTCCCGGACGCCGTTGGACCCCCCACGTTGGTGGCCACGACCTTGGTTCCGGAGCTACCGCTCGGAACTTTGAACGTGCAGCTGAAGGAGCCCGCGCTGCTCGCCGTCAACGAACCGCTCGTGCAGGTCGCGATCTCTTTCGAGTCGAATACCAGGGATTTGAGCGCCTCCGACATCGAGAATCCCTTGCCCGACACTTTCACCGTCGCACCCACGGGGCCTTGCCCGGGCGTCACCTTGATCGATGGGGCGGTGATGATCGAGAGAGTTCCCTGTACGCTGTTGCTGACGTAGGCGCGCCCCGTGACGCCATCGTAGGCGACGCCCACGGGATCGGCCCCCACCTCGACCGTTGCCGTGACCTTGCTGGTCGCGGCACTGACCACGCTCACGTTGTTCGAGTTGGAGTTGACCACGAAGAGCTCCCCATCCTGGGCGGCAAAGGCGAGGGCGCCCGGCAGACTCCCCACGTTCAGCGCCGCCACGACCGAGTCCGTCGTGTCGTTGAGCACGGTCACTTGGTCGGTGGTCATGTCCGCGACGAAGATCTCCCCCTTCGCCGGGTCGTACGCGATCCCATCAGAGTAGCTACCCACCGCAATCGTCGTCGCCACGGTGTCGGAGGCGTCGCTGATCACGCTCACGTCGTCCGAGGCCGAGTTCGCGACGAACACCTCCCCCTTCCCGCCGTCATATGCGAGAGCGCAAGGCGCGCCCCCCGTCACGACCGACATCGGCGCGGTGTCGGACGTGTCGTTGATTATGCCCACGGTGCCCGACGCCGAGTTCGTGACGAAGATCTCCCCTCTCTCGGGGTCGTACGCCACTCCCTCGGGGTCGGTTCCCACCGCCACCGTCGTCACGACCTTGTTGGTCGCATCCGAGATCACGCTCACGTCGTTCGAGCCGTAGTTGGACACAAAGACCTGCTCCTTCGCACTGTCATACGCCATTCCATCGGGGTCGCTACCGACCGAAACTGTGGCGGCGATCTTGCTCGTCGCGTCATCGATGACGCTCACATTGTTGGCGAAGGAGTTCGATACGAACAGCTCTCCCTTCCCCCGGTCGTATGCGAGGGCGGAGGGCATCGTCCCCAGCGTGAGGGTGGCCGTCACGGTGCCGGCCCCCGCGGCGGGCGCGACGACGCTCACGTTGTTCGAACCTGCGTTGGCGACGAAGAGCGCATTCACTCCGGCGTCAAACGCCACCGCGTAGGGACTCGCTCCGACGCCGATCGGCCCGAGTACCTCGTTGTTCAGCTCGTAGATCGCGCTCAGCGTATCGGAGTCGGAATTTGTGACGAAGACCTTTCCCGCGTCGATATCCTCGATCACTCCGAGCGGTCCCGACCCCACCACGGGATTCGACACGACTTTCAGGCTCGAACAGTCGATCACACTCACATTGCCGGAAGCGCTGTTGGCGACAAAGACCTCGTTTTCTTGGGCGGCAAAGGCGACCCCCGTAGGCCGGGAACCCACGGTGATTCCGGCCACGATTTCGTCGTCGCTGGTGGCCACCACATAGACGGTACCTGTCCCCACGTTCGAGACATACACTTCCCCACCGGCTGGATCGTAGGCAATACCGTAGGGCTCCCGGAAGTCGGTGATGTTGCCGAGGAGGCTGTTCGTCGCGGCGTCGACCACGCTGACGGTGTTCGAGCCTTCGTTGGCGACGAACACCTCGTTATCCGGGCCGTCATAGGCGACTCCCAACGGATAGTCCCCGACCGAGATGCTCGTCGTCACGGTGTTCGTCGAGTCGTTGATGACGCTCACGTCGTCCGACGCATAGTTGGCGACGAATACCTCTCCATTTTCACTGTCGTAGGCCACGCCCGAGGGTTCCCGGCCCACCGCCACGCTCGCCACGACCGCGTTCGTCGTATCGTTGATCACGCTCACCGTGTTCGAGGTGTAGTCCGCGACGAAGATCTCCCCTTTCCCGCTGTCATAGGCAGCGGCGACCGGGCCAAGACCGTTGTCGGCGAGAAAGTCACCGGGTACGAGGGTGTCGTTCAGCAGGTCGAGGGTATCGGTCGTGGAGGGAGTTCCAGAGGTTGTGGCTAGCGGCACAGACCCGGCCGCGGTGTTCACTTCGGCTACGGACGGTGGGGCGACCGGTCCCGGGGCGACGGGAGAGCGCGCCGCCAATCCTCCCGGAAGAAGACTCATCAACTCGATGACCACGATGACGACGACGATCGCGGCTGTGCCCCCGGCAACTTTGGTCCGTAGAGTTCCCGATACTCCCCTCGAGCTCTGCTCCCGCATGGTCCGGTACCGCGGGGAAGGGGACCAGCTAGAGGGTAATCAATCCCGCAGTATAACTCGGAAAGCAACTCCCACCGTAGGTCGCCCCGGCATTGCGCTGGGGGACGCGACCTCCCCTTCCCCGACAACACCGAAGCCGAGACCGCCCGAGAGGTTCGAGTCAGAGAATAACTCGCGGGCACGATAACCGGTTGTGCGAGGTGTTTGGGGGGAAACGATACCTCGCGCTCGGGAGATGGGAGTTAGCCCCGAGCGGATTCGCCCGCAGTTGCCGCCGAACAGGGATACGCGCCGAAGAGAAGGCACTGGGAAGCGCGCCCGACCGCGCAGTCGAGGATGCCGGAACCGCGCCGTTGTTCGGCCAGGGTGAAAATCGGCCGCTACCTATCTCGGGAATCCCGGATTCGGCGCGAGACTAGACACACATCTAGCTAACTGATCTCGATTTCGTTCAAGGTGGCCACTTCGGTCCTGAACGCGGGGACGAGGCTAGCCGACGCGTGGCAATCGAAGGGAGCATTCGCGACATTGTCGACAGCCGTCACGACGCTGCCGGCAAACTGCATGACCAGTTGGTAAATGTGCGACTTGACCAAGGTCATGTTCCAGGACAGAGGCAAGGGCTGTGTTACGGGCGACACGTCGCTTCCCACGCCGTTTACCTGTTTCACGAAGCTCCAGCTCGCCCTAACATCAGGGGTGCTGGATACGGTCCAGTCGATGTAGCCGACTTCAATGTCTACCTCAGAATGGGCGTAGCTGTCACTGTTGTTACAGCGCGAACCGTCTACCTTCAGTGAGGAGATGAAGGAAAGGGTCCAGTTAAAAACAATCTGGGCCTTCCCGCTGAGTTTGCTGAAGTTTTTGAACTCGAAATCCATTACGTTCGACTCGCCCGCGCCATTAGCCGGCCCAGAGGCGCAGGCGTCGGAGGCGACTTTCCAGTCTCCCACTACGTTCCCGGTCGCAGAATCGAACTTCGCCGATGTCTTCGCGGGGTACGTCGAGCACCCCGTACCGGCAGTGCTCGGAATGTTTGTACCGGTGCCCTCATACGGTGGCACCCGTGCTGCGGAGACCCTAGGAAAGCTCGCGGCCGACAGGGGGGCCATCAGCAGCAGCCCGACGGCCGAGACGACGAGCAGAAGTCCAACTCCCCCGCCGAGGCGCCACGACCGCGCACGTACCTCGAACCTACTCCGGCGCGACACCGCGGCTCCCGTCTGTCCAACCGGGAGGGCGGTAGGCGTTCAAAGTATATAGTCGCACGAGAGGCCGGGAACGCACGGTCCGCGGGGACGTTGGGAGGCGAGCCGGTTCTGGCTCCGCGGGGGAAGCGAGCCGAGCGCAGGATCGGTCGCTCAGGCGCTTCCCGATTCAAGCACAGCCCCGAGCGGGTTCGCCTGCTATTGCGGTGCCCTGGGATACACCCACGGCGAGGGGCTCGGGGACGAACGGCGGGCGAAGTGGCGCGCACGGGGATCGACGAGGTCAACGGGCGGTGGCGGATTGCAGTCGGGCCCGAGGCAATTCGTGAGCGCATTCGAGCTTGGCGCGCTCTTGATTCCCGGACGACCGGAGGGCCGTGCGAGTCGGCGACTCGCGCGAGCGGCGGGCTCCTAAGAGCTCGGGACGATATTCTGGTTGAAGCGGAATGCGTTGCCCGGGTCAAACTTCGATTTGACACGCGCCAGCCGGTCGTAGCTGTCGCCGTAGTTGGCCCGCACGCGGTCCATGTCGTCCGAAGCCGCGAAGTTAGTGTACCCGCCGGGCTCGGACAGCGGGGAGAGGGCTTCGTAGAACCCGCGGACCCAGCGGGTGTTCGCCTCGTTCTGCTTCGGGTCGGGCCACATCCCGGCGATCACCGTCGCGAATTTTGATTCCCGATGCCCGAAGGCGGTCGCGCCCGGCTTCACGTCGTGAGCCGCGCCGTTCACGGGATAGATGTGGACCGTCGAGTTTACGACGGGGACCTTGGGCCCGTGAGCAATGTGGGCCGCAATGACCTCGTCGGTGAGCGGACCGCCGAAGACCGCCTTCCAGTAGTGCTGAAGCCCCGGAGGTACCAAGCCGTCGAAGGCCGCGTTCAGCGCCGGGTACGGCATCGCCCCGACGAGCTCGGCGACGACCGGTGCTGCGGCCCGGAGGGGAGCGATCGCCTTCTCCGCCTCGTCGGGGGCACCCGCCCAGCAGGCGACGATCGCGCAGAACGTGTCGCCATGCCGCTCCTTGGGAACGAAGGGCAGCGGAGGCGCGATCTGCCATGCGAAGAAGGCCCCGAGCTGTCGGGGCGCGATGGAGATGTATCGGTCGTACGCTCGGAGGACCGCCGGGGCGTCCTTCACCTCGAAGAACATCGGGCCGCCCGTGATGTTCGCTACCGGATGCAATCGATATTCGAAGCTGGTGACCACCCCGAAATTGCCTCCGCCCCCTCGGAGCGCCCAGAACAGCTCGGGATTCGAGTCCTCGCTGGCCGTCACGAACGATCCGTCGGCGAGGACGACGTCCGCGCTGAGGAGATTGTCCACGGTCAGACCAAAGCCCCGCGTCAGGTAGCCGATGCCGCCCCCCAGCGTGAGCCCCCCGATCCCGGTGGTCGAGATGATGCCCCCCGTAGTGGCAAGACCGAACGCTCCCGTGGCGTGGTTGAAGTCGCCCCACGTGCAGCCGCCCTCCGCCCGAACCGTCTTGTGGGCCGAATCGATACGGATCCCTTTCATCCGCGTCAGATCGATCACGAGCGCCCCGTCCGCGGTCCCGAAGCCGGGCACGCTGTGGCCCCCGCCCCGTACCGCCACGGACAGTCCTCCCGCAGCGGCGGCCTTGACCGACGCGATGACATCCGCGACGTCCGCGCATTGCACGACGAGGGCCGGGCGCCGGTCGATCATTGCATTGTAGACCTTCCTCGCCGCTTCGAATCGAGCATCCGACGGAGCGATCACGTCTCCGCGAACCAAACTCCTCAGAGCGTCGATCGCCTGCGAGTCCATGGGCCTCTCCGATTGGCCGCCGGGTCGGGGTAGGGGGGCCGGCGTTAATTGTTTTCCTCGTCGAACGTCTGCGTCAGCGCGGGATTGGAACCGCCCCCCGGTTCCGCGCACGAATTGGATGGGAGTGCGAACGCACGGTTGGATCGGGCGACAGCCAAGGAGACGAGACCCGATCGGTCAGCTAGCGACCACCGAGAACGTCCTCCACTCGCCCTCGAGACCCTTGAGTGTACGGAAACCCCGATCCGTGAACCGAATGTCCGAGCCGACGGAGAGGTCCCGCACCGTGCCCGAGACGAGGACCTCGCCTCCGCCGGCCTCCCGACTGATGCGTGCCGCGATGTGCACGGCAATTCCTTGAACGTCCCCATCTCTCAACATACACTCGCCCGTGTGGAGACCGGCCCGGATCTCCAGTCCCGCCTCGCGAGCCCGGTCCCGCAGGGCACAGGCGCAGCGGACCGCTCGTGTCGGTCCATCAAAGATCGCCAAGACTCCGTCACCCGTCGACTTGATCGTCTTGCCTCGGAAGCGCGCGGTCTCGGTACGGGCTTCATTCAGAAATCGGTCCAGCAGGTCGCTCCACGCACGGTCGCCGAGATGGGATGCACGCCGGGTCGACTCGACCACGTCCGTGAACAGGACCGTGGTCAGGACTCGGTCGGTCTCGGGGACGTCGGAAAGCCCTTGCACGAACCGGCGAATCTCGTCGTAAATCACTTTCGACTGCTCGGTCGACAGCCAGAACAGGTGGTCCGCTCCCGTGGTCTCCACGAGCCGAGCCCCGGGGATGCGGGCAGCAAGGTACCTCCCGTGCTCCACGCTTACCGCCCGGTCGCCTTTCGCGTGGAGGATCAGGGTCGGCACGTGGACGGCCCCAATCGCGGACCGCACGTCGATCTCCATGTTCATTCGGGCGAGGGCCATCCCCGCGGACGGCGAGGCTCCGTTCCTAACGAGCCGCCCGAGCCATCGCTTGAACTCCGCGTCGTCGACGCGGCTGGGGGCCAGTTCCTGGGCGAGCCGCTCCACATGGGCCGACGAGCCCCAGTCGCTCGCGTCCCGGCGGATCCTCTCTTCCCACTGCTCGCGAGTGGGCGCCCACGGGCAGTCGGCCGACCATAGCCCCGTCGCAAGGGGACTCATCAGGATCAGGCCCCGGGTCCGTTCCGGGTACGTCGCGGCAAACAGCAGCGCCACGGATGCGGCGTCCCGGGCGGCGACGAGAATCGCCCTCGTGGAGCCGACCGCGTCTAGCACGGCCCGGCCGTCATCCATTCGCTCCTCGAGGGTCGCTACCCCCACATCGCGGTCGGAAAGTCCCGTGCCCCGCTTATCGAAGGCAATCAGTCGCCCGAGCGAGGCGAGCTGCTGATGATAGCGGGCGTTCAGCGGGTGATCCCAGGCGACCTCGAGATGGTAGACACCGCTCCGGGCGAGGAGAAAGTCGACCGGGCCGCTACCCACCACCTGGTAGGCGATGTGAATCTCACCGCTCTTGGCGTACCGGACCTCGGGAGGTTCCATGGATCGTGGCCGCGCGACGCAGTTCCGCCGGACCAATTTAGTTGAGCGGCCGCCCCAACAACCCGGGCCCCCGAAGCCGTGGTCCCGCGCGGGGACCCGAGGACGGTCGACGGGTGGTAGCCCCGAGCGGATTCGAACCGCTGTCGCCGGCTCCAAAGGCCAGCATGCTTGGCCACTACACCACGGGGCTATGCGTCGCAGGGGGCCGCGGAGCTAAAGATGTCATCGGCGCCGAGAACCGCCACGTGAGTACGGCACAGCTCGCTGCCGGCGGGCGCCGGTTCGGGGGTCACCCGCGGCGTCGCACGGGCCGCACTCCCGACCCGCTCACTCGGGCCGGACCGGCCGAGGCACGGCGGCGCCGGTCACCGGCGTCGGGATCGCCGGCGCGGCGAGACCGACGTGCCGCCGACCGAATCCGATCAGCAGCGGAAGCGGCAGGAGGGCGATGACCCCCGTGAAGGCCCAGGCCACGGTGTAGCCGTAGGCGTCCGCGATGAAGGCGAAGCCGAGGGCGAGGGCGCTCCCGAGGAAGATCTGGATCGCGTTCAGCATGGCGAGACCCAGGGTGAGGTGCTCCCCGCGGGTCTCGGGGAACCGGATGGGGAGGAGATAGAGGATCGCGAACAGGACGCCGTCCGCGAACCCGAGGAAGGCGAAGAGCCCGAAGAGTTCGAGGTAGCCCAGGAACGGGATCAGGAAGAACATCGCTCCGGCGAGCGCTCCCCAGACGAAGAGCACCCGACGCATGTCGCGCGCGCGTTCTCCGAGGAGGCCACCGATCGGACCCCCGGGGATCTCGAAGAGGATCATGACGGTCGGTATCCCGGCCGCGATGGCGATCGACCAGGACGGGTGGACGGTGACGGAGTACTGCACGAAGTACTGGGCCGCGAGCACGTACGCGGCCCAGAGTCCGGCGGTCGCGATGGCGAGCGTCCACAGGGCGCGGGAACGCAAGATCGGGAGCGCCGCCCGCCAGAGCTCGGGGATCGGCCGGTGCGTCGGTCGGGGGGGAGCGGGGCGCAGCACCCCCACCGCGACCACCCCGCACGCGAGGAGGGCGATCCCGCCGAGGAGGAGCGCGTACGGCCAGCCGAAGACCACCCCGATGAAGGCGCCTCCGAGCAGTCCGATGCCGGAGCCGATGCTGAATCCGGCGTTGTACACGCCGATGATCGGGCCCTGCGACCCGGTCGGGTACATCGAGGTCACGAGGCTGAGCGCGGGAGCGAAGAAGAACGCCGCGCCGGCCCCCGCGCCGAACCGAAGGACCGAGAGCACGATCCAATTCGGCGAGAAGGCCGACGCGGTCGTGAACGCTCCCATCAGGAACAGCGCGAGGATCGCGACGTTCCGCGCGCCCCATCGCAGCACCGCGAATCCGGCGACCAGCTGGAAGACGGCCGCTCCGATCAGGAACGAGCTGACGACGATCCCGAGCTCGGGGGTCGTGGCGTCGAGGTGCGTTCCGATCAGCGGGAGGACGGCGCCGACATTGTACCAGTTGAACGCGTAGACGACGCGCGCGAGCATGAGGGTCGAGACCTTGTCGAGCCGACTGGATCCGCCGGCCGGCGCGGGCGCGGTCACCGCGGGTCCCGCGAGAGCAAAGCGTGGGTCTCGAAGTAGCGGAGGAACCCGGCGGCGGCGAGCGAGTACCCCGAGACGAGGGACTCCCGGTCGCGCACCGAGGCGCGCGCGTAGGTAGGGAGGTCGTGCTCCCGCAGCGCCTGTTCCACGAAGTCCACCTCGGGGCGTTCCCGCGCCGCCGCGAGGGCGACGTCCCGCCACTCCTCGACGATGGTCCGGTAGCGGGTCAGGTCCACGACGCCGTCGGGGCTCGGTCCGAAGTGGCTGAAGAGAACGAGGCGCGGATCCGTCCGACGCATCGTCTCGAGGCTCGCGAACAGTTGATCGAGATCGAGATCCGGCGGAGGCACGGCGGGCCGCAGGTGCGAACTGTCGGCGAGGCGCACCCCCGCCCCGTCGCCCGTGAAGATCCCCCGGATCCGCGTGTCGAAGAACGCGAGGTGGTGCTTCGCGTGTCCCGGGGTCGCCAGGACGCGGAGCTCCCCGTCCTTCAGCGGGAAGACCTCGCCCCCGTCCAGGCCGCGGATCCGGTCCGCGGGAACGGGGCCGATCGACCCCCAGAGCGCGTCCGAGGTGGCCCCCCAGGCGCGTCGCGCGCTCGCGACCAAGCGGGTGGGATCGACCATGTGCGGGACTCCGATCGAGTGGGCGAGGAAGGTCGCTCGCGGTAGTGCGTCGACCAGGGCGCCCATTCCCCCGGCGTGATCGAGGTGGATGTGGGTGACGAACACGTGTCGGATCTCTTCGGCCCCGACGCCGGCACGCTCGATTCCGCGCAGGAGCGCGTCATGGCAGGTCTCGGGCCCGGTCTCGAGGAGGGTCCATCCCTCCGTCTCGGGCAGGAGGTACGACGCGATGAGACCCTCGGTGTCACGGAAGTCGAGGTCGACCAGCAGCCGGTTCTGGCCGAGTTCCTGAACGGACGGGGCCGGCATCCTCGACCCCGTTCAGAGCGCGAAGAGCGGTACGTGGTAGACGTAGAAGGCGAAGGTGGCAACGGCCGTGAACGCTCCGATGCCGACGATCGCGACCCCCCAGACCGCCGGTCGCCACCGGAGTACCTTCGCACCGTCGAGCGGACCGATCGGGATGAGGTTGAACGTGCCGAACCAGCCGTTGACCCACGCGAGGAGGAGCAGCCAGTCGTACGCCGCGAAGTGGGCGAGGTACGTGCCGATCGCCGCCAGGTAGAAGATGACCCCGAAGAGGATGTTCGAGACGGGACCGGCAAGGCTGGTCTTGCCCCAATTCTCCCGATCGACGACGCTCATCCCGCTGACGACGGTCGCGCCCGGCGCCGCCCACAAGAACCCCAGCGCCGCCGAGAACAGCGAGAAAACGAGCCCGAACACGGACATCCGAAACTCGGCCCAATAGCCGTGGCGCTGGGCGACGATCTTGTGCGCCAGCTCGTGGCAGACGAAGCCGGTCGCCGCGGCGGCCGCCGCCGCGAGGACCAGCGGAACCGACAGGGAAAACAGGTTGCTCGGGCTTCCGGTGAGGTACCCCGCGCCGCCGAAGATAATGATCAGGTCGACCGTCAGGACGACGTACGCGATCCCGATGTCCCGGAGCTCGGTCGGCGACGTCGTGATACGGTGACGGACGGGACGCGCCGGCGTCCACGTGTAGTAGTAGTTCGGGCCGTTCGTCATGAGCGGACCGTCGGGGTGGCGCGTCCCTCCCATCGGCGCACCGGCAGGGGGTCGTGGACCGCTCTGCGCTCGAGCAACGATCGAACCAGACGCACCCCGTCGGCGAGGCGAGGACCGGGACGGCTGAAGTACGCTTCATCGGCCAGATAGACGCCGAGCGCGGGGGACAGCCGGCGGACGCCCTCTGCGACGTGCGGCGCCGAGAGCTCGCGCTCGGTGCGGGGCACCGAGAAGCTGCACGGACTGATCACCACAAGGTCCGGTGCGAGCGCCGCCAGCTCCTTCCAGGTCGTCCGGACGCTCGGCTCGCCCTTCCCCGGCCCGACGGAGACTCCGCCGGCGGCGGCCACGATCTCAGCGTCCCAGAGCCCGGCGAGGATCGGAGGATCGACCCACTCGACGATCGCGACCCGGTGCGCGGTTCCCGGGGTCCCCCGGGCCGCAGCGCTCGCCGTACGGGCCGCCTGTTCCAGGCGGAGGCCGGCCTCCGGGTCCTGGAGGGCCGCCGCCACGGTCGGGAACGACCGCCAGACGTCCTCGAGGGTCCGCGGCACGAGGCTCAGCACTCGGGGCGCCACCCCAGCCCGGGTACAGGCGTCGGTCACTTCTTCCGAGGTAACCGAGCAGACCCCGCAGAGGTCCTGCGTGAGCAGGAGATCCGGTTGCAACGCTCGCAGCGCCTCGATGTCGAGCACGTAGAGGCTGTCGCCCCGCCCCCGAACACGACGGACGCGCTCGTCGATCTCGGCCGAGGTATGGTCGGCATCGATCGTTCGCGGCCACATCACCGCGGGAAGTCGCTGCACCTCCGGCGGGTAGTCACACTCGAGGCTCCGGCCCACGAGTTCTTCCCCATGGCCCAGCGCGCAGACGATCTCGGTGGCGCTCGGGAGGACCGACACGATGCGCATGCACGCCTCGACAGGTGCCGAGAATTCGGACGGAGGCTACTTACGCTTTCGGCCCGGCGGACGGGTTCGCCGGCCCGGAGCTTTCGGGCTCTTCGGTGGGGACCGCTTCGCCCCGGCGGCCACCCGCGACTTCGGGGAGGCGGGGCCCCGCTTCGCTCGGCGGGTCGGGCGGCGCGCCGGCTCGGCGGCCGGCGCGGGTGGCGCAGGGGGCGGGAGCCCCAGGTGCTGGCAGAGCAAAGCCTCCTGCTCGTACGTGAGCCCGAGCCGCCGGGACTCCTCGCGCTCCTCTGTCGCGAGGTCGCCCATCCCCGCCTTGCCCAGCGCCACCGAGTGAAGGAAGCGCAATTGAGGTTGCTCGGGGGCTCGGGCCAACAGCGCCTCGATCTCGACGCGCGCGCTCGGCCAGTCGCCGATATCCACGAGCGCGGCGACGAGATGCGCGCGAACCTCGGTGCGCGCCTGGTCCTCCTCGAGCAGCTGGCGGTACATCTCGAGCTCCTGTTTGGGCTGCGAGCGCGCCGCGTACACCGCCGCCTTACCGAGGCGCGCGTCGACGTCGTCGGGTCGAACCTTCAGCACCTCGTCGAACGTTCGCTCGGCGTCCGCGACCAGACCCAGGGCGAGCAGCGAGCGACCGACGCCGACCCGGGCCGGAAGGAAGCTCGGCTTGAGGTCGGACGCCTGGCGATAGAACCGCAGGGCGAGCGCCGGGACGCCCCAGTCCAGCCACGTGCGGGCGCGGCCCATGATCTCGTCGAGCTGCTGGGCGCTCGGCAAGAGCCGTGCCGACTCGCGGCGGTGGGCATGGGGCTCTTCGCCCAACATCGACTCGAGTCCCAACTGGCGGGCCAGCTCGGAGAATCGGGCACCTTCCACGAGGGTCCCGTGCCGACGAACGACCTCTTCCGAGATGGCGAGCGGCAAGTGGCCCGGCGTGAGGACCACGACGTGGACCGGTTTCGAGAACCCGTGCGGATCGAACAGCCGGTCGACCGATTCGAGCGACACCTGGTTCGGGTCCTCGAGGAACGAATAGAGGAATCCATCGCCGGTGCGCAGCGACAACCCCTCGGCGGAGGGTTTGGCTGCGTCGAGCCGCTGACCCATCGCCTGCACGAGCGCGCTCGACAGTTCCACGAACGAACGAGATGCCATCGGGCGCGGCAAGGCCCGGTGAGTTAAATACCGTGGTCGTCCAACGGACGCCGCCGTGCGCCTGCTGGACCTGTATCGCTACCTACCCGAGGTCGAGCGCGAGATTGGCCGCGAATACGCCACGGCGCGAAAGCGCGCCCCGGAGACGGTCTCCCCCTACCTGGGGGTGAACGTCGAGTTCACGCTGCGGGGCGGGAAGCGATTCCGCGCGATCCTGGTCCTCGCCGGCTACAACATCGCCACCGGCCGCGCTCCGCGCAAGGTCCTGCGCGCCGCGGCGGCGATGGAGCATTTCCAGAGCTGGATGCTCATCCACGACGACATCATCGATCACGCCGAGGAACGCCGCGGCGGTCCCGCGGTGCACCGTTCGGTCGCGGCGGCCCACTCCAAGGAGGGTCGCGAAGGCTCGGCCGAGGAATACGGCATGGGGATCGCCATCACTCTCGGGGACCTTGAGGAACCGTTCACGGTGGAGGCGATCCTGGCGACCCCGGTCCGGACCTCTTCCCGCCTCGCCGCGCTGACCGAGTACGTGGAGATGACCCGACAGACGGCGTACGGCCAGCTCCTCGACATCCGCAACGGGACGGTTCCCCCGGGCTCGGTCGCCGAGGCCGACGTACTCGCCGTCCACGAGCTCAAGAGCGCGGTCTACACGGTCGTGGCACCGCTCTCGATCGGTGCCCTGCTCGGGGGCCGTCGCCCGGTCGATCTGAAGGACCTCCGGCAGGTGGGAACGGATCTCGGGATCGCGTTCCAGCTGCGCGACGACGTCCTCGGCGCCGGGTTCGACGCCGGGGCCACGGGCAAGAGCTCGAACGATCTGGTGGAAGGGAAACGGACCCTCCTGGTCGTGAAGGCGTGGACCGACGGATCGGACGCCGATCGAGAACGTCTCGCCCGTGTGCTCGGCAATGCGGGCGCCAGCCCCGAGGACGTGGAGCGGGCGCGCGACGTCATCCGTTCGACGGGCAGCCTCGACTACTCCGAGCAGCGGATCGCCGCGCTCACCGAGCGGGCCCTCGACCGGTTGAAGGAGAGCCGCTCGATCCCCGCGCGTTCGAAACCGCTCGTCCGGGAGATCGCCGACCGACTGGTCCGGCGGACGGCCTGAAGGGCGTCGTTCGGACTACGATTCGGGCGAAGATTCCTCGGGACCCTCGCTCACGGCACCTTGGACACCGGCGGTCTGGAGCGCCTGCGTCAGCTCCTGCTGCATCGAGGTGTACCGCTCCTTCAAGTGGTTCTCCTGGCGTTCGATCGCCTTCAGGCGGATCTCGGAGGTCTCCTTGTCCTCGGTGAGGAGCGTTTCGACCTCCTGGCGGTTCTTCGCCTTCACCAGCAGGCCACCGATCGGACGGTAGACCACGGCATCCTCGGGCAGCGATTTCAGCTCCTCGAGCGTGTGCGAGACCTCCCTCACCTTGAGGTCCAGCTGCAGCCGCTGCTGCTGGACCGCCGCGAGCTCCTGCTGGAGCCGTTGGAACTGCTTGATCTCGTTCTGAAGCTTCGCCGGTAGGGCCACGAGCCGAGTGACCCGATTTCCGACTTAAGCGCTTCGGGAGCTTACGGGGCCGCCGGTGGGGAGTCGGGGACCCTTGCGGCCACGCGCGCCGACGCGAGCGCGAGATGGATCCACCCCAGGTAGGTGTTCATGGCGGCGCGCATCGCCCCGGAGTCCCTCGCGGCGATCGCGATCGTGAGCACCCCCGGTCCCCCGTCGCGGAGCTCCGCCGAGGATCGCGGCACTTCGCGCGCGGCCTCGGGACGCAACGCGCGCGCGACCTGGTCGACCCGCGCCGGGTCCCGGGTCCGCACCGTGACGGTCGCGTTCCACTCGGCGGGCACCGAGGTCACGGAGCGAGCTCCCGCTCGAGCCGTTCGACGATGCGGTCCGTCTTCTCGGCCGCCGCGCGGACGTAGCTCTCCGCGGACAGGATCGTGGCCAGCTCCGCCTCGGAAAGATGGGCGCGGACGGTGGGATCGGCGCGCACCCGGGTCGCGAAGTCCGACTCGCCACCGGGGCTGGCCTGCGAGAGCCGGCGGAGCAGCTCGTGCGCCTCGTGGCGCGCGAGGCCCTTCGAGGTCAGGGCCAGCATGAGATTCTCGGTCATCGCCGCGGCCCCGCTCTGCGCGAGCTGCTCGGCCATCCTTGCGGTGTCGACGTGGAGATCCCGATAGATCTCGGCGAGCTTGATCAGCAGATCGTCCTCGAGGACGATCGCGTGCGGGAGGACGATGCGTTCGTTGGCCGAGTTCGCGAGATCCCGCTCGTGCCACTGTACCATGTTCTCGAGCGGGGGCAGCGCGAACGCCCGTACGAGGCGGGCGAGGCTGGTCACGTTCTCGGCGACGGTCGGGTTGCGCTTCTGCGGCATCGTGGAGCTCCCAACCTGCTGGCGCTCGTCAAACGGCTCGGCGACCTCCCCGATCTCCGTCCGTTGCAGGTTCCGCACCTCCGTCGCGACCCGCTCGGCGCTCGCCGCGACGAGCGCGAGGAAATTGGTGAACTCGGCGATCCGGTCGCGTCCGGTGATCTGCGTCGGGGCCTCGTCCGCGCCAAGGCCGAGGCGCCGCATCACGTCGGCTTCCACCTCCGCCGCGTGCCGCCCGAACCCGGCCCCGGTACCGACGGCGCCGGCCATCTTGCCGACGGCGAGCCGGGGCCGCAGCTCGTCGAGACGGTGGAGGTGACGTCCAAACTCGGCGGCCGAGACCGCGACCTTGTACCCGAAGGAGATCGGGACCCCGTGCTGCCCGTGCGTCCGCCCGACCTCGGGCGTCGCTCGGTGCCGGCGCGCGAGATCGACGAGGACCCGCGTGAGCCCCACCAGATCGGCGCGCAGGACCTCGACACTCTCGGAAAGCTCGAGTCCGAGCGCGGTGTCGGTGATGTCCGCGCTCGTGGCGCCGTAGTGCACCCAGCGCCCCGAAGGCCCCGCCGCGGCGGCGAGCGCGCGCGTGATCGCCATTACGTCGTGGCGGGTCTTCCGCTCGATCTCTTCGACCTGGACGACCGTGACGTGCTCGAGATCGGCGACCTTGCCGATGGCCTCCGCGGCATCCTTCGGGACCATCCCGACCTCCGCTTCGGCCGCCGCGAGCGCCGCTTCGACCCTCAGCGCGCGGGCGAGCCGCGCCCCCCGGGAGAAGAGGTCCCGGACGACCGGGCGACCGTAGCGGAACTCCAAGGGACAGAAAAGCGAGGACGGGTCGTCCGTCACGGACGGTGAGCCGGGGGCGCGTATTTAGCGATATGCGCGCCCGTCAGGACTCTTCGGTCGGGGGCGGGCGCAGGGCCGCGCGTCGAAGCTCCCGATCGACCCCGCTGCCGTACTGCATGGCGCGCTTGGCTCGGCCCGCGAGCTCGGCCGGCAGCCCCCGTGCGAGGGCCCATCGCCGGAACAGTGCCTTCGGCGGCGGTGCGCGGAGTCGCAGGTCCGGATCGATGGCCATCGCGGCCTCGACGAACCGAGGGTCGAGGAAGGGTGCCTCGATCCGGCCCCCGAGCCGAGCCGCGACGCGAACGGTGCAGGGCCAATCCTTTTCCTGCAATCGTCGCAGGTCCGCGACGGCGCGGTGATCCCGGTCCGGTACGGAGAGCGGGCGAAAGTGGGCGTACCCCCCGAACATCTCGTCGATCCCCTGGCCGCACAGGAGCGAGCGACGGGGCGCGACCTCGAGCGCGAGGGCGAGGGATAGCTGTACGCTCCTCTCCACCGAGGAGAGGCCCCCCAGCTCGGGAACCAATTCGTCGGCGAGTCGGCCGATCCGACGGCGATCGATGGGAAGGGAACGCCACGGAAGTCCGAGGAGCTGGGCGCCCGTACGGGCGGACATCGGGTCGGCGCTGCCCGGTACCCCCGCGGTGTAGAGCTCCAGGTCGCGGCGGCTCCGGAGCTCCCAGGCGAGCAGGGAGGAGTCGACCCCGCCCGAGAAGAGCACTCCGATCGGCTCGTCCGACGTCCGCCACCGACCGAGCGCGGTCTCGAGGGCACGATCGAGCGAGCGGAACGCGGCGACGGTTCGTCGTGGGTCTTCTGCGCTGGCGCCCAAGGCTGCCCGAAGACCTCCGGCCCCGCCCACGCCGCCAATCCTTATCCGTCCCGACCGCACGTCGGCGCTGTGCTGGGATCCGCATCGGCGCCGACCGACTCGATCCGTCGGGCGATGTTCGTCGACCGCGACGGGACATTGAACCCGGACCTGCACTACCTCGACGAGCCCTCTCGGCTCGAATTGAACCGGGGCGTGGGGCTGGCGTTGCGGCTCGCCCACGACCACGGGTACCTCGTCGTGTGCGTCACGAATCAATCCGGAATCGATCGAGGATTCTACACCGTCGAGGACGTCGAGCGGATCCACCTTCGCCTGAACGAGTTGCTGGCCCCGCATCGCGCGCGCGTCGACGCGTTCTACTACTGCCCCCACGCGCCCGAACGGCAGTGCGCGTGCCGCAAGCCCGGGACGGGATTGTTCGAACACGCGCAACGGGACTGGGGGATCGATTTTGCCACCAGCGCGGTCGTCGGCGACCGCGCGCTCGACGTCCAGGCCGGCCAACGCCTGGGGCTCCTCACCGCCGTGGTCCGGCCGCGAGGGCACGAACGCCAGATCGACGAGGAACTTGCGGCGGCCGCGGCGTCGCCCGACATCACGGCCGACTCTTTTCCCGGGGCAGTGACCCGGGTGCTCGGCCGTGGCTGAACGGTCGATGAGATTCGCACCTCGAAGGCGTTAAGCCCGTCGCCTTCTGCGCCCTCGAGAGGGTTCTCGGTGCTCTCTCTCCTACCCGCGGTCGTGGGGGTCGTCGCGACGGCGATCCTGACCTACGCGGCCGTGGCGGCACGTGCGCTCACGCGGTCCGCCGGGGTCGTCGCGGCGGTCTTCGGCTCGGTCATCGTCGTGGTCGCCGGATTCCCCTACCTCGCCCTCCTGATCCTCTTCGTCGCCGGCAGCGTCCTGGCGACCCGGTACCGGTTCGAGGAGAAGCGGAGCCGCAACGTCCAGGAGGGGTCCCACGGGGAACGCGGGGTGGCCAACGTCGTCGCGCACATCCTGATCCCGACCGCGCTCGCCCTGACGGCCCTGGGCTCCCCGCCGGTCCTTCCCGATTCAACCCGGGCGGTGCTCTACGCGAGCGCGCTCGCCTTCGGCGCGGCCGATACGTTTGCGAGCGAGTTCGGGGTCCTCTCCCGACATCCGCGCACCCTCCTCCACTTCCAGGCGGTCGAGCCCGGGACGAACGGCGGTGTCTCGGGGGTCGGCGAGGTCTTCGGGTTCCTCGGCGCGGCCTCCATCGCGGTGATCGGCTTCGGGCTCTTCGTCCTCTTCGGCGAGACCCCGATGCCCGAGCTCGCCTTCGTCCTGATCGTCACGATCGCCGGCTTCATCGCCTGCCAGGTCGACTCCGTGCTGGGAGAGACGCTCGAGAACCGCGGGTATCTGTCGAAGCACTCGACCAATTTCCTCGGGATGCTGTCGGCCGTCGCGATCGCCGCGGGGCTCTGGCTGGCGATCGGAGGCCCCGGGTGACGCGACGCCCTCGGCCCCGGGGGAGCGTCGTACTGCTCTCGGGGGGCATGGACTCGGCCACGTGCCTCGCCCTCGCGACCCGCGAACGGCCCCCCGTCCACGCCGTGACGGTCGTCTACGGCCAGCGTCACGCCCGCGAGATCCGCTCGGCGCGCGCGCTGACCCGGCGGTACCGGGTCGCGCGCCACATCGTCCTCACGCTGCCGTTGGGTCCGTTGCTGGATTCCGCGCTGACGCGTCGCGGCCGACGCCTGCCGACGTCGGGAACCCCTCGCGGACAGATCCCGTCGACCTACGTGCCCGCCCGGAACACGATCCTCCTGTCGATCGCCCTCGGCTACGCCGAAGGCCACCGACTGTCCGCGATCTACCTCGGGGCGAACGCGATCGACTACTCGGGGTACCCGGATTGTCGCCCGGAGTACCTGCACGAGTTCGAGCGGCTGGCGCGCCTTGCGACGAAGGCGGGCGTCTTGGAGGGCTGGACGCCGCGGGTCCGGGCCCCCCTCGTTCGGTTGTCGAAGGCGGACATCGTCCGACTTGGCGACCGGCTGGGAGTGCCGTGGGAGCTCACCTGGAGCTGCTACGCGGGGGGTCGGCGACCGTGCGGGCGGTGCGATGCTTGCCGCCTTCGGGCGCGGGGGTTCCGCGCCGCTCGCCGGTCCGACCCGGTTTTGACCGGCTGAGCGGGCGGGTCCCGCCTAATGCGCGGCGGCGGGCGTCGGGGGCGTCACGACCGGGGTGACCGGCTGGCCGCACGACGAGCAGCGCTTGGCGATCTTGGGGATGTTCGTCTGGCACTCCGGGCAGGGCCGCAACAGCGCGGCGGCGGCCGCCGCCTTCTTGTTCTGCCAGCGAACGTAGGGCAGGCCGATCAGGAAGAACAGGACCAGGAAGATCAGCACGAAGGAGATGATGGCGTTCAAAAAGAGACCCTGCTGGAAGGTGCTGCCATTCACGGTGAACGTCCAGGACGCGAAGTCGACGTGGATCGCGGCGCCGATCAACGGGGTCAGGATATCGGCGGTGAGCGCCGCGAAGAGCGCCGCGGTCGCCACACCCAGGACGAAGGCGATGGCGAGCCCGACGAGGTTTCCCTGCTGGACGAACTGACTGAACTCTGCTCGAATCCCCATGGTCGTTCGCGGGGGGACCACCGAAACGGTATCTTGAACTTTTCCGGGCGCGGCCTACATCGTCTCGAGGCGCTCGACGCCCAGCAGCTCGAGCGCATTGCCGAGGGTCTGGCGGGCCGCGGCGACCAGCGCGACCCGGCTCTCCCGCTCGGCGCCGGCCCGGAGCACCGGGACGGCATGGTAGAACCGGTTGAACTGATCCGCGAGATCGTGGGCGTACCCGGCGAGCGCCTGGACGTGCGAGGAGCGCGCGGCGTACGCCACGGTGCGCGGCAGGCCGGCGATCACACGGACCAGGGCGAGCTCCTCGCCGGCCGCGAGCTGGTCCCCCACGAACGGGTACGGTCCGTGATCGAAGCCTCCCTTGCGTAGGACGCTCGAGGCTCGCGCGTACGCGTACTGAAGGAACGGGCCGCTTCGGCCTTCGAAGGAGAGGGCCTCCTCCCAGCGGAAGACGACCGGTTTTTCCGGCGCGACGCGCGCGATGTGATAACGGACGGCGCCCGTCGCGACCGATTCGGCGATCCGGTCGATCTCCTCGTCCTTCAGGTCCTCGCGACGGGCGAGCACCTCCCGCCGGGCGCGTTCGACCGCCTCGTCCAAGAGGTGATCGAGCCAGACCGCCGAGCCCCCCCGGGTCGACATCCGTCCCCCGTCCGGTACGGTGATGTCCTGGTAGATCACAAAGTCGGGCCGCCGTGTCTCGCCGATCTCCGACAGCAGCGCGGCGAGCGTACGCGCGTGAAGTTGATGGTCCTGGCCGAGCACGTCGACGACCCCGGAGAACCGGGCGAACTTCGTGAGATGGTAGGCGACGTCCCGCGTGACGTAGAGGCTCGTCCCATCCCCCCGCTGGAAGACGACGTGCGTCGACTCCTTTGGGAGCCCGTAGCCGGCGGCGTCGATCGCCCAGGCCCCATTCGCCTCTCGGACGGCGTGCGGCGCCTTCCGCAGGCGATCCAGTACCCGTTCGACGGATCCATCCTGCAGAAAGTCCGATTCCCAGACCAGCTCGTCGAACCGGATCTGCAGGCGCCCGAGCGAGGCGAGCATGCCGGCCAGGATCGCCTCCGTGAGCGATCGGTGCTCCGAGGGTGGATGGCCCTCCTCGATCGCCCGGACGATCTGGGCGACCTCCTCGCGGGCGTCCTCGTGCTCCTTGAGGTAGGCGCTGATCGCGGGGTACGGACGGCCGCGGTGGAGGTCCGGCTTCTCGCCCGGCGTCTCCTGCCCGTCGACCGCGCGGCGGATCGGCTCGGGCCACTCCGCGCGCGGCTTCGTCCAGATCCACGTGATCATCGCGGCCTGACGGCCCATGTCGTCGACGTAGTACTGCGTCGTTACCTTCTGTCCGGCGGCCCGACGGGCGCGGGCGAGGGTGTCACCGATGATCGCATTCCGAACGCGGCCGATATGGAACGGGCCGGTCGGGTTCGCGCTCGTGTGCTCGACGCAGGCGGAGTCGTCCGCGCGGCGGCTGTGGCCGTACTCCGCGCCCCGGTCGAACACGAGCGTGAGCGTCCCGGTGACGAGGCGCAGCGGGTCGACCCGGAAATTGACGTACGCCCCCTTGGCCTCGACGCTCCGAAGGTCCGCACGGACCGGTATCGCGGTCGCGAGCCGCGAGGCGAGCTCGGCCGGAGCTTTCCCGGCCGCGCGCGCGTACCGGTGCATCGGAAACGCCACATCCCCGTCCGGTCCGCCCTCGGTCTCGAGGTGCGCGCGGATCTCCTCGTCCGTCAGCGGAACGCCGGTCGCGGCTCCCGCGGAACGGAGCGCCGCAACGATCGAGTCGAGGAACGGGGCCCAGGGGTCGACCGGTGACGCGGGGGGAAGGTTCGTCGCGCTCACCGTGGATCCCGCCCGGAAGACGCTTTAGCGGAAAACCCGTCTTAACGGTTCGCGATGGCCACGCTCTTCCTCGTGCGGTACGGCGAGCTCGAGCTCAAGTCGCCCCCGGTACGGCGGGAGTTCGAGAGCCACCTGCGCCGGAACATCCTCGAGCAGTTCGTGCGGGAAGGCATCACGAGCCGCCTGCGCGCCGACCATGGCCACCTCTACGTCGAGGCGGACGACGGCGAGCGGGCCCGCCAGGTATTGAAGCGCGTCTTCGGCGTCACCTCGATCAGCGCCGTCGAGGAGGTTCCGACCGAGCGCACGGCGATCCGGGACCGGCTGCTCCAGCGGGCCGGGGAACGCCTCGCGCCCGGCCGCCGGTTCGCCGTGCGGGCGCGTCGCACCGGCCAGCACTCGTTCACGAGCCAGGAGCTGGCCCGCGATCTCGGTTCCGACATCCTCGAGAAGTTCGCGGACCGCTCGCTCGTCGTCGATCTGACCCGTCCGGACGTCGAGCTCTTCGTCGAGGTCCGGGGTCCGCGGACGTACCTCTACTTCGACCGCATCCCGGGCCCGGGGGGGCTGCCGCTCGGGGTCGCGGGCCCACTGGCTGCGCTCGTGGACGGACCGCGGGGAGCCCTCGGCGCCTACCTGATGATGAAGCGCGGATGCCGGGTGTCGATCGTCACGGTCCCCTCGGGGGAGGGCTTCGCCCGGGAGGTCCTGGCGCGGTTCGACCCCCGGGCCCGCATCCAATCGTCCGGCTCCGAACCCGGTGCCTGGGCCGCCCGGCTCGTCGAGGTGGCCGAGGCATCGCACGCCGACGGGGTCGTCCTCCCGATCGGGGTCCCGGAGTTCCCGGCGGCCCGGGAGGCGTGGGGGGACCGTGTGCTCTTTTCCCCGACCGTGGGCTTCAGTGATGAGGAGGTGACCGAGCGGTGGCGCGGCGTGACGGCCCTCGCGCAGTGACCCAGCGAAAGTTCGACGAGGCCGTGGCCCCGGCGTCCACGGAGGCGCCGCCGTCTCCCGAGCCCGCCGATCCCGACCCATCGGAAGCGCCCCCCGCTCCGCCCATCTCCCGGGAGCCGTCGGATCGGTCGTTGCGCGCGCGGCAGATGAAATGGCTCGAGGAGCGAGAGCGCGTTCGGTAGGTCCGACCCGGCAGCCCGGTCCGAGCCCCCCGCGTACGCTCAAATACACGACCAAAGTGGCCGCGCCGGATACACTCGCACCATGGGGCTGTGGAAGGTCCAGGGATCGTTCAACGCCCGGCGCGGCTACTGGCAGCCGTTCACCAAGCTGCACGAGGCCGAGGACGCGGACACCGCGCGTCACTGGGCGCTCTCCGAGATTGGAGGGTGTCACCACGTGAAGCGCTCCCAGATCCGCATCGACGCGGTCGTTGAGGTTCCGCCCGCGTAAATCCGAGGACCCATCGCCGACCGGGCGCCGGGTGCGCGAGCGTTAAGACGTTCGGGGAGTCAGCCGGCGACGCAGATGGCGACCGACGAGGCCCGGAGCGAAACCCAGCTCGAGGCGGAGGTCCAGGAGGACCTCATGCGCCTCGACGCCTATCGCAACCAGCTCAATGCGCTGCTCCAGCAGCACCAGATCCTCTCGGCATCCCGTCAGGACCACGTCCGGGCGCGCGAGAGCCTGGAGGGGGTCGACCGCGCTCCCGCCGGCTCCGAACTTCTGCTGCCGCTCGGAGGCGAGACGTTCGTTCGCGGATCGGTGGACCTGCGCGCCCCGGTGCTGATCGGCATCGGTTCCGGCATCGTCGTGGAGATGGAACGGCCCAAGGTCATCGAGCTGCTCGCCGAACGGCTGAAGCGGATCGACCAGGCGGCCCACGAGATGGAAGGACAGATCAATACGCTCGACGAGCGGATCCAGGTGCTCTCCCGTCGGATCGATGCGATCGCTCGGGCGAGCGGCATGACGGCCAATGTGGGCGGCAATTAAGGCGCGCCTGAAGCGCTCGAGCGCGACGGACGAAGCGCCGGCGGCGACAGCGACCGCCGCCTCGCCCCCATCGTCCCCCGCTCCCACCGCTCCCGCCCGGAGTTCGCCCTCGACCGCCGCGCCGGCCGCGGTGCCCTCCGAAGCGGCCGACAGTCCCTTCACCGAGGGACTGCTCGGGCGACGCCTCAAGGAGGAGACCGTGGACGACGTGCTCGATGATCTCGAGATCGCGCTGCTCCAGTCCGACGTCGCCCTTCCCGTCATCGAGCGGATCCGGCGCGACCTCCGCAAGGAGCTCGCGGGGCGAAAGCTGCGGATCGGCGCGGACGCGGAGAACGCGATCAAGGTCTCCCTGGAGCACTCGGTGCGCGCGATCCTCGCCCGACCGCCCCTCGATCTCGCGGGGACCGTCCGAACGCACGCCCCGAAGCCGTACGTCATCCTCTTCGTCGGGGTGAACGGCACCGGCAAGACGACGACGGTAGCGAAGATGGCCGGCTGGCTCGCGAGCCAGCACCTCTCCACGGTCATCGCCGCCGGCGATACCTTCCGCGCGGGGGCGATCGAGCAGCTGTTGGTCCACGGAGAACGACTGGGGATCCGGGTCGTGCGGCAGCAGGAGGGGAGCGACCCCGCCGCGGTCGCGTTCGATGCCGTGCAGCACGCGCGGGCGAAGCACCTCGATGCGGTCCTGGTGGACACCGCCGGCCGGCAGCACACCAACGAGAACCTCGTCGAGGAGGCGAAGAAGATCCGCCGGGTCGTCCAACCCTCGCTCACCCTGTTCGTCGGCGATGCGCTGAGCGGGAACGATGTGATCGAGCAGGCGAAGGAGTTTGACGCGGCGATCGGCATCGACGGGCTGATCCTCACCAAGCTCGATGCGGACGCGAAGGGCGGTGCGGCGTTGAGCGCGACGTTCGTCACCAAGAAACCGATCCTGTTCGTCGGTGTGGGCCAGGGGTACTCCGACCTTCTCCCGTTCGATCCGGATTGGATGGTCCGCCGCCTCTTCGAGGAGGGGACCGCCGGGTGAGCCCCCGGATCGACGTCGTCCTCGTCCGACCGAAGGAGGACGGCAACGTCGGCGCCGTCGCGCGGCTCGGCCGCAACTTCGGGATCGACCGGCTCGTGCTGGTCGCCCCGCGCGCCGCGCTCGGGGCCGAGGCCCGTCGGCGCTCGATGCGCGGGCTTGCGCTGCTCAAGGGGGCGGCGCGTGCCCGGACGCTCGCCGAGGCCACGGCCGGAGCGGACCTCGTCGTTGGCACGACGGACCTCTCGACCGGCCGGTCGAACGCCTACCTGCGCCGCTCGGTCAGCCCGGAGCGGCTCGGCGAGATCCTGCGACCGCTCGTCGGCCGTGTCGCGATCGCCTTCGGCCCCGAGGACAATGGGCTCTCGCGCGAGGAGCTCGCCGCGTGCGACCTCCTCGTCCACGTCCCCGCCCGACGCGAGTTCCCGACCCTGAACCTGTCGCACGCGGCCGGCATCGTCCTCTACGCCATCCATCGGGGGCGGGGGACCGACGACCCCGAGTCGACCCCGGCCCCCGAGATCCTCGAGCTCAACGGACGCGAGAAGGAGCTCTTCCTCGAGCGACTGGCCGTGCTAGTCGCCCGCACGGACTACCCGGGGCACAAACGACGGGGTTTAATCCTCCTGTTTCGTCGAGTCCTCGGCCGGGCGACGCCCACCGAGGCGGAGCACCGGATGCTCCTCGGGCTGCTGAAGAGCACCGAGCGGGCGCTCAACCGGGGGAACCGACGTGGTCGAAGGCAACGGTGATTGGCTGCGAGCCCGCGGCATCGGGCGCGAACGCTTCGCGGGATACGTCGCGGAATACCTCGAAACGATCGGATACGCGGTCGAGCGGATCGAATCGACCGAACCGATGGAAAGCCGCGTCCGCGGACGCCTGGGCAAGATGAATCCCGCGGTACCGCCGGCGGCGATCGCGCTCGAGTTCCGGCTCTACCCCACGAGCGGGGGGGCGGCGCTGGTCTGGGAGCTGCCGCGCGAGGTCCCGACCGAGGAGCGCCCCCGCATGGACCGGCTCGTGCGGGAGATCCAAAGCCATCTCGAGCGGATCGTCCACACCGAGAGCCACGCGACGGCGAAGATCGTGCGACCGACGGAATCCCACCTGCCGTGGGCGACAGGCCCGAACGGGGGCACGGCCGGCGCGCCCGCGGGTCCGTAGCTTACGCGCCTCCCTTCGGGCTCCTTCGGGCCCGAACGAGGTGCGAGCGCCGCCGATGCCGCCGCAGGACGCGTTCGGAGATCGTCACGCCGATCCCGGGTCCGTCCGGCACGGCGAGCGTGCTCCCGGGCCCGAGAACGAACGGCGGATCGATCAGGTCTTCGCGATAGTACCGGTTGCTCGCGGAGAGGTCCGCCGGTAGGGTCATCTCGGCCCGACCGGCGAGCGCCACGTTGTGGGCACGACCGATGCCGCTCTCGAGCATCCCGCCGATCCATGCCGGGACGCGCGCCCGGGCGGCACGGGCGGCCAGCGCCCGCCCGTGGAGCGGGCCGCCGACCCGGCCGGTCTTCACATTCAGACTGGTGATCGCTCGCGCCGCGAGCGCGTCCTCGAGCGAGGCCTCGTCGACGATCGACTCGTCGAGGCACACCCGGAAGCTCGCGCCCCGAGCGAGTTCGGCGTGGGCGCGGATCGCCCGCTCGGCGAACGGCTGTTCCACCTGGGCTACGTGGTGGCGCTCGGCCCAGGCCCGGATCCGTTCCGCGGCCGCGGGAGGGTACGCCTGGTTGG
>Ga0187782_10000229_pt1 | contig 35829 bp, 36 predicted proteins | sample 0715_SJ02_MP15_2_FD_132454 | JGI IMG/M metagenome (GOLD analysis project Ga0187782, IMG submission 132454) | Tropical peat soil microbial communities from peatlands in Department of Meta, Colombia - 0715_SJ02_MP15_20_MG | ecosystem: Environmental > Terrestrial > Soil > Wetlands > Peat | place... | reverse complement strand
GTCCTCTTCGATCTTGCAAATGAGCCGGTAATCGCCGACACGGTATTTCCACATCTCTCCAAGGCGCGAGCCGTGCAATGCCTCTCCGATGCTGCGCGGATCGTCCAGTTTGGCGACTCGTTGATGAAGGAACTTGAGGATGCGCTTCGCCTGTGGCGCGTCGAGTTTGCCGAGTTCCCGCTCCGCGGACTCGGATAGCTCAACGTGGTAAGCCATGCCGCTTCAGGACTTGCTTCAAGGGAATCGTCCGCTCCTCACCGCTGCGGATGCGTTCCAAGGCGCCTTCGGCCAGATACAGGTCCGCGATCTCCTCGAGGTGCTCGAGGATCGAGGCGGAAGGGACAGAGGCCTTCGGTTGCACCGCGCCCGCCTCGGCCAGACGATCCATGGCGATTGCTTTCTTCAGATGCGGTTCACGCAGCGCTCCCGGAATCACAACAACCGAAGGACTCACCTGGGATGGTTTTCGACTGCTATCAGCCTTGGCGTCTCCGGAGCAGGGCTACGGCCAGGAGGACGCTCAAGGCAGAGATGGAATTACCAAGAGTGCGGTCGGCGGTGCGGGTGAATTGTACGCGAATATCCGAACGGCCTGCCGGAACCGGCACGACCATCTGATTCACGTCGTCCGTGCGCTCGGGGGCAACCGCTTTCCCGTTCACTTCCACACGCCAGGCGGGATAGTTCAAGACACGCAAGGCAATGCGCGCTTCGGCGGAGGCGTCGACCCGGATCTCCTTATGCTCGGTTGACCAGCGTAGAAACTCGAAGCGTACCTTTGGCAAGGGTGAATCCTCGGAATCCGGCGGCACGACGGCGGCCAGAGGGGCATTCAAAGGCAGGTCGAGGTGGTCGTCTCCGAGCGGATCGTATTCATCCGTGCCGTCGAAGCCGTGGCCGCTTGAAAGGGCATCGCGCAGCGTGGGCATTTCGTCTTCGTCCCACCACGTGTTTTGCACTTGAAAGTAAGCCATTGGCACCGTGAGGACGAGCAGAACTGCAAACCATCGCCAGGCCCTGCGTGTCTCCATCGTGAATGCGAGAAAGCATGCCACGACGAGAGCAAGGATGGACATCCAACGCCACGGAAACTGCACAAAGCGGAGTTTTGGCAAGTGCATCCAAAGCGGCAAGGAAAGGCGCAAGGTGAGGACCGTGGAGGCGGCGCCGAGGAGAAGCAACGTCGAAGCAATCCTCCGATTACGAGGCGAAGCGTTGCCGGCTGAAAAGACGCGAGAGGCCAGCACAGCGAGTCCGAAGAGAAAGATAAGGGAGAGCGCACAGACCGAAGCAATCCAGTTAAACCAGGTATGTTCGGGATCGTTGATGACCGTGAAGAGGAAATTCTGGAAGGGAAGCAGTCCGCTTGAAAGTGCCTGAGCGATATTGACCCAGCGCTGCTCATAGGCCGCAGGTACAAGGTAAAACGCGGAGAGACCGAAGGCGAGAGCGATTCCCCCGGCACCTCGAAACAGAGGGAGCCAGGAACGTTGCGAAAGCGCCGCCCAAGCGAACACGAGTGCCAAGGAATAACTGGCGATGACTCCGGCGGGGGCATTCGAAAGCCACACCGCGGCAAAGAGGATCGCAAATGGCACGATGGAAGTCCGCCTTGGGGGGGAGTCGTCGAGGAAGCCGCACAGGCGGAGGGTCGCTAACAGGAGCAACGGGAAAAAGACACAGGCCAGTTGCTCGGCGAAGTCGCTGCGGGCGTACGTGATGAGGAGCGAATTCGGATTGATAACGTACAAGGCAGAGGCCAGGATGGCGGCGCGCCGGGAAGCAAGATTTCGCAGAAGGAGGTAGGCAGAAAGACCAGCCAAGGTCTGCACCAGGAGGATGAAAACGGGTGGCACAGCGGGGTCGGGGAGCAGAGTCACGAGCGCGGCGCCAAGCAACCAGGAAAGAGGCGGATAAAAGATATAGCGGGGTTCGCCGAAGCCGTGGTTGGTCGAGGCCGTCCAGCGGGGGAAGAGGATGCCCTGCTTCCACTGTTCGGCGACATCCAGCCAGGAGGCGGCATGAAACTCGAAATCGTGGCCGGAAGCCGTGCCCAGCCAGAAGAAGGGCAGTAGGACAAGGAAGGAGAGGAAAAGAAAAAGACCGGCAGGCAAGAGCCAATGCGGAAGACGGGTCGGAGAGGGCGTGGAAGTGGATGTCGGCGAATCTGTCATCGAGTATTCATGAAATTGTAACCGCAGGGGGCCGATACAGGCGAATCCTTTGGAATTCGCTCTGTGCGAGAGGAAATTGAGCGATAATACGGGCACTCATGAGCGAAACAAACACAGCGGTAGCGGTCGAGCCGATCATTGAAGCGCGCAAGCTTGAGAAGTTCTATCCACAGCCGGATGGAAACCGCATTCAGGTCATTTCACCCACCGACATTGCAATCTATCCAGGACAGATTATTGCACTGCTCGGACCATCAGGTTGCGGGAAGTCGACGATGCTCAGGATGCTGACCGGGCTTTCACCCGCCTCTGGTGGAAGCGTGTACTGGCATGGGCAGCCGGTGAAAAATGAAACACCGAACGTGTCGATCGTATTCCAGAGTTTTGCGCTGTTCCCGTGGCTGACGGTGATCGAAAACGTGGAAGCGCCGCTCGAGGCGCGCGGAATCGCAGAGTTCGAGCGGCACAAGCGGGCACTGCGCATTATCGACGCGGTGGGGCTGGACGGTTTTGAATCCGCATATCCGAAGGAACTTTCCGGCGGAATGAAGCAGCGCGTGGGAGTGGCAAGGGCGTTGGTCGTCGAGCCCGAAGTGCTGTTCATGGACGAGCCCTTCTCGGCGCTGGATGTGCTGACCGCCGAGACGCTACGTGGGGAACTGCTCGAGCTGTGGCAAGAGAAGAAGATACCGACGAGGGCGATCTTCATCGTCACACACAACATTGAGGAAGCGGTGATTCTCGCGGACCGCATCATCGTACTCGGGAGAAATCCGGCGCACATTCACGCGGAATTCAACGTGCAGTTGGGCCACCCCCGGGACCACAAGGATCCCCGGTTCGTGGAGCTGGTGGATTTGATCTACCGGGCTTTGACGCGGCAGGATCACGCAGGTACTACGGCGACCGGGGTGCCCGGGACGGAGGGCATCACGCGCAAGGCGCAAATCATGTTGCCGCACACGCGGCCCGGTGGTCTGGCAGGCCTGCTGGAGATCCTGGTGGACCAGGGCGGACGCGCGGATTTGCACGTATTGGCGGATGAGTTGAGCCTCGAAGTGGACGCGCTGTTGCCGAGCGTGGATACAGCGGTGTTGCTCGGGATGCTCAAGCTCGAGGAAGGAGACGCGCTGATCACGCCCGAAGGGCAAGCTTTCGCGCAGGGAGACATCCAGGAGCGCAAAGCAATTTTCCGGAAGGCGGCGTTGTCGAACATACCACTGCTCCGCCAGATGGAGCAGTCCTTGAAAGCAAAAGCGGATCGAAAATTGCCGGCGGAGTTTTTCCAGGATTTGCTGGACGAACACTTCAGCGAAGAGGAAGCACGGAGGCAATTGGAAACTGCCATTCAGTGGGGCCGTTACGCGGAGATTTTCGATTATGATGCCGCGAGCGGGAAACTGACGCTGACAGAAACCTGAGCGCGCCGTGCCATCCCCCGCCCCGTTGTCCCCAGAACACAGACCGATTCCTCCCGCATCGAGCAGACCGCTCGGGTCGCGCTGGGGCTATGCCTTCCTGATCGATGTTGCGGTGTTCATTGCCGTCTTCGGGGTCATCTTCGCAGTCTATTCCATCGGGCGTTCGTGGCTCGGCCCGGTGAAGATGTCTGCGGAGATTTCGCAGGATCCGCGCAGCCTGTGGGCCTATGCGCTGTACTCGCTGGTTCGGATTCTGGTGGCGTATGGGATCAGCCTGGCGTTCGCGCTCGCCTACGGTTACGCGGCGGCGAAATCCAAACGCGCGGAAATCGTTCTGATCCCGCTGCTGGACATACTGCAGTCCATTCCGGTACTGAGCTTCCTGCCCGGGGTGATGCTGGCGATGGTGGCGCTGTTTCCTAGCCGGCAACTGGGAGTGGAACTGGGTTCCATCATCCTGATCTTTACGGGCCAGGTATGGAACATTGCGTTCAGCTTTTATTCCTCGTTGAAGACGATTCCGCGGGATTTGCGGGAGGCGGCGATTATCTACCGGTTCAGCCGGTGGCAGAGGTTTATGGAGCTGGATCTGCCGTTCAGCACCATCGGACTGGTGTGGAACTCGATGATGTCCGTGGCGGGCGGATGGTTCTTCCTGATGGCGTGCGAGATGTTTGTTCTGGGCGACAAGGACTTCCGATTGCCCGGCCTGGGGTCCTTTTTGCAAACCGCGGCGAGCCAGGGCAACACGCGGGCCATGCTGTGGGGATTGGCGATGATGGTGGCGGTGATCGTGCTCATGGATCAATTGATCTGGAGGCCGGTGATCGCATGGGCGGATAAGTTCAAATTCGAGCAGGTGGAAAGCGCGACCACGGCGGAAAACTCCATACTGAATTTCATCCGAAGGGAATCGCTGCTGATTCGGGCTTACCGCCGCTTACTGCACCCGGTTGTGAATTGGTTGACCATAGAGTTTGCCAGCGGAGCGAAGCGGGCCGCAGCGACGTTCGCTTCCGACCAGACAAAGCAGCCGCGCCGATGGCTGGGATGGTTTTTCCTGGTGGTGGGCGCGGGATTCCTGATTTACGCGATTTACGAGAGCTTCGGAGCGCTGTCCTCGTTGAGCGCGCACGAGTATGTCTTGCTGTTGGAAAGCGCGGGGATGACTTTTCTGCGTGTAAACGCAGCGCTGATTATCGGTGCACTGTGGACGATTCCGGTCGGTGTGGCGATCGGTTTCAGCCCTCGGTTCGCGCGCATGATGCAGCCACTGGTGCAGCTGGCGGCATCGATTCCGGCCACGGCGTTGTTTCCGGTCTTGCTGCTGGTGTTGATTCGCTTGCGGGGGGGAGTGGAGATTGCCGCAATGGCACTGATGCTTCTGGGGACGCAGTGGTACATCCTGTTCAACGTGATTGCGGGGGCGATGGCGATTCCCACGGATTTGAAGGAGGCGGCGAAAGTATTCCGGTTCAGCGAACTGGACCGCTGGCGCCGGCTGATTTTGCCAGGTATCTTTCCCTATCTTGTGACCGGTTTAGTGACCGCATCCGGGGGCGCATGGAACGCCAGCATCATCGCAGAGTATTTTCATTTTCAGGGGAAAGTGGTGGAAGCCCCGGGGCTCGGCAGCACCATCAGCCGCGCAAGCGACGCGGGGCATTTCAACGTGCTGCTGGCAGCGACGCTGATCATGGCGACGATCGTGGTGCTGATCAACCGGGTGATCTGGCGGCGTATGTACCGGCTGGCATCGACACGGTTCAAGCTCGAGACGTGAGTTTCAACGCTTCGTGAGTTCCCTCGACAGATAGTTGATCTGGCCGATGTGGTGGTAGAGGTGCGTCGCACAATTGAGGAAAACGGCGAAACGATTTCTTGCGGTGGGTTCGCGTTCGGCGGAATAAGGCGCGGTCCAGTCGCTTTCGGACTGCTTTTCGATTGTGTCGATGACCATGGCGATGGCGTCGTCGAACTTGCGAAGGACCACGGCTTTCGAGGGAAACCGGGATTCGGTGAATTCGAGGTCGCGGTTCCGGACGTAGCCGGTTTGCGCGATTTGCGCGCCGATGTAGTAGTTCAGATTGCCGGTAAGGTGCAGCGCCAGGTGGCCGACGCTGTTGCCAAAAACGAAGGGATTTCGCCAGAACTGTTCATCGGAAAGCGAATCGGCCCATTTGTGGAGATTGGCCGCGTGGCTCCGGAACTGGTTGACGAAGGCAGTCGAAATGGCCTGCGATAGTTCACCCATAAGATTCCCCTCCATGACACTGTCTCCCTGGTGCGGCCACCGCACGGGCGCGACTCACGCCAGTCAGTCGGCTGCGGAGGGTTTTTCGTTTTTGTAGATCACACCCTCTTTCATGACGAAGAAGACATGCTCGGTCTGGCGAATGTTCTGGAGCGGGTTGCCGGGCACGGCGACAATGTCGGCGAGTTTGTTGGGTTCGAGAGTGCCGACTTTGTCGGCGATGCCAAGCAGATCGGCGTCGCCCGAAGTGCCAGCCTTGAGGGCAGCGGCGGGTTTCATACCAAGATCGACCATCTGGTGAAACTCTTCCGCGTTGCGGCCATGAGGATAGACAGCGGCGTCCGTGCCCAGCCCGATCTTCACGCCCTTGGCGAGCGCCCGTTGGAACGTGCCGTGCATGGCGTTGATGGCCAGGCGGGCCTTCGCGGCTATGGCGGGCGGTAGGTAAATGTTGCGATCAAATTTTTCCCGAAGACCTTCCGCGGCCATCAGTGTTGGAACGAAATAGGTGCCGCGCTGCACCATCATGTCCAGATCTTCGTCGTCCATGAAACTGCCATGCTCGATGGAGTCGATGCCGGCTCGAATGGCGCGCCTGGCGGCTTCGGCGCCGTGGGCGTGCGCGGCAGTTTTCCGGTGCAGCGAATGGGCTTCGTCGACGATGGCGTTCAACTCCTCCTGGGTGAGTTGCGGAGTGTCGACGTCGTCGGTCGGAGAGAGCACTCCGCCGGAAGCGCAAACTTTGATCATGTCCGCGCCATATTTGTGGTCGAGGCGGACGGCGTAGCGAGCCTGATCCGGGCCGTTGATCACGCCTTCGAGTGGTCCGGCTTCGTGGCCAAAGATTCCCTGGCGAAATCCGGCCTGATCATCGCAGTGACCACCGGTGGACCCGAGGGCGTGGACTGTAACAAGCATGCGCGGGCCCGGAACGTCACCGTGTGCGATAGCATTGCGCAGGCCGACGTCGAGATAGTCTGTGGAACCAACGTCACGAACGGTCGTGAAGCCGGCCATGAGAGTGACGCGAGCGTTTACGCTGGCGTCGAGGGCGCGTTCTGCTATTGTCTTCTGCAAGCTTTCGAGCTCCGCCTTGTTGTAATCGTCGGAGTAAGCAAAGGTGAGATGAGTGTGGGCGTCGATGAAGCCGGGGAGAATCGTGGCATTGCCGAGATCGATGACCTCGGCTCCCGCGGGGATGGTTGCGCCGGGGCCGACGGCAACGACGCGGGCGGCGGAAACGACGACAAGGCCGGGCGTAACCAGCGTGTCGCTCTTGCCATCGAAAAGGGCGGCCGCCTTGAGGACATACGTTTTGCCCGGCGGATTTTGCCCCTGACCGTAACCCTGCGCCCCGAAAATTACAGCAAAAAGAAGCACTCGGAGGATTCTTGTAGGCATGGACCCTTTCAGAAGACCGTAGATGTGTGAACCGATGGCCGACTTTATCGGGAATGGGGAAAAAGTCAAGGTGGTGCGAAGGATGGAACCGTGAGCGGAATTCCGGGGATACGAATCCGCAAATGCAACGAGGCGCCGCTTCGGCACGGCGGAGATTTTGTTTTGTACTGGATGATCGGGACCCGGCGACTGCGGTACAACTTCGCTCTCGACCGGGCCCTCGAGCATTGCCGGGCACTCGAGAAGCCACTCGTGATTCTCGAAGCGCTGCGGGTCGATTATCCGTGGGCGAGTGAGCGGCTGCATCGCTTTGTTCTGGACGGGATGGCGGAAAACGCGCGGCATTGCAACAAACATGGGATTCGCTATTTGCCGTATGTCGAACCGAAAGTGAACGCGGGAAAGGGGCTGCTAGGTACGCTGGCGGAAGAAGCGTGCCTGGTTGTGACCGACGAGTTTCCCGGTTTCTTTTTGCCGAAGATGGTGGAGAGCGCGGCAAAACAGTTGAAAGTTCTGCTGGAGGCGGTCGACTCGAACGGGCTTTTGCCGCTCCGCGCGACGGAGCAGGTGGCGCAGCGTGCCTTTGATTTTCGGCGCTATCTGCAGAAGGAACTGCCCGGGCATCTTGGGGAGTTTCCTCAGGCCGATCCTTTGGCCAAGGTGAAACTGCCCGCCGGGCCGGCGAGACTCGCGAAAAAGCTGTCGCGATGGCCCACGGCATCGCAAGCGTTGCTTGCGGGAGATGTGAACGAACTGATTTCCTTGCCTATCGATCATTCGGTCAAGGCTGTTGCGCTTCGCGGGGGGCAGGAGGCGGCACGCTCCCACATGAAGGAGTTCTTCGAACAGAAGTTTCCGGACTATGCCGAGCACAGGAACGAGCCGGAGAAAGACGTGGCCAGCGGATTATCGCCTTACTTGCACTTCGGCCATATTTCCGTGCACGAAATTCTTGCGGGGTTGGCAAAGCGGGAGAAATGGAAGCCGGAAAAGCTGGCCGTGCGCGCGAACGGGAGCCGGGAAGGCTGGTGGAATATGAGCCGCACGGCCGAGAGTTTTCTGGATGAGCTGGTCACGTGGCGCGAAGTGGGCTACAACTTCGCGGCGCATCGGCAGGATTACGATCGGTACGAGTCTCTACCCACATGGGCGCAGAAGACACTGGGAGAGCACGAGCGGGACGAGCGGGAGCACGTCTACACGCGGGAGGAATTCGAGGCCGCGCGCACGCACGATGCGCTTTGGAACGCCGCGCAGAACCAGCTGGTGCGGGAGGGAAAGATCCACAACTACTTAAGGATGTTGTGGGGTAAGAAGATTCTGGAATGGTCGCGGACGCCGCAGCAAGCGGCCAAAACCATGATTCATCTGAACAACAGATACGCCCTCGATGGAAGGGACCCGAATTCGTACAGCGGTATCTTCTGGGTGCTCGGCCGGTACGACCGTCCATGGGGACCGGAACGGCCGGTCTTTGGGCTGGTTCGATATATGAGTTCGGAAAACACGGAAAGGAAACTGTCCGTGAGAGAGTACATTCGCAGATACAGCGCCTAGAACGAGACAGGCTTGCGCGGAGTTGGCCGAACGCAGCAGGATATGGGCAACCGCAACACGAATCCCGTGGTTACAGCGGAGGCAGTGATAACGGATTTCGCGATAGCGGGATTTCGGAGGAGGTCAAAGAGATGTGGAATCGTGCCTGTCCACTTTGCTTTGCGAAAGTGCCGCGCAGTCTGCTGTTGACACGCGGGGATGAACTGGTTTGTCCGTCCTGTCGCACGCCGCTCGAGATTTCACGACCGAGCCGGGTGGTGGGTGCATTGGGAGGACTCATTGCCGCGGACATCGCGGGCCACGAGATGTTCTTTCTAAGCCCAATGGGCAGATGGGTTTTGCCGATGACGGTCGCCATTCTGGCCTATGGCATGGTGTCGGCGATTGTCCTGTTTTTCTTGGCGGACCTGGTGGTGCAGCCGAAGCCGGCGGCGGGTCATTCTCGACGGGCTCACGAGTAACGGACCGTCCGTACTATTGACCAGAGTGGTGACTCCACTCGAGACTCGGGTGGGTGGCTGAGTATTTCCAATTCCTGGGGCGCAGGGTCACCGTACGATATCGCGTGGGGGAGATACTTCTGTCCGCTTCCGGTACGTTTTCCGCAGACTCCGGCCGGTCGATCTTCCTTGAACAACACTATGAGTTGCGAGGCGCGTTGAGATATTTCCGTTGGGAAATTCCCTACCCTTATATTTATCGCATCGAATCGGAAGGCTCGACAGGGGTGGAGAGTAGTGGTGAAGAGCCGCTCACCGATTCGGCGAAGAAGGCGGCGGCAGCGGCGGCTGGAGAATCCTCTGCCGGAGCAGCTTCGGTTCTGCCCTTTCCTCACCGCCCGAAGACCGCCTGAGCGAGAAGCCAGGACGGTTCCATCCCGGGGAATCAGTTACACTTGGTTCCGCGCAAGAATAACCAATAAACGAAAGCAGCGTGTTCAGGAGGATTTCAGTGACTACTGGCGGCGGACCGCGAAGGATAGGCTTGATTGGACTGGGGCTGATGGGCCGGCCGATGGGGATGAACCTGCTGAAAGCGGGGCATTCGCTGACGGTTTGGAACCGCACGGCGGCGCGAGCGGACGAATTGGTGGCCGCGGGAGCAGTGCTGGCGAAGAGTCCGAGAGAATTGGCGGCGGCCAGCGATGTGCTGTTGACGATTGTGAGTGACCCGCCGGCCCTCGAATCGGTTTTGTGGGGACAGGACGGAAAGAACGATGGAGCGCTCGGAGGATTAAGGACCGGGAGCATTTATATTGACTCGAGCACGGTTTCGCCCGCACTCGAGAAACGCATCGGTGCGGCATGCCAAGAACGTGGTGTCCGTTTTCTGGACGCGCCGGTAACCGGCGGCGACTGGGGAGCGCGAGAAGGAAATCTCGTGTTCATGATCGGGGGCGATGCGGAAACAGTGAAGGAGGTGGAACCGATTCTGGGGGTGATGGGGAAGAAATGGTTTCACTTGGGACCGAACGGCGCAGGACAAACGATCAAACTGGCGATGAATGCAATTCTGGCGCTCGAAGTGGGAGCTGTGGCAGAAGCGATTGGACTGGTGACCAAGGCGGGATTGAGGGGCGAGCAGCTCTTTGAAGTGCTGCAATCGAGCATGGGCCGCTCCGGGCTGCTGGATCTGAAAACGCCACTGATGCTGAAGGGAGATTACAAGCCAAGCTTCCCGCTGCGGCTGATGCACAAGGATCTCGGATTGGCGTTGGATCTGGCGAATCAATTAGGCGTGGCGCTGCCGACCACGGCGGCCGCGCGGGAAGTGTACAACCACGTAAAAGGCGAAGCGACAGAGGACGTGGACTATTCCGCGGTCATGCGCTTTTACAAGAAATAAGCGAGAAGCCTACTTCTGGAGCTTCGCCGGGAAAAAACCGATGGGCAGATCGCGCGAAGTGCGAAGACCGGACTGCGCATCGAGAATCGCCGGGATGGAATTTACCGCCACGGACGCCGTGGCGATGTCACCGTGGGAACCGCCGGGAATCGTAAGACTGATGTTCGGGTGGCCCTGAAGTTCAACGGTGTCGGCGGGGTCCTTGGCGCCGACGTACATCTGCAATTCCATATAGATGAGTTCTTTGCCTTCGGAGAGACCGCGAGCGATCTGGTGGACTCCGGCGGCCTGGCCCGCCTCGACGGTGAAGAATTCGGTCTGCACGCGCTCCGCGGCGACTTTGGGCTCGATGGTCTCCGTGATTTCATCGACACGAAGGCCAAGGCTATCGGCAACCATGGCAACGGATTCCGGCAAACCGACGTGCTTGATGGTTCCTTCCCGCACTTTGGCGCGAAACTCCTCGACGGTCATCCCCGCACCGATTTTTTTCTGGAGCGGCAGGCGCCGCTTGGAAGCATCGACGATGCGCAGGGCCTTCACGTGATCGATGCGCTGAGAAACGGCGGCGAGCGTGATGGCAAGTTTGTCCATGACGAAGCCGGGGTTGACACCGGTTCCTACCAGCGCAACGCCGGAGTCCTTCGCGGCCTTGTCCAGCTGGGCGGCCAACTCCGGGTGCGTGCGATAGGGGTAAGAGAGTTCCTCGCAGGTGGAGACCACGCAGGAGCCGACGTCAAGGCAGGCGAGCAGTTGGTCCATTACTTTGGGAAGGGAAGAAGAAGTGGTGTGCATGACGATGTCAGCCGACTGCTCAAGGACTCCTCTGGCATCGCCGGAAACTCTCACTCCCCAGGGCCCGTCGGGAGCGCCGACAACTTCCGCGAGATCCTTGCCGATTTTGGCCGGGTCTGAATCGATGGCGCCGACGATATCGATAGATTCTTTTTCGCGGAGCAACCTGATGATCGAGGCACCAATAGGCCCGATCCCATACTGAATCGCACGGATTTTCTTTTTCACGGCTGTTCTCCAATCCATTTCTCGTAGAGAGCACACAGCGCGGAATTTCGCTGGGAGCGAACTACTAAGCGTACTGGATTTCCTCATGGCAGGCAATGATCCGAAAATGCCCTCTGTTGCCGCGTCCGGCGTGGCAACGCATAATGGGAGCTGCCGCGGCAGAAGCGGGGGGAGGAACGCGATGCGCGCCGAGAAATTGAGCGATGCGGAGATTCAGAAAAACCTTCAGACGGTCAAAGGATGGAACCTGGTCAACGGCAAACTCCACAAGGATTTCGAATGCAAGGATTTTGTTACGGCGTTCGGCAAGATGACCCAGGTGGCCCTGGTGGCGGAATGGATGAACCACCATCCGGAATGGTTCAATGTATGGAATAAAGTGACTATCGATCTGAATACACACAGCGTACAAGGCATCAGCAATCTTGATTTTCAGCTTGCGGAGAAGATTAATGAGATCTTTGGCAGCTAGGCGGAACTGCCGGGAAGAATGATCGGACCACATCAGGGGGAAAGCCGCGCCCGTGGCTGGCTTTTGATAACGCTGCGCTCCCTCGGGGCGCTGGTGATTCTGGCAATCCTCATACATTATTTGCCGCTGCATCTTGTGAGCGAGGCGATCCGGCGCGTTCCGGTGACCCGCTTTGTGGCGATCTTGGCCGCCTATTTGCTGGCGCACGTGATCGGCGTCGGGAAATGGCGGATGGTGGTAAACGCGGCGGGAGCGCAGCTCGATTACGAGACCAGCGCGCAGTGTTATACGGGTGGACTGTTCGCGTCGCTTTTTCTGCCCTCGATTATTGGCGGAGATGTAGTTCGCCTGGCCGTCGGGCTGCGGCGAAGCCCGAATCCGGCGGCAGTGCTTGCCGGAAATGTGCTGGACCGTTTCCTCGATCTAAGCGCGCAGGCCGGTCTGGTGGTCTTGGGACTCACGCTGCTTCCCGGGTCTGTGCCGCACAACGTGTCCGTCGACGTGCGTAAGGGAGTGGCGGTGTTTGGAGCGCTGCTGGCCGGGGGGATTGGGCTGACGCTTCTTCTGTACCGGCCGCTATTGAAGGGACGTTCGGTGCGGTTCCGTCGAAGGCTTGGCCGGCTGCGTGTTGCCCTGCGGAGCGGGTGGCGCAAGCCGTATGTTCTCCTGTTCGGATGGATGCTTGGCACGGTGATCCAGTCCACATTTCTTATTCTGACCGCATTGCTCGCGATTTCATGCGGACTGTTCCTGCCGCTGCGGGTGTGGTTTTTCGCGTGGCCGTTGGCGAAGGTGGTGGCGCTATTGCCGTTGACGCAAGGTGGGATCGGTTTGCGAGAGGCGGCGCTGGTGGGATTGCTTGCCCCATTTGGTGCAGCGGCACATCTTGTTCTGGCGGCCGGATTGGTTTGGGAAGCAGTCGTGATCGTAGGGGGAATCCTGGCGGGAATATCTGCTTTTCTGCTGCGCCGGAATCAAACCCTTTTGAAAAACTCTTAGTTTTGCAGGAACGATCCCATTTTGAAGACGGGAGGCTCGAAAATCGGCCGGCCATGCGTCATGCAAGTGCGGAGACCACGGGTGAAAGGATTTTTGATTGACACCGCAAAGGAGGGGTGCTAGAAAACGAGCAAGGCAAGTCTCATCGGTGCGTTTCTGAAAACGGCAGCGCAATGCAACCGGTCATGGACGCTTGAGGTGCGCCTGCTCAGGGCGAGCCTCGGACCGATGGGAACTTCGAAGCAACACCCCACCCCACCCCGGGAGGCGGGAACCTTGTGTTTTCGCCTCCCTTTTGTTTTTTGACCGAGATTTGGTCCTCCCCGGCGCACCAGGTAAGCTTAATGGCGAATTTGCGTTTTGATATGTAGCCAGAAGATGATGAAGAATCCGGCTCCTTTGCTCGAAATGACGAATATTTCTGTGCTCCGCGGGGAGAACCTGGCGCTGGACGGGGTGTCCCTGCGGATCGGCGTGGGCGAACATGTATGCATATTGGGGCCGAATGGGTGCGGGAAGTCGACGCTGATTCGTACGATCACGCGGGAAAATTACCCCCTGGCACAGGACGGCGCGTCGATGAAGATTCTGGGGCAAAGCTTGTGGAACGTATGCGAATTGCGAAGCCTGCTTGGAATCGTTTCTCCAGACTTGCTCGCGGCCTGCACGAACGAAGCCACAGGGCTCGATGTGGTGCTCTCCGGGTTCTTCAGCAGCACGCGGATTTTTCCCCATCACGAGCCGCAGCCCGAGCACCTTCGCCGGGCGGAGGACGCGCTGGCGCGGCTCAATATCACTCCTCTGGCGAAGAGGCCGGTTGCCGAAATGTCCTCGGGCGAAGCGAAACGGACCTTAATTGCGCGGGCGCTGGTACACGATCCTGGCACGCTGCTGTTCGACGAACCGGGGAATGCATTGGATATCGCGGGGCAGGTGGGACTGCGGGACACGATGAGGGAACTAGCCCGGAGCGGGCTCGGAATCCTGCTGGTCACACACCACGTTTCCGAGATTATTCCCGAAATCGAGCGTGTCGTGCTGCTCGAGAAGGGAAAAGTAGTGGCCGACGGGTCGAAGGAAAACGTGCTTACCGGCGAACGGTTGAGCGCGCTCTTTGGCGTGCCGATAACGCTCGTGCGAGAGGACGGCTATTTTCACCTGCACGGCTGAGCCGGGGCCGAGACGTTACTTTGCAATTCCGTCCGCGATATCCGCGGCGATAGGCACCCGGAACATCTGGTGTTGGTAACCCTTGATCATCAGAAGAATCCAAAGGACAAAGCCGACAAGGCCCAGCAAACTGACCAGCCCCCAGCCAAAGAACGCACCTGTTATGCCGTGCACGAAGACCAGACCGACGCGAATGATCGTGAGCCCGCCAAACACGACGATGGATTGAGCGGCATGGAATTTCACGAAGGGCCGACTGTCAACGAGCAGAAACACGATGCCCGTAACCCATCCAAAGACGTAGCAGAGCAACGCGGCCACGTTTTCCTGAATGCCTCCCGTCGGTGAAGCAGCCGGAGCCGGAGGAGCGACGGCAGCGGACTGATTGGCGCCACACTTCGGACAAAAAGCTGCTGTTCCAATATCCTGACCGCACGCTTTGCAGAATGCCATGAAGTTCCCTCCGCGGAAGCACGCTTGCGAGGGAGCGTAGCAGAGCGGCCATGGAGGCGCAACGAGATTTCGTCGGGGTCCGGTGCGAGTGCGGCTCCGGAGTCCGGGAAAAAACCCCAGCCTGTTAACGCGAAATTCGGCGCAGCGTGTTAACTGGGCGGGTAGTTTTCGGCAGCGGCGGCGGCGGTGGGATAGATTTCAAGGACCTTGTGAAGCTGCGTGAGCTTGATGCTCGATTCGATCATGCCCGTGCAGCCAGCCAAACGCAGATAGCCGCCCGAACTTTTCAGGCGAGAAAAACAGCGCACAATGGAGCCGATGGCGGCGCTGTCAATGTGGGTAACGTCGGAAAGATCGAAAATCACAAAGGTCTCCTTGGAGCCGATGAGAGTTTCCGTTTCCTGCTCCACACGGCGGCAATCTGGACCGGAGTGGATGCTGCCCTTCATTTGAATGACGGTGACGCCCTGTTTGGGAGTGGTTTTGACCAGATGCAGGATCACGAGCGGAAACTCCCTTCAAGAGATGTCGCGACAACGAGCCAGGAAGAGTCAGGCCGACTGCGAACGAGAATCTTCCTCTCCTTCGTACGGAAACTGGCGAATCAGGCGCATGCAATCGCCCAAAGCGTTGAATAGCGTGTTGCCCCAGCCGCAAGGGATGAAAGACGCGGTTTTCTGGTTTACCGCCTTATCGGCCTCGGCAAAGAAGCGGAGGCGCTGACCCGGAGGTGGGGAGGCGAATTCCTTCACCGTAATGTGGAACAGGACATCGCCACCTTGCTGGTGTTTGACGGCCGAAAAGTGATGAAGCAAGGCAAGCTGCTCGGCTGGGCTTTCCTGAATGTACATCCAGTCCGTCATTTTCGGGCTCCTTACCCTGTCGAGCTGAACCAATCGGAAGCAACCAAAGTAGTGGCATGGTAGGCCAGCAGAGACGGGAAGTCAACGAACGCCGCGCACTGGGCGCGCCAGGGGATTACCGCGCGATCAAGAGTTCGGGGTTGTGGCAAAGGCCAGAGTGAGAAGCGTTTTCTGCTCGAGTTCGTGGGCCTTGGCCGAGCCGGTAGCCGGGCTGGCGCTGGCGGAGCGCTTCACGGTGCGCACGCGCAGGTTCTTGGATTGGGCAATGTGCTCGAGACGCGGCAACACGTAGAAGAGGGCGCCCATGTTGGCGGGCTCTTCCTGAACCCAGACGATTTCGCGCGCATTCGGATGCGCGTCGATGGCCGCGGCAATTTCGGCCTTCGGCAGCGGATAGAGCTGATCGAGGAAAAAGACCGCGGTTGTGGTGTCCTTACGGCGACGGCGTTCAGCGCGCAGCTCGTGGCCGACCTTGCCGGTCGCGATCAAGATACTCTGTGCGTCCGTGACTTCGGGATCGGGTACAAGGGTCAGGAAACGCGGGCGCTCGAAATCCCCAATCGTCGAGCTGGCGTCCGGATGACGCAACATGCTCTTTGGCGTAAAGACGACCAGGGGCTTTCGCCACAGGCGGAGGGCCTGGCGTCGGAGCAAGTGGAAGTACTGCGCGGCGCTCGAGGGCTGGCAAATGTTCATATTGCCCTCGGCAGCCAGCTGCATGAAACGCTCGATGCGCGCGCTCGAGTGCTCGGGTCCCTGGCCTTCGTAGCCATGGGGGAGGAGCAAGACGAGACCGGTCGGCAAACCCCACTTGTCCTCGCTGGCGCTAATGAACTGATCGATGATGACCTGCGCGCCGTTCACGAAGTCGCCGAACTGGGCCTCCCAGAGAACCAGCCCTTCAGGGTAGTCGCGCGAGAAACCATATTCGAATCCGAGACAGGCGGCTTCTGAGAGCGAAGAGTTGTAGATTTCGCAGAAGGCCTGATTGGGAGAAAGATGAGCGAGCGGCAAGTACTCCTGCTCGGTTTGGTTATCGACCAGAACGGCGTGGCGCTGGTTGAAGGTGCCGCGCTGGGAATCCTGGCCGGTCAGTCGCACGGGATTGCCGCCGAGCACGAGAGAACCGTAGGCAAGGAGTTCGGCGAAACCGTAATCGAAGGCTCGTTTGCCCTGGCCCATTTCCAAGCGCTGCTCGAGCAGCTTGACAATCTTCGGATGGACATGAAATCCGGCTGGAGTGCGGACAAGACCGGCGGCGACTTCGGCAATCTTATCGCGTGAGAGGCCGGTGTCCACTTCAAAAGCCGGATTGTATTTGCCGTAGTTGTAGGGAGACCAGTAGTCCGGCAGTTTTCGCAGATGGGGAATCTTGGTCAGCCTGGCGGCCTTGCGCTGCTCTTCCTCATATTCCCTCTTGACGGCGTCCGCGATGGGAGCCGCGTCGATGCCGATATGCTCCGCGTAGATCTTCCAGAGTTGAGGGTGGTTCTTGATGCGTTCGTAAAGACGCGGCTGAGTGATCGTGGGATCGTCGACTTCACTATGGCCATGGCGGCGGTAGCCGATGAGGTCAATGACGACGTCCGAACCGAACTGCGCACGGTATTCGGCGGCCAGGCGGCCGACGCGCACTACCGCATCGGGGTCTTCCGCATTCACGTGGAAGATGGGCGCGCTTTGGCGGCGCGCAATGCTCGAGGCGTAGCGGGAGGAGTGCTCCTGATTGGGCCGGGTGGTGAAGCCAATCAGATTGTTCACAATAACGTGGATGGAACCACCCACGGTATAAGCCGGAAGGTCGGCGAGGTTGAGCGTCTCCGCCCAGATGCCCTGGCCTGCGAAGGCAGCGTCGCCGTGCATGACGATGCCCCAAACCTTGTTGAGGGTCTGTTGGGAGCGGTCGATTTCCGCGCCGTGTACGCCGTGGCGGGTCTGCTTTGCGCGGGTGCGGCCCATGGCCACGGGATCGACGGCTTCGAGGTGGCTCGGATTCGAGACCAGGTGGATATTGAGCTTTTTGCCGGCGGATGTGGTGTACACGCCCGTGGCGCCAACGTGGTATTTCACGTCGCCCGCGCCCAAAACGCTGCGGGGATCGACATCTTCGAAGCCAGCCACGACATCGTGCACGGGTTTGCAGGCGATGTGGGCCATTACATTGAGTCGGCCGCGGTGGCTCATGGCCATGACGGAATCGACGCCCCCGAATTCACCGGCGGCATCAAGGACGGAATCGAGCAGGGGAATGAGCGCAGTATCACCTTCGAGCGAGAAGCGCTTGCTTCCGAGGTAGCGGCTCTGGAGGATCTGTTCGAAAAGGTCGGCGCGGACAAGACGTTCAAGTACTTTCTCCTGATTAACCTCAAATTCCGGACCCTCCATCCGTTCGGCGACCCAGTTACGGCGCTCGAGCTCGGGGATGTGCAGGAATTCGACGCCAACAGTCCCGCAGTAATAGCGACGCGCTTCATCGGCGTATTCGCCGGAGAGGCCTTCGAGGTCAGGGCACCTGAGCGGGGTAAAGAAGCCGAGGGGGTCGAGGGTGGCTTCATAAAAGCCCCAGCGGCGGAAAAGATAGAAGATGCGTTCGCGTTCGGCGTGCCCGGCCCCATTCTGTGGCGGGGATTTCTTCGCGGGTTTCGCGGACTTTTCAGGAGCGAGCGTCACACGGTTAGCCATGGGTTGTGTCTACAGACCTACTATTTTGCCACAGAATGGAAAACGAGACCCGCGCACAGCAGAAGAGTGCTGCCAAATTGGAGTCCCGACCAATATGGTGCTTTTTTCGCTGACCGAAGGGAGAAGACTGGCGTTCGGGAGGTGCAGGCGGGATGAGTGTGAAGGTTTATCGCGCTAGCCGAGACCAGATCGAATTGGCTTATGGAATCGTGCGCGAGTATTACGAGGCAGCTGCGGTGGTGGCTCGGGACGAACCGCAAGACTTCGCAAAACAGTATTTCGGTGCATGTGCCGGCGTGTGGCTGGCGGAGGACGAGAATCGCGTGATTGGTTGCGTGGCACTGAGACGGCTCGAGGAACTCCCCGGCAGTGGTGAGATCAAGAGAATGTACCTCCGGCCGCAGTACCGAGGACGAGGGACCTCCGACTTGTTGCTGGATTCGCTTGAGGATTACGCGAGGACGTGTGGCTATCAGTGGCTGTACCTCGATACGGCTGCGGACATGGTTGCGGCTGCGCGCTTTTACAAGCGCAAGGGATTCGTTGTGTGCGGGCGGTATAACAGGAACCCACAGGCAGCTATTTTTATGCGAAAGACCATTGGTCAAGAATCCGCCACGGCGGCCGGAGTCGGTGGGGGAGGATCACTTTGCTGATGCAGTAAATGCAGCAAGACGGTCCTTGTTGATCTTCAGGACGATGCCCGCGTTGCGGTCGGCGACTTCACTGACTTTGTATTCGGCAGCGGAGCCGAGGACCTGCGCCACCTCGGAAGGAGTCAACTTGTATGTGCTCATGAGCCAGTCGGCCATGTTCGAGGTGGCATCGCGGAACGCGCCGTCCAAGGAGCCATCGAGACCCATGGCCATCATGTGGGTGGCGGATTCGACCCGCGGTCCCGGGGGATGCTTTCGATAGATCACATCGACGGTGAACTCGACATCCATGGAGGTTTCGAGTGCGTTGCCGGTAAGTTCGCCATCGCCCTGAGCGGCGTGTCCGTCGCCGACGTAGAGGAAGGCGCCCGGAACGCGGACAGGTAGGTAGACTGTGGCGCCTTCGATGATTTCGTTGAAATCCATATTTCCGCCCCACCCGCCAGAGTCGCCTGTAGCTGGAGGCGCGTTGGACAGGCCGGGAGCAACCGCGACGCATCCGAGCATGGGTTTCAATGGCACGGAATAGTGCGTGAGGTGCTCGGCAGGCTTGTCGGGAGAAGCGGTGCCTTGCGCCGGATCGAGATGCCACAGGACCTGTTTGCCGCCGTCCTTCATTTTGACGGCCAAATCGCTGTCGAGGCCGCGGTCGACGATGGCATCGTCACTCACGGCCCAATCCCGATTGAGGCGCAGACGGGTGATGTGGATGACCAATGTATCGCCCGGCTGGGCCGATTCCACAAAGAAAGGGCCGGTTTCGGGGTTGCCGCCGAGAACGCGTGAAACCCCTTTTTCATCGGTACCGCCAGCGTCCACGGTGGTGGTGTGGATGGTGTCGCCGGGAGAGACAGTGAGTACCGGTTTATTGTGAGGGGAGAACTGCCGATAGAAGACCGTGGGCGTAAATTCATGGCGCTGTGGAGTTCCACGATGATATTCCGTGACCCGTTTGGCGGTGAAGGGAACGGTAAAGGGATGAGACGGAGTTGAACTGTAAATGAAGATGGCGTTCCCGCTCATGGAATCGCCAGTCACGGTTGCAGTGATCTCTTCCGAGCCACCCTGGTCGTCCTTGGCAAGAAAGTGAACTGACGTTGCACTGACCGAGCCTTCAAACTTGTCGCCGTCGAAATTGCCGGTGAGTCTGTCGGCCTGTTGGTCGAGGTCCATTCCGAGGTTCAGCGGTGTTCCGAGATAGTCGGCTGTGACAACCCAATGCCCGCTCAGAGGGCCTCCCGCGGCGGGCTTCTTTTTTTGCTCATCTTGTGCGTGTCCAGTGGCAGCGGCAAGGGTTGCGGCAAACAAGACAGACAGCAGAACTCGGTGGCGCATGGAACCTCCAGGATGGTTCTGAAATGGACGAGAAGAGGTACGCAAGGTTAGGCAGCTTAGTTCAAAACCGGGCCAGTGGGAAGAGTGGTGACGGGAATGGAGGGAGGTATGGTGGTGCCTAAGCGCCTTTCGCTGCATCAGATTAGGGAACACCTCGTGAACCTGGATAAAATCTTCGGGTTCCGGCTAGAGCGGATTCTCGGGTACACTAGAGATTCGGGGGCTCGATTCCCGCATCTAACGACGAAGTGATTGCCTGACAGGGGAAGGAATGCCTGTACCTATATCTCAAGCGTGGACGGTAGCAACGTACGTCCTGAAGCAAAAAATGCAAGGCCGCAAACAGTATCCGCTGGTGCTGATGCTCGAGCCTCTCTATCGTTGCAATCTGGCCTGCGCCGGCTGCGGCAAGATTCAGTATCCCGCGCATGTACTGAAGCGGGAGCTATCGCCCGAGGAGTGTTTCAAGGCGGTCGACGAGTGTGGAACGCCGATGGTGTCGATTCCGGGCGGCGAACCGCTGATGCACTCGCAGATCGAGAAGATCGTGGAAGGACTCGTGGCGCGAAAGAAGTACATCTATTTGTGCACCAACGCGCTGCTGCTAAAGGAAAAGCTGCACCTTTTCACGCCCAGCAAATACCTGACATTTTCCGTGCACCTCGACGGACAAAAAGAGCACCACGATTTTTCGGTATGCCGCGAGGGCGGGTACGAATTGGCGGCAGAGGGCATTCGGGAGGCATTAAAACGCGGGTTCCGGGTAACAACGAATACCACGCTGTTTGATGGGGCCGATCCGAACAGTGTGCGAGCATTCTTCGACGAGATGATGGAGTTGGGCGTGGAGGGAATGATGCTCTCGCCCGGCTACTCGTATGACAAAGCGCCGGACCAGAAGCATTTCCTCGGTCGGGCCCGGACGCGACGTTTATTCCGGGCGATTTTGTCAAACCGGAAGCCTTCCTGGCGGTTCAATCAATCGATGTTGTTTCTGGAATTTCTCATGGGTCGGCGCGATTTCAAGTGCACGCCGTGGGGGATGCCCACGTACTCGATTTTTGGCTGGCAGAAGCCTTGCTATCTGCTGCAGGACGGTTACGCGGAGACGTTCCGCGAATTGATGGAAACCACCGACTGGGCGAACTATGGCACGGAATCCGGCAATCCGAAGTGCGCCAACTGCATGGTTCACAGCGGGTACGAGGCTTCGGGAGTGGATTACTCCTTTAGTTCGCTGAAGGGGCTGATAGAAACGGCGAAAGCTACGCTATTTACGCGCAATGCGGATGAGGGCGCGCTCGAATTGCTGAATGAACCGGTGACGCCGGTACACTCCTACAATCCGCTGGTTCAAATCGACAACAAAAGCAACAGGCTTGAGGAGACACGCGCGTGACAGGGCCACGGCACGCGGACCGACCGGAACATGTATTGCATCCCGATGAGCTCGAAGTCGCTCCGGGAACGGCGCATGAGGGTCTGCAGGGATGGGTGCCGGAGCTTGCAAGCGAAGACGAGTTGCGCGACGCACTTGAAAAAGCGTTTGATTACAGAGGAGATGTTTCTGTAACGCGGAAAGACGGCTCAAAGATCGAGGGATATATCTTCGATCGGGTCATGGGAAAGACGCTTGCCGATTCTTTCGTAAGACTTTTGCCCAAGGAGTCAAACCAGCGAGTCAGGATTGCCTATTCCGAGATTCGAGCGCTTGCCTTTACCGGCCGAGATACGGCGGCGGGGAAGAGTTGGGAGGCGTGGGTCAAGAAGTATTGGGAAAAGAAGGAAAAAGGCGAGGAAAGCCTGAGTTTACAGCCGGAATCTCTTGAAGAGTAGTGCGGCGACGCTTGTGTGTAGAAAGTACCTGAAGTTCGCGTAACCTACCTAAAATCAATCAAGTACAAGAAACGGAAGATGCACAGGGGTATGCCTCGGGTCTGGACAATAAGCCCTTATCTGTGATAACGTTAGGTATAGCGTTTGTTGCTCTTGTACTACCTTTTGACTCGTTCAGGGGGCTGCGAGAACAAACTCGCAGCCCTTTTTTATCGGGGCTGGAGGCAATCCCGGGCGCAGGAAACTGGGCCATGGGGCCAAGAGAGGCAAAGCAATTCAATTTCGAGGTTCAGCAGTGAAGGAACAAGGAACAGTGAAGTGGTTCAATGCTTCGAAGGGCTACGGGTTCATCCAACGCCAGACCGGGGAGGATGTTTTCGTGCACTTCTCCGCAATTCAGATGGACGGCTACAAATCCCTGAATGAAGGTCAGGCAGTGGAATTTGAAGTGAAGAAGGGCCCGAAGGGCCTTCAGGCGGAGAACGTCACAAGCCTCTAGCCTGGAGATTGGGAGGTCCCCGAGTGGTCGGGGACCTCTCAGTCAGGAGTGAAGGAAAAGTCGAGTGGTTCCCAAGGAGGCCGTTGTGCAAGTAATGCAGGAAGGGCAGACCATCAAGCATGATCTATTCGGTTTGGGAATCGTGACCGCATCCGATCCGGAACGGACGGCTGTGGATTTCGATGACCATGGGCCGAAGCTGTTCGTCACGAGCATGTTGTCTGCAGAGCTGATCGGTGAAGCGCCCGCCACCCCGCCCAAGACCAAGCGCCGCCGGAAAGCCTCGACAGCAGCGAAAGCCGCAAAGAAAGCCGCTGCCGCAGCCGCAAAGTAGACCTCGCCAGTCCTTTCGAGCAGTAAACCCCTTAAGATGCGCCAGAAATGGCGCAGGGGTGTGTCCGGTTGATCCTCCCCGGAAGTGATCCCTCTTCGATAGTGGAATAGTTACGTGGCGGTTTGGCGTCAGCACGCGTGAGATACCTTCTGGCCACCTGACCGAGCGCCTAAACTGCGTTTACCGGTTGCCGGGACCGAAGGCCAAGTCACTTTGAACACAACGAAAGGGCCACATGTGAAGACTCTCGAAACGCGGATTATCCGCCGGTGGGGCTTATCCCTTTTGCCGCTCCTGCTTTATCCCGGATTCGGCAGCGCGCAGACAGTTGGAGTGAGCGAAAAGGACATTGTGATCGGTTCCTGCTCGGCACTCGAAGGGCCGTCCAGCTTTCTTGGCCGCGAAACCGTGGCGGGAGCGGAGACTTATTTTGAGCAGGTGAATGAAGGAGGCGGCGTCAACGGTCGCAAGCTGCACCTTTTGATGTTTGACGACAGCTACGATCCCAACAAGACGCAGGGGTGTTGGGACAAACTCATGGCGCAAAAAGTATTCGCGCTGGGATTTTTTGTGGGGACTCCCACAGCGTTGAAATATGTCCCGATGGCAGAAGCCAAAGAGATTCCGCTGGTGGGATTGTTTACCGGTGCGCAGACTTTATACACGCCGATGCGACGGTGGGTTGTCAATGTGCGGGCTTCCTATTTCGACGAGACGAAGGAACAAGTGGAAGGGCTGTGGAATACGCTGCACTACCGAAAGATCGGCGTCATTTATCCGGATGATGCGTTCGGCAGCACGGTGCTGCAAGGAGTGGAGGCGGCGCTGAAAACGAACGGATCCGAGCCCGTGGCGGCGGGTTCCTATGTACGGCAGACCAGTCAGGTGGGAGATGCGATCGATAAAGTGCGGGCCGCAAAGCCCGACGCAGTACTGGTGGTTGGACCATCAAACACGGTGGCACCGATCCTGAAGCAGGCACATGCGAAAGGCTGGAAACCCCTGTTCCTGACGGTTTCTTTCGTGGGCACGGACGACCTGATTCACGATGCCGGGCCAGACGCGGAGGGAATGGTAATCACCCAGGTGGTGCCGCCGTACTACCTGACCGATCTGAGGACCGTGGCAATGTACCGCCGAGCCCTGCAGAAATACATGCCGACGGCCCGGCCGAATTTTGTCAGCCTGGAAGGATTTGTGGATGCCATGGTGTTGGTGGAAGGCATTAAGCGCGCCGGCAAAGAGCCGACGCGCGAAGGGCTGATCCATGCGATCGAGTCCCTGCACGACGTGGACATGGGATTGGGACCGGAACTGAAGTTGAACTATTCTTCGCGTTCCCACAAAGGATTTGATCACGTGATTCCGACGGTGGTGCGCGGAGGGAAAGCAGTCCCGTTTACGGACTGGACGGTAGTGATACAAAAATAGCTGTTCAGCGGATAGCGGATTCGGCCTGATCGAAGGCGTGGTAGGAAGAGCGCACGAGCGGGCCGGATTCGACATGTTTGAAGCCCATCTTCTCGCCCAGGCGTTTGTATTCCGCAAACTCTCCCGGGTGCACAAAACGAATCACAGGAAGATGATCGCGAGTCGGCTGGAGATACTGGCCGAGCGTGAGGATGTCCGTGCCCTGCGCAGCCAGGTCGCACATGGTGGACAGTATTTCCTCCCGTTCTTCGCCTAGCCCCAGCATCATGCCGGTCTTTGTCGGTACGTCGGGGTGGGTTTGCTTCGCATGACGAAGCAGTTCGAGAGAGCGCTCGTAGAGGGCGCCTTTACGCACCTGGCGGTACAAGCGGGGAACCGTCTCCGTATTGTGGTTGAGAATATCCGGCTTGACGGCGAGGACGGTATCGAGGGCTTGCCAATCGCCGCGAAAATCGGGGATGAGCACTTCGACTTTGCAGCCAGGCAGCCGACGGCGAATCTCCTGAATGGTGCGGGCAAAGATGCGGGCACCGCCGTCGGGCTGGTCGTCCCGATTGACGCTGGTGACGACCGCGTAGCGCAGGCCCATGCGAGCAGCGGCTTCCGCAACGCGGATGGGCTCCTCTTCATCCGGCGGACCGAGCGGCTTTCCCGAGGGAACGGCGCAAAAGCCACAGGCTCGCGTGCAAATGTCGCCAAGAATCATGAAGGTGGCGGTACCGTGCTCCCAGCACTCGCCCATGTTGGGGCAACGCGCAGACTCGCAGACGGTGTGAAGGTCCAGGGTGCGCATGATGCGCTTGAGATTCTGGTACTGCTGACCACCGAAGAGCTTGACCTTGAGCCAGTCGGGGCGGGGATGGAGATCCGCGGCGGGAACGGGGGTCGTAGAACCGTCAGAAATGATGTTAAAGGGCGAAGCCATTCGAGTTCCACCGAAAACCTTATTTTACCGTGGAAAGACAGTGCGAACAAACAGGCCTTCCGGGCTTCTGCTTCTCTGCCCTTCGACATTCATCCAAAAGTCAGAGACCGAAGATGCAACGAGCTAAGCTGTGCGGATGGCGCGGCAAATTTTCTCGCACCAGATGCGGCGGCAAAAACAGAATACGGAGTCGCGGATCCAAACCCTCGAAAACGGCAGGAAATCAATGGAAAGAGTTTCAGCTAGCCTTCAGGCTAGAGCGGATGGCGGGAAGAGCGAACGAAGTCTCGCAGAACGGTGACATTGGGACCGTAGGCACCGATGCGGCCGGCGTCGACGGGCAGGCCCAGGCGCTCGGCAAGATCCAGATCCACTCCGGCGTCATCCAACTCCGAAAGGCTGAAACCGGCAGCAGGTTGCACGCGGTTCATTCCGGAAGGATAGACCGGGCGCGGCGGGCGATGGCGCTGCCACGGACGGCGTGCCAGTTCATAGAACTGTTTCCAGTCGCGCTTGTGCCAAGTGTGCATCGTGCTTTTTCTTCGTCCTTTTTAGATGCGGCCAAGGCACGTCAGGATTCCGCGTCCCCGAACCGCACCGCCTTTACGTCCGTTGCCCCCTTGGCGAACTTGTACCTCTTATAGACTCGAGGCAGGAGCGAGCGAAGAAATTTCTTCGCCTAGTGTTTCAAACACGTCAACTTGCGAAATGTTTCGAGCACCGAAAGCGTCTCGGAGCGAAGTGCCGAAACCCGGAGCCTGAGAGGCGGGAAGCTCAACGCTGCAGCAAGGCTCCATTTCTTCGATTCGGCGGGATAGTACACGCAAGGCGGGATGATGGCCAGTAAATTTTCCGGAGGCTGTGAAAAACAAAATTGAGATATTTTTCTGGCGCGGAATTTACATCCGGGCACACCCGCCCCTTGCTGAATCTTCTGGAGTATAGCTTGTGCCCCGGGAGCAAGCGCGGACGCGCCGAAGCACAAAAAGCGTGTGAGAAAACGAAAGAAGAGAACGCTACCAGCGATTCCCACGATCGCCGCGATCCCCACGATCACCGCCGCGACCACCACCACGCCCGCCACGATCCCCACCGCGACCACCACCACCGCCACCGTATCCGCCACGACCTCCGCCGCCACCCGAGCGTTCCGTCTGCGGGCGCGCTTCGTTGACTACAAGGTTCCGGCCGCCAAAATTTTGACCGTTGAGGCTGGTGACTGCGCGATCCGCTTCTTCATCGCTGGCGATCTCGATAAAGGCAAAGCCGCGCGACTGCCCGGTGAAACGGTCCCGAATCAAACTAATGGCCGAGGGGCTGATTCCCAATTGTCCAAACCATTCTTGCAACTGCTCTTCCGTGGCACTGAACGGAAGATTACCCACGTAAAGCTTCTTCACCTTGCGAACTCCTTCTGCCCGGAACCTAGAACAACGAGTTGCGGAGCGCACTGAGGAAACCTCACCCAAGAAGGGGCAGACCGGAGGGTGTGCCGGTGCATGGGGGGATGCTCAGTGGTCCCGTGAATGGTCTCGAAAAATGACTGGTTTTGCAACCAATATTCTGGAAGAACAGGGGCGTGCCAGTACCCGAAACGGGAATGAGGCGCTTCGCCAGTTGGCGGCCCGGGGCTTTGGTCAGGTGCGATAGCTAGCGTTGATGCGCACGTATTCGGCCGTGAAATCGCAGGTCCAGTAGCGGGCGGTGGCGCGGCCAGCATGCAGATTCATAACCACATACACGTTTTTTTCAAGCAGGCGATTGCTCGCCGCACGCTCGTTGAAATCGAGCGGCTGGCCGTGGCGCAGGACGGGAATACCCGCCATGTGGATGTCCACGCGATGGGGATCGAATTTTACGCCGGCGCGTCCGGCAGCCGCGAAAATGCGGCCCCAGTTCGGATCGCCACCCGCGAAAGCGGTTTTGACCAGAGGAGATGTGGCGATGGTCTGACCGATGCGGCGGGCCGCGGCTTCCGTCTTTGCGCCGCGCACTTCGATTTCGATCACGCGCTGAGCACCTTCCCCATCGGCGACGATCTGCAAGGCAAGGGAATGGCAGACTTCTTCGAGGGCTCTCGAGAAAGCGCGATAGGCGGCGGTGTTGGACTTGATAGGAGGCGCTCCCGCTGCACCGTTGGCGAGGACGAGGAGAGTGTCGTTGGTCGAAGTGTCGCCGTCGATGCTGATGGCGTTGAAGGTGCGGGAGATCACATCGCGGAGAGTTCTTTGCAGCAGGGCCGGAGCGATGTTCGCGTCGGTGGCAACAAAGGCGAGCGTGGTGGCCATGTTCGGATGGATCATGCCCGCGCCTTTCGAACAGCCTACCAAATGAATGCGCTTTCCGCCCATTCGGAAGGAAGTCGTTGCGGTTTTGGGGCGAGTATCCGTGGTGCAGATCGCGAGCGAGAACTCCGCGAAGGAGCGCGCGGAAGGACGCCGGTTTCTGGCGATGCCAGGAAGCGCGCGAAGGATTTTCTCTACGGGAAGGAGAACGCCGATGACGCCGGTGGAGCAGACGGCGACTTCTTCGGGACGGCAGCGGAGGTGCCGCGCGGTTTCCTGGACAGTTCTAACGGAGGCTTCCTGGCCGGCCGGACCGGTGGCGCAATTGGCGTTCCCCGCGTTTACGATCACCGCGCGCATGCGGCCCTTCGAAGCCTTCAGATGCGCTTTCGAGACAACCACCGGAGCCGCGACGACAAGATTTTGCGTGAACACAGCCGCGGCCGACGCGGGCACATCACTCGAGAGCAGCGCCAGATCGAGCGCGCCGGTTTTCTTCAAGCCACAAGCCGTGGCAGAAAAACGGAACCCGCGAGGAAGAGCGGCTTCTGAAGGAGCTTGCTTCATGGGCGGAGGGTCCGCGAGGCGAAACGGGGGCTCACGGAAGGGACCTCCGATCCTCCGCGTGATAGGAGGCTGATTCAACGATGTAGACGACCGAGCCGAGGCTCATGGTTGTTTCTCCAGTTGGGTGAGATGTTGTTCGAGCTGTGCGATGGCAGCGCGAACAGATTCCGGCGCTGTACCGCCGAAGACCAGCTTGTTCGCGATGGCCTCTTCGGCCGACGGGCCTTCGAGAAAATCCTTTTCAAGGAGAGGCGAGATCTTCTGTACGTCTTCGACAGAGAGTTCTGTCCACTGCTTTCCTTGTCGTTCGGCTTCCCGGAGGACCTTTCCAATCAAGTCATGGGCCTGACGAAAGGGGACGCCGCGATGAACGAGATAGTCGGCCGCATCGGTGGCGAACAAGGCGGGGTTTGAGGCCGCGGCGCGTAGCCGATCTTCGCGAAAGGTCGTGCCGGCGATGGCGCCTAACGCAACCCAGATCATATCGCTGATCTGATCGTGGGCGGCGAAAAGGCCCTCCTTGTCTTCCTGGAGGTCGCGCTGGTAACTGGTGGGGAGTCCCTTTAGGGTCGTAAAGAGGCCGAAAAGCGCACCGGTGATGCGCCCGGTCTTGCCGCGCAGAAGCTCCCAGGAATCGGGATTCTTCTTTTGGGGCATGAGGCTGCTGCCGGTGGAATATTCGTCGGGCAGGATGACGTAGGAAAACTCCTGGGAAGCGAAAAGGACGAAATCTTCGGCCAGGCGCGAGAGGTGTGTGGCGATGCCGGAGAGAGCGAAGAGATAATCGAGAGCGAAATCGCGGTCGCTAACAGCATCGAGGCTGTTCGGAGTGATGCGAGAGAACCCCAGATCGCGGGCGATGGCGTCGCGGTCAATACCGTAGGCGTTGCCGGCGAGCGCACCCGAGCCCATGGGGCAGGCGTCAGCGGAGACCGAGGCGTTGTGCAAACGCTGAATGTCGCGCGTGAAGGCCTGAGCGTGAGCCATCAGGAAATGGGAAAGAAGAATCGGCTGGGCGTGCTGCATGTGCGTCATGCCCGCCATGGGAGTTCTGAGATTGGCCTTCGCCTGCAAGAGCAGGGTGCGGATCAGCGAGATAACCGCATTTCGAGTTTCTGCCGCGGCATCGATTACAAAGAGGCGAAAATCCGTGGCCACCAGTTCGTTGCGGCTGCGGCCTGTGTGCAGCTTCCATCCGACGGGGCCGAGTTCTTCGACAAGGGCTTTCTCCACGAAATGGTGCACATCTTCGGCCGCGGAGGAGGCCATCCAGACCGGGTCTCGTTCGGCGCGCTCGGCGATCTGTTCCAGAGCGGCGAGGGTCTGATGGACCTCGGAGTCCGTGAGTATATTGACGCGCTGCAAGGCTTTGGCCCATGCCCGGTCGACGGCGATTTCATAGGGAAGCAGGCGGGAATCGAACGCAAAGGAGTTCTGGAACGCGTCGAAAAGCGCATCAGGCGCTTTATCGAAGCGGCCACCCCAGAGTCGGTCGTCTTTGCGCTCGGACATAAAAGCTTTCAGTTCCCAATTTCAGCTTATACGTTCAAACACACATTTGGGTCCGGGAACCCGGTTCGGCTGAGATCCTTCGTCGCCTCCGCTTTGTCGCGCTGCGCTGCGGCGGACATACGCCGCTCAGGATGACAGCACCTTGCCTGTCCTTGCTGGCCCAAACTGCTTCTCCCGAGAGAAGAGTTGTTTTGCCAAAGGCAAGCCCAGATGGGGCGCAGCACGCTTCGAACTGAGCAATAGAGCGCCGCGCCCCTCGGTGACTAGGCGTTCGAACTTTCGGCCTTGGCCTTCGGTCGCACGGTTACGGGCAAGGCGAAGAGGTTGATGAAACCTTCGGCGTCCTTGGGATTGTAACGGCCCATGGAGAAGCTGGCGAGGTCGGCGCGGTAAAGGGAGTAGGGCGACAAGCGCTTGGTGACGTTGAGCGTGCCCTTCCAGAGCTTGAGGCCGACGGAGCCGGTAACGCGCTGCTGCGCGACGTTGAAGAAGCCATCGAGAGCTTCGCGCAGAGGCGAGAACCAGAGGCCGTTATAAACGAGCTCGGCATAGCGCACCGATAGAGCCTGGGCAAAGTGGGCGGTCTCGCGGTCGATGGTAAGGCGTTCCAGCTCGCGATGCGCGGTGATGAGCAACGTGCCACCGGGAGTCTCATAGGCGCCGCGGGACTTCATGCCGACGAGGCGGTTTTCGACGAGGTCGGTGCGGCCGACACCGTGCTTGGCGGCGATATCGTTCAGGGTGTGGAGGAGATCGATAGGACCAAGCTTCTTGCCGTTCACCGAAACGGGATTCCCGGATTCGAAACCGATCTCGACTTCTTCGGGAGTCTCCGGCGCCTTGTCCGGGGAAACAATCCATTGCCATACGCCATCACTGGGCGCATTGGCGGGATCTTCGAGTTCTCCGCCCTCGTGGCTGAGATGCCAAATGTTCCGGTCACGGCTGTAGATGTTCTTCTTGCTTTGTTCGACAGGCACGTTGTGCTTTTGAGCGTAGGCGATAGCATCTTCGCGCGAATCGATAGCCCACTCGCGCCAGGGTGCAATGATCTCGAGATGCGGGGCAATGGCCTTGAAGGCCAGCTCGAAGCGGACCTGATCGTTACCCTTGCCAGTGCATCCGTGGGAAAGGCCGTCGGCGCCGAGTTGCAGTGCGAGTTCCGCCTGGCGCTTGGCAATGACCGGACGAGCCATGGAGGTACCGAGCAGATAGGTGTGTTCGTAGACGGCGCCAGCGCGCAGGGTGGGCCAAATGTAGTCGCGGATGAACTCCTCGCGAAGGTCTTCGACGTATGCCGAGGACGCTCCCGTAGCGAGGGCCTTTTTGCGAGCTGCTTCGAGGTCTTCTTGTTGGCCAACGTCGCCAATCATGGCGATCACTTCACAACCATAGTTTTCGCGCAGCCAGGGAATGATGATGGAGGTGTCCAGGCCGCCAGAATAGGCCAACACCACTTTTTTTGGTTTTTGTACCGTCTGATTCACTTCGTTTTTTTCTCCTAGGGGTAACGACAAGATTTAGGTGTACAGCGTGTAGAGGATTGCCTTCTGCACGTACATGCGATTCTCGGATTGCTGAAGGACGACGGAGTAGGGAGCGTCGAGGACTTCGTCGGTGACCTCCCCGCCGCGATGGGCCGGAAGGCAGTGCATGAAGACAGCACCGGGCGCGGCCTGCTCCATAAGCTGCTGATTCACCTGGTAGGGCTGGAAGACCTGGCGGCGGACCTTTTCTTCCGCTTCAAAGCCCATGCTGGTCCAGGCATCGGTGTAGACGGCCTGGCACCCTTCGACAGCTTCGTGGGGATCCGTGAAGAGTTCGACTTTGGCGCGGGTTTCCTTCGCAACGCGCTTGGCGTCGGCCACGACGTCAGCGTCCGGCGCGTAGTTGGACGGAGTCGCCACGCGCATGTGAACGCCGAGGCGCGCGGCAAGGTAGAGCAGCGAATGGCAGACGTTGTTGCCGTCGCCCACGTAGGCGAGCTTGAAGCCCTTCACCGAGCCAAACTTTTCCTCAAGAGTGAAGAAATCGGCGAGAGCCTGGCAGGGGTGGAACTTGTCGGAAAGCGCGTTGACAACGGGAATGGCGATATTGGCAGCCATCTCTTCGAGGACGCGTTGCTCGTAGACACGGGCGACGATGCCCTGGACCCATTGCTCGAGGTTGCGCGCGACGTCGGGAATAGACTCGCGCTCGCCGAGGCGGGCTTGGGTGTGGTCGAGAAAGACCACAAAGCCGCCCATGCTCTGGATGCCGACTTCAAACGTGACACGGGTACGCAAAGAGGGCTTCTCAAAGATGAGGGCGATGTGTTTGTTGCGCAGGACGGAGGCGTAGCGCGAGGGGCGGGCCTTGATCTCCGCAGTGCGGTGCAGGAGGTCGCGGGTCTCCGCAGGACCCCATTCGGCGCCCGTAAGAAGGTCCTTGGCGAGCGAGAGTGGGAGGGTAAGTGATGCTGAGGATGCAGTCATTTTCTTTTCTTCTCCAAATACAAAGAGCTAGACAACCGCCTGAGACGCGAATCCGTTCGATTCCCGAAGGACACGCGTACCGGGCAAACTCGAAACAAAAGTCTTGTTGGACGCCATGGCGAACAGCTGTGGATCCAAGACGGAAGCGGCACAATCCCCGCCGACGATGTGCACTTCGCGCACGCCGCCGTCCAGGGCGCGCTTGGCCGCCTCCAATTTGAGAACCATGCCGCCCGAAACGACGCGGGCTTGCACCAGGCTTTCGATCTGTTCGCAGGAGATTGCGGAGATTACGTTTTCCCCGTGCAGGACTCCGGCGACATCCGTGAGGTAGATGAGATGGTCCGCGCCGATGAACTCCGCAGAAGCAGCCGCCATGTGATCGGCGTTGATGTTGTAGAGTTCACCGTCAGAACCCTGGCCGAGGCAGGCTGCAACGGGCAGCAGCTTCTCCCTCCAGAGGGATTCAAAGAAGGGGACGTTTACCCCGGTGAGATAGCCGACATAACCGAGGCTGCCCTCCTCGTCGTTATGGACCAGGGGAGCAGCAGTAAAGCTGGCGGAATCGGCAGCGGAAATTCCGATGGCTGGCTGGCCAGCGGCGGTAATGGCAGCCGCCAAGCGCTTGTTCAGGAGGCCGGCGAAGACCATGACGGCGGCGTCGCGGGTCTCACGATCGGTCACGCGCAAGCCGGCAACAAATTCGCTTTCAATGCCCATGCGTTTCAGCAAGGCGGTGAAGAGCTTGCCTCCGCCATGGACCACCAGGATTTCCTGGCCGTGCCGAGCGAGGGCAGCGACATGCCGCGACAGAGACTGGACCGTCGCTGCGTCTTCAAGCAAGGCCCCTGCGAATTTGATGACGATTCTCATAGCAATCCCGTGTGTTCCTCGATGCCAAGCATCAGATTGAGATTTTGAATGGCCTGGCCCGCGGCACCTTTGCCGAGATTGTCCAGGCAGGAAACGAGGACCAGGCGTCTGCCCTGGGCGTCCAGCGCGAAGCCGATGTCGCTGAAATTCGTGTTCGCCACGTGCTGCAATTCGGGCAGATTGCCGGCCGGCCAGATACGAACCATCCGCTTTGCCGCATAGTATTGACGATAAAGTTGCTCAATGCTTTCCGGGGTTTGCTTCGAGGCCAGAGAGACATAGATCGTCGAAAGAATCCCGCGGGCAACGGGAAGCAGGTGGGTGGTAAACACGACCTGGGACTCCGGCAAGCCGGTGTGCTCGAGAATTTCGGGCGTATGCCGGTGAGAGAAGAGGTTGTAAGCCCGGAAATTCTCGTCCACTTCGGCGAAATGCAAATCGCGCCGGGGATCCTTGCCTGCGCCAGTCGCACCAGACTTGCAATCGCAGATCACGTTCTGCAAAGGCGCAATAAGGTCGGCTTCCGCAAGGGGGCGCAAGGGGAGGATGACACTGGTGGCGTAACAGCCGGGGTTGGCGACCAGCTTGGCGCCGCGAATCTGATCGGCGTAGAGCTCCGGCAGGCCGTAGACGGCTTCGCCGAGACGCGCGGCGTGCGGCACTGGGAGACTGTACCAGGATGTGAACGTGTCCGGAGTCGAAAAGCGAAATGCCCCGCTGAGATCGATGACGCGGAGACCGGCATCAAGGAGCCTTGGCGCAAGCTCCGCCGAAACCTCATGCGGAGTGGCAAGGAAAGCGGTTCCTGCCGCACTCGCGGTGATGGCCTCGAGCGAGAGCGGGCGCAAGGGGGCTTCGCCGCGGGCACGGAGCTGCGGGAAAAGCTCGGAGAGACACTGATGCCCGTTGGTCTCCCGCATATAGAACGTGGACTGCGTGACCGCGGGGTGATGCAGGAGCAGCGTGGCCAGCTCAAAGCCGGTATATCCACTGACACCTAGGACGGCGATGTTGCGAGGGTCCCTCATTTTACGTGCGACTCAATTTCCTTTTGGAGGGATTCCCTCGATTTGCGATTGGGCGTGATGATAAGAACCGTGTCGTCTCCCGCAATGGTTCCGGCGATTCCAGGAAGCTTGGCCCCGTCGACAGCCGCAGCCAGGGGTTGGGCACCGCTCGGCGGGGTCTTGAGAACGAGAAGATTTTCCGCCGGGCGAATATCGAGAAGGAATTCGCGGAGGGCACGGGTGAGGGGCGGCACGGAAGCAGCCTCCTCGGCCATGGCCGAAGCGGCGCGATATCCTGCGCTGGTTTTGATCAGCTTGAGCTCGTGCAGGTCGCGAGAGAGCGTAGCCTGCGTGACGCGCATGCGCTGCTGAGCGAGGCGACGGCGGAGGTCCTCCTGGTTCGAGATCCGCTCGGAAGAAACCAAGCGGAGGATCTGGCCGTGGCGAAATGTCTTCGTAGCGCTCATCCGATTCTCATATACATCCAACTGTATATTTATACATGCCCGATCGAGCGCTTGTCAATTGTTTTGATGCGATTGGTGCGGGAACGTTGCAAGAATCAGAGCAAGAATGCGCTCGGGCGAGTAGACTGTAGTTCTGCAAGGAATCGCTCACCCGTTTGCCGGGGCCTTCCACCTCTCGCGGGTTCCTACATTTTCAAAGGAGCCGGCCATGTCCAAAAAAGAACGCACCCCCAAAAAGCCACACGAACAATACCGTCTGCGCACGCGATTGATTCACGGAAGCTTCGCAACGGGACGATGGGACTACGATCACCACGTGGTGCCACCACAGTCGAGTTCCGCGACGTACCGCTTGACGTCGGTGCACCGCGGAGTGCAGGGATTCGTGGAATTTGCGACGCCGGAATCGCGGCGCGCACCCATCTACATCTACGACCGGCTCGATGAGCCGAGCCGGGGAATGCTCGAAGAGAATCTGGCCGTAGCCGAAGGCGGAGAGATTGCCGTGGCGTTTACCACCGGAATGGCCGCGGTGAGCGCCGCACTCGGGATAATGACGGCGGCGGGAGAGCAGATTGTTGCGCACCACGTCCTGTACGGCTGCACGCACAGCCTGTTGACGAACTGGCTGCCGCGCTACCAGATCCGCACCGACTTTTGCGACCTGACGCGCGCGGAGTCGCTACTCGACGTGGCGACGAGGCAGTGTCGGGTGGTCTATTTCGAGACGCCGGTAAATCCGACGATGGAACTGATCGACATGCGCGCCGTGCGGCAGGTCGTAGACCGCTTGAATGCCAACAGGCCGGAGGGGGAGAAGATTCGCATCGTGGTCGATAACACGTTCGCGACACCGTACTGTCAGAGGCCGCTCGAGCACGGTGTGGACCTGGTGGTGCATAGCCTGACGAAGGATATCGGGGGTTTTGGGACGGAGACCGGCGGGGCGGTGATCGGCTCGAGCAGCTATTTCAACCATCTGATGATGTACCGGAAGGATTTTGGGGGAGTGCTTTCGCCGAAGAACGCCTGGCCCATTCTGGTGTACGGCCTTCCGACACTTGCGACACGCATGGTGAACCAGCAAAAAAGCGCCATGCAGGTGGCCGAATATTTGTTGCATCAGCCGAAAGTTGCGCGAGTGATCTATCCCGGACTTCCGAACTTCTGCCAACGTGAGCTGGCGAAGCGGCAGATGACGACAGCAGATGGAACATTTGCGCCGGGCAGCATGTTGTACTTCGAACTGAAGGGGAAAGACGGGGACGACCAAGCTGCAGCAGAGGCGGCCGAGAGGTTCGTCGACCACATAGC
>Ga0187782_10000227_pt1 | contig 35890 bp, 25 predicted proteins | sample 0715_SJ02_MP15_2_FD_132454 | JGI IMG/M metagenome (GOLD analysis project Ga0187782, IMG submission 132454) | Tropical peat soil microbial communities from peatlands in Department of Meta, Colombia - 0715_SJ02_MP15_20_MG | ecosystem: Environmental > Terrestrial > Soil > Wetlands > Peat | place... | reverse complement strand
GCAATGGAATTAATTTACAAATAATTACGCGAGTAACGAGCGCACGAGTTGGCGTTCGCCGCGGTTTCTGATACATCTACCTGCTTGACCCCGCAATCTATCGTTTTTCTTTTTTTTGCCGGAATGCTGGGAGGCGCTTTGAATTCGGTCGCCGGTGGCGGCAGCTTCATCGCGTTTCCGGCGTTGCTGTTCACGGGCGTGCCTCCGATTCCGGCCAACGCCACCAACACGATCGCGCTATGGACCGGAGCGGCGGCCAGCGGCGGCGCGTACCGCAGCCGGCTGGACGTGCCGCGGCGCGTGATGATCCCCCTGCTGGCCGCGAGCCTGCTGGGAGGGCTGGCGGGAGCGGTTCTGCTTTTAAGAACTCCGGCGCAGACTTTTATGCGCGTGCTGCCGTGGCTGACGCTAGGAGCGACTTTACTGTTTGCCTTTGGCAGGAAGCTGGCGGGCGGGCGCAGATCGGTGATCGAGCATGAGGCAACAGGGTGGGCGCTTGCCGGAGCCACGCTGTTCCAACTCTGCGTCGCGGTGTATGGCGGCTACTTTGGCGGAGGCATGGGCATTGTGATGCTCGCCATGCTGGCGGTGCTGGGCATGACCGACGTCCACGCCATGAACGCGCTGAAAAGCGTAATGGGATCGGTGATCAACGGCGTTGCGGTGATCACTTTTATTGTTGCGAGAGCAGTGTATTGGAAGCACGGGATCGTGATGATTGTGGGAGCCATTGCCGGCGGATACCTGGGCGCGCACTATGCCATGAAGCTGCCGCAGTCCTGGATTCGCATGTTCGTGGTGCTGGTGGGCGCGGGCATGACCGTATATTTTTTCTGGAAGTCGTATTTCTAGCGGCAGACGCAGGTCGAAGGGATCTCTCCACAAAACAGCGCGCAAAGACTAAGGGCAGACCGCTGGTAACGGCCCGCCCCAATTTCGCAGCGTCCTGCCTTAGAAGTTCAGCTTCAGCGCAAACTGCACCAGGCGTGGGTTGTTGACCGTGTCATTGATAACACCGAAGCTGGAAGGCGTATTGATGTCCTGTTCTCCGGTATCTCCTAATCCTTCCAGGAAAAACTGGGGATGGTTGAACAGATTGAAGAACTCCGCCCGGAACTGCAGACTCATGCCCTCGCGGAAAGACAGCGGAAAGTTTTTGACCACCGAGAAATCGGTGTTCACGAAGCGCGGACCATACACGGGCGCTCGGGCGGCCGTGCCCAGCTCGCCAGGCTGCGCGAACGCAAACGCGCACGGATTAAACCAGTGTTGCAGAGTGTGGATCTGCGTGGGACATCCGGTCTGGCCGCCTTCGTTGCCGGCTACGTTCGGATTTCCGACCTGGTTCGGCCGCTGAACCGTGTACCCGTTAGAGATGAAGAAGGTTCCGGATTCATCGGCGCTATCGACTACAAACAGCGGAAAACCCGAGGTGGCCCGCTCAATCACATTGACTTGCCAATTCCCCAGGACCGCATTGGTCGCCCCGTTCCAATTGCTGCCGAAATGCTTGCCTTTGCCAAACGGCAGGTCATAGATCACGCTGGCGGTGAAACTGTCGTTCAGATTGAGTTGCGACAATCCCCAATCCAGTCGCGCCGTTCCCGGCAGCGGATAGTACGGAGCTCCCGGGTCGGTTCCCAAGCCGTCAGGCATGCCAGAGTCGAAATTGCGCGAGTACGTGTATCCGATCAAAGCGTACAGTCCGTGCCGCGCGCTCTTGGTTTCGGCTTTCACCTCCAGCGAATCGTACCGCGCCGCGCCTACGCTGTTATTAGAAGCCACTTCCTGATACTGGCCCAAGCCAGGCTGGTTGACCGCGAGCGGGAAGTATCCGAAGCCGCAGCCCAAGGTGTAGCCATGGACGGGCGTGAAGCCGTCTGGACAAGCGTTCGGATCGTTCAAGTTCTCGTTCACCTGGCTCACCAGAATGTGATGGCTGCGCGACCCTGCGTAGCCGATGGTGAGGACGACATTGCCCGGGATTTGGCGTTCCACGTTCAGGTTGAATTGCTGCACCTGGCCTTGTTTGAAGTTCAGGTTGGCCGACTGAATGGTTCCGGTATAGCAAATGGGATTCACCGGCCCGGTAAGAATACCGGCTGGAGGACACGCCGAGTTGGTCGGTGTAGGTTGCTGGAAACCATACGACAAACCGCACTGTGGCAATCCCGGAGTCGCACATACACCCACCGCAGCGAAGTTGGAGTTCAGTAATATGTTGGGATAAATAGCCGAATCGTCGGGATCCACTTCCGCGTAATATGGAGGGTTCTGCCACAATCCTTGCCCGCCTTGGTTCCAGGCGGAATCGTGAAAAATGGCGTATCCTCCGCGAATGACCATATTGTCGTTCCTCGTTGGCTTCCAGGCGAATCCAATACGCGGCTCCAACGCGGTTTTGTCAAACTGAAGTCCGGCCGCTCCGTTTGAGGAGACGCATATTGTGCAACTAGCCAAGGTTGGACTGCCGGCCGGGACATACCACTTGAGATTCTGAATGTCGTAATTCGCCATTCGGTTTTCGACTTCGGTCTCTGGCGTGGCCAGAGCCCAGGCGAAACCAAGGTTCAAGGTCAGATTGTTGCTCACGCGCCAGTCGTCTTGCACAAACGGACGTACCAGTTTCCAGCGCCGGCCAGTCGTCCCACCCAGGAAAGTCTGATCGTGGGCCGCGAAGGTTCCCCAGCCGCCCAGCAATACGTCCGCAATGTCGTCACCGGTAGCTAACCCGGTCTCGATGGCATAACCATCCTGAAACGAGTTATTGCGCACGTTCATTTCTTCGGCGCGGAACACCACCCCCGTGCGAATATTGTGCTTGCCTCGGATCAGGTCGAGTGTATCGGAAAGCGAATATACATTGGTTCCACCCTGATAGGGCGCATATCCGCGATCGCCGAAGGAGAAATAGCTGCTCATCTGGTACGACGGAAACCCGCAACTGATGCAGTCTTTCGTCGACTGGTTCAGGCTGGGGGAGTAACCGGTGTACTGATCGCAAGCGCTGCCCAGGTTCGCGCCTGGAATCCCGCCTGGGATAGCCGGATCAAAGGTCGAAGCCAGGCACGTTCCGGTCGCGAAGGACAGGATATGGTTGAAGATGCGGCTAAAGCCGAACATGGCCTGATTGATCATGTTGGGCGAGAAGACGTGGGTTTCGGAAATCATCGCGTTTCGGCCGTGGTTATTGATGTACTGATTGCTGCCAAAGGCGTTGGCTTCGGCGTAGGTCGGTGAACCACCGGGAATGAAGTTGGTCGCCTGGTCGTAGCTGAACCGTGCAAAGGCCGAGTCCTTGCTCGAAAAATTTTGATCCACACGAATGTCCCATGTGCCTTCGTTCAGCTTGCGCGTCTGCTGGATGGCATAGTTGTAGCCGAAGGTGCCCGCGGGGGCATTGGGAGTGGGATAAACCGGGAAGCTCAACATGGCTGCGGCGAGCGGATTCACCAGGACCCCGGGTACTACGTTGCAGGAGGTGCCACCGGTCTGCACGCCGTTCACCGGAGTAACGGCTTGGCCCTGGGCGTTGCACAGAAATGGAGTAAACCCGTTATACGGATTGTCCAGATCTCCGAAACCGTCCGCGTTGTGGCTACCGTTGAACAAGCCCGGACGCGGTACGCCGCTAGGGTCATTGGCAAAGTTGAGGTCGCCGGCAGAATCAATCGCATTTTGGGGTAGCATCGGGCTCGAAGGCACATAACCCGGGTAGGTGACGCCCTGGCGCTGCATCTTGGCCTGGTAATCGGCAAAGAAGAACGTCTTGTCTTTCTTGATCGGGCCGCCCAGCGATCCGCCAAACTGATTCAGATTGAACTTCTGCTGGGTATGAGTGAAGTAATTGTCGGCATCGAGCGCGGTGTTGCGGAAAAACTCAAACAGCGAACCGTGATACTGATTCGATCCCGATTTCGTGGTGACCAGCACCGTCGGCCCTGCACGCTCTCCATATTCGGCGGAATAGTTGTAGGTCAGGACTTTGAATTCCTGGATGTCGTCGATATCGGGAAAAATGGCGATGCCGCCTTCATCCAGTTGATTGTTGTCGTTGCCGTCGAGCAACCAGTCGGTTTCCTGTTCGCGCGAGCCTCCCACGGAAAGTGAGAACGTTCCGCGCGTAGCCGCTTCGCTGCTGGGAGCGTTATTGAAGAAACTGACGGGATTGGTGGAGGTCGTTGTGCCCGGCGTCAGCGTCGCCAGTTGCACGAAGTTTCGTCCATTGAGCGGCAGTTGCGAAACTTGCTCGGAAGTAATCACCTGGCCAAGCGTCGGGTTCGCGGTCTCCACCGCGACCACGTCGGCATTCACCTCAACGCTGGTGCTGACCGATGCCGGCTGCAGCGCAAAATTCACTTCCCGCTGCTCATCCACCTGAAGGCGGAGGTCTTTCTGCTCGGCGGCGGCGAAACCCTGGCCTTCCACATGAATCTTGTAGAATCCGACCGGAAGCAGAGGGACCAGATACTGGCCGGAGTCGTTGGTTTTCGACTCACGCGTCAGTCCGGTGTCCTGCGAGGTGACGGTCACGTTCGCTCCCGCGATGACTGCGCCTGCTTTGTCCGATACCGTGCCCGAAAAACTCGCAGTCGCTTGACCCTGCAACCGCGGGCTCAACCAACACACCAGCGCGCAGCAACACACCGCGAAAAGCTTCATCTTGCTCGGCATTTCTTGTCGCCCCTTTCGGCGGTCGCCGCAAGAGAGAACCCAAAAAGAGAAAAAGACCCACCTTGCACAGGAGGTCCACGGTGACCGCAAGCACGAGCTTATAACTTGCCGGTTGCCGCGAAGTCAAGCAGTATTCGCTGTGGAAAACTCGCCAAATCTCTGTAGCAGCAAGGGTTCATGCCCACCTCACCTCTACGCTCGTGCCGCCCACTCGTGCTCAAAGCGCGCCCGCTCGTAAAACGATTTCTGCGTGCCGACAGCCGTTGTAGATAACCCGGCATATAAATTGGCTCGGCGCACAGCGTCCAGTTCTGTCATCCCTTCGCCCAGAAACACGGCAAAGCTGCCAATGAAGGCATCCCCGGCGCCCGTGCTGTCCACACTTTTCACGTCAAACGGCGGAACGTGCTGGCATGCGTCAACACCGGCCAACAGCGATCCTTTCGCTCCCAGCGTAATGATCACCCGCCGAATGCCGCCCGCAATCAGCTTCCCCGCGCAGAGTTTCGCATGGTCGACTGTCTTCACCGGCATCCCTGTGATCGTCTCCGCCTCGCTCTCGTTGGGAACGAAGTAATCGAGATCCACAATGGCGCTCATATCGACCTTCTGCGCCGGCGCGGGGTTGAGAATACAGCGGATCCCATTCTTGCGCGCAAATCCGATCGTGTAATAGACCGTTTCCAGCGGAATCTCAAACTGCAGCACGATGCAATCCGCCGACTTCAGCACGTCCGCTGCTGCATCAACGTCGGCTGGCGTCACCGCATCATTCGCACCCTTCACCACCAGAATTCGATTCTGCCCATTCGGCTCGACGAAGATCGGCGCCACGCCACTCGACACTCCTTCAACAACTTTCACGTGCGTCGCATCGATTCCCTGCTTTTGGAAATTCTCAATCGTAGCCGGCCCGAACAGATCGCTGCCCACGCGCGCCACCATTGACACGTCGGCGCCGCACAATCGCGCCGCCACTGCCTGATTCGCTCCCTTGCCGCCGAATCCCAAATCGAACTTGTCGCCGAAAATCGTTTCTCCCGGCTTGGGAAACCGCTGTGCAAAGGTAGTCAAATCAATGTTCGCGCTGCCCACCACCACAATCCGCGGACGCTTCGCCATCGTCGCTCCCCCTCAGACAAAAGAAGGCCGAGTCTAGTAACCCAAGCCACCGGATGTCAACGCCGAACCAACTTGAGTCGCCACGGATTCACAGATTCCACGGATCAAAAAATAAAGCGGTTCATCCGTGTGAATCCGTGTAAATCCGTGGCCTGGAAGTTGCGGCGCTTCTGCTATATCCGCGTTGCTTCATCGGACGAATCGATGCCCGGCATGACAAGAGCCGGGAATCGGCGTAGAGTTACAGATTTTGCGGGAGGGGAAGAATGTTCACTCCGCCGAATCTGACCATCGCCCTGCTGATGATGATCACCAGCGCCATTTGCTGGGGTTCGTGGGCCAATACCTACAAGGGCGTCAAGAATTATCGCTTCGAGCTGTTCTATTGGGACTATGCGATCGGCATTTTTCTGAGCGCGCTCGTTCTCGCCTTCACCATGGGCAGCACGGGGCACGACGCTTCCAGCTTTGCCGCGAACGTGCAGGCTGCGGGCATGTCGAACATCATTTCGGCGATGGTCGGTGGAGCGATTTTCAATCTCGCGAATTTACTGCTGGTCGCAGCCATTGACCTGGCGGGTCTGGCCGTGGCGTTTCCGATTTCGATCGGAATCGCGTTGGTGGTGGGGGTTTTGTTGAACTATATCCTGCAGCCCAAAGGCAGCGCCATGTTCCTGGCGGCAGGCGTGGCCTGCGCACTGATCGCGGTGATTCTCGACGGCAAGGCCTATGGCAACCTTCCGCGTGCGGCGAGCGGCGCCTCGCGCAAGAGCATCGTTCTGTGCGTGGTGTCGGGAACACTGATGGGTTTGTGGAGTCCATTTTCCACCTACGCCATGACGCGCGGGAACTCGCTCACGCCCTACAGCGGCGTCGTGTTTCTCACTCTGGGTGCTCTGTTGTCGTGCTTCGTTTGGAATCTGTATTTCATGAAGCGCCCCATCGTGGGCGAGCCAGTCAGCCTTGGCGGATTCTTTGGTGGCCCGGCCTCGGGACATCTGCTCGGCCTGCTGGGTGGAGTGATCTGGGGCGCAGGAACCGTGTTCAATCTCACGGCCGGCAAGCTGACGGGGCAGGCGATTTCCTATGCCATCGGCCAATCGGCGCCCATGGTGGCGGCGCTGTGGGGCGTGTTCGCGTGGAAGGAGTTCGCGGGATCGGGATCGCGCGCGAAAGTCTTTTTGGGATTGATGTTCGTCTTCTACGCGCTGGCGATTCTATTGGTAGCGCACGCGAACGGGTAGGAACCACGTAGGGGCAGGACGCCTCGTCCGCCCTGCCAAGCGCAGCCAGCCGCGTGACTCGCCCTGCACGCTTTTCTAAAACCGCCCCGGACGAGGCCTCCGGCGCTGCGCGCTTTATTTCCCTTTCAGTCGGCTGATAAAGAGCCTCAGAAAGCGATCTCCGTCGGAGGCCAGGGCGACGCGCGCGTTCGGCTTCAGTTCAATCACGCCTTCGATTTCGTAGTGATCGCCGTGCAGCACGTTGTTTTCGTTCGAGCCCATGCGGTTGGCGACGGTTTCGCCACGCGTGAATTCGCCTTTGGTTTCGACGTCGACGTGCATGTCTTTCAGCGTAACCAGCGTGGGATCGATCGCTGTGCCCACGGCAAGAGGATCGTACATGGCCGCGCCAGCATAGCCGTTCTTCTCCGAGCGTGTGAGATAGAAATCAGCAAGCGCGGCAACGAAGTCGCTCTCTGGCCCGTGCTGGGCCTGCAGTTCACGGAGATAAGGGCGCGTGATCAACGTGCGCTCACCCACGTCGGAGCCGATCATGGTGACCATCCATCCGGCGTTGAAGACGATCGCTGCGGCCTCGGGATCGTTGTAAATGTTGGCTTCGGCTGCGCCGTTGACATTGCCTCCCGTAATCGAGCCGCCCATGATGACGATGTCTTTGACGAGTGAAACCATTGAGGGATCTTTTGACACCGCGAGCGCGATGTTGGTGAGCGGGCCAACCGGAATCAGAGTGATCTCGTGCGGATACCTGTGCACGAGTTCGATGATGAGATCGGGGCCGAAACGAGGGTCGGCTTTGCATTTGGGCGCGGGAAGCTCAACGCCTGCGAGTCCGTTGGGACCGTGCCAGAACTTTGCGGTGATCAGCTTTTGATTCAGCGGATGCTGCGCCCCTGCAGCGACGATCACGTCGCAGCGGTTGGCAAGGGATACGATCTTGAGCGCATTCTCGAGTCCCAGCGGTGCTTCGACGTTGCCCGAGACCACCGTGAGGGCTTCGACCTTGAGTTCAGGCGAATTCAGCGCCAGCAGAATCGCCATGGCGTCGTCGACGCCCGGGTCGGTGTCGATGATGACGCGGCGCGGGGATTGGGCGAAGGAGATAGCTGCAGAAATTGCCAGGCTGAACAGCGCGAAGACGATTCGTTTCATATACGCGTCCTTTCACGCTTGCCCACTCACAGCAGCATGCCGGCGATGGAGGCCGACATCAGATTCGCCATGGTGCCGGCGAGCATGGCGCGGAAGCCGAGCCGGGCCAGATCGCCGCGACGATTGGGAGCGAGCGCGCTGATGCCGCCGATCTGAATGCCGATGGAACTGAAGTTGGCGAAGCCGCACAGCGCGAATGTCGCGATCGTGAACGAACGCGGATCGAGCGTTGCCTTCTGCGGGCCAAGCATGGTGAAGGCGACCAGTTCGTTCAGCACCATGCGCGTGCCGAGCAAGTTGCCGATGGCCGGGCAATCGTGCCAGGGAATGCCGATCACCCAGGCGATAGGAGAAAACAACACTCCCAGAATTCCTTCCAGGCTGGTTGGGAACCATGCGGCGTGGCGGTGAATGCCTCCCATGATGCCGTCGAGCAGGTGAATGAGCGCGATGAATGCAATCAGCATGGCTCCAATGTTGAGCGCCATGTGCAGGCCGTCGCCGGTACCTCGCGCGATGGCGCCGATCAGATTTTCTTTTTTCTCCGCTTCTTCTTCCTCCTGGCTCATGACCACCTTGCCGGCGGTCTTGGGCTGTTCGGTCTCAGGCACCAGCATCTTGGAGACGAGAATGGTGCCGGGTGCGGTCATGATGACGGCGCTGAGCACGTGGCGCGGCTCCGCGCCGAAGGCGAAATACGCGGCCATGATCGATCCGGAAACGTGGGCCATGCCGCTGGTCATGACGGTCATCAGCTCCGAGCGGGTGAGCTCAGGCAGAAACGGGCGGATAGTGACTGGAGCCTCGGTTTGTCCCATGAAGATGCTGGCCGCCACATTGAGCGATTCAGCGCCGCTGGCGCCCATCACGCGCGTCATGACCCACGCGGCAATGCGGATTACGATCTGCATGATGCCCACGTGATAGAGAATCGCGAACAGCGCGCAGATGAAGATAACAACCGGCAAGACCTGGAAGGCGAACACGAAGCCGATGTTCGAGGACTGCTTGCCCAGCGGTCCGAAGACGAACTCCGAACCATAGAAGGAGTAGCTGAGCACTTTGTTGGCGGCGTCGCCGATGATCTGAAACATGCGGCGTCCGAACTCGACGCGCAAAACGAACACAGCGAACGCGATCTGCAGACCGAGCCCCCAGGCCACGGTCTTTACGCGGATGGCGCGGCGGTTGGTAGAAAACGCGTAGGCCAGGCCCAGCATGGTGAGCAGGCCGAGAATTCCTGTAAATCGTCCCATTCAGTTTGTCTCCCCGGGGTTGCCAATGATCCTGTGAATCAGCGGTCTCGCGGTTGCAGGCGCCGTTTCAGCAATCACACAGGCCAAGGCGATTAACTGCTGTGCCTGTTCCGCGCGCGCCGGGTCATTGTAGTGGACCGTAGCGAGCGAATCGCCGGCTTGCACGGAATCGCCGACTTTCTTGTGAAGCACGATGCCCACCGACGGGTCGACTGCGTCTTCCTTGCGCTCGCGGCCGCCGCCAAGAATCACGCAGGCCGTGCCGATCTGCTCGCATTGCATGGAGACGACGTGCCCGGACTTTGCGGCAGTAACTTGCGTCGAGTGCTTCGCCAACGGAAGCTGCATCATCTTGCCGATGGACAGTTCGTCGATCACGCGCGCGTCGCCGCCCTGCATTTCGATCATCTGCTTGAATTTCTGCAGCGCTGCTCCTGATGCGATCAGTTGCGCGCTTCGTTTCTTTCCTTCTTCGATCGACTTAGCCGCACCGCCGAGAACGAGCATCCAGGCGGCGAGTTCGAGGCACAGGTCGCGGAGATCCTGCGGCCCGCCGGCGTGAAGCACTTCGACGCACTCCACCACTTCCAACGAGTTGCCGATCAGGTTGCCCAGCGGCTGGTCCATGTCGGTAATCAGCGCGACAACCTGCTTGCCCATGCGCTGGCCGGTTTCAACCATCAGCTCGGCGAGAAAGACGGCGTCATTCTCGTTCTTCATGAATGCCCCGCTGCCCGTTTTCACGTCGAGCACGAGCGCGTCAATGCCTTCGGCGAGCTTCTTGCTCATGATCGAAGCGCAGATCAGATACGGGCTTTCGACCGTGCCGGTCACGTCGCGCAATGCATAAAGTTTGCGGTCGGCAGGAGCGATTTCGGCGGTTTGGCCGATCATGGAGCAACCGCAAACTTCGAGCATGTGGCGAAACTTCGCCACAGGGAGATTCACGTTGAACCCGGGAATGGATTCGAGCTTGTCGAGAGTGCCGCCTGTATGTCCGAGGCCGCGTCCGCTGATCATGGGCACGGCGACGCCGGCCGCCGCCACCAGCGGCGCGAGCACGAGAGAAGTTTTGTCACCCACGCCGCCAGTGGAGTGCTTGTCGACTTTTTTCGCCCGCAGAGTAGAAAGATCGAGCACTTCTCCTGAATGCAGCATCGCGTCAGTGAGTGCAGCGGTTTCCGGGCGTGTCATGCCGCGCAGAACAACCGCCATCAGCCACGCGGAAACCTGATAGTCAGGAATGTCGCCGCGTGTGTAGGCGTTGATGAGGCTTTCGATTTCGGCGCGCGAAAGCTCCATGCCATCGCGCTTCTTGCGGATGACATCGATGGCGCGGAAACTTTGCGAGGATGCGTGTGCGCTCACTTGAGGCGAAATCCTTCCGGAAGAAGTTCGGTGATGTGCGCCTGTTTGGGGCCGTTTGCGCCCTGAAAAAATATCGTTGCGTCTGGCCCGAATTCGTAGATGACCTGGCGGCACGCGCCGCAGGGGGAGCAGGCAACGCCGTGATCGTTGGCGACGGCGACGGCGCGGATTTCGATCTTGGGGCCAAGCTGTGCGACTGCAGAAAAAATCGCGGTACGCTCGGCGCAATTTGTCATGCCGTAGGAGGCGTTCTCCACGTTGCAGCCCGAGAAAATCTTGCCGTTCGTCAGCAGGATGGCCGCGCCTACATGAAAGTTCGAATAGGGCGCGTAAGCCTTCTTCATGACGCGGGCGGCAGCGCGCTCGAGTTTTTTCCGCGCAGCTGAGGAAATTGTCTGCTTGCTCATGAGTAATTGATTCGGAGAGCGATTGAATCGTGCGCCATTGTAAACCCTGGCAGGCTTTGAGAGATCAGCCTAAACGGAAATCTCAGAAGGACGCATCGCCGAGATCATAGGAGACGAATTCGCCGGATGCTACGCTGGTAAATCATGCGTTCCAAACCCATCGGTCATGCGCGTTTGATCCCAACCGGGCTCGTTTGCCTGTGTCTCATTGCAGCGGTAGTCCCTGCCCGCGCGGCGCGCTGGACCGTGCGTGCGCAGCCGGCGCATCTGGTGAACGGGTCTCCTGTGCTGTTCCAGGTTAAACCGGGAGTTCCGATCGATTCCCTTACCGGCACGTGGCTGGGACACCAGATCTCTTTCAGCTACAACGCATCTACAAAGACCTGGTTTGCGCTGGCTGGCGTGAGCATTGAGACCAAGCCCGGCAGATACGCGCTCGACCTCAGCGGCACAACCGCTGCCGGGAAAACGGCCCTCACCTTTTCGCAGGCTTTTTCCGTTACCCGCGCGAGATATCCCAAGATCAAAGTGGCGCTGGAGGTCGAAAAAAAGTTCACCGAGCCCACGCCGGAGCAGCAACAACAGATCGCCGAGGGCGTGAAGATCAAGCAGGATTATCTGAACCGCGTCACGCCGGAACGCGAGTGGGAGGGCAACTTTGGTGCGCCGGCAGACGCGCCTATTTCCGACGTCTTCGGCTCGCAGCGCATTTTCAACGGCACCGCGCAGAGTCCTCATCTGGGCCTTGATTTCCGCGTTCCCACGGGAACTCCTGTCGCTGCGATGAACGACGGCACGGTGCTGCTGGCCCGGCCGCTTTTCTTTGAAGGCAACTTTGTCGTGATCGACCACGGACAGGGATTGCTCACGCTTTATCTGCATCTTTCCGAGTTCACAGTGAAGGAGGGAGACATCGTAAAGCGCGGCCAAACCATTGGGCTCAGCGGAGGGACAGGGCGCGCGACCGGCCCGCATTTGCACGTCGCCGTGCGCTGGCAGGGAACGTATCTCGATCCGGAGCGGATGATGCAGTTGAGTTTGCCCTAAGCAATGAGCGATGAGCAAAACCAGGCTCGCTCATCGCTCACTGCTCATTGCTCATCGCTAGTTATTTCTTTCCGCGCAAAGCCTTGTTCAGATCGTCTTTGAGGCCGAGATTCTTGATCAGGCGGTGCAGATAGTTCGGGTGCACTCCTAGAATCTTCGCGGCTTCCACATAATTGCCCTGGGCCGCGGTTACGGCGTCGAGAATCACCTCCCGTTTGAATCGCTTTACGCCCGCATGATATTTCCCAGAATCGGCCGCCGCCGGTTCCGCCTGCTCCATCACGGTTTCCGGCAGATCCTCTGGAAGCAGCGTGTCGGAGGCGCCCAGCACCAGTGCGCGCTCAATGGCGTTTTCCAGTTCGCGAACGTTGCCCGGCCAGTCATAGTGCTGGAGCGCGGCCATGGCTTCATGCGACACCGGTTTCGGCTTCACCTTGCCCCGCTTGGCATATTTCTGGACAAAGTGGCGGGTGAGCATGGGAACGTCTTCCCGGCGTTCGCGCAACGGAGGCATGCTCAGGCTCACCACTGCCAGGCGATAGTACAAATCCTGGCGGAACTTCCCTTCGCGGACCGCTTCTTCCAGATCGTGATTGGTCGCCGCGATCAGGCGGACATCGATTCTGATGGGGTGCGTTCCGCCCAGGCGCTCGAACTCACGCTCCTGCAACACCCGCAGCAGCTTCACCTGCAGGGCCGGAGACATGTCACCGATCTCATCGAGGAAAACCACACCGCCGTCGGCCACCTCCAGCCGCCCTTTCTTTTGGGTCGCCGCGCCGGTAAAGGCGCCGCGCTCATAGCCGAAGAGCTCGCTTTCGAGCAGAGTTTCGGGAATGGCGGCGCAGTTGATCGCCACAAACGGCCTGCAGGCTCGCGGGCTGTTGCGATGCAGCGCCTTGGCCGCCAGCTCCTTTCCCGTGCCGCTCTCTCCTGCAATCAGGACTGTCGAATCGGTGGGGCCCACGCGCGACAGGAATTGAAAAATCTCTTTCATGCGCAGGCCTTCTCCCACCAGGCTCTGTTCCATGAGGACCTCGGTCGCGAGCCGCTGGTTCTCCTGCTCCAGCCATTGCAGACGCCGGGCGTTGTCGAGCGCTACCGCAGAAATGCCTGCCACCGCTGCCATCAGTTGCAAATGGTCTTCCTGAAATCGATTCCCCGGGCTCGTGCTGTCCACGTAAATGCATCCAATCGTGCGCTGGAACACGCTAAGGGGCACGCAGATCAAAGATCGGACTTCGGAGGCTACCAGGCTTTCGACATCGCGAAGGGGACCGCTGGCAGCGACGTCGGCGCCCAGAATTGCGACATTCTCCTGCATCACCTGACGGGCCACGGTGCGGCTCACGCGCACCGATGGGTGGCCTGCCAGCCGACTTCGTGCATATTGGTGATTGAATTCCTGCCCCGGCCCATCGGAGAGAAGAATCGCGCCGCGGCTGGCTGGGACCACTTCAAAAATCAGATCCATGAGCTGCGTCTGCAATTGCTGCAGGTCGCGGATGGCATGCACCACCTGGCTGATCTTGAGCAGCGCGTTAAGGTTGCGCGCCACCGGAGAACTGGCAGGCAATTCCTGCAGCAACCTGTCGGGTTGCAGGTATACCACTTCTTTGGGATGAACGAGTCTGGTCTCAGCCGTGGGTTGGCTCTCGTCGAATTCCACGCGGCTGGCGGGGGCGCGGTCCTCTTCGTCGACCAGGAACATGAAGACGGAATCGCCGGTTGCGATTTCATCGCCGTGACGAAGCCGCTGCTCCTTGATCGGCAGGCCGTTGACGATGGTGCCGTTGCGGCTGTCCAGGTCCTTGATCAGATAGCGGCCATCATCCTCGCGGCGCAGCAGGCAGTGCTTTCGCGACACCGAGGGATCGCTCACTGCCACCGCGTTCCCCGGATCGCGGCCGAGCGTGAACTCCCCTTCCGGCAAGGGAATGGTGAGGTCTTTCGCGGGTCCAGCGATTACCAGCAATCTCGGCCGCAAAGTCGGCTCTCCCGTTCCGTGCTGCAGTCAGCACGGCCAAAGCAGAAGTCTGCGCAGGTTAAGGTCCTATATCCGAACGGTTAGTTGGACTATCTGATCGGATAGTTTTGGGCGTTCGAGCCACGCCCCTACTGCCCCAGGGTCTACAGCTAAGGAGAACTACTAAGTGACTGGAAATACTAAAGCGCCGGCGGTCGCAGACGCAAGTGAGACCTGCGTTCCGAAATGGTCGCTCACTTGCTCTAGGTAAGATTGCGGATGCTCGGCAAAAGCGATGGGGGAAGCGCTTTCGGGCAGTTCTAGCCGACATCGCTGGTCAGGAGTTCGGGGGACCCCCTCATCGAACTCCTGGCCTTTTTGTTTTTTCCGGGCTTGGCTCTGCGTCAGGCGGCGTCTAACCTGCCGCTTCGTTGTCGGCAATCACTGGTTCCGGATTCACCGGGTGCTGCATCGCTTGCTCCGCACTCGCCACGGCCACTCCGTCGCAGTAACTCACAGTCCTGCCTGAGATCGCCGGCACCCTCTCCCCGGGAACGAGGATCCCGATCAGGTTGAGCGGATCCGCCGCCGACAACGTTATGGTCTCACCGCTCCGCGGCAGGCTCCGAGTCGCCCGCACCGACTCGACCGCCACAGGCAACGCGAACTGCTCTCCAAGAAATCCATCGACGAAGCGGCCGCCGCGAATCTCGCCTCGATCTTCCAGCCTGCGGAATGCCATGAGCAGCTCGCGCCACGGAGGTAAATTCGACTCGCGCGCCAGCAAATCGCGGATCACAATGCCATAGCGCCGCAAGAGCATCCAGCACGCGGCTTCCACGGCGCGGGGCTTCTCGACCGCATTGTCGGCGTGCAATAATGCCCATCGCCCGGTGCTGTGACGCGGGCGTGTGCTGCGACCGGTGCCTTGTCCAGCGCGGCGTTTGGGATCGATCAGCGAGCGCAGATTGTCGAAGCCATCGGCGGTTACCAATCCCGCAGCCACTAGCTCCCACAAGCCGGTTTCGATCTCGGCTTTCAATTTGCCCGTGCCGCGTACAACGTCGGCGAAAAACGACGCTCCCCGGTGACGGAGAAAGTCCAGCACCAACTGCGCGGTGTGGCTGAGTCCGCGCTTCTGTTCGGCGTCAGGATCAGTCGAGCGCCCTTCTACCCGGTATCGGGAAAAGTGGTCATGCGGAATCATCCAATCCGCATCTTCTCTGACAAAAAACGTGATGGGCGCGACGCTGGTAGGAATCACGCGGCGCTGCCGGGCCGATCCCGAAGCTTCGCCCGCCCCGCCAGACTCCAGCGTCGCCGGATGCGGCGACAGGCGTCCCCATCCCACCGCTCCCGTAAGGCACAGCTGATCGAGCCAGTTGGGATCGTAGTCGGCGATTCGACGCGACAGAACCTGGCGCTCCCAGGCGTTGGCGGGAATCTCGAACCCCTGCAACTGGCGCAAAACCTCGAGCGTGCCCCGCTCTCCCGGAACCTGCGATCCCGGAGCCACATGCTGCCACCGCATCAGCCAGCGCATGAACTGGGCGGCAGTGACCGGCTCGATCTGCTTGCGCAATATCCCGACGGTCAGGCGATGAATTCTCGCCAGCAAGCGTCGTTCGCACCACTCGATCTCCGATTCCTTGCCACCCTCTGGCGCGGACCTGCCCTGAGCGAACGTCGAAGGGGCCCCCGCCTGCGGGCCGGTAGCGCCTCGGAACCTCCCACGCAGAACGGTTCCGCTGGCTTCCATCCGGAGCAGCGCGTTCTCAATCTCCGAAGCCGGAATGCCCAGCACCTCTCCAAGCTCAGAGGCGCTGGTCGGACCCAGATGCGCCATCCAGCCGGTAACCAACGTGAGTAAAGCGTCGTCGCGGGAGATCTCGCTGGTTTCCACATCGGCGAGATCTTGTTCAAACTCTGCCGCAAGAAACAAAGCGCGAAAGCTTCGCGCACGCTCGGCCGCAACCCAAAACCTGCGACCGTCAACCGCCGCAGTTCCTGCGCGCCCTTCGCTGACCAACTTGTCGAAGTAGACCGGCCACGCAGCGGTGCTCTGCGATTCTTCATCCGCCGGAAGCGCCACCAGCGTGTGCAGCACATCATGCAACTCGTCCGCATCGCGCACATCGGGCCAAGCCTCGGCCTGCACCTGCCGGATTGCTCCTTCATCCAGCTTGCCAACTTCCTCAAGCACTGACTCGGGCAACACCCGCCGCAATTCAACGGCGCGTGCGCGGCGCTCCTCGAGCGGAGCATCGTCGAGAAATGCGTACGGATTCGCATTCAGAATCTCGTGGGAAAACTGCGACGGCACCGGAGTATCGACGGCGATTACGCGAATTAGCCCAGATGCCATGCCCCGGAGCAGGGTCTTTAATCCCTCGACATCCATGGCCTCGGTAAGCACATCTTTCATCACTTCGGAGATCAGGGGATGGTCGGGAATCTGCCGATCGCCTTCGATGTTTTCGAAGCACGCGGCGGCATCGGGGAACACTGAGGCGAGCAGATCGTCGGATCGAATGCGCTGAATCTGCGGCGGGACCTTCCGGCCGTTTTGAAAACGCAGCAACGCCAGGGCGCGGTTCGCGTCCCAGCGCCAGCGTGTGCCGAAGATGGGAGAATCCAGCGCGGCCTGCTCCAGAATCGGCTGCACCGTTGCAGCGTTCAAGAAATGAAACACGTCGAGCAGAGGGAAACTGTGCTGCTCGGCCAGCGCGATGTTCACCCCGTTGTCGGTGGCGGCCGCCTGCAGCTCAAAATTGAACCCGCGGCAGAAGCGCTTTCGCAGCGAGAGTCCCCACGCTTTGTTGATGCGCCCGCCAAACGGGGCGTGGATCACTAGCTGCATCCCGCCGCCTTCATCGAAGAATCGTTCGGCGATCACAGTCTGCTGCGTCGGCACCGCGCCTAGAACGGCACGTCCCTGCAAGATGTATTCCATCGCCTGCTCGGCTCCCGAATCGGTGAGCCCGCATTCTTCTTTCAGCCATGCCACTGCCTCTGCCACTTCCGGCTGCGTCGCGGAAAATCCCACAGGCGACATATGCGGCAGCAGGTCGCTGATCTTCTGCCGCAGCTCGCCCACATGCGCGGACAATTCCTCGGTGCGCGCCGGAGCCTCGCCGCGCCAGAAGGGAATTCCCGGAGGCGCACCGTGCGCATTCTCCACCAGCATGCGGCCGGCTTTGGTCTCAATGCGCCGAATCCGCCAGGAACTGTTGCCCAGCAGCATGACTTCGCCGGCCATGCTCTCGACCGCGAAATCTTCGTCCACGGTGCCCACCACCACGCCCTCAGGCTCGGCGACGACTGTATAGAGCGCGTTATCGGGAATCGCGCCGCCGCTGGTGATCGCCGCCAGCCGCGCTCCGCGGCGCGCGCGCAGCTTTCCATTCACCCGGTCGCGATGGATGTAGGCGCCATACCGGCCGCGCTTCGCCGCGATGCCCTCGGAGAGCATTTCCAGAATCGCATCAAACGTCTTGCGTTCCAGGTGGTGGTAGGGATAGGCTCGCCGCGCCAGCGCGAACATCGCATCCTCGTCCCATTCCTCAGCTGCGCACGCGGCCACAATCTGCTGCGCCAGCACATCCAGAGGGGATTCGGGAATGATCAGCTGATCCAAGTCTCCTTGCTTGATGGCGTGCACCAGCGCGGAGCATTCCATCAAATCGTCGCGCGTGGTGCAGAAAAAGCGTCCTTTCGGCACCGCCCCGCGCCAGTGTCCCGAGCGCCCAACTCTCTGCAACGCAACCGCAATCGACCGCGGAGAATTGATCTGCACCGCCAGGTCGACGAAGCCGACATCAATTCCAAGTTCGAGGGAGGCAGTCGCCACCAACACCCGCACTTGTCCTTCCTTCAGCTTCCTTTCGGCCGCCAGCCGCAGCTTGCGCGACAGGCTGCCGTGATGCGCCGCCACGTTCTCCTCGCCCATGCGCTCACCCAGTTCATGCGACATGCGCTCAGCCATACGGCGCGTGTTGACGAACACGAGGGTCGAGCGATGCTGCGAAACAAGTTCCACCAGCCGGTCGTAAATCGCGTCCCACATTTCATTCGACGCCACCGGGCCCAGCGGCATGGGTGGGACTTCGACGCCGAGATCGAGCGGGCGTTTGTGGCCAATGTTGACGATGACAGGATGCGCACGCCCGCTCCCGGTCAGGAAGTGCGCCACCTCCGCGATCGGTTTCTGCGTCGCCGAGAGTCCAATCCTGACCGGGGGCGTTCCAATCAGTGCATCCAGTCTTTCCAACGACAGCGCCAGATGCGCCCCGCGTTTGTCGTCGGCGACAGCGTGGATTTCGTCGACAATCACCGTTTCCACATGCCGCAAAATCGCGCGGCTTTTTTCGGCGGTGAGCAGGATGTAGAGTGACTCTGGCGTGGTCACCAGAATGTGCGGAGGCCGCTTCAGCATCGCGCGCCGCTCTGGCATGAGCGTGTCGCCGGTGCGGACGGCGGTGCGAATCTCCGGCATCAGCAGCCCGCGCTCGCCTGCCAGCGCCAGAATCTCGCCCAAAGGAATTTCCAGATTTTTCTGGATGTCGTTGCCCAGCGCCTTCAGCGGAGAAACGTAGAGAACCTCGGTGCGGTCCGCCAGCCCGCCGTCCAGCGCCTTGCGCACCAACCCGTCTATGCAGGCAAGAAACGCGGCCAGAGTTTTTCCTGAACCGGTGGGCGCTGAAATCAGCGTGGTCCGGCCGGCCAGGATGGGAGGCCAGCCCTGCTCCTGCGGCTCGGTGGGGGTGCCAAAGCGCGATACAAACCACTCCGCCACCAGCGGGTGGGCCCAGGCCAAGGAGGCGGGAGGGAACGACATCCCGCTATTCTAGTCCGGAATCCCGCTTTCGCCAAGTGTTCGCCTATAAAATCTGGCTGCGCACTAGGGAAATTGAATGTGGACCGCATTCCCCACAATACTCACGTTGAGATATTCCCCATAGTGCTTCCCGACTCCGCGCACCAGCCCGGCCATCAGGGCAACCAGCCCACGGTGGGACTCATAGTGCATGATAAGGTGCTTCTCTCCACGCCACTCGTAGCGAAAACGCGGCGGTCGCGCCGACTTGAGCGATTTTGTCATCACCGTGTGGATGTTGTCTAAATGCAGCAGAAAGTCACGGGAATTTTTCGCACCAACGTAGTACGCTTCGTACACCCTTGGCGCGTACACCGTCGACCAGTGATCGCCGAATGCCTCCATGACTCCCTCCAACGGTAAATCGAGGGCAGCCGAGACTGCCTTGAAGAGACTGTGCACCTCGGTATCCGGAATGTCTTCAAATGTGCCGTAGATTCTTGATGTGGGAAGACCCGCAATTTCGAGCGATAAGCGCCACGGTTCGGTCCCAAATCTCTTCGAGACGAGTTCCTCCAAGCAATTTATGATCGTCCCCTTCATTTAGCTTCTCCCCGCGAACCGTGCTAAGTAAGACATGCATTTGGAACATCGGCAAACGAGCCAAAAACCTTAGCGCGAACGTAATTGCCGCCGGACTGCTAGAATTCCGCCGATGCCCAAACTTTCCCCTCGCGCCCGCGCCCGCAAAATCAAACTTCTTCTGTTCGACGTCGATGGGGTTTTGACTGACGGAAAACTGTTCTTCCCGCCTTTGCCCGGCGTCCACGAGACGGGCAGTGTGGAAGTCAAAGGCTTCCACGCTCACGACGGCACCGCCATCTTCCTTGCCCGCCAGGCAGGAATAAAGACCGGGTTGATCACCAAGCGCGTTTCCGAAACCGTCGCCCTGCGCGCTCGCGATCTGAAACTGGATTTCGTGCGCCAGGGAATTCAAGGCAAGCGCGCCGCCTTGGAAGCGATCATTAAGGAAGCAGGTCTCTCACCGGACGAAGCCGCCTTCGTCGGCGACGACATCATCGATCTCCCGGCCATGCGGCTTGGCGGCCTCGCCATCGCCGTGCACAACGCGCGCACCGAGGTCAAGAAAGAAGCTCACTACGTCACGCCGCACTCCGGTGGCGAAGGCGCTCTCCGCGACGCAGTTGAGTACATTCTCAAAGCCCAAGGGAAATGGAAGACGGCCGTCGCCGGCTACATCGGGGATTAGGAAGAAAAGAAGCTCTCAGCTATCAGCTTTCAGCTCTCAGCTAAAACAAATGTACTCCTGCATAATGAACTTTCTTCTGAAATGGCTGTCGAGCAGACAAGGGCTATCGAGAAGGAAGTCGCTGGCGCTCAATCGGATTTGGGTTAGCTGATGGCTGACGGCTGAGAGCTGAGAGCTAAACAAAAAACCCATCGGACGCTTGCTTGGGGCGTGCTCGGGTCAGCATCCGATGGGCTACCGTTTCTCCTTACTCACCCTGTTGTTTTCAGGAGTATGTATACAAATTAAACACCTGTTCGTGGTCACAGTTCTTCAATATTTGTAAAGCTATTGTAAATTTTGTCCACAGACCGCAATTTGCTGGAAGCGTTCTATCTTATCCATGTGTATTCCGGCATAGGCGACATTCAAGCTATTAGTGGAAAAAACGTAAGTCCGGGTGCGAATTGTCTATTCCGGCAGGGACGGAATCTTCATTGCCATCAATTCGGCAAAGCGTTTGTCTTTGCGCAGTTCGGCGAACTCGGCGTCCGTGTAGACGTTCTTGAAGTCTTTGTAGCCTTCTTCCATCGCCTTGCGCAGGTATTCCAGCGACCGCTCCGAAAAGCCCATCTTGGCATAGAGCCGGGCCACGGTATAGTCATAGCGCGCGCGATCTTCCGGGCTGGGCAATTGGGCTTGCACGCCTCCGCGCGAGGTCCGCTCAAACACGTCAGGATCGAGTTCCATGGCGCGCTGATAGGCCTGCACTGACGGTTCGAAGTCCTTCTTGGCGAACAGCGCCGCGCCCAAATTGTTGTAAAACGAGGCCGATTGGCCGTCGACGGCAATGGCGCGCCGGTATTCCCGCGCCGCCGCAGTGTATTTCTGGCGCTCGTAATACACCACGCCCAGATTGTTATAGGCATCGGCGAAGTTGCGATCCGCGCGGATCGCCTGTTCGAAGGACTTCTTGGCATCGCCGTAGCGCTGCATCATCAGTTCGGTGATGCCGATCTTGTTTAGCAACTTGGCGGATTTCGGGTCTTTAGCCAGCGCAGCCCGGTAGTAGTCCAGCGCATCAAGGTACAGTTTGCCCGACCGCAACTCGTCGCCGCGCATCTCCAGTTGTGCCTCCGTCGCGTCCTTCGATGGAGGATCGACCAGGCGAAGCAGCGGAGGTTTGATGATTACTTGTTCGGAATGCGAGACCTGCGCCTGAGAAACGTCCAGCAGGGCACAGCCGCAAAAGGCGAGAAGCGTGAAGCGAACCAGCAGAACTCTCGGGTAGAAGGACACAGGCCACCCCCAGTTGCCCATATTCTGGCACAATTTTCGCCGGGCGGCGAAGCTTTTTCGCGGCTCTAATGGGCCAAGGTGAAGCTAGGTCTAAAGGTCTGGGGTCTAAAGTCTAAGGTCTAAGGTCCAACGCCCAACGCCGCCTCAGTGCGGCGCGGGCTGCGTCGAGTTGGCCGATTGATTCTTATTGTCCTTGAATATTCCCGCGATCTTCCCGAACAATCCCTTCTTTTTCTTCGCATCCTCCCCGCCGGAATTCGTCCCATTCGCCTCCTGCACCGGCGTAATGGGCTTCTCGCCCCCTCCGAACATCCGTGACACTAACCCTTTCAACCCGCCCTGGCCCTCGCAGGTGTCGTGGGGCTCGGTCCCTGCCACAAAGGCAGAGACATAGTCGTCGGGACACGTCGGCGTCGCCAGCCGGTTCGTAGCCTTGTCCAGTTGCACATCGACCACGCCCGAAGGCTGCGTAAAATCGTGCATGTTCGAATACTGCGGGAGCGCCGATGCCTTTTTCATGAACTCCGCCCAGATGGGCCCGGCGGTCATCGCTCCGGTCAGCCGCAGATCGCTGTAGTCGTCGTATCCCACCCACACGATGCACAGCAGGTTCGTGGTGTATCCGGCAAACCAGCCGTCGTGCGAACTGCCCGTCTTCCCAGCCGCTGGCGGCGTGAATCCCCGCCCGCGCACCGCCGAAAATCCCAGCCCGTTGTTGATCACGCCCTCCATCATGTTGGTCATGACGTAGGCCACGCGCGGATCGAGCACCTCCCGCTGATCCGTGTTGTAGTTCGCAATCACGTCGCCCTTCGCGTTGCGCACCGAGCGCAACAGAATCGGCGAGACGCGCACGCCATTATTGGCAAACGAAGTGTACGCCCCCGCCATATCGAGCGGCGAAGCATCGTACGATCCCAGCGCCATGGCCGGCGTCGCCTTCACCGACACAATCCCCGCTGACCGCGCCAGGTCCGCCACTTTGTCGTAGCCCACTTCTTCCGCCACTTTCACTGTCGCGTTATTCAGCGACATGGCCAGCGCATAGCGCAGCGAAACTTCTCCGTGATATTCCTCTTTGTAATTGCGCGGCTCATAAATCTGATCCTCATAAGCAAAGGTCGTGGGCTGGTCCATCACGGTCGAGGCTGGAGTCATTATCGTGGACGAACCGTCCAGAGCGGTGTTAATCGCGGCCGCATACACAAACGGCTTAAAGATGGAGCCGGTCGGCCGCTTCGCCACTGCATGATTGAGCTGGCTCCAGCCATAGTCGCGCCCGCCCACCAGCGCCAGCACCGCTCCCGTATGCGGATCGAGCACCACCATCGCCACCTGCGCCTGCGGCCCTGCCTCCACCTTGTTCTCGAACGTCTTCCCCACCTTCACGCGCTTGGTGCGCATCTTCTTGACCTGCTCATCGACCAGCTTGATGCCCATCTCGACCGACTGCGCCGCAGCCCGCTGCAGGTCCGGATCGAGCGTCGTATAGATGCGGTAGGAGCTGTCGTTGAGTTCGCTGTCATTGAACTTGCTGATCAGGGTTTCGCGCACCATGTCGACAAAATACGGCGCGTCGCTCGCCTCCACATTCGGCGGCGCCAGTTTCAACGCCGTGGCCTTGGCTTTGTCCGCATCCTCGCGCGAGATGGCGTGCGTCTCGACCATCGCCTCGATCACCGTGTTGCGCCGCTCCAGCGCCCGCTCCGGATGCCGGTACGGCGACAAATAACTCGGCCGTTGAATCAATCCCGCCAGCAACGCGGCTTCCGGCAAGGTGATGTCCTTCAGGTCCTTATTGAAGTAAGCCCGCGCCCCCTCAGCAAACCCGCTGATGGCGAACGATCCCCGTTGCCCCAGATCCACCCAGTTCGCATAAAACTCGAAAATCTGCGGCTTGGAGAACTTCTGTTCCAGTTCCTCGGCAATCAGCATCTCCGTCAGCTTGCGCCGGATGGTTTTTTCCGGAGTCAGAAAGAAACCGCGCGAAAGCTGCATGGTGATGGTCGATCCGCCCTGTTCGTGCCGCCCGCGCACGATGTCGACCCACGCCGCCTCCGCCATGCGCCAGAAATTCACCCCGCTATGCTCAAAGAATCGCCGGTCCTCGATGGCCAGCGTCGCCTTCACCATCACCGGAGGAATGTCCTCGTACTTCACCAGCTGCCGCTTCGAGCGCTGTTCAGCATCGAACAGCGCGGTCACCAGTTGCGGCTCGAGTTCATACGCCGACAGTTCGTTGCTCCGGCTGGAGATGTCGGTGATCTGTCCGTCTTGTACGCTGATGCGCGCCGGCTCCGGCGCATGATAAGACTCGCTGCCGGGAGTGATCTCGATCCCGCCCTTGATCAGGTGAAACGTCCCCAGTTTCGACTCGCCGTCCTTCTCGGAATATCCCGCGCGCCGCAGGTCGTTGGCGATCTCCCGCGGCTCAATCTTCTCGCCCACGTGCAACGTTCTGGGCAGCGCGTAAATTTTCGCAGAATTGGCGAACACCGGCGTCCGGAAGCGCCGCTCGATGATGCGGTCGTACTTGATGTAAAAGTAGGAAAAAACCGCGGTAAACGAAATGGCCAGGACCAGAAACACCAGCACCGCGGCCCGCAGCATGGGATCGCGCAGCAGCCCGCGCCCTCCCTTTCCCGCCGCTTCGCCTTTTGCCTTCGGGATTCTGATCTTAATGGCCACGTTCCGGCTCTATGCCCTGATCCTGCTCAGTCGATCCGCCCGGACTAGAGGTTTGATTCCAGGCGCGCAAACCCAGCCCCTTAGACGAAGTGAGGGCGGTATTTGTATTGTACCGCCGCCCCACAAACGCCTCCGAAAGAAAAGACCCGCAATCCCTGCGGGTCTCTTCACGGTTAACAAATCTGCTGCGCGTTAATTGGGGTCGGTCACCACCCAATAGCCAGGGGTAGTCAGCGAAATAGTGCCCACTGGTTGCGTGAGCGCTCCGCCCGATCCTACTACCAGAGGCGAGATCTGCTCCACGACTTCGTTGCTCGAATAATCGTAGCCCGCATACACGAATACGTACGCGCCACTCTGATCGATCTGGCCCCACCACCCGTTTCCAACTCCGCTGAACGGAGACCCGGAGTCCTCGGTCAGCGCTCCGGTGCTCGACAGCGTGAATCCTTCCACCGGGCCGTAGGCCGTTTCGGTCGCGTTGAGCCCGAACGTATACACCTGGTTTCCGCCGCTTTCCGGCTGCACTACAAACGAGGCCGGCATGTAGGTCGTGGAGAAAGGCGAACCTGACACGGCCGTGATCGCCCCCGCCGTGGTTCCCGACTGGGTGATGCTGTATACGTACAGGCCGACGGTATCAGCGCTGTCGTTAGGAATTCCGATCAGGAAATCGCCCGACGCGTCCCCTTGCACTTGCCCCAATGGAGCCGCAAATGGGCTTCCCGGCACCGCCGTCAGCGAACCGCTGCTGCCAATCGAGTACGCTGCGACTTCCTGCGAAGCCACTTCCTGCGTGACATACAGATATTTGCCCTGCCCGTCCGTCCCCATGTTTCCGGGGAAAAATGGCACCGAGAACGGGGCCCCGCTGACCACTGTCAACACTCCCCCGCTCCCGATCTGATACACATAGACCGACTCCCCTGACGTATCCGCTACAAAAAGCAAAGTTCCTGCTGGGTTTGTAATCACCCCCCAGGTGCCCGCTTCAGGGTTGCCGACCAGATATCCCGCCGAGAACGGGCTGCCGCTGATGGCCGTCAGTTCGCCGCTGCTATTGATCGACCAGCCATAGATCTGGCCCAGGCTTGCAAATACCGTATACAAATATTGCTTTTGCGCTACCACCATCCCCGTGCCCGGCAGATTGGCCGGAATCGTAGGCGCTGTGTAAGAGGGGATCGCCGCAAAACTCGAGGTCGAGGGATTGTACGCGTATCCATCGATCGTGCCAGCCTGATCCACGGCATACAAATAGGCGCCCGGCGCCGAGCTGCCTCCGCCCTGCGAAAATCCGCTGCCTGATGCAGTGCAACTCGCATTGCCAAACGTGTGGTCGCATATATAATGCCCGCAGCCGCCCAGCCACAGCGTGGCCGCCGCCACCGTCATAACCAATAGCACCCGTACTTTCAAATCCATGGAATGCCTCCACTCCGGGTTCTTCCGTTGTTTCCGATCTCGCACGGAAGAACCTGTAATTCACCTGCGCCCTGCTAACCCAACGCTACTGCGGCACGTCTGCAATGCCAAATCCGACCCACCCTTCAGCAAGGCTGGCCAACGACGTGAGCGAACCTTGGCTCGACACTTGATATCCGCTTAGGGTGTCTGGCTCTAGTGCGAAGAGATAGACCCCGCTCTGGTCAAACCCCCCAAGTGCTGCCGTGAAGTCGGTGAACGGAGATCCGCTCACCGCCGTAAGGGCTCCCGTATCTGTATTCAACTGATATCCTTCGATCGCGCTGCCGGCGTTATTGAAGGAGTACACCAGCTCTCCCCCCTTTGGCTGTACTGCAAACGTGGACGGAGAGTACACCGTGGTAAACGGCGATCCCGTCACCGGCGTAAGCGCTCCCGCATTCGCTCCCGATTGTTGAATGCTGTACACGTAGAGGTGGGTATCCGGACTCGTACCGCCGTTGCTGTTCGTCGTACCAATCAGATATTGGCCGGATGCGTCACCCGCGACCCCAGCCATCGGGTAATTAAACGGACTGCCAGAAACCGCGGTCAGCGCACCTTCGCTGCTCACGCTGTATGCGGCGACTTCCGTCGTGGAACCATTCAAAGGCACGGCGATGATGTACAGATAGTTTCCCAATCCGTCCATCGTGATTTCTTCGGGCGAAAAAGGCAGCGCCACTGGCGAGCCGCTGGCTTCCGTGAGTACTCCTCCACTCCCGATCTGATAGATGTGTACGTTCGACTCGCCTTGGTACGCACCCGGATCAGTCTTGAACAGCAACGTGCCGGAGGGGTTGCTCGTAAAGCTCCCTAAAATGTCGCCCGTCCAGTTGGACACCGCGAACGGACTGCCGCTGATCGCCGTCAAGCTCCCATCCGAGTTGATCGTCCAGCCGTAAATTTCGCCATACAGTCCGGTGCCATAGAAACTCGCGTACAAGTATTGACCCTGCACCACGATCATTCCCAGGCCGCTGTTAGCCGGAGTGCTCGTGTTCGTGACGTTCGGAGTAGCCTCGAGGACCTGGCTGGTAGCACTGAACATGTAACTTGCGATTCCGCCATCGACCACACCGGAAAATACATATGCGGTTGGCGTGACCGCACCACCGCCTCCACCGCCGCCCCCGCTGCCGCCACTGCCTCCGCTGCCGCTCGACCCGCTACCTGACGACGATGCCGCGCAAGTCGCATTGCCAAACGTGTGGTCACACACATAATGCCCGCAGCCGGTTAGCCACAGCGCCGCTGCCGCCAGCATCGTCAAAATCAATATCGCTCGCACGCGCAGCATCATCAAATGCCTCCACTCCCGATTCTTCACCTGTCCCGATTCTTGCCCAGATCACGCCGCCATCCGCGACTTCCTGGAAACTTCAGAATTACTGCAGATACCGGGAAGACACTTTCGCCTCATGCTGATCCTAGGGCCGTGGTAACCCAGTGGCAACGTTACGAATGTCACGCATGGTGACGGCCGGGTGGACAAGCGCAGGAGAGCATGGTTGATTGTGTGATTGATGATTGTTGATTGCAAAACCCAGCTCGCCTTAGGCCGGTGTTCTCCATCAACCAGCGAAAATCAGCAATCAACAATTCCGAGCAGACCTACTGGAAGGGCTCATTGCCCAAGGTCCAAGCTTTAAGGTCCAACCTACATGCCCCGATTGCCGCTGGAAGGAGTGAAATGCAGGGTGAAAGAACAGACTGCCAAATCTACGGGCACGTTGTAGTCGGCGGCCACATAAAAAGCGGGTGCTCCCGGCATCCCAATACGCTGCACCGTGACCTGCTCGGGTGCGAGTGTGAGCTGATGTTCTTGCGCCTTGCGCAGAACCGCCGCCAAGATATCTTGATCGGTCAAGCGGGGATTGCCGCCCGCCATCATGGCGATGTTCCGCAAATCGTCCTGAAACGAATAGTTATTCATCTCCGGCGGGATGACCTGAAACGCACCATAGATCACCGCCACAATGGCCGCAATTCCGAGGACTGCTTTAACCGTGTTCATGCCCCAACCCGTTCAGCCCAGGGTTGGATGACAGGGAAGCGAAATCATCCCGCCCGGCCGAGCAATTTCTGAAAATATTCGACAACCGTCGCGATCCTAACATCGGAAACTTCGCGAGTCGAACGAATAACGACTTCCACGGTTCCTTCGGTAACCTTCTTTCCCACCGTAACTCTGTAGGGGATGCCGACCAGGTCCGCGTCTTTGAACTTAACCCCCGGCCGCTCGTCGCGGTCATCAAGAACCACGTCAAATCCCGCAGTTTCCAGCCGTTTTGCTAGGTCCTCGGAAGCGCTCTTGACCGCCTCATCTTTCATGTTCACCGGAGCGACCACAATTTCGAACGGCGCGATCGCCTCCGGCAGCCAGAATCCGTTTTCGTCGTTCCCCTGCTCGACTGCCGCAGTCAGAATGCGCTCGATCCCGATCCCATAACAGCCCATGATCGGCATGACTTCCTTGCCGTTTTTGTCGAGCACGCGCAGTCCCATTGATTCCGAATAGCGATAGCCCAGCTTGAAGATGTGCCCAACTTCCACCGCCGTATCGATGCGCAGCGGCTTGCCGCAATTCGGACAAGCCTCGCCCGCCGTCACCGATCGCAAATCTGCGTAGGCTGTTGGATGAAAATCCTTCCCCGGCGTCAGATTCTTCAGGTGATAGTCCTTCTTGTTCGCGCCCGCAATCAGATTCGTACGCCCTTCCAAGGCCTTGTCCACCAGCAAAATCGGCTTCCCGGCGTGATTCTTCACATCCCCAGCCCACTCGATTCCCAAGGGCCCCAGATACCCAGCCGGAGAATTGAATAGCACCTCGATCTCCGGCTCCTCCATCGGACGCGTGGCCGTAGCCACAGTGGCGTTGAATTTGGCTTCATTGAGTTGATGATCTCCGCGCATCAAAACCACAATCGCGCGCGGCTTCTTCTTCCCCTTCTCGTCAACCTCATCCGCCATGTACGCCAAAGTCTTGATCTTGTTCTTCGGCGACACGCCCAGAAATCTCGCCACATCCTCAATCGTCTTCTGCCCCGGCGTGTGCACTTCGAGAGGCTTGCCATCGCCTTCCGGCTTCAAATCCTCCACCGCCTCCAGCTTCGAGGTCGCCTTCTCCATGTTGGCCGCGTAGTTGCACCCATCGCAGCTCACGATCTGATCTTCCCCCGCCGGGGTCCGCACCATAAACTCGTGCGATTCCTTCCCGCCCATCGCCCCCGAATCCGCTTCGACCACCACGTATTTCAGCCCGCAGCGGTCGAAAATGCGGCAATACGTGCCGTAAAGTGTTTTGTACGAAACATCGAGCCCTGCGGCGTCGATATCGAACGAATACGCATCCTTCATCATGAACTGGCGCACGCGCAGCAGTCCCGACCTCGGCCGCGGCTCGTCGCGAAACTTCGGCGCGATCTGATACCAGATCTGCGGCAACTGCTTATAGCTGCGCATTTCCTTGATGGCAATCGAAGTCATGACTTCTTCTTCTGTCATGCCCAGGCACATAGCGGTGCCCTTGCGGTCCTTCAGGCGAAACAGGTTCTCGCCCATCAGAGCGTAGCGCCCGCTCGACTCCCACAGTTCCCGCGGATGCAGCGCCGGCAGAAAGAATTCCTGCCCGATCTTGTCCATCTCCTCGCGCACAATCCGCATGATCTTGTTGAACGACCGGTTGCCGAGGAAAAGATAGGAATAAATCCCCGCCGCCAACTGCCGGATATAACCGGCGCGAACCAGAAATTTGTGCGAAGCCACTTCGGCATCCGCCGGCGCCTCGCGCAATGTGGGAATAAACAGTTCCGACCAACGATGCATAATGTCAGTTCCCAGTTATCAGTTCTGCAGCGCAAGTGCAAAACTACAGTCACTCCCGCCTTTTGTTGAAGAATCGTTCATTGTAAATGAAAGGTGGAAAGCAGGTGGCTGAGCCCGCGCAAACATTGATCCTCTTTCACTTCCGCGTTACCATCCCATTTCTGGTGAGGTCGGCATGCACAGCAGCACTCCTTACACGATCTGGATCGTCATCGCTTTCGTCGCAATCGTTATCGCCGTCGTCATCTACTCAGCGATTGCGCAGAAAAAACGTACCGCCGCACTGACCGCGCTCGCGCCCATTCTTGGGTTCAGTTTCGAAGGCGAAAGCTGGACCGACCCGACGCGCGCTCCTCGGCTGCAAACCGCACTTTTCAATCGCGGGCACAGTCGGCGGTGCAAAAACATCTTGTCGGGAAGCTTCGCCGGGCTGCCTACCAGCATTTTCGATTACTGGTACACCACCGGCGGAGGGAAAAGCAGCCATACCTGGTCGCAAACCGTAGTCGCATTCTCCATCGACCGATGGCTGCCGCTTTTCGAATTGCGGCCTGAGAGCTTTGTTGACCGCATTGGTGATGTATTCACGCACAAAGACATCCACTTCCCCTCAAATCCTGAATTCTCCCAGCGCTATCTCTTGCGCGGCCCGGAAGAAGAAAAAATACGCGAAGCATTCGCGCCCGGGCTCCTTGGTTTCCTGGAGCAACTCCCCGCCGACAGGAAATGGCACATCGAAGCGGACGGTTACACCTTTCTTCTCTACCGTTCCAGTAAGCTCGTTGATCCTGACGTAATCCGCGACTTCCTCGAAGAAACTTCCTCGATTGCGAAAACATTCCTCAGTTGCTGCGGTTTGAAAAATCAGGCAAAGCAGCCGTAGCGCACGGGGATGATCCAACTCGAGAATCACCCAGCTAACTGCTTCAAAATCTCCCGCCCCAGCTTCTGCGCCTCGCCGAACAGTTTTTGATACTCCACAAACTTCCGGTTCAGCTCCAACGCCTGGTCCGCCGACGGATGCTTGCGCAGAATCATGTCCCGCACATGCACCGGATTCGGCAGCGTCGCGTCCTCATTCAATTCTTCCAGCGCCACGCCTGGGTCATAGTGATACATGGAACACCTCGATTGAGCAATTGGGGAATTGAGTAATTGTGTAATTGAAAAACATGCGGACCGAGGCCGATTTTCAATTTCCTAATTACCAAATTTCCCAATTACTCAATGTTAGACCAGCTCCGTGGTCCACAAATCATGCAGATGCACGATTCCCTGCAGCGCTCCAGCTTCATCCACCACCATCAATGATGTGATCTTCTTCTCTTCCATCAGCGCCAGCGCGGTTGCGGCGAACTCGTCTGCTTTGATCGTTTTCGGGGAGCGCGTCATCGCCTCCCCTGCGGTCAAATCCAACGCGTCTTTGCCGCGGCTTTCCAGCAGCCGCCGCAAATCTCCATCGCTGATGATCCCCACCAGCTTCTCGCCCTCCACCACCGCAGTCACTCCCAGCTTCTTCCGCGACATCTCATAAATCACATCCGGCATCTTCGTCTGCGGAGTCACGCTCGGCAGCGCGTCGCCCGTGTGCATCAGCGATTCCACCCGCGCCAGCCTTTTTCCCAGCTTTCCCCCGGGATGCAGATTGGCAAAGTCCTCTTCCTTGAACCCGCGCCGCTCGCTCAACGTCACGGCCAGCGCATCGCCCAGCGCAAGCATGGTCGTGGTCGAGGCCGTCGGCGCCAGCCCCAGAGCGCAGGCTTCTTTCGCAACCGAACAATCCAAAGCCACATCCGCCGCCGCCGCCAATGTCGACATCTTCCCCGATGTGGCTGCCCCACCCTTCGTGGTTTTCGAAGGGTGGGCTGCCCCACTGCCCATCTCATCGCCCGTCATCGCAATCAGCGGCACCTGCAGCCGCTTGATGGTCGCCAGCAGCGCTAGAATCTCCTCCGTCTCCCCGCTCGCCGAAAGCGCCAGCACCACATCCCCGCGCACTACCATCCCCAGATCGCCGTGCAGCGCCTCGACCGGATGCAGATACAGCGCTGGCGTCCCCGTCGAGCTCAGCGTGGCCGCAAGCTTGCGCGCGATCAGCCCGCTCTTGCCCATCCCCGTTACCACCACGCGTCCCGCGCAACAGAACATCAAATCCACCGCGCGCTGAAACGCCGCCGCCATCGCCCCGGCAATGCGGTCGGCGAGCGCCCGCAAAGCTTCCGCCTCGATGCGTACGACGTTTTCGCCTGTATGCTTCATCTCAACTCGCCCGCAACCCGAAGCACTCATCTTGCCTGCAACACTGAGATCATCGCCAATATACCGCCAACAGTATTCAGCAGAATATGAGTGTACACACCCACCCGCAGGTCCTTGGTCAGCCAAACTCCCAGCACCATCGGCAGAGACACGAAGAAAATTGTGGGAAGGTTATAAGGCTGCCAGAAATGGTAAGCCGCGAACAGCAGGCAATTCAGAAACGGGGCCGCCCAGCCAAATCGCGCCATCCGCGGCAACAGGTACCCGCGAAAGTACAACTCCTCCACCGTCGGGAACAAAAAGCCGTCCAGCAACAGCCGTGCTGAAAACGCTCCGATCAGCACCGGTCGGCTGAATTGGGCATATTGTTTGAGATCCGAGAACAGATACCAGGACGGCAACCACCAAAACATCTTCCGCTGCCACAGCCCATCCAGCGGCACCGTCAGTCCATATCCAACCACCGCCACCACGAACAGCCCCACCGGCAGCAACCACACCAGCCATCCCGGTCGTTCTCGCTGGGACAGCACAATCCCTTGCAGCGACCATCGCCCGTTTCGCCGCTTCCCCTGCAGCAGCAGATGCCCAAGTTCCATCGGCACCAGCGCGATCAGCGCCGAAAGCAGCAATGCCGCCATCGCCGGCCAATGCCATCGATTCGTCAGCGGGATCAACGCCAGATAGGCAACCGTTGCCAGCGCCCCCGGAGCCAGATGGAGCACGATCAGCTTCCCCAGCCCGTACTGCGCAACATCTTCCTTTTCCAGCATGACGCTCCCTCTGCGTTGGTTCATCCCGACTGAATCGCAACTCTGCAATCGAGAACTGGAATGCGCGACTTCTCACCTTCGCATTCCTAGAAGTGATCTTCTCCCGCGCCCTGCGCCCTCCGCGGCTTTTGCCCCAGGATGGCCAATCCCCGTGCCTGGATCAGCCGATCCCAAGGCCCCGCCTGCCAGTTATCGCGCGTCTTCTCCCCGTGTCTCCAACTAGGCAGCGTCAGCATCAGATTCTGCGCCGTCGAATGCACGTAAGGCTCGTACATCGACCGCAGCTTCGTCAGTTTTTCCCTGCCATATTCGTCACTGCGCAGTTTCAATCCTGCCGCCGCCAGCGCCTCGAGCAGAGCCTCATACTCGGAAGCCGGAAGCCGGTCAGCGGAAGCCGGATCATGTTTTGCGTTGACCACCTGCGCCAAATCCACGGCCGCGTGCCGCGCCATGGCGAACGTCAATTTCGCCTGTCCCGGGTGCACTCCTTCAATCCCGGTCAGCACCAGCGACGTCACATCCAGCATCGTGGTCAGCGCCGCTACCCACGACTGGTTGCTGTGCTGCGAGCGAAAAAATGTCAGCACCGGATACGAAATCTGCGACTCCAGCAACTCCGCCGCCCAACGCTCCCACTCGCGCAGCACTTCATCGAGCACCGTCTGATCCACCCCGGGATCTTCCGTCCTCCCCGCCAGCCGCACCAGCAATTCCAGCCCCGAGGGCGGCGACCCGGCGCGCGCATCCAGCATCGAAATCTGAATCTCCCGCCGCGAAAACGACGAATACACCACGGGAATGTACCCAATCACCACGCCCAGAAAGGCAAAGCCCATTCCTGCTTCGAAGACCGAAAGCGCCCGCGCCGCAGCCGAGGTGGGCACAATGTCGCCATACCCAAGCGTGAAAAACGTCTCGCCACTGTGATAGAGAATCCTGCCAAACGTCAGCGGTTCGTTGCCAAGCTGCTCGTGCCCGCCAATGCCGAACTGTATGAGAGCAAATGCCAGAATCAGCCCCGCCGCCCAGAACCCCAGCAGCAGAATCAGCGAGAGCGGCCCGAAATATCCCAGAAAATTCTGCTGCCGCGCTGCCGTTTTGATACGCCGGGCAATCTTGCTCCACGGAATCCACGTGCGCCGGTAAAACCAGGCAGTCAGTTTGAAATGCCGCGTCACCCGCCGTGGCAGCACCACCGTCTCAAACGCATCCAGCAACACCACCGCGGTGATGGCCATCCCGACCAGCACGGCGATGATGTGATTCGATTGCATGAAAAGGCAGACCTCGTACCTTGGGCCTCAGGCCTCGGACTCCGGACCTGGGACGTCTCCTGTCCCATGAGGGTGCAATCTAGATGCGGGAGGAAGAGTATCAGATTCTCAAAGCCTCGGCGTCGGGATCATCCCTGCCCACGCAGCGGCGGACGCCTCGTCCGCCAGCCCTTCCTATTTTGTGGGGATGAAGAAGCGGAAATGCCCAATGTCCGAGGTCCGAGAGTCTGAGGTCTGAAGTCCGAGGTTCGAGGTCCAATCTACTGCGGCGACTGCCCCTGCCCCGCCGGCGGCTTCGTGGTCTGAGTCTGCGGCTTCGGCGTCGGCTTCTTCTTCACCGGCGGCTTCTTCGGCGGCTCCGTGTCGTCCACAACGACTTTCTTCACCGGCTCGGCCGGTGCCGCTGCTTGCGCGGTCTTCAAGTCCGCCCGCAGACGCACAATTTCCGCTTCCTTGGCCGACGCCAGATTCTCCATCCGCTCCGCCAACTGCTTGCGCGTAGCTTCAAATCCGTTGAGATCGTTCGACAGCGACTGCAAGTCGTCCTTCGTCCCAAACGCACCTGCGCCCTCGGCCACGCTGCCCAGCACGTCATACAAGGCGTCCAGGTTCCGATACAGCTGGAACGTCGCCGGCAGGCTCTCCGGAGCGGCCCGCAACTGCGCCACAATCTCCGGCAGCGCCCCTTGCAGATTCCGCCGAATCGAATCCGCGTTCCCGAGCGCCTGTTTTTTGTAGGAGTTGTCGGTCTTCCATTTGTCGACGCGCAGCTTGTCCAGGTCAGCCTGCGTGTTTTTCGACGTCGCCTCCACCTGCGCCAGCAAGCCGTTCAGCTCGGTCACCGAGGCATACGAAACGGGCTGTCCTTGCCCTCCATTGGCAGGAGCCGAGGAAGGCGCGGGCCCGGATTGTGCAAACACGGCTCCCGACAAAATTGAAAACACCAAGCAACGAGACAACCGCTGAGATCGTTTCATGTTCTTCGAAAATGTAGGAATGCGCGGCTTCAGCATACTACAATCCGGGTCCCGTACCCGAACCGCATCGACTAGAGAGATAATGATAATGAACTGGGACGACAGGAAACCCATGAAATGTTTGCTCCATTCCTGTTTCGCTTTCCTCCTCGCAATTCTTCTCTGCCTGTCCTGCTTCGCCCAGAACAAGGACCATCCCCGCCGCCTCATCCTCAAAGACGGTTCCTACCAGCTCGTGACCAAGTATGAAGTGAAGGGTGATCGCGTCCGCTACTTCAGCTCCGAGCGCGATGAATGGGAAGAACTCCCCAACTCGCTGGTCGACTGGCCCGCCACCGAGCAATATGAAAAAGACCAGGCGGCTGCAGCCTCCACTCCGGCAGTCGTCGAGCTCGATAAATCGCTCGACAAAGAAATCGACGCCGAACGCGAAGCCGCCGACGCCAAGCTTCCCCTCGTCGCCCCCGGACTCCATCTTCCCGACGACCAGGGCGTCTTTCTGCTCGATAGCTTTCAGGGCGAACCCCAGCTTCTCGAAGTCAAGCAGACCGCCGGCGACGTCGGCCAAAGCAGCAAGGCCAATATTTTTCGCGCCGCCATCCCGCTCGCCGGCCTCAAGCAGACCATCGAACTCGAAGGCGCTCACGCCGGCGTCCAGGCACACGTCGGCGTTCCTTCCATCTACATGAACGTCGATGAGTCGAATCCAGATTCTGCCGAGCCCGGACTCGTTCCTGATCGCACCGCGCCGAAAACCCAACAGCCTCAGCAACCCCAGCAGCCGCAACAACCGCAGCAACCCAGCGTTCCGTTTGACCGCTATCGCATCGTCCGCATGGAGGTGAAAAGCGACAAGCGCATCGTCGGCGACATCAAACGCCAGGCCACCGGAAAAGTCAGCCAGGATCAGCCCAGCAAGGATCAGCACACCGTCAAAACCACCATCACCTCCATCGCCGGAGGCTGGCTCAAACTCACTCCCACCGAACCGCTCACGCCGGGCGAATACGCCATCGTCGAAGTCGTC